>Ga0257114_1000093_pt1 | contig 68449 bp, 62 predicted proteins | sample SI112_10mmetaG_FD_190149 | JGI IMG/M metagenome (GOLD analysis project Ga0257114, IMG submission 190149) | Marine microbial communities from Saanich Inlet, British Columbia, Canada - SI112_10m | ecosystem: Environmental > Aquatic > Marine > Inlet | place: Canada: British Columbia | collected...
CAATAACAAGAATGTTTACGACCGTATCTTTTATAATATTGAACGCACCAGATAAGTCTGTAATAACAGCATCATTAGTGCCTTCCCAATATACTATTGCTCCAACTAAAGGTTCGCCAGATTTAACATTTAAGATTTCCCCACTTAATAAAAGGGTTTGTGCTTGCAGCATATTTGCTATAAGTACAAAAATCACAAGAAGTAACCTCATGATTACTCTAGTTCAATTGGATTGCAAGCTCCTTTTACTTTACAACAATTAGGAAGAGCTTTGTAGCCAATCTCCGTTGCAGCCACTTTATCGGTTTTATAACCCATTTCTGAAATAGCCTTGTGAATTGAATCCAGATTCGTTTTAGTTATTTTGTATTTTACTGTGATAATTTTAGATTCAACGTTCCATTTTGCAAATGAAACGCCATTGATAGATTTTGCAGCCTTTTCGATTCGCTGTTTACACATTTCACAATTTCCATCTACTTTAAAAGTAGATGATTCAACTGTAGTTTGTGCTTTAGAATTGACTGAGCATAATAGAACTAATAAGCTTAAAAGTAGATTTTTCATGATTGTTTGTTTTTAATGGATAATTTGATGCTTTCAGATAAATAGAGCGCATCAGCCATAAAAACAAAATTGAGAATTCAGGATATATAATTTCCCCCTAGGTGGGGAAGAATTACTGCAATGTAAGCTGGATTCAAGTTGTTTAAATGTGATAAATTCTTGTGGTATTTGGGAATTGTAAAATGAAGCGAAGAAAAGAGTTGGGGATTCAATTTTAAACTCTTGGCTAATTTGATCTTGTTCACCTTCGATTGCAACATGAACATCTTCACATCCATTGCATTTTTTGTCTTCCATACCTCCACAATGCGTATCATTATGTGAGAATGAAATATCCATGATCTCATCATGACAAAAGTGAATGGCAAGGTGTACGTTTAAGCTTAAAAGCAAAAATGAAGTACCTAACAATATGCCAAATAGCTTTTTCATGACGTTTTTAAAGTTAAATAAAATGAAATTAATTCTCAATTATGTATCAGTTAAAAAAACATAAAAAAGTTTATAGGTGACTAGTTTTTTAAAAGTGATGATTAAATTAAAATTTTATTGAATGTATTTAACTACGTACTTAACCGTTGGAGGATTGATTATTGTGTCGTTTAACCCTGTTTCTGTATCTGTTTGAATCGAAAAGTCTTCATCTGGGAAATTATAATCTAAAGTAAAAATCGTAACCGAATTATCTTTAGTGTCAACCTTATTCCAAACAAGGGTATAATCTGTGTTTGTAACAGAATTACCGTATTTTCCAGAAAGATATGCCCTCAATTCAAAGTATAATGAATCAACTAGTATTGCATTTTCTGCTTTATCTAAACCGCCCGGAATAACTTCCGTTACAACTTTGTCAATAATATTCCCTTCCGTAAAATGATATTCTATATCAGCCCAATAATCAATAGTAAGATCAGGTGTGTAGTTTGTGTAAAAAGTTGTTTTATCAACGAAATCTTCTTCTTTTTCATTAACAACTTTTAATGGATTACCTGCTTGTAGTCCTCTGATGTGGCTTTTATCGTTTTGAACAAGATTTTGCAATTGTACACTACAATCCTTTAGATTAATAGTTGGAGGTAACTCAGGACAAATAGTTTCCTCACATTTTGGACTACATCCAATAAGTAATATTGAAACACAAACACCAACAAATAATTGTTTAATCATAACTCCTAATTTTAATAATACCCTTTGTATGTAAAATAGGTTAAAATGTTTCAAAAATATATTTTTTTAATTTTTTAATGAGTAACAAATTAGGTTTTACTAAAGTTTGAGCATAATCAGATTGTAATGCAGCCTTTTTTCTTATCAACTCCAATTTATTGTTTGAAAAATGGTTTCATATAAATTTTTATTTCACAGTAGTAAAGTGTTTCTTCGGTGAGATTGTACGAAAAAGAAATTATTTAATGATTTTGAAGCTACCGTTAAACTTCTAAGGGAGTTTATATTCGAATTTATTCCTTTGTAAATTTAATTCCTTTTAAGATAGGTCTTGAACTGCTTGATTTCATAGCTAACTTTAGTCTATCTATTATAAATTAGTTCCATTGTTTAATGAAAAATATTGGCTGTATGGTAACTTTATTTCAATGTGTTTAAGCTATCTATTTAGAATCGTATCCAATTCTTATTTGTCTTTTTTCCAGTTTCTTGTGGAATGAGTTTTAACCGGCTGTTTTTAAAATAACTCTCCATCAATTTAAGTTGAGGTTTATTTTGTTTCATGAGTCTTAAAATATTGAAAGCAGAATAATAGAGATTTATATTTTTGGTATTTAATCGATAAATTGAGTTAAATGTAAATATGTTTTCATTTCATAATTTGCATTTTTTGCAATTCTGTAGTATTCAAAGCGTCTCTTTTTACATTTTTTGCAAATATTATTTTTTTTATTTCCGAAATCAATAATATTTTTCTTGAGTAGGCCATTAGTTTTGAATACTCAAGGTTTAAGAAAAGTTTTTACAACTCAAAAGCTTGTTAGGGAAAACATGTTAATTCGAGTTTTAAAAAAACGCAAGAAATTCAAAATCCCTTTTTACAATCTTAACCTATTAGAGGTGACTATTGTAGCCCCCTTTAAAATAAGGGGGATTTTTTTTGGTTTGAAAATAAAAGGGGGATTATGAAAAACGAAACGTTTTTAAAGACAAAATTAAGTCTTAGAGCAAAAGCGATTGAAGTAAGCGAAAAGTTCAATGTAATTTTTGAAGAATTAGGGTGTGACTTAACAACTAGCAGTAAAAATGACAGTTGGACTATTTCGGAGTCTATCACACATGTTTATTTAGTTAATCAATATTTAATTAAAAAAATTGAAAAGAAGATAGAGTTTCTGCATGCTGGATTATTAAATAATGAAAACGAATATAAAGAGTCTGACTTGAGTATTGTAAATACAATGTTAAATGTCAGTGTGTTTAATATTAAGAGTTTAAATGAGTTTTCGACAAAATTGAATTATTCTAAGGATGAGTTGCATCTTAAAATTATTGGGCAGTTTAGAATGTTGTTTAATTTAATTTCCAAAGTTCCATTGGATTTTGTAAACAACTACTTAACAGATATGAAAGTAATTTCTGGAGTAAGACTAGACGGTTATCAGTTGATTTATTTTGCATTGATCCATTCTGAGCATCATTTAAACCAAATAATTACTGAGGTTTCTATTCATGAGTTACTCACAAAGTCAACCAAAAAATTGAAGTATAAAAAGTCAACTAAAAATATTTTGGTTAAAACGCATGGGTTTCCTCATTAGAAATATGTTGTACTTGGTATTTAGGGTGTTGGAGTGTATATTTTATTCAATTAGAATTTTGATTTAAATTTTAAAAGAGTGGCTTGAGGGTTAAAAAATATCAATTATTTGTTTAATATTACAAATCGTTACTCTGTTCCAATTATCGTAATTTAAATTAATAAAAAAGCTAAAACAACATGGAAGCTACTTTGGAGAAAATTGATCTTGCTATTAAGATTGGAGAAAACATTAAGAAAATAAGAAGTAAAAAGGGTTTAAACCAATCTCAACTTGCAAAGGCTTGCGGAATGGATCGTCAGCACATGGAAAAAATAGAAAACGCAAAGGTTAGTGCAAATATTTACACATTATACGTTATATCTGAAGCATTAAAGGTTAAAATGGCCGAATTAGTTAATTTTTAATGTGCGGAATTATTAGCTCAGGGCTTTTTTTTCTCTCTATTCTACATTAGGGCCAATTAATCTAGCTTTAATCTCTCGCAATCTTTCGATCTTACCGGCTCTTCTTGTTTTTACACATGTTTTTGTGAAGTATTTATGAGCTTCAAGAAATTTAATTTGAATAGGATCCCATTGGTTTAAATTTTTAAGTAATTTCATATCAACGAGCTCTTGTGCTAACGAATCAGAAATTATGTCAAATTCTTCCTTACTCCTTCCTAAATAATCTAAATCAGCATCGCATAAAACTTCTTCTAGACGATTTTTAGGATCTTGAGGGATTTTAGTCGCTAAAATCATTCCTTCTACAATTTCAACCTGTGAATCTGTAAAGCCATATCTAGGCAACTCTCTTTTAGCTAAATTTGCACCCTCAGCCTCATTGTTTTGATATTTATTCAAGAATCCGCTGTCGTGGAATAAAGCAGCCACCTTAACTAGCATTAATTCTTCCTCGCTTAAGCCTTCCGATCTTCCAATTCGTTCAGCAGCCTCCATTACGTCAATTGTATGGTGAGGACCGTGATATTTTAACTTAGATACAAATTTGCTTTGTTCTAATAAATCAATAAAATAATTCCTTACATTAAGGAAGTTTTGTTGCGTGTAAACTTTAAAATTCAAAAGTTCAAAAAACTTTCTATTTGGAGTATTACCTATTTCTTTATCCTTACATAAGTCTGTTTTTATTCGAGTTACATAATACATATCAATAGCCCCTTTGTTTTTAACAGGCAATTTCCCTCTATATTCGCATTCGAAATAATCTTTTATGAATTCGTAAGTTGTTCCGGAAATGTTAATAGTACCTGTTTCAGCACTTGTCTCCATACGTGCAGCAGTATTAACAGTGTCACCCCAAACATCGTAAAGGAACTTTCTTTTCCCAACAACCCCGGCAACTAAAGCGCCTGTATGTAATCCAATTCTTAAATGCCATTGGGGCTTTCCCGTTCCATCTCTAACAGCACGTTTTTGCTCCATGTATTTTTGAAACTGAAAAGCAGCTAAAACACAATCTACAGGATTTGTTTGATTTCGTATTGGAACTCCTCCAACACACATGTAGGCATCACCTGAAGTCTTGATTTTCTCAATGTTTAATCTTCCTACGATATCATCAAATTTAGCAAATGAATCATCCAGCTCTGCAACTAATTCTTTTGGACCTAAGTTTTCAGTAATCTTTGTGAAGTTTTTAAAATCGGCAAACATAACGGTTGCCATTTTATAACTTCTAGGAGTCGCTTTTCCTGTTGAAACCAGCTCCCTTGCTGTTTCCCTTGGAAGTACGTTCAGTAATACTTCTTCCTCTTTATTTTTCTCTATTTCTAATTCTCTATTCTTCTCTTCTAGAATCCGCTTTTGATTCTCTACTTCAAGAGTTCGGTTTTTCACTTTATCCTCGAGTAAGTCTCTTTGTATTTTGGCCCGATTAACCCGTACGTATATTGAATAAAAAAGAATGGAACTAATTAACACGGATACGATCGTAATAAACCACCACGTTAGGTAAAAAGGAGGTTTTATAACAATGTGAATTCGTTCTTCGCCATAACTCCAAATTCCATCTGGATTAGCCACTTTAAGAATGAAATAGTAATCCCCCTCCTGTAAATTACTGAAGTTATATATATGTTTCCCTTTTGCAATTTCCCACTCAGTTTGCCAGCCTTCTAATTTTGTTTTAAAAATATTTTCTTTGGGCGAAGAAAAATGTAAGGCATCAACACTTATTGAAAAGGAATTCCTGTAATGTGGAATGACAATAATTTTTTCATTTGTGCTTTGGTCGATGGAATCTAATTCTAGTAAATTCTCACCTTTGTAATTAACGGATGAAATATAAGCTCTTGGTGGAGTTCTGTTTATACCTCCTTCAGCAGGACGAACAATGTTATATCCATTAATCCCACCAAAATAAACGTCGTTATTATTATTAGTGTATGAAGCTCCAGAATTGTATTCTAAACTTTGTAATCCATCTGAGGGATTGAAATTTTCAAATGCTTGAGATTTAAAACTGTATTTTGAAAGTCCTCCATTTGTACTTAACCATAAGGCTTCACTAGACTTTTCAATACTGTAAATCGTATTATTTGGCAATCCTTTTTTAGTGGAGAAATGAGAGGATTTTTGTTGTTGAATTTCATATTTAACAAGGCCGCCACCATGCAAGCCTAGCCAGATATTATTTTCTGCACTATTTATAGAGAGACTTAACAAATGTTCAACTTCTGGAAGTGGTTTACTCTTAAAGTTTATCCTGTCTAAGTTCTCTGTATTTATCATTTTATAAATTCCAGTTGGATAAGCAGCAAAATAGATTTTACCATTTAAAACGGTAAAATCTCGAACGTTTTTAAGCGGCCAACTTTTTTTGACAATTAAATTTTGATCACAAATTGTAAGTCTATTTAAACTACCAATCAGTAAAAAATTTTGAAAGTTTAAAAATTTGAAAACAACATCTTGTTTATCATCAACGATGATATTGATTGCAATTGAATCAATATTAAAAAGTGAATCCATTTTGTTTAAAAAAAACACTCCTTTTCCTGTTGCAAGAAGTAATCTATTTTGATAATTAATTATATCCAGAATAGGTACTGGGAAATCGATCCATTGATATCTCTTTGATGCTTTATTGAAAACCTGAAGCCCATTATCTAATCCACTAAGAAAAATGGAATCGTTTTCGTAAAATGACCAAGCGTTGTCACTCGATTTGGGTGAGTAATTGGAAGGTTTAACCTGAAGAAATTGCTTTTTAGAAAGATCAATCTTATTCAATCCTTTGTCTGTACCTATCCAAATTATGCCAAACTCGTCTTTAAAAATGCTTCTGACTTTCTGACTTAGTAAATTGTTGGCCCTGTTATTTGAATAAATTTTTTGGATTTGTTCCTCTTTCTTCGGATTAAAAATAAACAATCCATCATTTGCAGTCCCAAGCCAATAATCATTATCCACTTTAATGCAAACGTTAAGATTAGAAGGGAACCCATAAGATGTTTGATTTGTGAAATTATTTTCAAATCTAATGAGACTATCTCCTAGCATCACGTTCGCCCCTTTCTCGTCTAAAAAAAGAGAGGAGATGTTTTGATTGAAGCTTTTTAAAATATTTAGTTTTTTCTCCTTTAATTCAAATAAATGATTTTTGGAGGTAATTAATATTTGATTTTTAGATTGATGGATTAAATTGAATCCTCTTTCGTTAGAAATTATGGATACTAAATTTTTGGACTTTGATAAGTCGACTTCATATAATCCTTTATTTGAAATTAAAAGTATTTTTTTATTTTTTAAAAGTAATGAACCTTTGATTTTTCCGATTGATTTGTTTTGAAGAGATAAAGGATAATTTTTAAATATTTTGGTTGCTGGATCAAAAATTGACAGGCCAATAGTTGTAGTGAAGCATATTGAATCTTTACGCCAATTATTTATTTTTATTACATAATTACTTAGAATACTTTTTGAATTAAATGGATTTGAATAGAAATTCTCAAATTGGTAACCATTAAACTTTGAAACCCCATCTTGGGTGGCAATCCATAAAAATCCCTTTCTATCTTGGAAAATAGTTTCAATATTACTTTGAGGTAATCCATCTTCAATGGTAAACTGCTCACATTTAAGTAAATCATAATTATTGGCTCTAGAAACGAAGCTCGCCAACAGTATTAATAAAAGTAGAAAGTGATTCTTCATCTTTAACAAAGGTGCAGATAGTTGTTTTAAAAACAAAACAGATATTTCCTATCATCAAGATATTTTTAATTTAAAGTGGTCTTAATCAATATAATCAATGATACATAAAATAGTTATGATGATTTTGTTTGATTAGATACCCTTTTTTGGGTAATTTAGTGTATAGTTTAGATTTAGTCTAAATAAAAATAGAACTCATGATACAGGTATCAGAAAATGCAAAAAATCAAGTCCATAAGTTAAAACGCTTAGAAGAAATGGCTCCAGATAGCTTTATCCGAGTAGGTGTTAAAAGTGGAGGGTGTTCTGGTCTATCTTATGATTTAAGTTTCGATTCGGAACTTAAAGATACAGATCAGTTATTTGAAGACAACGAAGTAAAGGTTGTGGTAGAAAAGAAAAGTTTACTGTATTTGGCAGGTACGGTTCTGGAATATGAAGGAGGATTGAATGGTAAAGGATTTAGTTTTAATAACCCAAACGCATCAAGAACATGTGGGTGTGGAGAGAGTTTTGCAGTTTAATTAATACTATAAGAACACTACTATGAGTATGTCGGATGAAGATAAGATTATAGAAGAAGCAACAACTGGAGATTACAAGTATGGTTTTGTTACTGATATTGAATCTGATTTAGCCAAAGTGGGTTTGACGGAAGATACCGTTAGATTTATTTCTGCTAAAAAAGATGAACCAGAATGGTTGTTGGATTGGAGGCTCAAGGCCTTTAGAATGTGGGAAAAGATGGAAGAGCCAGACTGGGCACATGTATCTTACCCAAAGCCAAACTATCAAGATATAATATATTATGCTGCTCCAAAACCTAAAAAGGAGTACGAAAGCTTAGATCAAGTGGATCCTGAAATTTTGAAAACGTTCGAAAAACTAGGAGTTCCGATTAACGAGCAGAAGGCGTTGTCAGGAGTTGCTGTTGATGTTGTAATGGATTCTGTTTCTGTAGCGACTACTTTTAAAGATAAACTAGGAGAATTAGGAATTATTTTTTGCTCGTTTTCTGAAGCTGTTAAAGAGCACCCGGAACTAGTGAGAGAATATGTTGGAAGTGTTGTTCCTCAAGCGGATAATTTCTTTTCTGCATTAAACTCTGCTGTTTTCTCTGATGGATCATTCTGCTACATTCCAAAAGGAGTCAGATGTCCAATGGAACTGTCAACTTACTTCAGAATAAATGAAGCAAATACAGGTCAGTTTGAAAGAACGTTGATCATTGCTGATGAAGGCGCATATGTCTCCTACTTGGAAGGTTGTACAGCTCCACAAAGAGATGAAAATCAATTGCATGCAGCGGTCGTTGAAATAGTAGCCAAAAAGGATGCTGAGGTTAAATACTCTACAGTTCAAAACTGGTATCCTGGAGATAAGAAAGGAAGAGGAGGGATTTATAACTTCGTAACAAAAAGAGGAATATGTGCTGGTGATAACAGTAAGATTTCTTGGACTCAGGTAGAAACAGGCTCTGCAGTTACTTGGAAATATCCATCATGTATTCTTAAGGGTGATAATTCAGTTGGTGAATTTTTCTCTGTTGCGGTTACAAATAACATGCAACAAGCAGATACTGGAACTAAAATGATTCACTTAGGTAAAAACACGAAAAGTACAATTGTTTCAAAAGGTATCTCAGCTGGTAAATCGCAAAATTCTTACAGGGGATTAGTTAAAATTGCTAAAGGTGCTGATGGGGCAAGAAACTTTAGTCAGTGTGATTCCTTATTAATAGGAGCGAAGTGTGGAGCTCACACTTTTCCTTATATAGAATGTCAAAATAAATCAGCTAAAGTGGAGCATGAAGCAACAACTTCAAAAATTGGAGAAGATCAGTTGTTTTACTGTAATCAACGAGGGATTAAAACCGACAAAGCAATTGGATTAATTGTAAATGGGTTTTGTAAAAATGTCATGGATAATCTTCCAATGGAGTTTGCTATTGAAGCGAGAAAATTATTGGAAATTAGCTTAGAGGGATCGGTAGGATAAAATAAATTAAGACTTTAAAAGCATTTTAAAATGTTAAAAATAAACGGTTTAAAAGCCGAAATAAACGGTAAAGAAATCCTAAAAGGATTAAACTTAGAAGTGAAACCAGGAGAAGTTCATGCTATTATGGGACCTAACGGTTCTGGTAAAAGTACTTTAGCGTCTGTGTTAGCTGGAAGAGAAGAATATGAAGTAACTGATGGGGATGTTGATTTTGATGGTCAAGACCTCTTGGATTTATCACCAGAGCAAAGAGCTGGAGAGGGTTTGTTTTTAGCATTCCAATACCCAGTTGAAATACCTGGAGTTAGTAACATTAACTTTATAAAAACTGCGGTTAATGAAGTTAGAGAATACAATGGATTGCCAAATTTGGAAACCAAAGAATTCATGAAATTATTAAAGGAAAAACAACAATTGGTTGAGCTTTCTGGAAAATTAGCAAATCGCTCGGTTAATGAAGGGTTTTCTGGTGGAGAAAAAAAGCGGAATGAGATTTTTCAAATGGCAATGTTAAATCCGAAATTGGGTATACTAGATGAGACTGATTCAGGATTGGATATTGATGCGTTAAGAATCGTTGCAAATGGTGTGAATGAATTAAAAACGAAAGATAACGCTTTCGTAGTTGTAACACACTACCAAAGGCTGTTAGACTATATCGTACCTGATTTTGTGCACGTATTATACGATGGAAGAATTGTGAAAACGGGAACTAAAGAATTGGCTTTAGACCTAGAAGAAAAAGGTTACGATTGGATTATCGATGAATTTAAAGAAACTGTTTAATCTTACAGCGTTATAATGTCAACATTAACAATTTCAGATAAAGAAAGATTCCTAATAAATCAGGAAGGTCAAGATTTCAGTCATGAAGCAAAGACTTTCATAAAAATTCGTGAGCTAGCACTTAAGAATTTAAAAGATTTAGATTTTCCAACGAAAAAGTTGGAAAATTGGAAATACACAAATTTGAGGGGCATTTCTAAAATAGAATTCAGACCTCAAAGTGCAATTAATATAATTGCAGAGAAAGTTAAAGCGCATAAAATTCCAAATTTGGATGCCTACACATTGGTATTTGTTAACGGCTTTTTCTCGCCCGAGTTTTCGGATACAGCTGAGGAAAAAGACGGAAAATTTGTAGTTACTAATCTAAATACAGCTAAAAAGAAGTTCATCAAATTTGTAGAGCCTTATTTGGGATTTCAAACAAGAGCAAAAGATCAATTTTTTGTGAATCTCAATTCTGCTTTTTCACAAGATGGTGCCTTTGTTTATGTTAAGGCACAGCAAAAATTAGATAAGCCGGTACACATAATTAATTTAGTGGATGGTGATTTAGTAGCAGCTTACCCAAGAAACTTAATTGTTGCTGAGAAACTATCTGAAGCTCAGGTTGTTGTTTCTTATGAGACAATTGATACAGCCTCCGCTTTAAGCAATGTTATTAACGAAGTTTTTGTTGCTGAAGGCGCTCATGTTCAAATGGACAAAATTCAAAATGAAAATAAGAACACTACTCACATTAGCGCTGATTATGCTGTCCAGCATAAGGATTCAACATTTACAATAAATACAATCCCCGCGAACGGAAAGCTTATTCGAAATAACTTGAGTATTCTTTTAGACGGAACAGGTTGTACAGCTAATTTAAATGGTGCAATTTGTTTGAATGGTGATATTCACGTTGATAATCAAACTTATGTTAATCATGCACAACCAAACTGTGATTCTAACGAGTTATATAAGGCTGTTGTAAACGATCAAGCGGCAAGTATTTTTAATGGTAAAATTTATGTGAATAAAATTGCACAGCAAACAAATGCTTTTCAAAGTAATGCAAATATTTTGATGAGTAATGATGCGAAAGCAAATTCAAAACCTCAGTTAGAAATATATGCTGATGACGTAAAATGTAGTCATGGTTGTACTATTGGACAGTTCGACGATGAAGCATTGTTTTATTTAAGAGCAAGAGGAATCAAAGAATCTACAGCAAAAAAAGTTTTATTAGAAGCTTTTATTGGAGAGGTTTTAGATAAAATTAAAATTGAAGCTGTTCGTGATTATGCTAGTGCATTAATTACAAAGAATTTTAATTCAAAAAACTAATTAGTTTAGGCATGTTAGCGACCAAAAATATTTTAGATACGCGCAAAGATTTTCCAACTCTGAAAAGGCTAATTAACGGGAAACCTTTGGTGTATTTTGATAATGGAGCAACTGCTCAAAAACCTCAATTGGTAATCGATCGAATAAACGATTATTATCAAAATGAAAACTCTAATATTCATAGAGGTGTTCATACCTTAAGTCAGGATGCTACTTCTGCTTACGAAGAAGCACGTCGTAAAATTCAAGTGCTGATTAATGCAACCCTTGAAGAGGAGGTAATTTTCACAAAAGGAACTACCGATGGAATTAATTTAATTGCTAACGGGTTTTCGAGAGGCTTTTTAAATTCAGGTGATGAGGTTGTTATTTCTGAAATGGAACATCATAGCAATATCGTTCCTTGGCAAATAGCCTGTGAGTACACTGGTGCAACTTTAAAAATTGCACCAATGAATGATGAAGGTGAATTGATTTTTGAAGCTTTTGAAGCGTTGCTTACAGCAAAAACAAAGTTAGTTGCTATTACTCATGTATCAAATACACTAGGGACAATTAATCCAGCTAAGGATATTGTTAGAGTGGCACACGATAAAGGGATACCTGTTTTATTTGATGGAGCTCAAAGTGTTCAGCACATGGCTGTAGATGTTCAGGACTTAGATTGTGAATTTTATGTTTTTGGTGGACATAAAATGTTTGGGCCTACTGGTATTGGGGTGTTGTACGGAAAAAAAGAATGGTTAGATAAACTCCCTCCTTACCAAGGTGGAGGGGACATGATCAAGACGGTTTCGTTTGAAAAAACAACTTATAATGATTTACCACATAAGTTCGAAGCAGGAACGCCCAATATTGCTGGAGGAATTGGTTTAGGGGCTGCTGTAGATTATTTAAATACAATCGACTGGAAGGAAGTTCACATTCATGAACAGGGATTGTTAAAGTATGCTACAGATCAAATTCTTCAAATAGAAGGCATTAAAATTATTGGTACAGCTAAAAATAAGGCAGGAGTTATAAGTTTTGTGCACGATAAGGCACACCATTACGATATAGGAACTATCTTGGATCAATTAGGAATTGCTATTCGAACGGGACATCATTGTACCGAACCTTTAATGCATCGATGTAAGATTACTGGAACAGCCAGAGCATCATTTGCTTTTTATAATACAAAAGAAGAAATTGATGTTTTTATAGCCGCTTTAAAACGCGCTTTAAAGATGTTATTATAACTATAGTATGAGCATACAAGAAGTATCCGGAGAGCTGATCGAAGACTTTGAATTATTTGAAGACTGGGCCGATAAATATGAGTACATCATTTCTTTAGGAAAAGATTTACAATCTATGAATGTCTCTGATAAAACGGACGACAACATCGTGAAAGGATGCCAAAGCCAAGTTTGGTTAACTGCTCGTAATGAAGATGGGATTGTGTTTTTTGACGCAGATAGTGATGCCATAATTACGAAAGGAATTATAGCTCTTTTAGTTAAAGTATTTAATGGTCAATCAGCAAAAGACATTTTAAATAATGATTTAACATTTATAGATCAGATAGGATTAAAAGAACATTTATCACCAAACAGAAGTAACGGATTGGTAGCGATGGTCCAACAAATGAAAACATACGCACTCGCTTTTAGTAAATAGATATAAAGATGGATCATCAGGGGAAAAAAGATTTAGAGGAACAGATTGTAATGGTAATTAAAACAATTTACGATCCTGAAATACCTGTAGACATTTATGAATTGGGATTAATCTATCATATTAAAATAGATGACGATATAAATGTGAGTATCGATATGACATTGACCTCTCCAAATTGTCCTGCTGCAGAATCATTACCTGCTGAAGTTGAACAAAAAGTGAGCGGAATAGAAGTTGTAAAAAGCTGTAATATTGATATCGTATTTGAACCAACTTGGGAACGTCATATGATGAGTGAAGAGGCTCAAATTGAGTTGGGAATGATTTAAATGAATACCGAGAATAGAAAATGATTGAGAATAAAGTTGAAAAAAGTGGACTAATAACGATTGACCTTGTAGATTTAATTCCAAAGGGTGAACAGTTTGTTATTGACTTAAAAGACTTTATGTTCCAAGGTGTTATTCTTCGTGAAAAAGATTTTAGAGCTCAACTAAAAGCAACCGACTGGAGCGTTTATCAAGATGGATTTGTTGCGATAACAAGTACATCAGAAGGTTTAATCCCGTTATGGGCCTTTATGTTGATTTCTTCTGTTTTAGAACCTTATGCATCTTTGGTAATTAGAGGCAACAAAACCCATTTAAAGGGGGCTTTATTGCGTAGAGTAATTGAAGATATGGATGTTTCGGAGTATGAAGGAAAAATGGTGATTATAAAAGGGTGTGGTAAAGAATCAATTCCTGAAAGTTCTTATATAATTATTACTAAAAAATTACAACCTGTCGTGAAAAGTCTCATGTTCGGGGAGGCTTGTTCTACGGTACCAATTTTCAAAAAGTGATTTAAATTAACCGTTTAATTGAATTTGTTATAAAAAAAAACATGAATTTAAATGTAAAATTTTAAATTTAAGGAAATGACTTCCTTGATCTTTTTTAGGGAGTTTTTTAAATGTGAAAAATTAAGTTATACAGATTATGAAAGATGTTTACAAGATATTAGTTCCTACCGATTTCACTTCGGTTGCCAAGACTGCCTTAGCTCATGCCATTAAGATTGCTAAAATAATGGATGGTGAAATTGTTTTACTTCACGTTGTAGATCGAGATACGAATACGGACGAAGCAAGAGCTAAGCTTGACCCGATGGCTGAGGAAGTTTCGAAAAACGAAAATATCCCGACAGTTGGTAAAGTAGTTACGGGTAATATTTTTGAAGATATTGATAAAGTAGCAGATTATGAAGGAGCTCGTTTAATCATTATGGGAACTCATGGTAGAAAAGGGATCCAGCATATTACGGGATCGTACGCTATGAAGGTAATTACAAACTCAAAAATTCCTTTTATAGTGGTTCAGGATCGTATTGTTTCTGATGGACATAAGAATATTGTTTTTCCTATTGACTTTAAAGCTGAAACAAAGAGCAAAATTTCTGTTACGGCAAGTATGGCGAATAAATTAGGAGCGAAAGTTCATATTTTCGCTGACTATGAGGACGATAAATTTGACAAGCAAAAAATTGACAATAATGTAGCTTACACAAAAAAGTTCTTTTCTACTCAGGGTATTGACTATGTTGTTGAGCATGCTGACGGACCTGGAGATTTTGTGAAACAAATCATTAGATACTCTGCGAGTATTAATGCAGACTTCATTGCTATATTAAACTTAAATTATCGAAGTATTAATGCCTTTCTTAAAAATTCAGAGGAAGCTTTAATTTCGAATGAAGCACAAATTCCTGTTTTAATGGTGAATCCATCTTCTGAATATATTTCGAAATCACCATTATTTGGTGACTACCAAACTTTTTAATTATTATTAAATTATAAAAAAGGCTACCAATCGGTAGCCTTTTTTTATTTTTGGATATCTAAGATGAAAATAATGAGAAAATTATTCCTTTTGCCTTTAGTAACAATCTTTTTTTCCTGTGGGGGAAATGAAGGTGATGAGATATCTCAGTTAGAGATTGATTCAGCAATGGCTGTTGCGAATTATAATCCTATTATTTTAGAACGGAATGGTATTAAACTAGTAGAATTCACCGATTTCCCTCCATTCTTGGATGTTTCCACCGAAATTACTACACAAAATCAATCCTTTAAAATGGGGATTAATAAAATTGAGTTTAAAACTAAGTTTCTTAATTTAGGACAAAAAACTGTTGAAGAGAAAATACATAACTCAAGGTTAAATGAGGCAGGCCAATATCTTGGGGTCTTGGAGCCCAATGGTAAACTGTCTAAGATTATTCAAAAAGGATTTGAAGTTGATGTAAATGTTGGTGATAATTATTACTTCTGCTACCTTTCTCGATCTTATAATTTAAGTCTTAAAAATTCACATTCTTCATTTTTGTTCAAAATTAATGCAGATCCAAGTGGCTGTTATTCTGAAACAAATTTATCAGATACTGTAGTTGCTTTATTGCAGCCAAGAGGCAGCTATTCTTCGAATGTACAAGAGAAAATTTTATTTGATTTTTATTTGAAAAATGTAAAAATCGGATCAAATGGGAACTATCTTTTAGTCAATATTGACAATTCTGAATTTAAGTTAATGAAGTGGGCTCCTTTTTGGATTAAAGGGTTAAAAACCGGAAAACATACTATTAAAATTGATTTGAAGGATGAAGAAGGAAAAAGTATCAAGAACCTAATGCCGAAACAATTGAACCAAACAATTGAACTTGAGGAGGTAGTACTCTTTGATGAGTGAACAAATTAATGTTATCATAATAATATCTTAAATATCATTTTTTAAGTCCTTTTGCTTATTTTTATCGAGGGTGAATTAATGCCTTTCTAAAGATAGAAGTATGGGATGTTCTGGATGTAGTACAGGAAGAGGCTCCAATAATTTACCTGGTGGATGTAAAAGCAATGGCGGATGTGAAAGCGGAGGTTGTAACCAACTAAACGTTTTCGATTGGCTTTCAAATATGGATAATCCGAGTTCGGCAGATTTGCCGGAGTTGGTAGAAGTTCGTTTTAAGAACGGACGAAAAGGATACTTCAACAATGTTGATAATTTAAGTTTGAATGTATCCGATGTTGTAGCAGTTGAATCATCACCAGGACATGATATTGGTACAGTTTCATTAGTAGGCGAATTAGTTCGTTTACAAGTGGCAAAAAAATCAATAAAGGACGCAGATATATTAAAAATATACAGGAAGCCACGTCAAAATGATATAGACAAATGGCAAGAAGCTATGCGTTTAGAAAAACCAACAATGACTCAAGCAAGAAAGTTTGCTATTGAGTATGGTTTGGATATGAAAATTTGTGATGTTGAATATCAAGGTGATAAAGCAAAATGCACCTTTTATTACACAGCTGAACAAAGAGTTGATTTTAGAGAATTAATTAAAATTTACGCCACTACTTTCAAAGTTCGAATTGAGATGCGTCAAATTGGGGCTCGTCAAGAAGCTTCCAAATTAGGCGGAGTGGGAGCTTGTGGAAGAGAGCTTTGTTGTAGTTCTTGGATGACCGATTTTAGATCTGTAACAACAAGTGCAGCGAGATATCAGCAACTATCATTAAACCCTCAAAAACTTGCAGGACAATGCGGGAAATTAAAATGTTGTTTGAACTTCGAATTAGATAGCTATCTAGACGCTGTAATAGATTTTCCTGAAACATCCATTAACTTGAAATCTGAATCAGAAGAATATTTTCATTTCAAAACTGATATTTTTAAACGATTATATTGGTACATCTGTAGGACAGATAGAATGAAGTTTATAGCTGTTGACATTGACCGAGTTAAGGAGGTAATGGCAATGAACAAAAGAGGGGAGTTTCCTGAAGAGATTATTGAAATTATTGAAGAAAAAGAAGGGGTTAAAAAAGAGCTGGATTATTTAAATGTTGTTGGACAAGATGATTTGACAAGATTCGATAATAAAAAGAAGAAAAAGTCAGGGAAACCAACAAAAAAGCGAAATAGTAACAGAAAACCTAATAAGGAAGACGTTGTAGTAGCAGGAAATAAACCTAACCTTAATCAAAAGAGTACTAAAAAGCACAAAAACGCGAAACTTAATAATAATCCTAACACAAAAAAGGAAGACGGAGATAAGTCTAGGAATAAACTTAATAGCAGACCTAAAAGATCTTTTAAGAAGAGTTCAAATGATGTTTTAAAATCTAAGAGTAAGCCAAATAAATCATCAAATAAACCTAAAAAGGAGGACTAATGAAGCAATTTTTTTTTTCTTTACTATTAGGAGTTGTTTTGCTAACAAGTTGTGACAATGCAATGATTTACGGTGAAGATCTAGATATTAAAGATCATGTTTGGCATAAAGATTCTATTTTTATTTTTGAATCAGACTCTTTGATAGATCTTCCTCAAGTCTTAAAAATTGGTGTTACTGTTCGAAATACAGTTGATTATAAGTACAGGAATTTATGGCTTTTTGTTGAGATAAAATTACCCAATAAGGAAACACCTATAAGAGATACATTAAACCATGTCTTAATGACATCTGAAGGGTTTTGGAGTGAAAACGTTGATGGGTCAAATATAAAGGAGTCTGTTAAATATTATAAATACGCAATTCAAAACCCTCCTGAGGGTAGTTATAGTGTGAAAGTTCAGCACGGGATGCGTGATGAATTCTTAGGTGAAATCGTTTCTATAGGAACTCGTATTGAAAAACACGAAAACTAATGATTGAAGAAGCTCAAAAAAAAATTAAACCATCTTATACAAAGCTTGTAATTACCTTTTGGGTGATTTTTACTTTGGGTTTTGGAACGGTTTATTATATTTTCAATGGTATTGCTAACGACGATTTGATGGGTGAACTACCTTCTTTTGAGCAATTAGAGAATCCTAGTACATCATTAGCAACTCAACTTTTATCTTCCGATGGTAAACAATTAGGTACAATTTTCAAAGAAAACCGATCCCTCGCGAAATATTCAGAATTGTCTCAACATTTAATAGATGCTTTAGTATCTACCGAAGACGAACGTTTTTTTGATCATAGTGGGATTGATGGTAAATCATTAGCGCGCGCTATTCTTAAAGGGGGTAAATCTGGTGGTGGTTCTACCATTACACAACAATTAGCAAAAATGCTTTTTACAGAGCAGGTCGTCAAAAACAAGGTTGAGCGCGCTAAGCAAAAACTAAAAGAGTGGGTTGTTGCGGTTCAACTAGAAAAGCAATATACAAAAGAAGAAATTGTTACGATGTATTTTAATACGTTAGACTTTGTAAACAACGCAGCGGGGATTAAATCGGCTTCTAATGTTTATTTTAATACACAGCCCGAAGATTTAAAAATTGAAGAAGCAGCCATGTTTGTTGGGATGGCAAAAAATCCAGCATTATTTAACCCTATGAGGAGGCCAGATACAACTCTTTTTAGACGAAATGTAGTGTTTTCTCAAATGCTTAAAAATGAAAAAATATCTAAAATAGAATACGATAGTTTAAGATTATTACCACTTGGGTTAGAGTTTACAAGAGCTTCTCACAGAAGTGGCGTAGCTACTTATTTCAGAGAAGAAGTACGAAAGAAATTAAAGAATATTTTTAAGACTTTAAGAAAACCCGATGGACAGAAATACAGCATCTACCAGGATGGATTAAAAATTTACACTAGTATTAATTACGATATGCAAAAGTATGCTGAAAATGCTGTTAAAACGCATTTAGGAAAAGAATTGCAACCTGCATTTTTCAAGCATTGGAAATCTAAATCAAGAGGATTAAAAAAGTACGCTCCATTTTATTTTGAAGATTACACAGATGCTGAAAAAGCGAATTCTGTTGAAAGTTTAATTAAAAGAGGAATTAGAACATCTAGTAGGTATAAAAAAGGATTAGATGCAAGACCAACGCTTAAAAAAGTTACCTACGCTTACAATCGGGCTTCTTACAAAAATCAACGCTGGGTAAACAAAGTTAAAGCGTTTGATGATAAACGATATTTGGTTCAGCAAGAGTTGAATCGTTTAAACAAAGACACGACGAATGCTAGAGCCATTTTAAGGGAAAAAGATCGGGTGAGGGATGAGATCGAAGTTTTTCAAGACAGTATAGACTCTAATAAAAAGAAAATTAAATCTTTTAAAAGTGAACTTTCCGAAAAAAAATCTGCCTATTTAAAATTATGGGAACCATTTGATCGTGTAATGATGGCTAAGTTTGATGATAAAATTAGAATGAAAGTTTTCACTTGGAACGGAGAACGAGATACTTTGATGAGCCCTAGGGATTCTGTTATTCATCATAAATGGTATCTACGATCAGGCTTATTATCTATTGATCCTCATACGGGTTTTATTCGTGCTTGGGTAGGTGGGATAAATTATAAATATTTCCAGTACGATCACGTAAGAGCAACTCGTCAGGTTGGATCAACATTTAAACCATTTGTTTATGCAACTGCTATTGAAAACGGAGTAAACCCTTGTGAAGAGTACCTAAATGAAGAAGTGACATTTCCAGCAGGGTTATATGGATTAGAAGAGCCATGGAAACCAAAAAACGCAGGAGGAGAATCAAATTTAGACGGTCAATCTTTAACGTTAAAAATTGCATTAGCTAATTCAGTGAACTCTATTACAGCTAGAATCATGAAGAATTTCGGTCCTAAAGCAGTAATTAATGTTGCTCGAAGATGTGGGATTTCAACTCCTATCGACCCTGTCCCTTCAATTTGTTTAGGTACTCCTGATGTATCACTTTATGACATGGTATCTGCTTATTGTGTTTTTGTTAATAAAGGTATTAGAATAGAACCTCAGTTTATAACTAGAATTGAAGATAAAAACGGATCTGTAATTTGGCGACCAGTACCAGAAAGGCGCGAAGCAATGACAGAAGAAAATGCCTATCGAATGATTGAGTTATTAAGTGGTGTAGCTGCTTATGGTCCAAAAGTAGGCGGGAAAGCAACCTATGGAACAGGAGTTCGGTTAAGATCTCCCAACCGTCCATATGCTAAAATCCCATATTCGGTTAAAATATCAGGAAAAACAGGAACTACTCAAATGCAAAGTGATGGATGGTTTATGGGTATGACTCCTGATTTAGTTACAGGAGTTTGGACAGGTTGTGAAGACCGCGCAGCTCATTTTCTATCGTTAAGGTTAGGTATGGGAACTAACATGGCACTACCTATTTGGGGATATTATATGAATAGTATTTACAAAAATCCAAAATTAAAAATATCTAAAGGAGATTTCATCAAGCCAGAGTCGTTGAAAAACGAAGAATTCGATTGTGCTAAACGTAAAGCTAACTTCCAAAATACATCACAGAATGTGGATTTCGACGAGTTTTAGTATTACATAGCAAACTTGTGCAATTAAACTTGCTAGTTTTTAAATCAGTTTTTATGCAAAAAATAAATCGTTGGTTTAATACGAGAAGTTAACGGTTGTTTATGCTTCTTTTTCTAAAAGAATTTCTTTCGCCATTTTCATTGGAACAGAAATGTACTTTTTTTCCATATAAGCGAGCATTTTATCAAGAACTTCTTTGTTTTCAACAGTCATGGCATCCATTTCTTTTATGAACACTTCGTTCATGGCCAATTCTTTGATTTCCTTAATTTTTTGAGGAACTGCCTTCATTGCTAATTCAACTTTTCGTTCCTTAAACGCCAATTTAAATGCAACGATTTGTTCTTCAATCAATGTTTGACAAACGGTAAGTTCTTTTTCTCTCTTTTTAAGGTTTGATTTTGAGACTTCTTTTAAGGCTTTAATTTCAATGTAATTTACGTTGTTCTTTTCGATTACTTCTGGATGAATGTCGTAAGGTACAGCAATGTCAATAATTGTCTTTTTATTCGTTTCTTTTCCTAACAGATTTTTATAAATTTCTGGAGTAACAACATGGTCCTCACTTCCAGTACAAGTTACCAGTAAATCAAAACCCTCGTTAAAAGTTGAAAGTTGATCTAAGCCTAAAGCTCTACCACCAATGTGATTCGTTAAGGATTCTGCTTTTGATAATGTTCTGTTAAATAGTGTCAGGTTTTTTAATCCATGTTTGCTCAAAAATCTACACATATTTGTGTTTGTTTCTCCAGCACCAACAACTAAAATTCGAGAATTGTCTTTAATTCCGACTTCTCTCAACTTTCGATAAGCTAGTGAAACTATGGAAATAGGATTTTTTGCAATGTTCGTTTTTGTGTAAATTTCTTTAGCTGATTCGATTGTTTTGTTAATTAGTAATCGAATAATTGGTCCTGTGAGTTCAAGTTTAGAACATTCATCAAATGATTTACGCACTTGAGTTATAATCTCTCTTTCTCCTACAACGACTGAATCTAAAGAAGAAGCAATCTGAAAAGTGTGTTTAACGGCTTCTTCTCCTTCAAACATTTTACAGTTTTTTAAAGCCCATTTGATGTCGGAATCATCCCAATCCGGATTGAAAACAGAGAAAAAAGAATAATTAAAACTTTCATTTAATTCTTCATCATGAACAAACATGAACTCAACTCGATTACAAGTTGAGAGGTACATTAATTCAGAAATTCCAAGGTTTTTTAGCCTAGATAGACGCTCTTTCCTTTTGGCTGCATCAATGTGCAGCTTACCGATATTTGAGATATCAGTGGTCTTATGAGTGAATGCTATTACCTTTAATTCTTTCACAGTTTTGCTTACATTGTAAATTTCCTCAAAGAGGGGCAGTGCTTTGTCATAGTATTGTCAGGTTGCGACTAAATATGATTCAAATCATATTTTAAAATGAATCTATATAAGCAATAATTCAAGGGTTTTCAACAATAAATTTTTAACGTTTATTAGGTAGGATCTAATTTTTGGACGAGTAGATTTATATATTTTTACAAATATGTCAACTGATGAAGGGAAATATTCAAACTGGAGAACTACTACATCTTATATTTCCACGGCAATAAGTATTGCAATGGTAATTTACGTTGTAGGGTTGTTAGGCCTTGTATTAATGAAGGGTAAGGTTTTAGGAGATTCTTTTAAAGAGAAGTTTGCTTTTGAAATATACCTTAAAGAAGGTGTAAAAGATATCGAAATAATGCAACTTAAAAAAGAGTTGGATTCAGAAGATTTTGTAAAAAAAACCGTTTGGAAAGATAAAGAGGACGCCTTAAAAGAGTACTTGTCTGAAGTTGACCCAAAAGAAAACTTTACGATGAATTTAGGTGCTAACCCATTGCCTCAAAATATTGATGTTTATTTCGAAGCTGATTTTAACCATCCGGATAGCATTACTGGATTAAGAAATGAATTGCAAGAAAATCCTATTGTAGATGATTTAAGGTATCCAAGAGATTTGTTATTTATGGTGTACGAAAATATCAATAAAATTAGTTTAGCCTTGTTAACCGTGAGTGGATTATTATTGATTATTGCAATTGGATTAATATCAAACACGATTCGATTGCGCGTTTATTCTCAACGATTTATTATTAAAACTATGCAGTTAGTTGGCGCTAGTAATTGGTTTATCCGGAAACCTTTCTTTTGGAATGGTATAGTGCTGGGCTTCCTAAGTGGAATAATCGCAGTTTTTGCCTTAGCGGGAACTTTGAAAATTATTTACGACTTTTGGCCTGCGTTTCAGGATGAATTACAAAATGTAACATTGGATTTGATACTTTATGGTATAATGCTGATTATTGCGATTGGGATTTCATGGTTTGCAACTCAATTTGCAGTTGGACGCTTTTTAAGATTAAAAACAGAGAAATTATATTACTAATATGAGTGATAACAATTCAAAATTCGTTTTCGAAAAGAAAAATTATGTAATAATGGCTATTGGTTTCGCTATTGTGATTATTGGGTTTATGTTAATGGCAGGTGGAAAATCGGAAGATCCTAATGCATTTAACCCTGATGAAATATTTAGTCATAGGAGAATTACTTTAGCCCCTTTAATGGTATTAATTGGTTTTGCTGTGGTTGGTTTTGGGATAATGCTTAAAACTAAAACTGACGAAGATGCAACTGCTTCAACAGATGTAATTGAGGATTAATGGAAATTATCGATGCAATTATAATTGGAATTATCCAAGGATTAACCGAGTTCTTACCAGTAAGTAGTAGTGGTCATATTGAATTGGCAAAAGAGGTTCTTAATGCTAGCGTTCCTGGTGAAAATAATATGTTGTTAACAATTGTTTTACACGCTGCTACGGCCTTAAGTACAATTGTTATTTTCCGCAAAGAATTATTAGAAATTGTTAAAGGTTTATTTCAGTTTAAATGGAACGATGAATTTAAGTTCTCTTTAAATATTGTTGTTTCTATGATTCCGGCGGTAATTATTGGTTTAGTATTTGAAGAGGAAATCGATACTTTTTTTGCCGGGAATGTACTGCTTGTGGGCTTGATGCTTTTAGTAACAGGTGTTTTGTTGTTTTTAGCGGATAAATCTAAAAATACAACAAAGAGCGTTGGATTACCAGAAGCTGTAATCATTGGAATATCTCAAGCAATAGCGATCTTGCCAGGAATCTCTAGAAGTGGTGCTACAATAGGAACTTCGGTAATGTTAGGAATAGACAGAACAAAAGCGGCTAAGTTTTCTTTTTTAATGGTGGTTCCTTTAATTTTTGGAAAAATTGCAAAAGATCTTTTAAGCGGAGAATTGGTGATTAATTCAGAAGAATCCATAGCTATGGGAGCTGGCTTTTTTGCTGCTTTCGTAACAGGACTTATTGCTTGCACTTGGATGATCTCGCTGGTTAAAAAGAGTCAATTAAAATATTTTTCATACTACTGCTTTGCTGTAGGAATAATCGCAATTGGATATGCTGCCTTTTGATGTGATTTCTGATAAAAAATTCGAGGAATACAACGAAGAAGAGTTAAAATCTGGTGCTGTTTTTTTGGTTGATAAACCATTAGATTGGACATCATTCCAGGTTGTAAACAAGCTTCGATGGATTATTCGAAAAACGTTTAAGATTAAAAAGATAAAAGTTGGTCATGCAGGGACATTAGATCCTTTGGCAACTGGTCTTTTAATTATCTGTGTTGGGAAAAAAACCAAAGAGATTGATACCTATCAAGGCAAAGAAAAAGAATACACAGGAACAATTACAGTTGGTGGCACAACGGCTTCTTTCGACTTAGAAGAAGAGATAGATCAAACTTTCCCAACTGAACATATTACAGAGGAAGAACTTCAGGCTGCGGCTTTAAAACTTACGGGGGAAATTGAACAATATCCTCCTGTTTTTAGCGCTGTGAAAATAGATGGGAAAAGAGCTTACGAAAGTGCTCGTAAAGGGGAAGATGTGAAAGTGAAACCACGTCAGGTTTCTATTTCTAAGTTTGATATTGATACTTCTGAATTTCCAAAAGTTCATTTTACAATTATTTGTAGTAAAGGAACCTATATTCGATCGATGGCTTCTGATTTTGGGAAGTTGTTAGATAACGGAGCGCATCTTTCTGCTTTAAGAAGAGAGCGTATTGGTGAATTCTCACTTTAATCTTATTGAATAAGTATTTATTGTTTTAATCAAATGAAGTGGATTTTTTGATGATTGCGGTGAAAAGACCTTTTATTAAAACCCCGTTTTTATTCCAAAAAACAGCATATTAAGATTAAGCTCTAAATAATTTATAAAATTATGAAAAACGCAAAATACTGGGTTGAAAACCTAAATTTACTTCCACATCCAGAAGGTGGCTTTTTTAAAGAAGTTTATAGATCATCCGCCTCTTTTGAACCAGTCAATTTTGATGGAAAAAGAAATTACGCAACAAGTATTTACTTTTTGTTAGAGGAAGGAAATGTGTCTAATTTCCACAGCATCAAATCGGATGAGATATGGTGTTATCATGCTGGTGATGCTTTATCGGTTTTTGTAATTGGTTTAGATGGTAAACTTCATGAGTTGAAAATTGGACCAAATCCGGATAAAGGAGAGTTGCTTCAAGCAATGGTTCCGGCACGATCGATTTTTGGGTCAAAAAGTAACGGTAAATATTCCTTAGTAGGTTGTATGGTTTCTCCAGGCTTTGATTTTAATGACTTTAAACTAAATACTACTTCAGAATTATTGGAAAGGTACCCTGATTATCATGTAATTATTAAAGAATTATCAAAAGACAAGTACTAAGGGTTTTCAGGCAATAAATGCTGTAAATACAGTTGGTTAGAAGAAAAGCAAACAGTACCTTTAGAGCATGAAGAAAACGATTGTTTTATTCCCTTTATTTGCTTTAATAATCTATTCATGCCAGTCTTTAGTAAAAGAGGTTAATCAAGAAGTAAAATTAGTTAAAGTTGAATCTGATTTAAAAAAGGAAAATAAATACACTTACCAAGCATCCGAAAAAAGAATATTCGATCTGCTACATACAAGCTTAGATGTTACGCCAGTTTGGGAAAAGCAGGAGCTAGAAGGGAAAGCTGTTTTAACCGTAAGACCTTACTTTTATAGCACAAAAATTTTGACGTTAGACGCAAAAGGAATGACTATTAAGTCGGTTGGTATGCTAGATTCCACTGCCCAAGTTCAGCCTTTAAAATTTGAATATGATTCTCTTCAAATCCAAATAATACTTCCGGCAAAATATGAAAGAACAGATACGTTCAAAGTTCAAATAGAATACACTGCAAAACCAAATGAGTTGGCAGGAAATGGAAGTAAAGCAATTAATGATGATAAAGGGTTGTATTTTATTAATCCGCTTGGTAGAGATCAATTTAAACCTCAACAAATTTGGACACAAGGAGAAACAGAAGCTTCATCGGCTTGGTTTCCAACTATTGATGCTCCAAACGAAAAGACGACTCAAGAAATCAAAATCACTGTAAATCCAAAGTTTAGCACTCTTTCTAATGGCTTATTAATAAGTAGTAAAACTAATGCAAATGGTACCAGAACTGATTACTGGAAGCAAACAAAACGACATGCGCCATATTTATTCATGATGGCTGTGGGAGAATTTGCTGTGATAAAAGATAGTTGGAGAGGTATTGCAGTAAACTATTTAGTGCCACCAAAGGATAGTGTTTACGCTAAAGGTGTTTTTGGAAACACACCAGAAATGTTAACTTTTTATTCGGATGTTTTAGGATACGACTATCCATGGGATAAATACAATCAGATTGTTGTTTCGGATTATGTTTCGGGGGCAATGGAAAACACTGGAGCTGTGATTCATGGTAAATGGGTATTCACTACTCCCGAACAACAAATAGATGAACATCATGAAGACGTCGTTGCACATGAATTATTTCATCATTGGTTTGGAGACTTAGTGACTTGTGAATCATGGAGTAATTTACCGTTAAATGAGAGTTTCGCAACCTATGGGGAGTACTTATGGATTGAGCATAAATATGGAAAATTAAAGGCAGATCGTCATTTAAGAATTGACATGTTGAACTACTTTGCTGATACGCCTAGAGTTGATTTAATTCGATTTCATTACAACGATAAGGAGGATATGTTTGACCGTCATACGTATGAAAAAGGTGGAAGGATATTACATATGTTAAGAGATTTAGTTGGAGATGACGCGTTTTTTGAATCGTTGAAATTATACCTTCATACAAACGAATTTAATACAGTTGAAATTCATCAACTAAGGTTGGCTTTTGAAGAAGTTACAGGGATGGATTTGAATGTGTTTTTTAATCAATGGTTTTTAAACAAAGGACATCCTGTTTTGGATGTTCGCTATGAATCAAAATCAGATTCTTTAATAATAATAGTTAAACAAGTTCAATCGCTAAATTTCCCAACGTTTGAGTTCCCTGTAAGTATTGATGTTTATGCTGGTGGTGAACCAAAACGGAAAGAAATATTTATTTCAAAGCGTGAAGAAACCTTCGTGTTTAAAGGTTTGGGTAATCCTGAAGCGGTTAATTTTGATGCCGAAAAGGTATTGTTGGCTAAAGTTAAACAAGAGATATCACCAGAATCTGCATTGGTGCTTTATCAAAACGGGAAAAATTACGGGACAAAGCTGGGAGCTTTATTAGCTATTAACAGAGATACATCGGTTATTGCCTGGGAATTGTTAAATAAGGCAAGTAAAGATACTTTTGAGCATTTTAGAAAAATCAGTTATTATTTATGGAACCGAATTGATGAAGGTAGAACTGAGGAGCATAAAGAGAAATTATTAGACGTGTTTGCAAATGATTTAAGTGCGCACGTTCGTTTGGCTTGTTTAAACTCACTAGGTTCTTCTTGGTCCGAAGACAGTACGTTGATTCCACTTTATAAAAAGGCTTTAAAGGATTCGTCCATAAATATTAAACTTTTAGGATTAGAGTTGCTTTCGGATATTGCTAGAGAGGATGCGTTACTAAGAGCTTATCAATTAGAGAATTTAACGGATGCTAGAGTAATTACAACTTTAGCTAGACTATATGCTGATGTAAGAGATGAAAGTAAGCGTAAATGGTACAATTGGGCCTTAAAACAAGTTGAAGCACGTAATAAAAATTACGTTATTGAAAAATATGCAGTGTACTTGTCGGAGAAAGGGAATGAGGTTGTTTGGAAAGGTTGTAAGGCATTGGAAGAGGAAGCTATTTATGAAAACAATAAAGACGTTAGAGGTGCCGCTGGATTAGCATTACATTCTCTAAGAAACAGAAATATTGAGCGCATTCTGGATATCCGAAGAGATATTAAGGATCAAAAGGAATCGTCAATAGGAAAACCTTATGACCTTAAATTATTGGAAGAAAAGCACCAGGAACTGTTGGCGCATGAAGAACGTTTGATTACTTTGATTAAAAAGGTAGTTGAAGTTGAGGTAAATCAAAGGATTAGAGATTTATACGCTGAGAACAGATTGTTAGATACAGAACTCCCTGCTTTTGAAAAAATTCATACGGAAGAGGTACTTAAGAAAGAGGAGAAATAATTGAGCTCTTTGGATATAGCCTAGAGACTAATCAAATTACAATGGAAGAAGAAAGATCATTAAACTTTATCGAACAAATAATTCAGAGTGATTTATCATCAGGTAAACACCAAAATATCTACACACGATTCCCACCAGAACCAAATGGATATTTGCATATTGGGCATGCAAAAGCAATTTGCTTAAACTTTGGTTTAGGTGAGCAATATAAAGGAAAAGTTAACCTCCGTTTTGATGATACCAATCCAACGGCAGAAAAGCAAGAATACGTTGACGCAATTAAGGAGAATATTGAATGGTTGGGTTTTAAATGGGAAAAGGAATTACATACTTCAGATCATTTTGACCAGCTTTACGCTTATGCAGTTCAATTGATTAAACAAGGTGATGCTTATGTTTGTGAACAATCAGCCGAAGAGATTGCTGCGTATAAGGGGAATCACTCTGAGCCAGGTAAACCAAGTCCATTTAGAGATCGTTCGGTTGAAGAAAATCTAGCTGCATTTGAAAAAATGAAAGCTGGAGAAGTTGAAGAGGGAAAAATGATATTGAGAGCTAAAATTGATATGGCTCATGATAACATGCATATGCGTGATCCGTTGATGTACAGAATTATTAAAAAAGATCACCACAGGACTGGGGATAAGTGGTGTATTTACCCAATTTACGATTACGCTCACGGTGTAAGTGATGCTATTGAGGGGATTACACATTCGGTTTGTACGTTAGAATTTGAAGTTCATCGTCCGTTATATGATTGGTTTAACAGTAAATTAAACACAGCTGCTCAGCCTCAACAAATCGAAATGGCTAGATTAAATATCTCGAATTCTGTAACAAGTAAGCGTAAGGTGAAGAGATTAATTGATGAGGGTGTTGTTGACGGATGGGATGACCCTAGGTTAACAACTTTGGCGGGAATTAGAAGAAGAGGAATTCCCGCGCAAGCAATTAGAGATTTGGCTGAAGGAATTGGTGTTTCGAAAAGAAACTCAATTACTGAAATGTCGAGATTAGATTTTTATACGCGTCAGTTTTTAAATAAATCAGCGAATAGAGTAATGGCTGTTTTGGATCCTTTGAAAGTAACGATCACAAATTACGAGGAAGGGAAAGAGGAGATGTGTGACGCTAAAAATAATCCTGAAGATGAATCTGAAGGATTGCGCCAAATGCCTTTATGTAGAGACTTATATATTGAACGCGCGGATTTTATGGAAGATGCTCCAAAGAAGTTTTTCCGATTAACAAATGGGAAAGAAGTTCGTTTCAAACATGGGTATTATATTACTTGTAATGAAGTAATAAAAGATGCTGAAGGTAATATTACAGAGTTATTGTGTACTTACGACCCAACTACAAAGGGAGGTTGGAGTGATGACGGAAGAAAAATTAAAGGAACAATTCATTGGGTTAGCGCTAAGCATGCGTTAAAGGCGAAGATTAACCTTTATGAAGGGTTGTTTAATTCTGAGAATCCTGAAGAAGGAGGAAGAGATTTTATGGATGATATTAATCCAAATTCTTTGGACGTAATTGAAGCTTTTGTTGAACCGTCTGTAAAAACTTTAACACCAGGAACTACAGTTCAATTCGATAGAACTGGTTACTTCTGTATTGATAAAGATTCAACACCTGATAATATCATTTTAAATAGAACAGTTACTTTAAAAGCTAAAAAGAAGTAATGAGCACGATTTGTATAAATAACTTAAAAGTATATGCTTACCATGGAGTTTTTGAAGTGGAGCGTAAAGTTGGACAATGGTATATCGTTAATTTAGAAGTAGACGTAGAGTTTACCGAAGCTGCGATTAAGGATACTATTGAAGGGACTGTTGATTATTCTAAATTAAGCGATATGATTCGTGATGAAATGAAGACTAAATCAAAGTTAATTGAGAATGTGGCACATAGAATTGCTACAAGATTATTGCGTGAGTTTCCTCAAGTGGAATCGGGAACTTTATCGTTAGCTAAACAAAACCCACCTATTCAAGGGGAAATGGAGAGTTTTGAAGTGGTGATTGAGTTGTAGTATTTATTGTGTTTTTATTCTGATATTTGATTTTTTAGACTTGATTTTTCTCTTTTTTTTAAAGACTCAATCTTGAATTAAAATCAAAAGTTGCACTGTATCAAAAAAATATCAGGCAAACAGGATATTCCAACTGTAAAATACTTCGCTAAAAATGAGGAGGTCAACTCTTAATTAAGCAAGTAAATCTTCAATCGCTTTCTCAATTTTAGAACTATCAATCTTAGCAAAGTTCTCATCCATTTTTGCCTTGATGTTCTCAGTGCAAAGATTTCCGATTGATCCTTCGTGCGTATGATTCACTTCTTTATTAGGAGTGAAATTCCCTGCTTCTATTTCTAAACCAACTTGTTTGTATGACTCACGGAATGGAGTTCCTTCTAAAACACGCTTATTTACTTCTTCAACACTAAACAAATAATCGTATTTTTTCTCATCTAAAATGTTTTTATTTACGGAGATATTAGGAACCATTAACAAAGCTATTTCTAAACAGGCTTTGATCTCTTTAAAAGCATAAATATACTTTTCTTTCAATAATTGTAAATCGCGGAAATAGCCAGTAGTCAAATTACCCATTATTGCTGCTAATTCTCCCGGAATAGCTTGTAGCTTATTACATTTACCACGCATTAATTCAAATACATCTGGGTTCTTCTTGTGTGGCATAATGCTCGATCCAGTTGTAAATTCATTGGGTACTTTAATGAAGTCGAAATTTTGACTCATGTACATACATGAATCTGCAGCAAATTTCATCAATGTAGTAGCCAAAGCGCTAATTGCATAAGCGACAGTACGTTCAGTTTTTCCACGTGTCATTTGAGCATAAACAACATTGTAATGTAAGTCTTCAAAACCTAATAATTCAGTAGTTCTTGATCGGTTGATAGGAAATGAGGATCCATAACCAGCAGCAGAACCTAATGGGTTTTGATTTGTGAAACGGAAAGCTGTTGCTAGTAAGTCCATATCGTCCGCTAATGATTCAGCATGAGCGCCAAACCATAAACCAAAAGAAGAAGGCATTGCAACTTGTAAATGCGTATATCCAGGAACTAAAACATTTTTATTTGCTTCACTTTGATCTTGGAAAGCTTCGAATAATTTTTTGGTAAGATTTGAAATTTGAATTATTTCACTTCTGCCGTATAATTTTAGGTCTACCAAAACTTGATCATTTCTTGATCGAGCACTGTGAACCTTTTTACCAATATCACCTAGGCGCTCAGTAAGTAATGCCTCAACTTGTGAATGAACATCTTCCGTTCCTGGAAGGATCTCAAAAGAACCGTCTTGAGTCGATTTATAAATTTCGCCCAGCTCTTTTTTAAGTGCAGGAAGTTCTTCTTTCTCTAACAAACCAACTTCGGTAAGCATAGTCACATGCGCTATATTTCCTAATACATCAAAAGGTGCAAGGTGCATATCTAATTCGGCATCGTTTCCAATTGTAAAGTCTTCAATTGCTTTATCAACATTAAACCCTTTGTCCCAAAGTTTCATAATAGTATGTTTTGAAATGCAAAAATAATTAAATCTATGCGGAAATCCTTCTTTTACTTAATTCTTCGAATAGGAATTAAGGAAGCTAAAGCTCCAATAGTATTAATTACCATTACAATAATTAGTATATCTCTGATCTGAAGATCAACAGGAAAGCAATCTAGCCCACTAGTTGTACCATATGCAAATAAGCAAAAATTATTTTGTAATATGATTAGCGTAACCCCAATTGCTAAACCAAGTAATGAACCAATTACAGAAATTAAACTTCCTTCTAACCAAAAGATAAATCGAATTTGTGTAAGGTTTGCACCCATGCTTTGTAAAACAAAAATATCTTTTTGTTTATCGATTACGAGCATAGTTAAAGAACCGATTACATTAAATATAGCAAGTACAATAACTAACGATAAAATGAGAAGAGTTATCCATTTTTCGGCATTAATAGACTTAAAAAGGAATTCATTTTGCTCAAACCTTGTTTTAACTTTGAATTTTTCACCTACTAATGTTTGAATTTCTTTTTTTATCGTAGTTGGATCAAGCAGGGTGTCGATTCCGATTTCAATTGAATTTATATTAGTTTCGATTCCTAATAATTTTCTAGCTTGATCAATGGAGACAATAATATATTTGCTATTAAAATCTCCATTGATATCAAAAATTCCTCTTGGGTAAGTTGTAATCGACCGAAACAATTCTGAAGGTCCCGATGAATTTCCAATTAAGTTGGGAATGTAAATTCTTAATGGCAAATTTGAATCGGTGATAACACCTAGTTTATAGGCAATGTTAATTCCTAAGACACTTTCGTTTGGTCCTCCAACAAATGGACCGTAGTATCCTTCGATAATTTTGCTATCTATGTTCGTTATTTTTTGAAAATGATTTGAAACGCCTTTTATTGTCGCAACCTCTTGGTTGTCTTTGTATTTTAAAAGAGCAGTTTCTTCTAGCGAATAGGACAGTCCTCTTACACCGTCGTAGTTCTCTAAAAGAGATAGTGGAATTTGATCAGGAGAAAACCGTCTTCCGTTTTTTGATTCAATCTTTAAATCAGGATCAAAATTGGTGTAAAGATCCATCACTGAAGATGATAAACCATTCATAGCCGAAAGAATAACTACCAAAGCGCACGCAACAATTCCAACTACCGATACAGAGATCCAAGTAATCCAATTAATTACATTATTTTTTTTTCGTGAAAAAAGATAACGAAGCGCTATTGTTAGTGAAAACCTCAAGTTATTCTTTCAAAAGCTTATCTATTTCTTCGTAGTAATCTAAGGAATCATCGATAAAAAATTGAAAAGAAGGAACCTTTCTCATCTGGTGTCTAACTTTTTTAGCGATTATATGTCTTATTTCTCTTGTTTGACTTTGTATTAATTTTAAAGACTCTTGTGAATTATTTCCAAAAATACTAAGGTGCACTTTAGCGTAAGATAAGTCACTAGTAACTGTTACAGAGGTAACTGTTATAAAGGCTCCTCCAAACATAGTTTTTGCTTCACGCTGAAATAATGTTGCTAAATCTTGCTTTAAAACATTACCAATTTTTTCTTGTCTTCTACCTTCCATATTGTGCTTGGGGAATTATTAGTAAATGCAAAGTTAATAATGTGATTTTTAACTTCACATACGAATACCAAACTTACACCGTTTATGTATCTTTGCAATATATAAATAAAAATAATTCTTTAATTTGGTCGTTGGAAATTAAATGCTACCAATAATTAATAAAGTAGGTAAAAAATGAAAAAAATTATTTCAACTTTAACGCTTTCGTTAACCTTAATTTTAGGTTTAGTAAGCACAAATTCAGTTTATGCGAACCCTGATTCGGCAACTTCGGAAATTACTACTCAAGTGGCAAGTGTAGTTCAAACACCCGAAACAAAGGAAGACATAGAAGGCGGTCAAGCGCCTTCATTTACCCAAGTGGTAAAGAAAAGATTTATAGAAGGTGGAGTTAACTTTATGATTATGGTTTTAGCCTGTTTAATCCTAGGGATTGCAACTGCTATTGAAAGGATTATTTACTTGAGTTTATCAAATGTTAATACTAAGAAAGTTTTACAACAAGTTGAAGAAGCTTTAAATACCATTGGTGTTGAAGGAGCTAAAGAAGTTTGTAGAAATACTAGAGGACCAGTTGGTGCTATTTTTTATGACGGTTTAACAAGAGCTGATGAAGGGGTTGAACAAGTTGAAAAAGCAGTGATTGCAGGTGGATCTGTACAAATGGGATTAATGGAAAAAGGGATTTCTTGGATTTCATTATTTATAGCATTGGCACCGATGTTAGGGTTTTTAGGAACTGTACTGGGTATGATTGGAGCGTTTGATTCCATAGCTGAAGCTGGTGGTATTGAGGCGTCGGCAATGGCAGGCGATATTAAAATGGCTTTAATTACTACTGTTGCAGGTTTAATTGTAGCGATTATCCTTCAAGTATTCTATAACGTAGTTGTTGCTAAAATCGACAATTTGGTAAACCAAATGGAAGACGCGTCAAATGCATTTATAAAGGTTGTTCAAAATAAAATTGGTTAATCCAATCTGATATTTTCGTTATGGAAAACACACTAAAAATTGGAAAATACTCTCTGATCGGAATCGTTTGGTTGTTTATCATTTTGACCTTGACAGGTTCTATTGATGAAATGACTTTAATTCAATTCTCATTGGTATTATGTTATGCGATCGCTATAGTTACTATTGGTTTTGCTATTTTTAATTTCGCAGAAAATCCAAGGTCGGGTATTAAATTCATCATTAGTTTTTTATCATTGGGCCTTATTATATTCGTTGGTTATAGTGCTTCTACAGATTCTTTTGACCCTGAAACAGGAGAATTAATAGCAGGAAGTAAATTTACTGAGGGAGGAATATATACTTTCTATACGGTTACGATGATAGCAGTGGTTTTGATTTTCTTGTCTGAAATTAAAAGGTTGTTAAAACTATAAGTAATGGGAAGAAGACAATCACCAGAAGTTAATGCAGGATCGATGGCTGATATAGCCTTTCTTTTACTTATTTTCTTTTTAGTTACTTCAGAGATGAGTAAGGAGGCTGGTATGTTTCAATTACTTCCTGAAAAAACTACAGATTCAACACCTCCAAAAAAAATTAATGAGCGAAATATTATTAATGTCTTAGCTCGTGAAAACGATGAATTAATGTTCGATGGAGAGTCCGTGTCACTAAATCAGATTAAAGAATTGATTAAAGAACGAATCCTGAATGAGGGTAACAATTCTAACTGGCCCGAGAATAAGGTAGCGGATCTTAACAAGATTAAAGAAAGAATTGCGATTAATCGAAAGAACTTAGAGGAAACCACTATTGAAAAACAAGTCTCTAATGAACGTAAGCTTAAAAAGGCAGAGTTAAGACTGAAAGCTTTTGAGTTGTTTGGAAATGATTTTAAAACATCTGAACATGTTATCAATTTACAAGCAACCCAAGGAGCAGATTATCAGACTTATATTTCTTTAAAAGATGAGTTAAAGCAAGCTTATACTGAGTTGAGAAGTGAGTTAGCAAAAAAGAAGTTGGGTAGAGGTTGGAATGATTTAAACTTAGAAGAAAAAGGAATGTTGAAAATGGTGTACAAGGAAAATATTTCTGAAGCTCCAGTTGTTCAATAAAAAGAGATAATTAATATGTCAAAATTTGACGGAGGTAAAAAGAAAAAAGATGGCCCAGCTATATCAACAGCATCCTTACCGGATATTGTATTTATGTTGTTGTTCTTTTTTATGGTTGCTACAAACTCAAAAGATAATGAGGCCAGTGTGATGGTTTCATTACCAAGTGCTGTAGAAACAGGTAAATTAGAAGATAAGACTCCTACGGCGTATATTCAGTTGGGAATCCCTGTAAAAGCGATGCAAAAAATTTATGGGGATAAAACGGCTATTCAGTTGAATGATGCCATTAAAAGAAAGGAAGATATTCGGTTGTTTTTAGATGAGAAACGTGCAAGTATAAAAAGCACCTATGCAGAGGTAAGTCCAGAAATCGGAGTGTCTAAAGCAAAGCAAATGATTGTGTGTTTAAAGGTGGATAAAAAGACTAAACTGGGTGTTGTGAGTGAAGTTAAAGAGGAGTTAAGAGATGGATCAGCATTAAAAATTAATTACATAGTAAACGAAACAAAATAATAAACAACTTTTGTTCAGAATATCCGTAAGCCATTTCTCGTAAAAGAAGTGGTTTTTTTATTTCATGTCTTTTTTACTCCTTAAAGTATAATTTTAGATGTCGATAATTCTTGATCAAGTAGCATTAGTGGGAAGAACTTACAATGAGTATAAGCGAATGTTTGATGTTACAAAAGACTCTTTGGAAGGAAAAAAAGTTTTGGATGTTGCTGCTGGAGTTAGTAGTTTTTGTGCAATTGGAAATGCAGTTGGATTAAATATCACAGCAATTGATCCTGCTTACTATTATATGGCAGATGAAATAGAAATTAAAGCTGAAGAAGATTTAGATACACTATTAACCAAATTAGCCTTTAACAAAGCACATTACAATTGGGATTTTTATCACGATATTGAAGGGGTTCGAATTAGTAGATTTAAAGCATACCAAACCTTTTTGAAGGATTATCAGTCCAATCCTTCTCGTTATATTCCTGGTGAAGTTAGTAAGCTACCTTTTGAAGATAAGGAGTTTGACACTACTTTAGTTTCGCATCTAATGTTTTTATATGACCACCTTTTTACTGAAGAAGAACAAATAGCAATTTTTAGAGAATTGATTCGTGTTACAAAAAATGAAATAATTATTTTTCCAACCAAAAACTTGAGTGGTCAAAACTCTAAATGGGTTGATCTTATCGTTAAAAACACTGAGTTTTTAGAGCATACTTTCCGATTGGAAGAGGCGCAATTTGAATTTCAAAAAGGAAATTCTTTAAGACTAAGAGTTACAGTTTAGCAATCTTATTTTAACCTTCAACAACAATAAGTGAATATTCTAAAGAGTTTATATACTAATCGAAATCTATAATCGCTTATTTTTAAGCCACAATCTTTAGGTATGAGCAATTTTTCAGAAATTATTAGTCAATTACGGAATAATCAAAAAGCATTTGAGGCTAAATTGTCCAAGGTAGAAGATTTAGGAGCGAACGTTAGTGAAACTGTATTAAGGGATTTAATTCAAAACTCGCGTGAATTACACGAAGGAACTGTAATTCTTTCTTACGTCGTTTTTAACGAGTCTAATAATACTGGTGAACAACTAGAAATTCCTTTAGAATTAGCTGAAAAAGAGTCTTCATTACCTGAACAAGAAAGTGTTTCAGAGGAGGAAGAGTTAATGAATGCTTTGGATCAAGCTTTGGAACACACTGAAAAAGATGTTGAAAAATCGCAAATTTCATCAGAGTTCATATCGCATATTAAAGAAGTGAGAGAGATTATTAACGAAGAGGAAGGTGAGGGGCTTGCAGAGGAAGAAGTTGCTGAAGAGGCGATGTTAACCGAATCCGAAATTATTGAAGAAACTAAAGGTAGTGTTGAAGAGGAATCCCCTTCTCAAGAGCAATTAACAGATGTATTGGAAGATGAGATATTGTCAATGATTTCAATGCATTCTAGTATCGCTTCAAGTGAGGTGGATGATGAGGATAATAGTTTAGCTGCAAAATTGGCAAAAACGAAAATAGAGAACTTAAATAGTGTAATTGGAATAAACGAGAAGTTTTTATTTACAAATGAATTATTTGATGGGAATACAGAGCAGTTTTTGAAAACCATCAGTGATTTAAATAATTGTGAATCTATCTCAGAAGCAAATTCTAAATTAGCTGGAATCTCAACCAAAAGAAATTGGAATCAAGAAGAAGAGCCATTTCAGAAATTTCAATTGTTACTGCATAGAAAATATCAATAATATTAAATTTCACCATGAATCAAGGAGTTAAAAAAGGGTCGATAGAAGTTATTACTGGGCCTATGTTTTCGGGTAAAACTGAAGAATTAATAAGAAGAGTGTCTCGTGCTGAAATAGCAAAAATCCCGTACATGTTATTCAAGCCGATGTTTGATACACGGTACTCAGAAACTGAGATTGTTTCACACGATAATAAAAGAATTGGAGCCAAGCCTGTGATGGACGCAAAGGAGATTTTAGGATTGTCAATTGATGCCGATATCGTTGGTATTGATGAAGCACAGTTTTTTAGTCCTGAGTTAGTTGAAACTTGTGTGAAGTTAGCCAATGGAGGAGTAAGGGTTATTGTTGCTGGATTAGATATGGATTATTTGTCTAAACCATTTCAACCGATACCAAACTTATTAGGAGTTGCTGATAAGGTTACCAAATTAAAAGCAATTTGTATTGAATGCAAAGGTGATGCGAGTTTAACGCATAGAATTAACATTACAGCAGAGGAAAGATTAATGCTTGGGGAAAAAGATTCTTACGAACCACTTTGCCGTTCTTGTTATACAAAGTATCTTAAGTAATAATGAACGAAGCTTTAGATCCATCAGATGAACAATTGTCGAACCCAGAAATGGAATTCGAAAAAGTATTACGTCCAAAAGCCTTTGAAGATTTCACAGGACAAAAAAAAGTGCTTGATAATTTATCCATTTTTGTGCAAGCTGCTTTAAAAAGAGAAGAAGCCTTGGATCATGTTTTATTGCATGGGCCTCCAGGTTTAGGAAAAACAACATTGGGTAATATCATCGCCAATGAGCTTGGAAGTAATATTAAATTGGTTTCAGGACCGATGCTAGACAAACCAGGTGATTTGGCAGGACTATTAACCAATTTAGCTGAAGGTGATGTTTTGTTTATTGATGAGATTCATCGCTTAAGTCCTATTGTAGAGGAGTATTTATACTCTGCTATGGAGGACTATAAAATTGACATTATGATTGATTCTGGTCCCAATGCGAGATCAGTTCAAATAGGTTTGGAACCTTTTACTTTAATTGGTGCTACAACCCGTTCGGGTTTATTAACTTCACCATTGAGGGCTCGTTTTGGAATTAATTGTAGGCTCGAATATTATGATACTGAATTATTACAGTTGATTATATTACGCTCTGCGGATTTACTTAATGTACCAATAGAAGACGATGCTGCGTTTGAAATATCAAGAAGGAGTAGAGGTACTCCTCGAATAGCAAACGCATTATTAAGAAGAGTACGTGATTTCGCTGAAATTAAAGGAGACGGGACTATAACCATGAAAGTAACGAATCATGCTTTAAAAGCATTGAATGTTGATGAAAATGGTTTAGATGATATGGATATTAGAATCCTGACAACGATAATAGATAAATTCAAAGGGGGACCTGTTGGAATAAATACAATTGCAACTGCAGTTGGAGAGGACGCGGGAACAATTGAAGAGGTTTATGAGCCATTCTTAATTATGGAAGGATTTATTAATCGAACACAAAGAGGTAGAGAAGTTACTGAACAAGCATACAAACATTTAGGAATAAACTATCACGGTACACAAGGTGGATTATTTTCCTGATTCAATATTAATAGTTTTACGCATAAAAAAGCTCCGTTACAATTAAGTAACGGAGCTTTTTTATTTTGTAATTTGAGATTTACCTCAGTAGTGTGACAATTCCAGTTCTTTCATAATTCTTATCCGAATATACTTTTTTGTAAATTATTTTATAAATATAAACGTCTATTTGTTGATCTTCATTATTAAGTGTCCCATCCCATCCTTCATAAATGTTATTTGTGTGGAAAATTTGACTTCCCCACCTGTTAAATATGAACATTTCAAAATCAGAAATAAGATGGCTCTCTGCTCTGAAAAAGTCATTTTTGAAATCACCATTAGGCGTAAATGAATTTGGTATATAAAGAGGGAAGATAACTTGGAGCTGAATTGTATCTTGTATAAAACAGTTATTTGTATCATAATACGAGACAAAATAAGTTATATCTTCATCAGGCGTAATTGTTGGAGAAGGACAGCTTTGACAGCTTAGGTAGTTGGTTGGATGCCATTGGTAATCAAACATCGTATTCAAGTTAACATTTATATTTTCACCATAATTTACAGTGTAAATAGTGTCTAATGATTGATCCATTACCGGGAGTACTGATACGGTAATAGTATCGCTTACTGAGCAATTATTTTCATTAAGCTCAACTAAATAGGATTGTGTTACATCCGGATGAATTACTTGTTCGCCTATATTGGGGTTTTGAAATGTTATCGTGTCTATCCAATTGATATCGGCGGTTGATTCTACTGATAGGGAAACTCTTTCACCTCTACAAACTGTTAAGTCAGGAGTAGTTTCGCTATTGATTGTAAAAGCATTAATTTTAAACGTATCGATTATTATTCCGCATAAGGTCGTGGTTTCTAAATAAATACTCTGATCTTCTTGAGTGGGGAAATTTACACTGTCCTCTGTGAAGAAAAAGGATTCAGAATTTACTGTTCTATAAGTGTTAACATCAAAGCTTTCAAAAGGAAATATTGCCGTGTCTCCAGCGCAAGCATCTCCTGTATGCTCTGTTCCAAGAGGGTCAATTAGTAGGGGAATTGTGATTTCGTCAGTTATAACTCCACACCCTGCATCATAGTTTACATAGAAATAAGTTGAATTATCCACGGCTAATGATATACTATTTTGATTTCCCGGAATTGACCCATTTAAATTTCCCCATTCATATTTATTATTATCCGGTCCATCAACTGATAGGATAAGTGTTTTATTTTTACAATCGTAAGAATCTAATTTTATATTTAAATCAACTCCTTGAGTAACCTCTATAGCTACTTGTGTTGTGTCAGAATAAGGACAATGACTAGGATCAAGTGCGACTAATTTTATTACAAATGTACCGGTATCTAAAAATTCAAATTGACCATCTTGGCTTTCAATTATTGAGCCGTCTGGATAAATCCACTCAAAGCTTTTACCTCCTGTACTTTTATTTTTAAGCATCACAATTGAATTCGAGCAATATATAGAGTCTTGGTTAAATTCTATTTGAGCAGTTAAAGTAGATGCGTCCATTTTAACAAGAGCTACATTACAAGATCCGGAATTATTTTCTTCAGAATAGGCACCAGGAGATACTGGGAAAGATGACGAACCGTCACACACAGCACATACAGATTGATAAATAGTACCGTTCTTATCAAATCGACTCGTACCACCATCTACGTGCTCAGCTAAAGATAAGCCTCCTAAAAACGTGGAGTAATTTAAAGTTGAAAATTCTTTACCCAGCACCATTATATAAAAGTCAGATCCATCCGTGTTTTTTTGATATGCATCATCAGTAATAGGGAACCCATTTGTTCCTTGAATCATGTAGTCATTATATGCTCCGCCCCAGCCAGAAATAAAAATTTCTTTACAATCACTTACCAGAAGGGCTGTTGGGACAAGTTCTGTGGCTGCGGATCCATTACCTATTACAGTAGACAATTCTAAGCTAGATAAGTTCGAGTTGTATTTATGAATAAATTGTTTACTTCCAGCGTTATTATAAACACCATCTGAAACAGGCATATTCCCTTCAGATTGACCAAAACAATAAACTTTATCATCTGAATCAACATCTACAAGATAATTTTGATCATAGTTAGAAGTTCCTATATAGGAGACATTCTTTAAAGTACTACCATTGGATGATATTTTTGCTAAAAATCCATCAACAGAGCCTTTATAACTTACACCAAAACTTCCACCGGTTTTTTTAAGGTTTGAACTTGTAGTACCTCCCGAAATATAAAGATCACCCTGAGAATTTTCTTTAATAGAATAGCACCCATCATCTCCAGACCCTCCAAAATAACTTCCCCATTGTAATTCGGACAAATTACTATTGAAGCGCATAACACAACCATCTTGTGTTCCCCCGCCATATGTATTTTGAAACCCAAGTTTTGTTGGTAAATCAGACGAATGAGTTACTGAAGAAACAATAATATTATCCGCGTCATCAACAATAACCTCCCCTCTATTGCCATCTCCATAGTTTCGAAACAAGCCTAAAACTTGATTTCCATCATTTATTCCATCATTTTTACTTCCTCCAAAATATGTACTACCCAATAATTGAGAGAAATTATCATTTAATTTAGTTAAAACGATATCAGAACCATTTAAGAAGTTTAAATAACCTGCTGGTGTATATTCTCCTCCATTAAATGTTTTATCAAATGAATTGGAAAGAGTAGGATAGTCGGTAGATCCAGAAGCACCATATATAATAAGCTCTCTTTTACTGTTTACAATCATACTATGTGGAGCTTCTGTTCCATTTCCCCCAATGTAAGTTGAGGCAACTAAATTTTTTCCGTTAGGACTAAATTTGGAAATTGTCATATCAACATCTCCCCCTGCCATTGAACTACTAAAGGCTCCTGTAGTTGTTGGATAACCAAAGCCAAATGCGACACCTCCAGCATATGCGTATCCTAAGTCATCATATGTAGCAGAAAACCCCCAGTTATCAGATAAGGATCCACTAAATGTTGAGAAGTTTAGTTGTGGGTCTATTATAAGGATGGTCGACGTATCATAGTCCTCAGTTTTTATTCCAAAAGTATTTTGATTTATTTTTTTGAATAGTGTTTTTAATTGTACTCCGTCTTCCTGGTAAGAATATGGAGCAGAGTCATTAATATTTCCTACACTAGTAACAAGTGTAATTTTGTTTTTTAAATGGTGAATGGCTTCAAGACCTTTGTATTCAATTTGGATTTGGTTTGGATCCCCTCCTGGCTTAACAATGAAATCGTATTTTATTGAATTGTCAACAAACGAAATTCTTAAATCGATTTTATCGTAGATATTTGGTATAGTTGTTATTTGAATAGGAGTTAGGTTGCTTATCCATTTGGATTCGTCATTTCCCAGAAATGAACTGATTTTATGAGTGAGGTTTGTTTCTTCAGTTCCAAAACTTAATGCATTAGAATTTTTAAAATTGATTGAGAAAGTATGACCATCGACAATATCACTTTTTCTTAAGTGATCGCCAAATTTATGATCATGCTCTTCCTTATTGTGGTTTAAAAGCTCATTTAATTGTTGAGGATTTGCAACTGTTATTTTGAATCCAGTCTTTTCAATAAAAAATACACCATAATTTAATTTAGCTTGATATAAAACTTGTAGGGGGAATTGACCTTTATTTTTAATTAAATAACCGCCAGCACTCGAACTTATTAAAGGAATTAATAGGCCTATGAATACAAATGAAATTAGTTTCCGCATATTAATCTTTTTAAGTTTAAATTAATTTGATAAAAATTAAACCTAAGTCTTTATTCAACACTTTTTAGCTTAAAGTATTAACGAGTGTAAAGTTAAAATAATATAGTTTTTAAAAAATAAAATGCTGGTTAAGCATCTGTTAATAAGGTTAAAACGGTTGTTAATGAGATTAAACAGGCTTTATTGATTTATTAAAACCAAAAAGGGTGAGAATTTTCTCACCCTTTTTAGTTTTAAGATCAGCGGAAATTACTTTCCAACTAATTCTGGTTGTCCGTCATTCATAATAAGATTTTGACGACGGATAGATTCTTTATGTATTAATTTTAAGTAATGCTTAACAAAATCAGCATCAAGTCCCATAGCAACACCTAGAGCAATTCTTTTGTTAACGATTTCTTCCCATCTGTCAACCTGCAAAATTGTAACGCTATTGTCTCTCTTGTACTCACCAATTTGATCAGCAACTTTCATTCTTGATGAAATTTTTTGGAAAATTTCATCATCTAAATCATCAATTTCTTTTCTTAAAGAGTCTAATTTATTAGCGTCGGCAGCTTCAGAAGTTTCTTGTCTGAAAGTTAAACCGTCTAATAATTGAGTCAACCCAGCTGGAGTAACTTGCTGTGCAGCATCAGACCATGCAACAGAAGGAGTCATATGCGACTCAATCATTAACCCTTCCATGTTTAAATCTAACGCTTTTTGACAAACGTAAGGCAGTAAATCACGGTTACCGGCGATGTGTGACGGATCGTTCACGATATCTAAATCAGGGAACTTTCGCATCATTTCAATTGCCATATCCCACATTGGTAGGTTACGGAATGGAGTTTTCTCATATGTAGAGAAACCCCTATGAATTGCAGCTAACCTTGTAATACCTGCTTTGTTAATTCTTTCTAAACCACCTTGCCATAATCCTAAATCTGGGTTAATTGGGTTTTTAACCATTACTGGAATGTCAACACCTTGTAAAGCGTCAGCAACTTCCTGAACAGAAAAGGGATTTACTGTAGTACGAGCACCAACCCATAAAATGTCAATTCCTGCTTTTAAACAAGCTTCAACGTGAGCACCAGTTGCAACTTCAGTTGCTGTTAGTAAGCCAGTTTCAGCTTTAGCTTTGTTTAACCACTCTAAACCTATTTCACCAATACCTTCAAAACTTCCTGGTCTAGTTCTTGGTTTCCAAATACCAGCTCTTAAAACATTTACTCTTTTATCCTTAGCGACGTCTTTAGCAGTAGTTAATACTTGCTCTTCAGTTTCAGCACTACAAGGACCGCTTATAATCATTGGTTGCTCTAAACCTAATCCCCAATCTTTAATTCTCTTTAAATCTAAACTCATAACTTTTAATTTTATGCTCAAGGAAAACTTGGTTGTTAATTAGAATAATCAATCTTTTAAAATCAAAGAGTCGATTTTAACTTCTATGCTTGGTGAAGTATTCTAACGTTATCAGCAACACTCACATCAACTTTTCATTTGTGCGACTGCAAAGATAGGTGAGTTCATTGTCGAATCCAAATAAAATTTGCTTATTCACATTTTATCCGGACTTATACAAAATTTAATTTCGTTTACTATTTTTATGTTGCTTGAAATGTTAATAAATGCTTGTATTTCCAACATTTATTCGCTAATCATTAAAAATTCGAAATAACATTTTTTGAGTAAATCTAGTTGTTTGCCAACCAAGCTTTGCTGTTATGAGAAAGCTTTGCTTTAGCAAGAGCTTTTAAGGCAACAATCTTACTATTGTAAGAGCCGTAGGAAACACGATGTAGACCTGAATTAGAAGAACCTGCTAATTGCGCATCGGGAAATCCGGCTTTTCGTAAGCTTAACACCATTTTGTCAGCATTACTCTCAACACCAAAACAACCAGCAATTACATGATATTTGAAAGAAGTAGATGCTTTTTTTATTGGTTGAAGACTAAGGGTTTTAATTGATTTTTCCTTTTTTGTTTTGATAGGAAATTTAGCAAATATTTTAGCTTTTTCTTTTTGTTCCTCCTGTAATATTTTGATTTGATTTAAATCTTCTTGTTGGTTTAGCAGTCCACGATCAGCGAATAACTGTTTTTCCTGCTCATCAAAAAAAGTAATTTCTTTAACAACCACGGTTTTCTCTTCAACTGCTTTTGATTTGCCAGCCGTGAATCTCGCTTGAGGCTCGATTTTTTCAGAAAATAATCCATTCAGAAAATTTAAATCTAAATGATTGCGGATTGCATCGTTATTCGTAGAAACCGATAAAAATAAGAAAGCACCAATTGAAGCAGCAGCTACAGCAGTAATTGTTCTTTTTATGGTCTTATATGTTTTGGGAGTTGCTTTTTTCTGATTTAAACCACGCTCTATTCTATGGGCTAAGCCAACGCGTTCAATAGGTGTAGCATGAACATTGGTTAAACCGAAAGAAGTGTTCGCAAAATTTGATTCGTTAAATTGATTAAAAATTAAATTTCCTTCCTTGCTCAGAACAAAAGACCCAATTCCTTCTAATTCAAGGTAATTTGATTTTTCAAGTTCTTTTTGCCAAAATGATACTTTAACCTCAATCGCTCTAAGGGCTTCATTATAGGTCATTCCGCATTTAGCAGCTACATTTTTTGCAAGTAAGCCATCGTTTTTTGCAAGCTTAATATTAAAAGAAATTCCTTTCCCCGGAGGAATAAGAATGTTTTTAGAAGGTTCGAGTATAGCAGGACGATATTGTGTCACAAAACCACCAAACTGCGGAATGACAACACAATCCTCGTCAAGGAGTAATTCTTTTGCTATTTTTTCTACTCTTATGTTCATTTCCTGTAATAATTGTCAAAGGTATAAATTAAACCTTTACTATTCATCTTCAATTTACGGCATTTTTGGATTTAAATGCAATAGGTTTACCAACAGTTTATTAACACTTAGTTCATCAATTTACTTAACATGAAAAACTGAGTTGCTAATAATATTCTAATTCTCTCAATGTATGTTTAACTAGTATGATTAACTTTACGTTTAATTAATTATGTTTCAATTAGCCGATTATATAAGTGAGACTTGGGTACAGGTCTATGTTATAGGAGTAGTTTCACTCACTGTTATCTTTTTGTACAAGGAAATATATAACACTGCAATCACTTTTTTGGGAGCAGTAGGACTTTTATTAATTCCAAGTATTGTTAAAACGGATGATGTACTTTCCTCGTTTGCAAACGAGCAAGTTGCAGTAATTATAATGTTGTTGGTGATTGGGCAGTTTCTCAAAAGGAGTCCTGTAATTGAGCAACTCTTTCAAAAGCTTTTTTTGAAAACAAAAGGTTATTTCGCTTTTACTTTAAAAATGACAGGGTTTGTTTCGATGTTTTCAGGGTTTATGAACAATACACCTTTAGTAGCTTTACTACTCCCATACGTTGTAGATTGGGGAAGAAAAAATAAAGTTGCCCCTTCAAAATTGCTAATACCTTTATCCTTTGCGGCAATAATGGGTGGCGGATTAACCCTAATTGGTACTTCAACGAACCTTATTGCCAATAGCATTTTAGTTTCAAAAGATTATCCAGCATTATCAATGTTTTCTTTCTTCTTAATTGGAGCTCCACTAGTTGTCGTAGGGATTGGTTATATATTGATTTTTGGAAAGAGAATTCTTCCTGATAATGTAGGAATGCTTTCTAATTTTGATGAAAATAATAGAGAATATTTAGTTGATTTGTTGGTCTCTAAAGGTTCACCTTTGGTTGGAAAAACGATTGGAGAATCAAATTTAAGAAATTTAAACGATCTGTACCTTGTAGAAATAGTACGCCCTGATAAAGTTCGAACAGCTCCAGGTCCTAAAGAAATAATGAGAGCTGGTGATTATTTAATTTTTGCCGGTGAAACAGAAAAAATTGTTGACATTGTGAATTTGGATCTTGGTTTAGAAATGCCAAATGAAGTTGGAGCAATGAAAAAGAAGAAGGAAGTTGTAGAGGTTATTATACCCTACAACTCATCTCTTTCTAGAAAAAAAATAAAGGACTCCGATTTTAGGTCTAGATTTGATGCAGCTATTATTGCCGTAAGAAGGGATGGTGAAAAACTATTTGGTAAAATAGGAGAAATTACGCTTCAAAAAGGAGACATGATGCTTTGTGTTGTTGGACATGATTTTTACAAAAGAATAAGGAGAGCAAAAGAGTTAACGCTTATTTCAAATGTTCGTCAGTTGCAGGATATTGATGGTAAAAAATCTACATCATTAATTATAGCTTCCATTATTTCGATACTACTACCAGCCCTTGGTTTAGTCTCCTTATTTCAATCATTGTTGATTTTATTCGTTTATCTTTTATTAAGTAAAGTTGTTTTGTTTGGAGAACTTAAGCGCGCAATAAATATTAATTTAATTGCAATAATGGGAGGTGCTTTGACTATTGGCGTAGCTATGGATAATAGTGGAACTGCTAAGTTGATAGCGAGCGAGGGTTTATCTATACTTAAGCCACTTGGGCCAGTGGGAATATTAGCAGGGGTTTATTTAATTACAAACCTCTTAGCAGCATATATGACAAATATTGCTGCAGTTTCTATAATAATGCCAATTGCATTGAGCTTTGCAAATGTTCACAACTTTGATGTCATGCCTTTTGTTTTTTGTGTAGCTTTTGCAGGATCTAAGACTTTTTTAACGCCAATTGGTTACCAAACTAATTTGATGGTTTACGGACCAGGAGGTTATAATTTCAAGGATTATTTTAAGTTTGGATTTCCATTGACAGTTATTTTTATGATCACAACTCTTGGGCTCTTAAAGCTCATTTACTTTTAAGAGGAACAAGCCAAATTGATTTAAAATTTTTCGATTTTCACTTTTTATTTCAATCAAGCGCTTTAAATTTAAGTCTTCGGAAAAATTGTGTTTCATACAACTTAGCTTAGTCAACTAACAAAGACCTTGAGGGATCCAGATGTCTATTTATACTGGATTCAAAATAAAAGTTGATGTTAACCCTTCTTATTTAAAAGTATTATGATTTAATAATCGATGCGTTATTTAATTTTTTGAGTAAAGCGTAAGCATTAATGAAACAAAAAAAACCATCATCACAACATGTAGACTATTCTACATGTGCTTATTCTTTTGGATTTGTATTATAAATCGTTAAAAATCGCAAAAGAATTTTAACTTTTAAGTTCAGTGAAAAATTGATTTGATTCTTAGGTTATTTCTTTTAAAAAAATCAATTGACTCCTAGCAGACTTTTAAAACATCACTTGGTGTTATACAAAATACCACCTTGTCTTTAAAAAGAGCAATTGGACTTTTGAGTAATTCTGGATTATTCATAATCATATAGTATGCAGAATCAATATCTGGATTTCTACCTTTAATATTTTCTTGATAATAAGGACTTGATTTGTCCATAATATCTTTGGCTTTTAATTGTAGCTTTTGAATTGCTAATCTAAATAAAGTATTCGATAGCCTAACTTCATTTATATCCTGACGGTTAATATTAGAGGAAATTCCTTGGGCAATAGCTAGAGTTTTTTTGTCAATAATTTTTTTACCATTGTAGATCAGTGTTAATTCAGATTTTTCGTAGTGCATAAGTTATTTGTTTTAAAGGGTTTACTATCTCTACGTTTGTTTTTAGATAATGTTTAGGAAGGTTTAAGATTCGTGGTTTGAAGTAGCTTTAGAAAAGGCTACAAAAAATTCCAAAAATCGTTTTCTTTGACCTGTCTATTTATAAATTTATTTATCAAGGTTTAGAAACGAATACTGAATGGTCTTGAGTTTTACTCATGTATTTATTCATTCGTTCAATTAGATAAGATTCCTAAAAATTTGGTAAGTTTTTTATATTGAAACTTTGCTGAAATCTAAGCAGTATAAAATTAAGACAATTTAAAAAGGAAATTTATTATGAGAAAAGTTGTTCTTATTATTTTATTGACATCATCATTGGTTTACAGTCAATCTCCAACAGTACAACCAGCATCTGTTCCAACCAGAGATGCAGCCAACGTAATTTCTTTTTTTGGGGGAGATGATAATAGTTATGATAATATTTCAGGGGTAGACTTTCAAGTTTTTTGGAGTCAACCAGTTCCTCCTTGGGTAGCACCAGATTTAGCATTGAATGCAGCTGGAAATAAGGTGCTTAAGTACACTAGTTTTGGATATCAAGGTTTAGATTTTAGTGGGAATAAACAAAATGTTGCAGGTATGGAATTTCTTCATATTGATATTTGGACAAATTCTTCCAGCGTAGATTTAACTCTTTTGAGTGCAGGAAGCGGCGATTTTGCGTTTAACTTCTCCGCTAATCAAGGGTCTTGGACTAGCGTAGATATTCCGTTAACTCACTTTGCACAGAACATAAATTTGAATCTTGCAGAGCTAAATCAAATGAAATTTTACAACGGAAATGGAGACGACATATACATTGATAATCTATATTTTTGGAAGCCAGAAGTAAATTCAGCAGACGATGCTACGTTGAAAGAATTACAAGTTGATGGCATAAGTGTTTCAGCATTCTCAGGGGCGACAACATTCTATACGCACGAATTAATTGTTGGAACTTCACTTGCTCCAACAATTACAGCAACAACAACTCAATCAGATGCAAGTATACTAGTTACTCAAGCAACGTCAATACCTGGCGAAGCAATAGTAGTTGTAACTGCACCAAACCAAACAAAAGTTAAAACATACACTGTTTCTTTTATTGCAACGTTACCTGGAGCTGCTGAATTTATAAGTTCTCCAGCCGATGAAGTATTGGCTCTTTTAGATAACATTTCTAATGGTACAGCTGTTTCTTTTTGGAATCCTTCTTATTTTTTTGGCACCAGTCAAGGAGTGGTTAATTTAGATGGGAACAATGCTGTGAAAATGGATTTCTCAGTTGCAGGTTGGGGAGGGGGAATCAATAATGGTTCTGATGTATACACAGATGTTTCTACTTACAATTTTGTTAATTTCAGTTATTTTGTTCCTGAGGGGGAACCTGGTGTAAATGGCCATGAAGTTAAATTTATTCTTATTGGTGGGGGATCTTCTCCAAGTGGCAATGGTAACGGCGAATTCAGTTATACTTTAAAAGAAGCTGGTCAAGGAGGAGATGCTGATCTTGTTTTTAATCAATGGGTTAATTTAACTGTGCCTTTAACACATTTTGTAAATAATGGATGGTCAACAGACAATTTCTTCCAATTTAAATTAGGAAGCATTTCAGATTTAAATACAAAAGTTATTTATTTTGACAACATTTTCTTCTCTGTTAACGAAGGTCAATTAGTAGGTCTTAATAAATTAGATGTCATTGATTTATCTGTTTTTCCTAATCCTTCCAATACTATGTGGAATATTAAAAATTCTAAAACTTTAATCACCTCCATTGACGTGTTTAATTCAGCAGGAAAAAGAGTTGTTTCTTTAAAAAATAATAGCAACGAGGTAGTTGTCTCTACTGAAGGATTAGTTAACGGCATTTACATAGCTAGAGTAACCACAGATACAGGTAGTAAAAGCTTTTTATTGACAAAAAAGTAGTTGCAATAGTAATTTAAAACCGATGAAAAAGTACAATATAATTTATCAAGTTAAGAACTGATATTTTTTCATTTTACCGAATTATCATTTATTAAATACAAACTTCTCTTGGGTTGTTTTTAAAGTAACAGTAGAATTTGAATATGTGAGAGAGTTCTGTATGAGTTTTAAAAGCAAGGAATAAGGCTATCATTTACCAAAAAATCAAAAATTTTAAAAACAGCACTAAAGAGATTTTTAACTACAACTAGAGCAACGAAATCACTATGCTATAGTTATATTTCAATCTTTATTTAGTCCTTCAATTTTAACATTAAGCTGTTTTTTTTGTAACTTAACAATAAGTATTTGTAACTGAAAACACTTAATTTTATATGGTGTTTTGGTTGAATTAAGTTTCAGGAAATAGAATAGATGTGATGAACAAAAAACACAAAAAGACCTCCTAATATCAACGTATAAATCGATATGAATTGCAATCATTAGAATGTAAAGAGAAAAATATGAGAATTTTATAAAAATCATCTCCAATAATGAAAAAAGCAATTGTAGTAGGGTCAGGTATTGCAGGCTTAGCATCCTCAATTCGTTTAGCTCATAAAGGGTACAAAGTATCCGTTTATGAAAAAAATGATACTTATGGAGGTAAGTTAGGTTTTTTTAAGAAAGATGGATTTAGGTTTGATACAGGCCCAAGTTTATTTACCATGCCTCAATATTTTGAGGATTTATTTTCTGATGTAGGCCATAAGTTTTCTGATTTTGTTACTTATGAAAAACTCCCTTCTTCTTGTAAATATTTTTTTGATGATTACACTAAATTTGTTTTTTATCAAGATAAACAAGCACTAAAAAAAGAGCTCAATTCTGTTTTTAAAACAGATAAAGAGAATGTTTTAGATTACTTACGTAATTCAAAGGAATTGTATGAGAATTCTGGCGCATTATTTATAGAAAACAGCCTACATAAGTTAAAAACTTTTTTGTCGGTTAAAGCGTTGAAATCATTACCATATTTAATCAATATCGAAAATAGTAAATCATTACATTCTAAAAATAAAAAGTATTTAAATTCAGAAAAACTGATTCAGATATTTGATAGGTATGCAACCTACAACGGTTCTTCTCCATACAAAACACCAGGAATGATGTCTATGATTCCTCATTTAGAACAAAACATAGGTACGTTTTTTCCAAAGGGAGGAATGCGGTCATTAGTAGATGCTTTATATCAATTGGCATTAAAATTAAAGGTGGATTTTAATTTTAACAGTGAGGTTAATTCTTTTAACGTTGAAAATTCTTCCATCTCATCAATTGTAGTAAATGATGTTCCAGTAAAGGCAGACTTATTTATTTCAAATATGGATGTAGCTCTAACTTATAAAAAATTACTAAAAGATAATAAAACGTTTAAAAGTGAAACTGCTAAAGAAAGAACAAGTTCTGGCGTTGTTTTTTATTGGGGAATAAATAAGGTTTTTGAAGATTTAGATTTGCACAATATCTTTTTCTCTTCTGATTATCATCATGAGTTTAATCAAATATTTGAACAGGATGAATTTCCTGAAGACCCTACAATTTATGTTAATATTACATGTAAACATGAATTAATTGATGCCCCAGAAGGAAAAGAAAACTGGTTTGTTATGGTAAATGTACCTTCAAGTTTTAATTATTCAAATGAAGAAATAGAGTTGTTAAAAAATAGAGTATTAATTAAACTTTCTAAATTGTTGAAAGTTGAATTATCTCCTTTAATTTTAACGGAAGAAATTTTACATCCTAAAAAAATTAAAAATAATACAAATGCATATTTAGGTGCTTTATACGGTACGGCATCAAATAGTGTAATAAGTGCTTTTAATAGACACAGTAATTTTTCAACAAGATATAAAAATCTGTATTTTGTTGGGGGTACTGTTCATCCAGGAGGAGGAATTCCTTTGTGTTTAAATAGTGCAAAAATAGTTGTAGATAGTTTATAAGTAAGAAAATGAATAAAGTGAACAAAAATACTAAAATTAATATTTTATTAATTTTAGTATTAGTTATATTTCATGCTGTTGGTTTAGTAGGTATGTTGTTTTTTGATAGAAATAGTTTCATTAAACTAACATGGCTCAACCTTCTTATATCAACTGTAATCGCTTTTATATCCTACAAGGAAAAAATAGTAAGCTTCATTATTCCATTTTTTTTAGTGGTTACTGTAACATTCTTTGTTGAGGTAATAGGTGTTAAAACAGCTCTTTTATTTGGGCATTACAAGTATGGTGATGTTTTAGGTTTAAAGCTGTTACAGGTTCCGTTACTGATCGGTTTTTTATGGTTGACGTTGTCGCTTGGGGCTAAAAGTATTGTTCAACGTTTCAAAAGGTTACCAAGTCAAATTGTTTACCTTCTTGCAGCTCTATTAATGGTTTTCGTAGATTATTTAATTGAACCTGTAGCTATAAATTTTGGTTATTGGACATGGGATTATGATTCTGTACCAATATTTAATTATGTATGCTGGTTTTTATTAGCATACGTTAATCAGTTGTTTTTAAGTAAAATAAAAAGTAGGAATAATGTATTAGAGGCGTTGTTTTTAATAAATGTATTATTTTTTTCCATCTTAAATTATTTCTTATGATTTATAGTGTTTTAATAGTTTCGCTAACTTTTATAGTAATGGAATTTGTCGCTTTTGCATTGCATAAGTATGTGATGCATGGTTTTTTATGGAGTTGGCATAAAGATCATCATCAGCCTAAAGATGAAAAGCTAGAAAAAAATGACCGATTTTTTTTAGTTTTCGCTATTCCTAGTTGGTTAGGTATTATGTTTGGTTTAATCTATGACATTAATTGGTTCTTTTCGGTAGGTGTAGGAGTCGCTTTATATGGTGTTTGTTATGTAATTGTTCATGAAATCATCATTCATCAAAGGCTTCCTTTTTTTAAAAGGTTAAATTCTAAATACATAAAAGGCATTCGATTTGCACATAAAATACACCATAAAAACCAAGGGAAATACCATGGTGTATGTTTTGGTATGCTGATTGTTCCTTTAAAATACTTTAAATAATGTTATACCTCTATCTTTTAATATTTACTCTTTTCGTGCCCTTGTTACTTACATGGGATAAAAAAGTTAAATTCTACACACAACTTAAAAGTCTAGCATTCTCTATTTTTATCGTATCGTTTATATTTATTATTTGGGATGTTTTTTTTACTAAATATGGAGTTTGGGGGTTTAATAATTATTATTTGTTAGGGGTGTCATTTTTTAAATTACCCATCGAAGAAATTTTGTTTTTTGTAGTGGTTCCTTATGCTTGTGTTTTTATACACGATACGTTAAATACATATTGGCCTATTCGAGATTCAAAAATTAATAAAAAAGTTTTCATTGTATTACTCGTTATTTTAAATGTTTGGTTAGTTACAATTTACAGTAAGGAGGCTTATTATACCACTTCGGTTACAATTTCACTATTTGTAACAATCATTTTATTATTGCCATTAAAGAGCAATGATTTAGCTGCATTATTTAGGTCCTATTTTATTGTATTAGTACCATTTTTGTTTGTAAATAGTGTTTTAACAGGTTTTTTTACTGAAGCACCTATAGTTTGGTACAATGATGCCAATAATTTAGGTGTTAGAATTGGAACAATACCATTGGAAGATTTTATATATAATTTCTCTTTAATCGTTCCTGTAATATTGGTTAGAGACATGTTTCTTAAGAAAAAAAGAATGTACCTCGATAATAATAAAGATTAGGACGGATTTAAATCTCAAATTAGGATTGGGAATCTTGAAGAAATTCCACGATAAGAGGTTTAGCAATTTGAATTTAAAAACGATTTATTATTTCATGTGTTTGTGGCGAGTGAAATATTCTTAGTCATAACTTCAGTCGCTAATATATTTTGCTTTTATTCTAATGTCATTTTCTTTAAATGATCCAGAACCAAAATTTTCAAAACAAATTGCAGTTAAACTGCTATTGGGCAGCATTTTTTTAGCTTCTCTAAAATCCTGATTGATTTTTGATAAATTTTCAAAAAATGCTATTTGAGTTTTATCAAAATCTAGTAACTCGGTTGTTGCTCCTTTCTGAACCTCTAATGAAATGATTAGCTTTTTATTTCCTTCGTTGTCTTCTTTTACAGCAAGATGATAAGAGTTAATAATTTCCGATAGCTCAGGTAATGAGTAAATAACTTCTTGAATGTCAGTAGGGCTTATATTAGATCCGAAAAAAGACACAGTCATATCAGCTCTTCCATAATGTAATAATAACGGTAAATCTGTTTGAGGTTTTGTTAATGCATCTTGGTTTATATTTAGCTCTTTTAATATTAAGTATAATTCTTTTAAAGCTAATGTATGTCCTCTATCGTGTATGTTGTACCTGATTTTTGGGGAAATATAATCGGGGCGACCAATTGTAACAATTAATTCTCCATCATCAGACGACTCAATTAAAAAGTCTGTTGGGTTATATTGGAAAATCATCGGGAGTGCACCTGTGTGTTTTAATATTTTTGATCGTAATGATTGATTTGAGCGCAATAACCTTCTAAGGCTGATTGTGAAATCATTCTCTGCCGAGATATTTAGTTCCAAATCTGATGCTCCTAATGAGCTGTAGGCTTTTTTAATTCCTTTTTGAAGTAGATAATCTCTCATTCCTTCGGACATTGATTCACCTCCAAAAATGAAGGTAATATTAAATTTCTCCCATTTTATTTGAGAATTATCTACCAAATATTTTAAAAAAGGGGGATAGCCCATTATTACATAATGATGATCTTCACCAAATTGTTTAAGTGTATTTTCAATTTTTTCTTTTTCAGGCCCTAAAGATTTAATTTTTGAAAAAGTAACACAACTCATTGTTACATTTACCCCAGTTGCCCAAGGTCCCAATGCAAAAGCATTGATAACAAATATTGGACCTTTACCTACTAAGGTTCTCATGCCAAACTCAATCATTTTGGTATTCCGTTTTCTTTCTTTTAATCCTCTAACCCAGTTTGTTGCTGTTCCACTACTACCTGAGGATTCATCAATAATTATATTTTTAGTTGGAATTTTTCCTCCTACACATCTTTTCTCCATGGAAAACTTTTTAATATAGTTTTCTTTATCAATTTCTGGAATCTCACAGATATTTGGTACCAGACCACTAAACGAAGGCTTCGAAAAATGATGGGATTTTAAAAATTCTCTGTAAGCGGGCACCCTTCTTTTTGCTTTTATAAATTCTGAATAGGCTCGGGCTTTACTATTAAATGACCTAATTTTATTAATTCCTGGAATATATATAAGCTTTATGGTAAAATTCGATAGCATTAGTGGTTTTCGAATTCGTTCAACTAACCAAGCATAAAATAATATTATTATGTGTCTCATATTTTATTTAATTAATATTTCATCTGTACTTAACCGATAACTTCGCGCTGGTGTTTTGCTGTATCCTGCTCTGAAGGCAATCCAAATTACATTTCCGTTCTTAGGGGGAGGTAACATCATTTTCATTTTTTGGTAAGCTCCAATATTTGTTATTAAAGAACCAGTAGGTTGAATATAAGCACCTTCTCTTGTTAGCATAAGCCAATTTCTTGCAAAATACTTTCCAGATTCAAGCCAATCTGTGGTGTTTTCAAATTTGCCACTCATCCAACATATACTACAAGTTCCATTAAATGAGGATTTGTAGCTTTTATTCAACATTTTTTTTCGAATACCCTTAGTCCATTTCTCGTGATTTTGGAAAACTGATTTCAATAAACTTCCTGAAAAGCCCATGCATTTTGCCCATAGTCCATCCTTTCTTGTCTCAGCATCCTTCTTATTGTATCTAAATAACTTATCGAGTTCTTCTCTGTTAGGTTTTGATTCAAGATCTTCAAATAATGTCCTTTGATTTAATTCAACAATCATATCTATAAACTTTTGGTCGGATGAATGAAAAAACTCTTGATTGAATTTTTTTGCCTGAGTTTTTAATATATCTACAGTACTTTGACTTAGAGCTTTTCCGTTATATGCTATTCTAGAAGTTCTTCTCTTTTTAATTAATTCTATTCCTAGTGTCTCTTTTTCTTTACTGGGTGAAAGGATGAGCTTCGCAAAAAGGGTTGGCTCTGTGGATTTTGTGGTTATTGGAGCATATATTTTAGTAATATGTACTTTAAAACCAAGAGATAACGAAACAATTGAAAGGTGTTCCACAAAAATACCCATCGCAACTGTTGCAAATATTGAATCTGGATCACCTACTGGTAAAAGCCTATTTGGATCGTAGAATAATTCTGCTTCAGTTTTTGAAATGACCTTTAACTGGTGCGGCTGTAAGTTATGAACGGTAGGGCACCAACGCGCTATTTCTACTAATTCTCTCCAGCTAGGAGTAGTGAGAGGTTCATTTTTAGTTAACGCCCAAATTTGTTTAAATGGGTTTAACAGTGCAATTGAAAATAATCCCAATGAAGTATTTTTAATAAATATGCGTCTGTAATTTTTAACCATTTCGTCTGTTTGTTATTTGTCTTTTGTTTTGACACGTTAGACGTAATTTGATTTGTCGGAAGTGATAGACAAAATTCTGAAGATCATGAAGTTTGTTCTATGCACTAATAATTATTTACATTCGGTACGCAGTTTTTTTTTTAAAGATTCAAAGTGTAATAATTCAAGTTTAGAATTATTTGTACAATTAGTTAAAATATCTTCATTTTTGCCCACAATTTTACCGTACAAAAGTTGTAGGTCTTTATTAAGAGTGTAGCACTCTTTTTTTATCATTGTAAACCTTGTTTTAAATGAATCCTTGTGAATTTCGTAGAACTTTTTTTTAATATATATTCAATTCTATAGTATTTTCAGTCAGTTTTAATGAGTGTTGTAGAGTTTAATAGTTTGGTAGAGAAATCTGTTATTAATAAAGTGCATTTAACCGTTAAAATATATTTTTATAAGAAGAAATGTTCATTATATCGAAACAGAAATAGTGGAACTAAAACAGTAAAAAAACGTTTAAGAAGTGCGAACCTTTCGGATTGTCGTAAAGTTTAAAATGAATTAAAATCGTTAGTATTATCAATACTTAGCCTGTTCTAAAAAACACTTTATAGGCGAGCCATCTTAATGTCTATAAGAACCGTCAGGCAAACCGTTGGGCATTTTATAGGTTGGGTTGGTTAAAAGAGAAAATATGGTACTATCAGTATCTATAACTTTTTGCCTTGTGTTTAATTTCGATTCAAAGTCAATATCTTCCAATCTATTTTCTTGTGCTCCTAGAATTGAGGTTAAAGCCAAATATAAATACTCTACGGTTTAACAATTTGAGTAGTCGAAAGTTTGGTCATCATAGGTGTACCAAGCATTTATTGGATATTCACTAGGAATTATCATAAATTGTCCACCTCTTGCAATATCCATTGCATTTGCCAAATCTGATCCAACCTTTTGTACGAATACTTCAGGGTAGGCGAAGGAATGTCCTGCATTATTAATAATGTGTAATACTTCTTCTAAAGTAGCATCAAACTCACCTGTTTTCTATTATATACATGATTGGGATGTGTTTCATCATTTCCCAAATCCTGACCTTCCCGTCCGTATAGTGTATCAATATTTAGGTCGTTTTCGTTCTTCCACATTACGGTAAAAGCTTTATTCTCAGTCATTTTATTCAACACTAATTGGTCATCTACTATTCCATCTTTATCGTTGTCAAGATATTGTGCCATAAAATTTGCAGCGTGTAATAGCTTAGCATCTCCTACGACCAAAACGGCATAAATGTCTATGCCAAAAACCACCACCTTTAGATTAAAATAAGAAAACCCATTGTTTGAATATATTACTATTGTGAAATTTGGGTCGTTTCCTGCGTCAATTGTTTTTGAGGTCTTTGTATTACATATTTATTACAAGATGTAATAATTAAAAGGTTAACCAATATGGTTTTGAATAATAATTTTTTTTCACCTTCATTATTCCCTACAAAGCTTTAATTGTGTGAGTTGCTGATGAATAAAGGATCAAAAAGGATTGATGTTAATTATTAAACTAAATTAAGTGCCATTTTTAAAAAGAACAACACTTATAAACTCAGATGAGTTTTTAATAACGCTAATTTTCAATATGTTTTAGATTACATCAACTCAAAAGTTCATTAGCGATCATTTACTGCTAATACTTTATGTTGTAAACATTAATGTTTTCTTTTTGGTATACCGCAAAACCAAAATATCCTTTGAGGGGTAAAGTGCCTTCCTTATAAGTTGCTGTAGCGTATGTTTTACCATTAATAGAGTAACTCGCTGAATTTTTGTTAATTATACATTTCATAGTGTAAATCTTTCCGATCTCTGTTTCTATCTTTTCGGCCCTTTCAACCTTTGGAAAAGTATTAAAAAGGCCTGTTCTAAAAGTAAAATCATCCCTATGTGGAGATAAATACCAACTTAAGGCATCTGGAGGTATATTCTTATTTCCCCACTCAGATTTGTTATATGAATATACGGGTATGAATTCATCATTTACACTATTAAATTTGAAATCATAAGAAATTTCCGTTGGTAGTGAAACTAGTTTTGGAAGCCAAACATATTGATTCGTTATTGTAAGGTTAGGATGCGTAGAAATTCTTTTACTTGCTACACAACTTATTACAATTGATACAATGCTTAGAATAACTAAAAAGGAACACTTTTTTTTCATAATTATTTCCAAGGTTTGATAAAATCGTAAGTTAGTTTAGAGGATTGTAAAATACAAAAAAAGTCCTGTGATGTGTTACAATTATTATTTTGTTCTAGTTTATAAATAAGAAATAGTAATTAATTTTAATGATTTTTTTTACTGTCCAAGTTAATAATTTTGTCTGTTTCTGTATCCATACAGTAAAGCTGTATTCAGTTAAGAATTCCCAAAGCATTTTAGGTGATGTTAAGCGTATGTTTTTATTTATATTAGTTTTATGGAAGACAAAGGCTCATTAATAAAATTTATCGATGCCATTGAGGTATTATCCAAAAGTAAATCTTTAAGGGAAGGGGATGTAGAAGAGTCTCTAAAGGAGATTTTAAAGTCAGCAACAGAGGCTTTGGGTTGCCAAAGAGCAAATGCTTGGGTATTTAACGAAGATTTGACAGCCTTGGATTCGTTAATGTCATTTGACAAAACTGCAATGTTGTACAATATAGAGTTATCATTAACAAGAAACGATTTACCTGAATATTTCAAAGGGTTAATGAAAAATGAAATTATAGTCTCTGACGATGCTGTTCACGAAGTTCTAAACCATGAATTAGTTCAGATATATTTAAATCCAAATAAAATAAAATCAATGATCGACATCCCTATCCGTTCAGAGGGAGAAATGATTGGAGTTGTTTGTTTTGAGCAAACCAATAATTATCGAAAATGGACCAATGAGGATATGAAATTTACGCAATCTTTGGCCCAACTAATTTCAATTACTTTAGAGTCGAATAAAAAGAAAAAATATCGTTTAAAACTTGAAAGTCTGGTACGTCAAAAAGATCTTCTTATTTCTGAGATTAATCATAGAGTTAAAAATAATATTTCAGTAATAATAGGACTAATGAATCTCCAAAAGAGTAAGTCTAAAGATGATTATCACGCAACATTATTCAATGAAATAAAAGATAAAGTTTATTCAATGTCCGCTGTTCAGGAGCAACTCCTTCTAAGCCAAGAAGTTGATAAAATTAATCTTGGTGATTTTTTATCAAGCTTATCAAATAATTTGAGGGGATCCTATGATAAAGAGGTTGCTGTATCAATCGAAAAAGAAGAGGTTTTTATTAATATCACGATCGGTATTCCATTAGGCCTTATTGCGAATGAAATAATAACCAATTCGTATAAATATGCTTTTGGAAGAGAAAATTTGGCTCCTCAATTAAATATTAAATGTTTTAAGAAGGGGAGCAATATTTATGTTTGTTTTGAGGACAATGGACCTGGATACGATTTTTCATCAGAAACCGTTGGGATGGGATTAGGTATCATCAAGGATTTGTGTGAACAAATTGATGTAAAAATAGAATTTCTTAATAGGAATGGTGCTAGCATAACTTTAATATTCGAAGGCTCGTAATCCTATGTGTACTAGAAATATTTTAATTTATTTTTAATACTCCTGCCGTTTTTTATTTCTTGCTGTTGAAGCGCCAAAACATTTTTCTGCCTTTTTTTTGAGCGTGTATATGGGTTAATTCTTATTTGAAAAGTCGCCAGTTATCAGTTGCAATACAGTTGCTTTTTATTTCATTAATACAAAATTCAAGTTTGTAGACTACAAAAGCTTAAACGTAGGAAGAAACCCGGTCGAAATTGGATAAACCTAATCCGTATAGGAATCAAAGAAGGAATGGTTCCAATAGCGTAAGACATCCATTGTTTGATTGTAAAATGACTTTATCATCAAAACGGTTCGATTTTCACAAACCCAAATTTGCCATTATCCAATGCCACAATAACTCCTCCGTCAGAAGTTAGGTCAATAGCCTCTCCGGCCCAATCAACACCTTTTCCACCGCCATAGGTTTTTTGCCATTCTATATTTCCAATTGCATTAAATTTCACTAGGTAAATGTGCCAAGTGTTAGAGTTATCACCATCACTTCCACAGCGTCTTTTATATCGTCCATACTCATCTCCAGTCCCTGCAACAATAATGCAGCCTCCATCTGCTGTGCTCTTAACTCCCCATGCCTCATCGTGAATAAACTTCGGTTTGAAACCTCTCGGATTTCCAGCTTTAGTTTCCCAAATTTGACTTCCTGAGGAATTAATTTTTATTGTATAAGTATCCCAGTTTTCTGTTCCAGATAAAGTATGACCTGTTAAGAATACAGATCCATCAACCCCCAAGTCCATTCCGAAACAATGATCAGCTGAAGATCCTCCATATTTTTTATTCCATATTATATTTCCAATACTATCCATTTTTATGAGACCGTAATCATTTGCGTTTTCAGTTAGTCCTGAGATATATAGCTCATTATTGAAAGTTTTAATCTTATAGGCTTGGGAGATATACTGGTTAATATTTTTTCCAACTTTCTTTATTCCGTTAGAATCAAGAAAGCTTATATATCCCTCACCACCAGTATAAAATGTATTAGTATGATCTTTTGAGTTTACATACCCTATAGCAACTATTCCAGTTGAAGTTAATATAAGGTCTTCATAAGCATCATTCCCTCCATTATTCGTAGTTTCTTTAAAAAGTAAAGAGCCGTCTAATTTACTGAGTTTAATTATTGTACTATTTTCATTTAGAGCACCGCATATCATATAGCTATAGGGTGTCTCAATAACCGAATTCCCCAAATTATTACCTTCATTACCAAATTCTTTTTTCCATATTAAACTTCCATTTTCGTCTGTTTTAACAACTAGGATTTTAGCTGAATTAGGAATAAATCCGGTTTCTCCTATTTGAAGAAACCCACCATCTGAACAGGATAAAATTTGATGCCCATGAGATTCCTCACCTGATCCATTAACTTCCGTACTCCATTCTATAGCGGGTGCATTGGGATAGTCATTCATGTTACAGTCAACATTAACTTTTTTGCAACCCAATAAAATAATTAAAATTGCTAATATTGGTATGTAGTATTTCTTTTCCAACAGTGGTTATTCTAAATGTATTACAATGATAAGCTTCTAATTAATCTCGCAGGCATTTGTAGGTAAAATTAACAATAATGTAACCAATAGGGAGCTAATTATTAGTGAAGCTAATATTCCATTTAATTTACGATTTTGTAGTAGTTTTTTTATTCGTTAAAAACTTCGTTTAGGTAAGCTTCGCTTTAATACAGTTTATGTAGTATTCTTAAAATACTCTAACAAAACCAACGTATGGTAAAGCAGGTAATACGACCGAAATTTCAGGTATAACTATGGCTCCAATGTCAAAAGAACTTTTTTTAGAGAGTATTCTAATACCATGAATACCAAAATAAAAGTTATTTGTAATCAAATAGTTTTCTGAGAGGAGTGCAATACTTTTACTGATTCTATGAGTTCCTGACATCATAATGGCTGGATAATCCGATAATTTACCATCTAATACACCATAGCCTATTCCAAGGGATAGGTTTGTCTCAGACTGTCCTAATGTAAAAACTCCATACCCTAATGTAGCTGTTCCTTCAGCAGCAAAACCTGCCATAATAAATCCTCCACCAACATGAATGTTTTCTGAAACATCAAATCCTACTTTAGGGGTAAGAAACCAAATTGGATTTCTAGATATCGTCGAAATGAACTCAAAGCCACCGCCAATTGATACGTTTTTTGTTACACCATAATTGAAGAAGTTTGTTGTAACCAAGATGTTTTGATAATACCCTTTCCCTTTTTTTATGGGGATTCCGGATGGGCCGAAAAAATATCTCGTATCATGGGGATTGGCGAATTCAAATTTCCCCTTATAATCATAGCTTTCAATCGTATTAACATTTTCGGCAATCAAATTAATTTCTCCATTAACCGTCTTTAAAACGATTTTTCCACGATCATCTTTTGATATGGTGCCTCTATATTCATCGCCATTTTTCATTTTAACGATAACAATCTGTTCTTTTTGTATTGAGTCTGTTTCAGTTTGAGAAAACACCTTGTTGAAAGAAAAAATTAACAAGGTAATTAGGATGATTTTAGATAGTAGATTCTTCATGATTATTATTTTATAATTACCAACTATTAAAGTCACAGATTTTTGTAAGTTAAGCTGAAAAAAGAAAAGAGCAAAAGAAAAGCCTTAAAGCTTTTACAATTAACTTATTATTAGCAATTCTTTACTGCTGTTTTTTATAAGTACATATTTTAAGCTGAGCTATTTTGCCTGGCCCCTTTCTTAATTAAGAGGCAAAATGAGAAAAAAGCATCGCCGTAGAGTTAAACGTTTAAATCTACGGCGATGAAGAAAAGTAAATATTATTTTTTTATTACCCTTAAAGTAGAACTAGTAGAGTTTAGATAATTTATCTGCAAAAAATACATTCCAGGATCTAAGTGACTGAGATTTAACTCTATTTCCTTTAACTGATGATTAACTTTTTCTAATACCTTTTTGCCAAGTGAATTATATACTAATACGGATGAGAATTCATTATCAGAACTTAATCCTATTATGGATGTAAAAGGATTTGGATATGCACTTAATTGAGGCTCTTTAATATTATTATTGTCAACAGAAAGGCTCACTTTTTTTGTTCGCCATAATCCGCCTCTATTACCAACTGCCCAACTATATTCACCATCAAATATTATCTCATTTATTTCTTCCTTCCCAGTTAAATTAATGATCCATGTCTCCTCTTTTTCATCATAGGAATAAATGGTGCCTTGGTCCCCAATTGCAAAAATAGTTTTATCTTCTCCTAAGCAAATGGATTTGATATTAGAATTTATATCTTTATTAATGGCTTGCCATGAAACTCCACCGTCGTTGGTTAATCTAATTTCTCCTAAACCATCCAGAATTACACCAGTATCGTCATCTAGAAAATCGATTGTTTGAATACCACCATTGGTAACTTTATCTACTATCCATGTAGATCCAGAATCGATTGATCGGCAAATTTCTCCCGAGCTATTACCAGCCCATAAATTTGCTGTTCCATTATTCTCAACACAACTTGTCTGCTTGAAATAATATTTTTTTGTTTTCGCACCTAAAACAGTATAAATTGTATCAGAGTTGATGTTGTTGGAGTAGGTGTTGTCGAAGAAGTAGGTGTGGTAGGAATAATAATTTGTTTTTTCCCCCTTAAGAGTCCAAATATAAAAATAAAAATCTTGGATCATCCCTGCGCTCCTCTTCCAACTTGCGCCACCGTTAACTGTTTTATAAGTTGATTGCCACCAATTCCCCATATCAAAACCAGCTGCCATCATAAATCCAGTGCTATCATCTAACATTTCGAATTCACAAATCCATTCACTCCATAAAAAATCAGAAGACATTTTCTGCCAATTTTTTCCGCCATCAACTGTCCTATGCGTAATGCATTCCTCATTATCCGTCGACTTCGTAAGAATCCATCCTTTTGAAGGAGAGGTGAACGAAATTTGGACTAAGTCATCCGAAGAAGGGAAATTAATGGCTTCCCATTGCTTTTGAGAGAAAGAAATAGAACTTATTAGTACTAAAACTGAAATTAAAATTGTTTTCATATTGCTTTTTTTTTATTGTAATGATAAAAAGCGAAAAAGATACATGAAGAAAAATCGTAGCCGTACATTTAAACGTTTAAATGTACGGCTATGGAAAAAATGAACATTGTTTTTAAAAAAAAAGTAAAAAGGATTTCAATTAAAATAAACTGTTTTTTTAAAAATAATTTCAAGATTCTCTAGGCTATAAAATTTCAAACATCTAAAAAATGCCCCAACATCGGATTTCTGTTTTCTTTGTTCCAGGCCAATGATAAAACAGCACGTTGCGGCACATTTTTAAGCTCAATAAACTTGATATTCATATCATATCCCAGTTTTAAAGAAGTAGGAACAATTGCAACACCGAAATTATTTTCTACCAAACGATAAATAGTGGTAGCATGTACAGAAGTATGTGAGATGTTCGGAGAATAACCACAATCCTCAAACATACTCATTACCTTTTCATGATAGGAGGGACTATACGCCTTTTCAAAAAAGATGAATTGTTCGTTTTTTAATTGGTTTAGCGAAGTAAAGTTTCGGGAATTAAGCGCGTGGTTTTTAGGCAGAACTAAAGAAAACGTTTCATCAAAAACAGGGCGTAAAGAGAGCGACTTTGGCACCTCGTTTAATCTTACAAAACCAATATCTATTTTATTCCCCAACAAATCATTTATTTGTTTGTTGTTATCCATCTCCTGTAAACTAAAATGAATACTTGGATATTTGTTTCTAAATTGAATTAGCAACTTAGGTATAATCGTTTGCATAGCCGAGCCTACATATCCCAAATGAATTTCCCCTTCGTTTCCGGTAGCGATGTGTTTCGCATGTCGAATAATGCCATCATTATGCGTAATTAACCAAGTTATTTCTTTCTTAAGGTATTTTCCAGCCGCAGTGAGCATTACGTTCCTATTGTTGCGCTCAAATAATTTAAACCCCAAATGCCCCTCCATTTCTTTTATTTGTTTGCTCAACCCCGGTTGGGAAATAAACAGCTTATCCGCAGCATTTTTGAAATGAAGTTCCTCGGCAACAGCTAAAAAATATTTGTAATGCCTTAATTCTATTTGATAACTCATAGTTATTAATACTACGAATAAACAGTCTTGTTAGTTATCCAAAATAGTTAGAAATTAAAGCGTGCCTCAAAAATCAGCCTTTAAATATGGAGAAGATACCCTCACCGTCCAAAAAGTGATGGCCATTGTGCATGGAACCTTATCGGCAACAATCAGCAAAAAAGCGAAGAGTGGCATTATTGAATGCCGTAAAAAGGTAGAAGCGATGGCACGAGGTAAAAAGGCTATTTACGGAATTAATACTGGATTTGGACCATTGTGTGATACACAAATAACACCAGAGGAAACCAATCAGTTACAAGTTAATTTACTCATTACACATGCAGTAGGTCTAGGTGAGCCAATTGATACGAAAATAGCCAAAGCCATGATGGTTTGTAAAGTCCATTCCTTGTGTAAAGGCTACTCCGGAATAAGACTAAAAGTAATTGAGCGCATTATTTATTTTATTGAGAATAACCTTATCCCTATCGTTCCGGAGCAGGGATCTGTGGGTGCTTCAGGAGATTTAGCACCTTTATCGCATCTTTTTCTGACTTTAATTGGAGAAGGTGAATTTAGGATTAAGAATAAGATTGTATCCGCCAAGAAGGTTTTAAAAAAGCATGATTTATTGCCCATTGAGTTAAGAGCAAAAGAAGGTCTCGCATTAATTAACGGAACCCAGTTTATTTTGGCGCATGCCGTAATTGGCTTAAATAAAATGAAATACCTCCTTGATTTAGGAGATTTAGCTGGAGCAATGAGTGTAGAAGGTTTTCAAGGAAGTACAGCGCCTTATAAAAAAGTGTTGCATACGATAAGACCATTTGAAGGAACCATAAAAGTTGCTCAGCGCATGCGAGAGCTGTTGCATGGTTCTCAAAATGTGTTATCCCATCAGGGTTGCGGAAGAGTACAAGATCCGTATTCAATTCGATGCATACCTCAGGTGCATGGAGCATCTCGAAATGCTTACAACCACTTAAATGAAATGACTAAAATAGAGCTCAATTCAGTAACAGATAATCCAATTATTATAAGCGAAGATGAAGCCATTTCTGGCGGGAATTTTCATGGGCAACCTTTAGCAATGGTATTAGATTATACTTCTATAGCCGCATCCGAAATGGGCAATATTTCCGATAGAAGATGTTATTTATTACTAGAAGGTAAATATGGTTTGCCCCGATTATTAACCACCAGTGGGGGGCTCAATTCGGGATTGATGATTCCTCAGTACACTACAGCTGCTTTGGTTACCGAAAATAAATCACTTTGCTTTCCACCTTCAGCCGATAGTATTCCCACATCAATGGGACAGGAAGATCATGTTTCTATGGGCAGTATATCGGGAAGAAAACTCAATCAAATTTTAAACAACCTTGAAAAAATATTGGCCATAGAGTTGATGTATGCCGCACAAGCGATGGAGTTTAGACGGCCCAATACTTTTTCCGATATTTTGGAGCAAAACCTCCGTATTATTCGTAAAAAAGTGGATAAGTTGGAAGAGGATAGGTTGTTAAAACCAGATATTGACGCAATGATAAAACTGGTAGTCAATCAAAAATTAATAGTAGCCGTATGACAACATTTAAAACCAAAATACTACAAGGGATACCAAATTCCTTACCCTCAAAAAAACACCGAGGGGATGTTTCGCATGCGCCCAAACGAAAAAACATACTCAGCATACAAGAAAAGCAACTGGCAATAAGAAATGCATTGCGTTATTTCCCCAAAGTATGGCACAAAGAATTAAGCATTGATTTCGCAGAAGAGTTACAAACCTACGGTAGAATATACATGTATCGGTTTAAGCCTAATTATAAGATGTATGCTCGGCCAATACAGGAATATCCAGCACAATCCGTTCAGGCAGCTGCTATTATGTTGATGATACAAAACAATCTTGATCCTTCTGTTGCGCAGCATCCTGAAGAATTAATTACCTATGGAGGAAATGGCGCTGTTTTCCAAAATTGGGCACAATACTTACTAACCATGGCGTATTTGGCTACCATGTCCAATGTGCAAACATTACACATTTATTCCGGTCATCCAATGGGGCTTTTTCCATCATCCACTGAGGCGCCAAGATTAGTAGTAACTAATGGTATGATGATTCCCAATTATTCCAAGCCGGACGATTTGGAAAAGTTTAACGCGCTAGGAGTTACGCAATATGGACAAATGACGGCAGGTTCGTACATGTATATTGGTCCTCAGGGAATTGTACATGGAACTACCATTACGGTAATGAATGCGTTTCGGAAAGTGTTAAACAAAAACGAAACCCCAAAAGGAAAAATATTTTTAACCTCAGGGTTAGGAGGAATGAGTGGTGCGCAGCCCAAAGCAGGGAATATTAGTGGATGTATTACAATATGTGCCGAAGTTAATCCTGAAGCGGCGCATAAAAGACAGGAGCAGGGTTGGGTGGAAGAGTTGGTTCTCACTATTGATGAATTAGTTGTAAGGGTAAAACAGGCGCAGCAAAATAGCGAAGTGATCTCAATTGCCTATGTTGGAAATATAGTAGAGGTATGGGAAAGGTTTGATAGCGAAGATATTTTTGTACATCTTGGTTCCGATCAAACCTCATTGCATAATCCATGGTCGGGGGGATATTATCCTGTAGAGGTTTCTTTTGAGGAAGCCAACCGATTAA
>Ga0257114_1000094_pt1 | contig 68175 bp, 55 predicted proteins | sample SI112_10mmetaG_FD_190149 | JGI IMG/M metagenome (GOLD analysis project Ga0257114, IMG submission 190149) | Marine microbial communities from Saanich Inlet, British Columbia, Canada - SI112_10m | ecosystem: Environmental > Aquatic > Marine > Inlet | place: Canada: British Columbia | collected...
CGCGGAATCGTGTCGAATCATCGCCGTGCAGCTGGTTTTGGGGAAAGCAAATCTGAAGTTGAACTCGATCACGACGCTGTATTACGTTTCGCCCGCGTGCTTTGTGTTTTTGATCGTCCCGTTCGCTATGCTGGAGCTTCCCAGGCTGGCGTACGGCTTGGAGGTGACGCATTCGGTGCGTTACTCCGCGGGCATCATGCTCGCCAACGCAATGTGCGCGTTCGCTTTGAATGCGGTGATTTATTTGCTCATCGGTCGAACGAGCGCGTTGACGCTCAACGTGGCGGGCGTGGTGAAGGACATGTTCCTCATCGGCATCAGTTCGGTGATTTTCGAGGCGCCGATATCTGCCACGCAGCTCGTCGGTAGTTTGATCGCGTTCGGGGGCGTGTGCTACTATAATTACCGCAAACTGAACGATGCGTTCGCGGCGGCGGCGGCGGCGCCGACGCAAGGCGAAGTCGGGCCGAAGCGAGACAGTCAGGCTTAGGGTGTCGGTTAGTAGTGTATCCTTCCGTAGAATTTCGTATAACACGCGTGATTGTTACAAATTTGTGTTTTATAGTAGCAGTTCAGAGAGTTAATTTCCTTCGTCTTGTCCATCGCCGCCGAGCGAAAGTTGTGCGAGTTTTGCCGCTTCGAATTCCGCGGACAACGCGCACAGTTCGTCGTAAATCAAACCTCGAACATCGGTATCTGTCAGATATTGGGCACCGTCTTCAAAGTCGAAGGTGAACGGCGACTCAGCGCACGGTTCGTCGACTTCATCGTGAAGCGATTCCAGGTATGGATGCGCCAACGCCTCCTCGACGGTGATGCGCCTCGCCGGGTCGAGCACGAGCATCTTATCCACCAAGTCCACCGCCTTGGGCGAAGCGTTGGGGAACAACTTTTGAAAGCTACATCGCGCGGTGACTGGAAGTGATTTGATGTAACGCTTCGCCTTTTCGTTGTTGATGAAATCAAGCTCGGATGGGTTTTGCGGCGTTCCGATGACGCGCATGATCAAATTCAATTGGTGCACGTAATCTTTCCCCGGAAAGAGCGTCTTTCGCCCGAGCAACTCGGCGAAGATACAACCGACGCTCCACACATCGATAGCGCTCGTGTACTCGGCGCAAGAGAGCAACAGCTCGGGCGCGCGATACCACCTCGTCACGACGTACTCCGTCATGAACTCGGACGCCTCCGCGTCCACGAGCGCGGTGCGCGCCAATCCAAAGTCACAAATCTTCAAATCGCAGTTCGCGTTCAATAATAAATTTCCAGGCTTCAAGTCTCGATGCAGCACGTCGGCGCTGTGAATGTACTTTAACCCGCGCAAAATCTGATAGACAAAGTACTGACAGTGCTCATCCGTCAGCGACTGCGAACTGCGAATGATTTGGTATAAATCGGTGTCCATGAGATCGTACATCAAATAAACGTCCTCAAACGCATCCTTCGCGCGAGGTTTCACGCAATCGATGATATCGATCACGTTCTCGTGCCTCAAGTGTCGCAACAGCTTGATTTCCCGCAGCGTCCGCTTCGCGTCCACCACGTTCTCGAACGCGTTCACAATCTTCTTAATCGCCACCTTTCTATTCGTCTCCAACTCTCTCGCGCTACACACCACCCCGTACGCCCCCTTCCCGATCGGTTTTATGGGCGCATACTTGGCGTCCACCTCGAACACTGTCCCGCACACGGCGAACTTGGACGTCACCGCCGCCGTCCCCCGTCCCGACCGTCCTTCCCTCTCCCGTCGCGCCTTTCGTCGTTTCGCCCTCGCCGCGCGCACGACGTCATCCCCACCACCGTTCTCGTCCCCTCCCTCGACCCCTCGTCGTCGTCGTCGTCGTCGTCGTCGTTCGCTCGCGTTCGCGTCTCGCGTCCCCTCGCCCGCCTCCGATTCGCTCTCGTCCGTCGTCGTCTCCGTGCGCGACGCGCTCTCCGACCCCGTGCACTGCGAGTCGTCGTCCTCCGTCGTGCTCATGTACGCCCGCGCGTCGTCGTCGTCGCCGTCGTCGTCGTCGCGAATTCGCGTCGCGCCGTCTGCAATCGCGTCGTCGTAATCATCGTCGCTTTTCGCGTCGCGCGCCGCGGCGCTCGCGCGCCGCGCCGCGTCGTCGTCCGCGAACGCGCCTCGCCCGCGTCCCGCGCGCGCGTCGCGCGGCGACGGCGTCTCCGCGCTCGACGCGCGCGCCATTGTGCGCCACCGCGCGCCGTCGTCGGTCCATCGCGGCGTCGCGATGCCGGCGCTCGTCCTCACGCGCGCGGGCTGGGCGCGCGCGAGCGACGTCGACGACGACGACGACGACGCGACGCGCGACGTCGCCGCGGCGCTGTGGACGACGACGACGTGGCTGGACATGCTGAACGACGGGCGGCGAAACCGAGCCTTCGCGCGCGCGATCGAACGCGACGTGGCGCGAGGCGATCGATGCGTGGACGTCGGCGCGGGCACTGGGATACTCGCGGCGATGCTCGCGCGGGCGTGCGGACGCGAGGGAGGCGTGGTGGCGGTGGAGGAGTACGCGCCGTGCGCGGCGCTGGCGAGAAAAATCGTCGGCGGCGACGGGATCGACGTGCGGTGCGCGCGAAGCGATGAGGTGGTGTGCGAGACGGAGAACGAACGGTTTGACGTGATGTGCGCGGAGTTGTTGGACTCGGAGCTCGTGGGAGAGGGATGGTTGAAGACGGCGCGCGAGGCGAGACGAAGGCTGACGCGCGGACGAGGCGCGACGATACCGAGACGAGGGAGGACGCACGCGAGGTTGGTGCGATGCGAAAAGGCGGCGAAATATTACGGTGCGATCGGTGACGCGGCGAGCGCGGCGGGGGAGGGGGTGGTGTGGTGTCGAAGCGCGAGGCAGGCGCACGCGCGCGCGTGGAGACGAGAGATGGAATCGTTATCCGACGACGTCTTGGCGCACGAGTTCGATTTCGAGAACGTGCCGGAGGAAGGACGCGCCGCGACGTGGGAACGCGAGTGGAAAGTCGTCGACACCGCCGGGCGCGCGGATGCGGTTTTGGTGTGGTGGGAGGTGGACGTCGATTCAGAGGGCGACGCCCGGTATTCGACGCGTCCGACGCCCGACGCTCCCTGGACGCACCATTGGCGGCAAGTCTTGTTCGTCGTTCCCGAACACGCGCGCGGTGGAATTTTGAATGGCGATGGAAAGGTGCGCTTTGTCGCCACGCACGACGATTACTCGCTGAAAATCGGGATTCAAACGTCCGAGACTCTCGGCGCTCGGGCGGACGCCGCCGGCGTCCCGGACCCGCCCGTCGAAGCGCCTTGGCTCGATCCACTGAGACGGTGCGCGCGGGGAGAGAGCACGTCGTACCGTCTTCGCGCGGTTGGGATGCGTTTGCCCGAATTCGTCGCGAGCAAGGCGCGACTCGGCGTCGTGTGCGGCGTCGATTTGTCGAGCGCCAACGCGCTCTTGCGTCCTGAAGACGACGACTTGCCCGACGACGCACCGATCGGGTGCGAAAAGTTCGACGCTCCGATTTCATGGTTCCACGTGTTTGAGCTCGGTGGCGGTCCGCACGACGCCGACGCCGTCGCGACCTCGCCCGAGACGCTCTTTGAATTCGGCGACGAATCGTCCTCCTTCGCCGTCGGCGCTCGCGCCGTCGCGACGCTCCGCGCGGACGCCCCGTTCGACGCCGTCGTCGTCTACATCGACGCCGAAGACGATGTCGATCCGTTCGATCCCGAACGCGACGCGTTCGCCACGCCCTTTTCCATCGCGAGACGTCGTCAAGGCGTTCTCATCGTTCCGGAACGCTCTCGCGCTCCATCGCTCCAAGTTTGGTGCGCCGCCGTTCCCGGCGACGAGGGATTCCGATTCGGCATTCTCGCCTCATCGTAACGACGCGCTCGAGCGTCGACGTCTCGATCGTTTAGTTTAGGATTCAATCGTTTAGTTTAGGATTAGCGTTGGCTCGTTCGGCGCACCGCCGGCGCGCGTCACATCGCGCCGACGATGTCGCTCGCGCGCGCGCGCGCCTCCGGCCCGACGCCCGCGCGCGCGTCGACGTCGACGTCGACGTCCTCGTCGTCGCGCGCGCGCGTCGTCGCGCTCACGCGTCGCGCCGCGCTCGTCGCCGCGGTCTCGCTCGTCGCGCCCGGCCGCGCGCGCGCCGACGCGTTCGCCGACGCCGACGCGTTCGCCGACGCCGGCGAATCGCCCGCGGTCGGCGCGTGCGCGGATTGCATCGGCGAGTACAACGGGTACCTGAACTCGTGCGATCGCGCGTCGTCGTCGTGCGTGTCCTCGCAGAACGACGACGCGGAGAGATTCGTCGCGCCGTGGGCGTACGAGGGCGACCGCGCGACGGCGATGCGACGCCTCGTCGACGTCGCGACGGGACGCGCGACGCCGCGAGGCAGGGCGCTGTCGCAGCGCGGGAGCGGGATCGGGGCGAGGACGGGCGACGGGCGCGCGCGCGACGGGTTGTCGTTCGTCGCTCGCGCGGAGGCGTACGACGAATCGAGCGGATACGTGCGGTTGGCGCTCGCGCCCAAGACGCGAAACGACGCGAACGGTGGATTCGGGGCGAAGGTCGCGCTCGACGGGAACGACGTCGACGTCGCGGGCGTCGGCGTGTTCGACGCGGAATTTCTGTTCATCGCGAACGACGAAGTGGTCGACGTGCGCGTGGCGCAGCGCGGCGGTAACGCCGAGAATCGCGGGGTGTTTCGATTGAGTTACACCGATGGCGTGGCGTTCGATACGAATCTCGCGAGGGCGCGCGCCGAGGAGCTTCGCATCGCGATCGGGTGGGAAATCCTCCCAGTCATAGCCGCGTTCGATCCGAAGTGGAGCGACAAAGAGCGACTTTGGTTTGAGAAATTATTCGACGCCGCCGCGGGGCGTCCGGCGCCGGAGACGAACGATCTACGCGACATGCGCGACACGTACTCGTACGAGTGATCGCCTCGCGTCGCGTCGCGTTGTAGTGTTCATCGATTTGTTTGTACCGCGCCGTCACCGCGCCTCGATTTGTTTGGACCGCGAGCTCGAGCTCGCGGTCCCGAAGCTGCACACTTCAAACCTCGGCGACGATGGCGATCTCCGAGCTTGCGCGCAAGGTGTTCCTGACGTACTTCGTCACCCACATCCCCGCCACGATGCTCATCGACGCGCAGGTGGTGTTGCCGCCGCGCGTCGTCCCGAAGTTTGCGCGAAACGCCCTGCGTTGGCACATCTCCACGAATAACGACGTCTTGATGGCGCACCAGCCCGCGTGGTTGCGGAGTTTGGTGATGTGTGAGCTCGTGTTCCAACTGCCGTTCTTCTTCGTCGCGATATCGGCGCTGCGTCGAAGAGATGAGGGCGCGAAGGGGTGGTTGTTGGCGTACGGCGCGCACACGGCGACGACGCTCGCGCCGATTTTGCAATACATTTTGGAGAGCGACGCGATCGCGAGCGAGCTCGAGCGATGGAAATTGATTGGGGTGTATTCGCCGTATCTCGTCGTACCGCTGTGGATCGTGTCGTGCACGATCGGAGAGGGGAAGATTTTCGTCGACGCGAAGACGGCGAGGAGCGCGTCTTCGAGGCGGAAGCGGGCGTAGGTCGCGGTGAGTTGACGGTCAGTTTTAATATTGAAAATGATCAAAACTGCCGAGTGGTGTTGGTCACTCGTCATGAGGAAAACTGTTCTTCGTTCGAAACGAGACGTCCCTAGTTCGGGACGTTGTGGATCACCTTGCCGGCGTCGATGGAGATGATGTTCGCGGGCGCGTTGGCGGCGCGAACGAAGCCACCGCTGTCTCTGCAAGGAAGGTCACAGCCCCAGAGATTGCCGTTGCCGTCGAGAAGCCAGAGCGCGGTGGCGCCGACGGTGATTTGACTGATCGTTGCGGTCGAGAGCGCACTCGGAATGGAGATTGTGGACCAGTCGCCGGTCATGTCCGAGGCTTTTCGTTTCAGCGTCCTTCCATCTTGGTATACGACGAACGCGTCCGAATCGCCGACTTCGACCTGCTTGACGGTGCTTACGTGTTGATGAACCCATCCGCCATTAGGCAGTTCCGCGCTCCACATATTGTGAAACTTGTTCATGTGAAAGTGGTGCGTGCGACCGATGGTCACTTGGACACCTCTTCCGTTGCCGTCATCGGCGAAACCCCAATCGCCCGAGCCGTCGACGGGACGACTCCACATGTATCCGCCGGAGGTGCTTATACTCGTGTCCGTGACTCCGATGAGCGCATCGTAGCCCGCGTCAAAGTCAACCATGGTGCCTTGGGCGACGCCGTTGGCTACGGGATTGTTGGTTGCCGTATTCCAGTTATCGCGAGAGAACTGATTGAGGTCGGCGTTACGCGTCCAGGCGAGAGTTCCAGTCACGGTATTTAAACCCCACGTGTTGAACTCTCCCGAACTCACCGAGGTAAAGTGACCTTTGTAGTTACGCCAGACATCAGTTTTCGCCACCGATTCTTCGATTCCCCAGACGTTGTCCTCGTCGCCGGTCGCCGGACCGGTGCACGCGATGAGCTTCACCGTCAGCGGGCACCGCTCGAGACATCCAGCCCACGTCGTCTCGAATCGACGCACGCCGTCGACGAGCCGCATGCTCGACCTTTTCGGAATCACGCGATTTCTGTACACGCCCCCGCCCGCGGGGACGTTTGCCAGGCACGTCGCGTTCGCGAGTTCGCCCGTCGCCGGAAACCGCTTGTTGTACCCCAGTTCGAAGATGGTCTCGCCTCGCGCGTTCACCAGCCCGAACCCGATCTCCTCTCCCGCGCGCACGCGCGCTCGGCCGACGTATATCGTCGACCATCCGCTCTGCGTCAGCTCGACCCCGCCCGCGCGTCGGCTCGCGCCGCCGAACTCTTCAATCGGATCGTCCCCTCGTCGCAGCAACCGCACGCTCGCGATGTCGGACCCGTAGAAGTCCTCTATCGGCGAGCGATCGACGACGTCGAGCTCGATGCACCCGACGTCGACCTGAAACTGCACCTCGAACGGCGCGCCGGCGCCCTCGCGAGACGCGCGCCCGCGCGCGACGATCGACGCGACCGCGACGGCGACGACGGCGACGGACGCGATCGTCGCGCGGCGTCGGCGGTGACGCGCGACGTCGAGCTCGTTCGCCGCGCGGAGCAGCGCCGTGGACTCCGTCGCGTCGCGCGCGGGCGCCATGACGCGTCGGAATGTGCGGAGTGGGTGTTACAACGGTTGGCGGAGCCCTGACTGACCCGGCGCGGCGCGCGGAGGATTTCGATCGATCGCGCCGCGCGACGATCGAACGATGGGCTACGCGCGAACGGCCTGTTGAACGAACGATTTCGACGCGCCCGCCACGATGAAGACGTCGGCGCGCTCGAGCGAAGCGCCGACGATTTCGCGGGGCGAAAACGACGCGGCGGCGCGCTCGAGCGCGACTCGCGCGGGCGCGAGCATGCCCGGGACGAAAGAATAAAGCGCCGGCTCGTCTGCGCAAAGAAACACGAGGCGTGATCTACCGTCCAGGTCGTCGTCTTCGAACCACCTGAAGTCGATGATTGGTTTTCTGTGAACGAAGACGGCGAGCGGAGCTCCGTCGTCGGCGTCGTTCCCGGACGCCGGCCATAGAAATAAAACCTTGTCGTTGTGGCTCGCGCACAGAGTCGCGAGCATCGTCTTACACGAACTCAGCGCCAGTCGCACGCCCGCTCGTTCGATACCTCGCGCGTCGCACGCCAAAGTTTTCTGTTCAAACCGCGCGACTTTTTCGTATCCGTCTCCGCGCTGAGACTCGCGGAAAATTCTCGTCGATGCCGTCGCGTCGCACGTCAGCGGGTGCGTGAGCGCGCGCGTGATCCGCCAAGTCAATTCATCGATCCATAACAGGGCCTCGTTCGACACGCACGTGACGATGAGACGTCCATCCTTCGCCCGAACGCTCGGCGCCGACGCGCCTCGAATCGTCGCTCGCCGGAGGCCTTCGGCCGAAAAAATCTCCAGCGCCGGTCGCGCCTCCACCGCGCACGAATCGTCATAAATTAGAATCTCCTGCCCCCCTGCGCCGCCAAACTCGATCATCTGCGCATCGAAGCCCGGAGGCAAGCGAAACGAGATCGCGCCTTCGTACGGCGCCGTCGCCGAGAACACCTCCACGCGTTCGCGCGCTTCTTCGTCGCGCGTCACGAACGCCATCCACCGTCCATCTCGCGACCGCGCGTGCGCGCTAAATCTGGAGCTACTCTTCCTCGCGTGCGCGATTCGAACGAAGTCGAATCCGTCTCGGTCGTCGAGCATCGTCGTCGACGCGTCGCCGTCGCCGGCGAACGCGAGCGCGCCGTCGCCCGCGCGGAACGCCCGCGAGCACGCCCCGATGCCGCGCGCGACGCGCTCGAGCGTCAACCCGCGGTCGTCGACGGTGACGACGCACGCGGTGCCGTCGTCGAGGACCACCGCGCAGACGTCGCGCGTCGCGTGCCAAGCGACAGACGCGATTGTGCTTTCAAACTGTATCGCCTTCCCGACGCGTTCGTCGACGCGCGCGGCGCGCCGGAGCGTCAGATGGACGCCATCGCGCACGAGCGCGCGCGTGCGGTCGGGGCTGAGCGCGACGGAGCCGCGAAGATCGCGGTCGTCGAGCGCGAGGGCGGGCATGCTGTGCGGCTGGCGCCGGCGCGCGTCGCGCCGGCAGTCGGTGGCGCGGTCTATCTCTCGCATAAAACTACGGCGCGGCGCCGCGCGGGAGCTACGTCTAATAACACTGGCTGCGTCGATCACTCAGACGTTGCCGTCGGCCTGGACGCCGTCGTAGGAGACTCTGTACGCCGGGAATTGGCTGGCGTCGATGACGCCGCAACCGATGTCTCGCACAGTGACGTTCAAGCGACCGTTGAGCATTTTCCCACGCAAGTGACCGGGCATCGATCCCGGGTACACGTTTAACACGCTGTGCACGATCATGCGCGAAGGGCCGCCGAAGAGCAAGACGTCGCCCGAGTTCAGGCGCACGACTTTGTGCTCGGGATCGTCAAACGAATATTTGTACCCAAAGTCGCCGCTCAGCCCTACGGAGAAACTCACGATGGGCGGACCCGTGCGCGATTTTACGAGCTTTGGATCTTCACTATCTTTGTGCCACTTGAACTCGGCGCCGTCTTTGTAAAAGTTTACCAGGCACGTCGTCGGGTTCATATTTGTCGGCATCTCGGCGTCCGCGGCGCACGCCGCCGCCACCGCGTCCTCGCACATCTGCGTCAAAATCCCGTCTGGAAACGCATCGGGTTCGAGGATCATCCGCCCACGACTACCTTGATTCAGCTTGAACGTCCCATCTCCCATCTTCGCGAAGAAACCTTGTCCGCGCGCGGCGTCGTCGGATTCTGATTCGCCGAGCGCGAACGATTCGCTCGCCAACCACATTTGCGCCTCCACGCTCAAAAACTTCCTCAAGCACACCAATCCTGGTCCGAGACGCTCCGTCTTAAATCCGTGCGGCTTTTTCTCTCGTTCACGCGTCGATTTCACCGCCGCGTCGTCGTCTAAATCCCGTCCGACGCACTCTCGCAGCCGCCTCCGGTCCAACGCCGACGGCGTCGTCGCGATCACCTCTCGCGCCGTCGCCCTCGTCAACCCCCCCGTCCGCGCGCACTCCACCAACACTTTCGCGAACTCCGACGCCGTCACCTCCCGGCGCTGAAACGCCCGCGCGTGCGCGCGCAGCGCGTCGTACGCTTTCTTCGCCAGCTGTCCGCGCAACGCCTTCGCGAGCTTCTGACACCGCCCTCTGGCGCCTTCGCCGCCCGTCGCGTCTCGCGCGTCGTCCATCGCGGTGTCGTCCGCGCCTCGACCGCGCGCGCGTCGACGCTCGACGCCCGCGCGCGCCGCTCTGTCGCCATTCGTCGACGCATCGCGTCGCGTCGCCGCATCGTCATGACGGACGCGCGTCGCTACGACCGCGCGAACGACCCGTACTACGTCGTGCGCGACGAGATCGCGCGCCACGTCGACGACCTCGCGCGCCGCGCGCGGAGCGGCGCCGCGAGCGCGACGGTAAGCGCGGCGCTCGAGCGAGACATCGAGAGCGCGCGCTGGGAGCTCGACGAACTCGACCGCGCGATCGCGGTCGCGGAGCGCGAGAGCGCGCGGTACAAGCTCGACGCGCGCGAGATCGACGAAAGGAAACGGTGGAGCGCGCGGGCGCGCGAGGCGGTGGACGAAGCGATGGCGACGACGCGCGCGAGGGCTCGAGCGGGACGCGCGAACGGGGACGGCGACGGCGACGCGAACGGGACGACGACGCGAACGGCGGGAGACGCGGGCGTCGGTGAGGCGGGATTCGACGATCATCAACAGTTGCTCGTGCGAAGGCAAGACGAGGATCTGGACGACATATCGGCGAGCATAACGCGCATCGGACAAGTCGGTTTGACCATCGGCGAGGAGCTCGCGTCGCAGTCGAAAATGTTGGAGGACTTGGACGAAGACGTCGACGGCGTCAACGCGAGGTTGGCGGCGGCGGAGCGAAAGATGCGAGATGTTTTGAAAAAGGTCGGTCTGCGCGGACAGCTTTGCGTGATTTTCTTCTTGACCGTCGTGTTGTTCGTCTTGTTCGCGATCGCGTTTCAGTGACGCGCGCGGCGTCGGCGCGTCGCGGCTCGCTAGTCTAATACTTGCAATATTGTACTGTACAAACACTTCCTTCGTCTTCGTCCTGTCTAATCGTCGCCGCGCGCGCTGACATCGTCTATTTAATCGTCCCACGACAACACCTTGGTGGTGTCCCAACGCGCGACGCCGCTTCGCGTCACCGCGTCGTCCACCATGCGCTCGGCGTCCTCCAGCGCGACGTCGACGATTTCGTATCCGAGCATCCCTCGCATCGTCCCTCGCACGCGTTCGAATATCTCATCGCGCTCGTACCCTCGATCGCGCAATCGCGTCACGAAATCTCCGTGCGCGCGTCCGTTCCTGTACGCCGGCGCGCGTTCCGGCGTCTTCAGCGTCGCCGCCATCGCGTCCTCGTCGTAGTCGTACAGAAACGACGTGTGGTGCAAAAACCTTCCCCTCGTGATCGCCTGCGCGTTCCCTCCGAACTTTCGCGTCCCGAACGCGTAATCGTTCTCTCGCAGCGCGAACGTCCCGCACTTATCGAACACCCGCGCGTACACCTCTCCCGTCGCCGCCATCACTCTTCGCGGGTGCGTCTCGCGTTCGCGCACCATCGCGTCGTCGCCCGCGTTCATCGTCATCCCCACGAACAGCGTGTCGCCGTCGCACGCGATCGTCCCACCGCCCGTGAATCGTCGCACGAGTTTCACGTCGCGCCTTCGCGCCTCTCGCGCGTCGACCAAGCGCTCGACCGCGCCGGAGACGCCCAACACGACGGCGCGTCGCGCCGCGCCGTCGAGCGTCGTGAGCCAATCCTCGCTCGCGCGGTGTCGCAGCAGCCCCTCCTCGAGTCGCAGGAACCGCGCGATGTCGACCGATCGCGCGTGGACGTGGTACAGCGCTCGCGACGCGCCGCGCGCCATGCGCGTCGCGCGTCGCGTCGCGATGTGTCGTCATCGGCGGCATTCTGCATTCGTCAGCGTTCGCCACTCATCGGCGCTTCGGCGATGACGGACGTCGAGCTCAAGGCGTCGCGCGCGCTCGAGGCCGCGCGCGCGTTCCTCGCGCGCTCGCCCGCGAGCGCGCGCGCGCCGAGCGCGACGACGCGCGCGAGGAACGCGCTGAATGTGAATCTCGACGCGACGTTTTCCGCGGCGACGAGCGACGACGCGAGGACGGACGCGGACGCGGCGACGACGGGACGCGCGCCGGAGACGCCCGCGTCGGTGGCGTTGGAGCTGTCGAGCGAGAGCGACGACGACGACGACGCGGCGACGGCGACGACGACGACGACGACGACGACGACGGGCGGCGACGACGCGCGGGAGAGAGGCGAGGAAGGGCGACGGGTGAGGCTCGAAGTGGACGAAGACGAGGACGTCGACGACGGCGCGCGCGATGGTGGGGAATCGGACTCCGAGGGCGTGTTCGCGGTGGCGATCAAACGCGAGCGAGACGAGGCGGAGGCGGAGGCGGAGGCGGAGGCGGAGGCGGAGGCGGAAACCGGCGAGGCGGAGGCGAACGCCGAGACCGCGGCGGCGTTGCGAGCGAATATCGACGCGTTGCGCGAAGAGTTGGAAGAGTCGAGATGGACGCGCGAGGCGCTGGAGACGCGCGTGCAGGAGGCGGAGAAGATCGCCGCCGAGGCGCGCTCGAAGACAATCGAGAGCGCGTTGGATCCGCAAAACCAGTTGACGAACGAGCAAGTGGCCGCGCTCAGGGCGGAGATCGAACAAGTGGAGTATTTGAAACGTTTACTCGCGCGCGCGGAGCAGATGCGTAACGTCGCGCGCGCGGAGACGAAACAGGCGCGCGACAAACACGAGAGCGATTTGGAAATCGTTCGCAAGGAAGTCGCCGTCATGGACGCCGAGATGGAAAATTTACGGCGGCGCGTGAAAAAGGACAAAGCGAAAATTGAGGCGATGGAACGCGCGACCATCGAGGCCGCGGATGAATTCGCGACGCTGTACTCGCGACAAGAGAACACCAGACGTCTCCTCGGCGCGTGCATCGTCGCCATCCTCGCCCTCGTCGTGCGCCTCGGTCTATCGGGGCAAACTTTCATGATGAAAAACATGTATCAGTACTGATGTAAGAACATAAACGCGCGCTTCGTTCTAAACCCCCATCGTCGATCCTTTGCCGCGCTGACCCGCGACGCCGCCGTCGACGTCGTGTTTCCAGTCGAGAAGTCTCTGTAGCGCGTCGTCGCTCATCGAACGCGTCTCCGGGACGACGTATCGCAAATGTTTGATTTCTTCCACGGCAGAATCATATCCGTGCTGCTTTGCGTGGACATCGCGCAGTTTTTTTGATATCTTGCGTAGTGACTCGAGGTCTTGTTCGTGCACGTACGCGGCCTCGGCGGCGCGGTCGCGAGCCTTCACCCAGTCTGTTGCGCCGACGCCGACTGTCTTCGAGTAACACCGCGCCGGCGCATCGCGAACGAGCGCGCGCCGTGCGAACCGAGTCGTGATCGCCGTGAGTGACATGCGTTTGCGTTTTTGAAGCGCGAGCGGTGTCGGCGCGAGGCGAGGTGTGCGGCGCGCGAATAATTGAAAACAACGAGATGGGATTAAATCACGGCGCCGCCGAGGTCGCGTTGGAGACGCCTAAAGGCTGGACTTCAGCTATCGGGCCTTCGCGAATGAACGCGGCCCAGTAATCGGGCATGAGAAGGGCAAGAATGTGCGGCTCGGTGTCGCGCTCTAACGCGACCTCGAGCGTCAAGACGTCTTCGAGGAGCTTCTCGAGAGATTTGCTCACCTTGGAAAACATCGGACCGAGAGTCTGCGCGGCGCGAGAAGCGTCCGCGGGAGAAAGCCAAAGATGTTCGCGCAAAGCGGGGAGAGAACCCCCTTGAGCGCCTCGCAAGGAGTTGAGTTGTGCTGTGAGCACACCGCGCAAATTTTTCGCTTCGCTGAGCAATCGCGCGCACTCTTCGGCGTCGCCGTCGGCGCGGCAGGCGCGGCCGAACAAGCCCGCTAATAAATACTGCACCTGTTTCGTCCCACGATCCTGCGCGAGACGCTCTAAAATCCAATCTTTGATCATCATTGCCTCATTCGGGCGCTGCCACAACACGTTCACGAGCAACAAGGTGTCGAATTCGCTCACCTCGTCGCGGTTGTTCGTGTACGCCGCGACGCGCAACATTTGCACCGCCTTGAGCAAGCGACGATCGGAAACGTACACCGGCGGCTCACACTTGTCTTGCAAAAACGTTCGTAAGTCAGTGATCAGCTCGATGACGTTCGTCGGTACCTCGGTCTCCGCCGCGGCTTCGTATCGAATGTTCGCAAAGTCCTCCGGCTTGAGTCGGGTGTCGCTCGTCGAGACGCCGCCGTGATCGTTCGCCTTGGACCCGATCGCCGCCTCGCCGCCGAGAGATAGCAACTTCCCGAGCCCACCGGCGGATACTTGTTCGACGCTCGATCGCAATAAAAATCGATCGTACAGCGCGTCCAACTCCTCGCTCTCCGGTAATTCATTCGAAGCGCCGACCAAGCACAACAGCGGCACGTCGACGCGTTCGCTCCCGTTATCAAACAACCTCTCGTTCAATATCGTCAACAGCGAGTTCAAGATGGCTGAATTCGCCTTGAAAATTTCATCCACAAACGCCACGTTGGCGCTGGGCAGATATCCATCAATCTTCCGCACGTACTCATCGTTTTCCAGCCCCTTCATGCTCAGCGGTCCAAACAACTCCTCCGGCACCGAAAACCGCGTGAGCAATCGTTCAAAAAATTGCCCTCCCTCGCACAGCGCGCTCAGCCGGCGTCCAAGTTCGCTCTTCGCCGTCCCCGGCGGTCCGAGCAACAGCAAGTGTTCTCCGCAGCACGCCGCCAGCAGCAACAACCGCGTCTCCGTCTCGCGTTCCACCAAACCTCGCTCCAGCGCCGTCGTCGCCGCCGCGATCTTCCTCGACAGTTCCTCCCTCCGCGCGCTCGACGACGCCGTCCCGTCCTTCGCGTGCGCGTCCGCGTCGACGTCCGTCTCTCCGCTCACGATCGGCGCCATGCGCTCGCGCACGCGCTCGCGCACCGCGCGCTCCTCGGCCGATATCTGCGCATCCTGCTCGCGCTGTCGCCGCTTCCACTCCGGCTCGTCCGCGTCCGCGGCGCGCGCGATCGCGCGACCGCGCGGTCGGACCTCGCGTCGGTCGCGCGCGCGCGCCGGGATCGCGCCGACGCGCGACGCGCGCGCCATCGCGAGCGCCATGGATGAATGCGTGCGCGCGCGGCAATCTGACGTCAGCGCGTTATCCGCACACGCGCGCGCGATGCGAGGCGCGCTCGCGACGCCGCGCGCGACGCGCGGCGCGCGACGCGACGCCGCGACGGTCGGTCGACGCGGGCGCGCGCCGCGCGCGCGCGCGGCGACGCGCGGCGACGCGACGACGACGACGACGAAGACGACGACGACGCGACGGCGCGCGCTGGTCGCGCTGGTCGCGCTCGCGAACGCGCGACCCGCGAACGCGGGTCCGGCGACGCGACCGTTCGTCGTCGACGCGGTGAAGAACGAGCGATGGGTGGCCGTGGACGCGACGTTCGAGGTGCCGGCGACGTGGGCGAACAGGCCGGGGCAACGCGCGAGGGTGGATAAATACGTCCTGTACACGGACACTTACGGGCCGAATTATCGGTACACGACGACGGTGCCGAAACTGCTCGGCGACGGCGAGGCGAAGATCGATCAACTCGCGCTGGTCGTCGTGTCGAGGGAGGGATTGGAGAGCGTGGGGGATTTGGGGACGATTGAAAAGATCGATCCCGCGCGCGCGTTCGGCGTGGAAGGTTTCGAGGGATTGGCGGCGAGCGAGGTCGCGAAGGCGAGCGTGAGAGAGGACGCGGGCAAGCAAACGTATTATCAGTGGGAGCTCTTCGATGGCCAACATCGATTTTTGATGTCGGCGTGCGTGTCGGGAGGGGGGTTGTATTGCTGGGTCGCTCAAATCGACGGCGCGCGGTTCGACGCCGACGCGGAGACGTACAGGGCGGTTTTGGACTCGGTGAACATCCCGCTCGTGGAAGAATCGCGTAACGATATGTCTAGTCGTATTTATGAAACCCGCTAGTGATTGGGATGCAATAATTATCGCGCTTGTTGTTGTTTCATCGACTCGTTCATCGACTCGCGAAGAATCGCTTGCGCGCGCGACGCCGTGCCTCGATCGACCCCCTCGGTCTTACCGTCCACCGCCGCGTCTAAGAGCTCGAGCACGGTCTCTGCTTTCGCGACGTTTCGACCGGCGCCGATGTTCATCGCCGTGGCGCTTCCCACGTGCGTCGCGAGCGTCGCGGTGGTTTGCAAGACTTCGCTCAAATCCAACGCGTCGTCGGCTTGCTTTCGCAGGTATCCTAAGACGTACGCGCCCGCGCTGCTATCACCGCACCCCACGGTGTCGCCGACTTTCACGCGTGGACAACCGACGCGCGCGCTTTGACCGTCGCGCGTGACGACCATCGCGCCTTCGGGACCGAGCTTCACGACGACCCACTCCGCCGCGGATCCCGGAAAGTCGAACACAGCCGCGGCGTAGTCCGTGGGCGGCGCATTCGCACGCACGCCCGTGAGCGCTGCGAGTTCTTCCTCGGTCGCGAGCACGACGTCGGAATTTTCCAGCGCCACTCTCAATGCCTCCATGCGTGACGGATTCGTCTCGTCGACAAACGTAAACGCGCGAGGCCCCGGATCGAAAAACACCCCCGCGCCGTTCCCCTTGGCCAATTTGAGCGCCTGCGCTACAGCCTGAGGCTTGAGCTCGTCGAACACAAAACCGTTGAGAAACACCGCTCGACACGAACGCAACGCCTCGCGCGCTTCGTTAGAGACGTCGCTCACGTCCCGCATCAGCGGCCACGGGCCCAAATCGTACCTACTACAAAACGCGTGCGAACCGGCGCCGTCGCTCAACACGAAACAAATCAACGTCTCGGCCAAAGCGCTCACGCGCACGCCCTGATCGTCTCCTGGAATCAATTCCACGTGATCAATTCCCTCCAGCGCGAGCTCATCGATCAAAAACTTGCCGTATTCATCGTTTCCGACGTGTCCCGCGCACGACGCTCGCAAGCCCAGCCTCGACGCCGCGATTAAAAAATTACAATTCCCGCCCAGTTCCCACGACTCTCGCGCCGGCGCCGTCCTCGCGAGTTCACCGAGTGTTTTAGTCGTCTTCAGCGACGTCGCGTCTGGGATCGGGCCGGGCGGCAGTAACACGTCCACGCACAGGTTACCGAGCGCGACGACGTCGTACTCTCGACTCGCGCGCCGCGCCACCCTTCGTCGCACCTCTCGCTCGCGCGCGCCCGCGCGCGCGCGGGACGACGCACGACCGCTGTGCGCGCACTCTTCACACGCGCGTCGCCGCTCGACGTGCGCGTGCGCGGCGACTCGCGTCGAGATCATGGTGCTCTCGATGCCGCTCGCCGACTCAATCAATCGCGCACGTTTCGCGCGCGCACGCGTTCGTGTCGAACGCCGCGCGCGATGGAGAAGACGAAGACGACGGTTCTACGTCCCGTTCGACGCGCGCGCGGACGTGGTGCGCGAACGCGTCGGTGCGCGCGTCAAAATGTGGTTTCGACTCGGTGCTGGTTAAGGGGAAGAAGGAGATATTTATTCGACGCGCGACGCCGAAAAGCTAAATCAACGAGCCGCCGGTAAATTTTGCCGGTGACATTGGAGGGTTTTGAGATCTAGCGTCGTTCGACGACGAAGATCCAAAACCGAGATCTTTGGTCAAGGCGGCGAGCGCGTCCAAGGAGTCGGTCGCGAGCGGCGGCTTTCGCGGCGACGAGCCGCCGCTCAGTCGCGGGGAGGCGCCGGGAGAACCGAAACTGGATAGCCCAAATGGATCGGCCGCAGGTTTTGGAGGACTTTGGGGAACTTGCGCAGCGTGTGGATGCATCGCCGAAGCCTGCGGGGGCGGTGCGAAACCGAATTGATTCGCCGGCGACGGCGCCGCTCGCGGCGCAGGCGCGCCAAACGACGCGAGCGGGTCGGCCCCCATCGCTGGCTGCGGCGGCGCGTGCGCCTGGTTCGGGGCGTTGAACAAGTTGTCCAAATCGCCCCAACCAGAAGCCACCGGCGCGGCCGCGGGTGCAGCCGCAGGCGTCACCGCGGGCGCGCTCAAACCTCCGAGCAAATCGTCGATGCTCGACGTCGGCGCCGGCGCCGCGGACGAGGCGGAGGAGTAATTCACCGCCATCACCGCGTTCGCCGCGCGAGGTGGCGGCGCGAACGCCATCACACCCGGCGCCGGCGCGACGCTCGGTACGGGAACGTCTCTAAAAACAATCTTTGGCGCCGCGTTCGCCGACGGCGCGTCGTCTTCGTCGTCGCTCGAATCCGCCTTTTGTCGTCCCGACGCGAACGCCGGCGCCGGCGCGCTCGGCGGCGCCACGGGAGCGCGTGGTTTCACGTCTTCGTCCGCGCGATTCCACGGCGCGCCGCCAGCGCCACCGCCCGAAGAAATCGACGCCGTCGACCGTCGCTCCGAGTCGCCGCCGAGCGCGCTCCCTCCCGAAAACGACCCACCCGCGCTCGACGTCGATCCTCTTCGCGCGTGCGTCCGCGCTTCTTCGCTCGACATCCCCGCGTACTTGCCGCGATTTCTCTCCGCCTTTTCCCTCGCCTCCTCGACCGATCTCGGATCTTCCACCAACGCCTTGATCTTTTCCGCTCGATGTCGCACGTTCACCCCCTCATCCTTCCCTCGCGCGTCCTTGTACTCGAACCTCAGCGCGCCGTCCATCATTCGCCTTCGCCTGACGTCCTCCGCGATCGCTCGATCGCCGTTCGCGACGAGATACTCGACGACGGTGAGCGCCTTGTACGCGCGTCGCCACTCCTCCGGCGCGCTCTTCAAGCGTTTCTCCAGCACCTCGCGCACGACGTCCCACTTCCCATCGCGCGTGAGCCGCGCGATCGCGCGCAGCTGCTCTCCGTGCGGGCCCCAGGGCTCGGAGTTCGTCGCGTCGCGGACGAGCGCTTCGTCGTCGCCGATGCCTTTCCATTGATTGACGCGCTTCTTCGCCGCCTGCGCCACCTCGTCCGGGATCGCGGACTTGATCGTCGTCAGCGCGGCTTTGAACATCGTCGCCGTCGCGCGCGGCGCGGCGCGCGACGCGACGGCGCGCGACGCGACGGCGTGTGACGCGACGCGACGCCTTTTTCACCGCGCGACGCCAAAACCAAAACCAAAGCCAAACACGGAACGCGAAAGCGGGCACGCGTCACTCGGCGACGCGACGACGGCCGGACCGGCGACGCGCGCGCGACCGACGCGAACCGATGAAACCGTCGACGTGCGTCGTGTGCGGCGCGACGGGACGCGGGAAGACGACGGTCGTGAACGGATTGGTGCGGGAAACGCTGCGGGAAGAGATTCTTCTCGGAACGGACGACGAGGACGCGCGCGCGACGGAGCGGGCGCGCGCGGTCGTCGATGAGGTGCGACGAAGGACGACGCGCGACGACGCGAAAAACGCGAATGCGATGGTGCGCGCGCTCGAGACGAAGCGCGGCGAGTGACGCGCGCGCGGGACCGATGCGACAGAGCGAGACGACGCGGGCGAGGCGCGATGGAAATCGGCGCGCGGCGAGACGCGAAGGACGGACGACGAACGGAGGGGATTGGAGGTGGCGACAGCGCGAAGAAATGCGAGAAATGATGTCTAGTGATGAGGGGCGACGAGCGATGGAGGCGTGCGTGCGAAAACAGAATGCGTTGGATGTGATGCCGACGAGCGCGAGGACGGGGTGCCCGATAGCGATTCGACGCGCGACGTTGGACGACGAAGATGAAAAACAGGCGGCGAACGGCGTGTTCATCGCGCGAGTCGTCGTGCGATACCGAGAGGAGCATGAACTGGAGCAGGCGTTGCTAGATGTGGCGATTCAGTCGCGCACGGCGGGAGAGTTGGCGGGGAGACTGTGCGCCGGAGGGACGCCGCCAAGAAGAAATCGCGCCGACGAGGACGAGGCGGAGGCGAACGACGGATCGATCGAAGAACTCGCGAGCGTGCTCGGTGAAGACCCAAAAGACGTGAAAGCGCGTGTGTTGGAGTGTTACGATCGATGTGAGCCATTTCTTCCAGCGCGCGTTCGAGATTTGCTCGGACGCGAACGCGTGTACGAAGTCCGAAGCGCTTGCGCCGGCGCCGCACTCACGGCTATTCGTTCTTTTATTTTACGCGTGGCGACGGCGGGTAAGTGGACGCACTGGGGCATCATAGAAGGTACGGTCGAGGTCGAGCTTCCGTTAGCGTACGACGTCAAGTTCGTGGATACGCCCGGGATTGATGCGTCGCAATTCTCTCTCAAGCGATTGCGCCGAGTAATTGGCGCTGAAGCCGAGGAGCGATTCGGGATGTTCATATACGTGTGCGGTAAAGATGCACCGAAAGAGTCGGAGTGGAGCGCTCTGCATGCAATGGGTACGCTAAAGAAGATCGTCACCGAGGGTCCGCGGCTGTGTTTGTGCTGGCCCGTGGAGCTCGTGGTGAACGCCAACGGACGTCCAGATGGCTTTGTCACGAATCTCCAAATCAAAAAGTTCCAGGATCGCACGTTGAAGATGCTGCGATCGGACTCTAATCATTGGCGCGAACGTCTTGATCAATGTATCGTCGCATCCAAGGTCGATGGCTTGCGCGGTGATTTAAGACGCGGCATGGCGCTGGCGTTTGTTCGGGCGTTTAAGCCCGACGCCTCGACGATTTTGAAGTATTCCATGTATCAGCTGGCGTTTTCGGTGGAAGAAGAGCTCAAACCATCACCGCCGAGCGATAACGGCAGTGGAGTCTTACCGAGCACCGCGGTGGTCGCTGACGCAAAACCTTCGACAGACCCTTGTCCGAAGACCAAGCGAAAGATTGACGAAGAAGCCGCGACGAAAGCGTCGCCACCAAAGAAACGCCTTAAGAAGCAACCACGCCAGTGTACCATCGCTGATCCATTCGTGTTCAACGAAGACGATGGTCTTTTTGCCGACGAAGACGCCGCAACACCTCCAATGTTCGGCAAGCACATCGCAAAAACCAAATCAACGCGCTCGCCGCTCGTCGACGCCAACGAAAAGTCTCGCGCGACGGCGGCGGCGCGACGCAAAACCAAACCGTCGAACACCGCACCGAAGCGACCGCTCGTCTTGACGTCGACGACCGTTTCTCCGCCGAAGTCGAAGCATCGAGGCGCTGAAGCACCGCAGCCGAAGCTTTCCCCTCAACTCTCCGCGACGCCCGCGTCCAAGCCTGCGCGAAATCGGCCAAAGTTCGTCGTCGCCTCCGTCGCCGACGGCCCCACCCCATCCCCACCCCCCGCGCGTCCGAAACGCCCGCGCGAAGGCACGAAACAACCTTGGTGGGTCGTCCAATCGCATCGATAGCTCCATCACGACGCATCGCTTCCATCAATTTATCCATCGCTGACTCGCCGACAGTTACGCCTCGCGCCTCGTCAGCGTCCCCGCGCGCCTCATTCCGAGGCGACCTCGACGTCGCGTTCGACGCCGCAGATCGTCGGAATCGATCGACAGCGCGCGCGTTGCGTTTTCGATCGCATCGCTCGCGCGAGACGCCGCGCGCGCGTCCGGTCACCGCTCGGAACCGGCGCGATTCAACAATCGCTCATTAATCGCCCGACGCGATCGACCGAGCGATGTCGTCGAGCGAAGGCGCGCGGTCGCGCTCGCCCAAGCGCATCGCGCGCGTACACGTTACCGCAGACGCGCGCGCGCGCGACGCGCGGCAAATGCTCGATCACGCGTGGCGGGAGTGCGAAGGAAAGGCGCGAGCGCGGCGCGCGAGAGCGTCGGCGAGAGGCGAAGACGAAGCGGACGACGAAAGGATGGAAGATTTGCACGCCATCGGAGACGTCGTGCGTGAATTGTGCGCGGTGGATGATGGGGTGCTGATGCGATCGACCCTGGGGTGCATGGATGGGTTTAAGGTGGCGTTGCGCGCGGAGCGAGAGGACGACGACGAGGCGAGGAGAGAAATTTGCGTCGCGGCGTTGTTTGGATTGAGCAAGCTCGCGACGACGGCGAGGGAACAAGTCATCGGGGGGGATGTGGAAGAAGATGTGGTACTTGAAATGCTTCGCGTGCAGTGTAAGGCGCCGAATATGCGATTTTCAGAACGCGCTCGGGCGATGTCGACGTACGTCAAGGCGGTGGGCGTTCGGGAAAACTTGACAAACGTCAACGTTCGGACGCCTCCGGCATCGCCGAAGGATAAGAGTGGTAGAACTATAGGTGGCTTAGCGCGAGCGTTTGCATCGCAACAAGAGATGGCAGATTTCAACACACCAGACGTGAGCGACGACGAGGGGGCAGAGGAGCGCAGGCAATCGATGAGTTCGCTGTGCGCGTCACCGAGTAGAATCTTCTACTCGCCGAAAATTTTGAGCGGAGAAGGCACGGTCGTTGATGAAGCGATCACACCTCCAGGCACAGTTATCTGTCGCATCTGCGAACAGCCTGTCGCCAAACGAACTTTTGCCGATCACAACGCGACGTGCGCTGGATTTCGTCCGTCGTCGCTGGGTTCGAGTGGTTGCGCGTCTGCGCGCACTTCTGCCTCTCTCGCACAAGATGATTCGGAAACTTCAGACCAGATGTCTATTGATGACTTTCGAATCATAAAACTGATAAGTGGGGGCGCGTACGGGCGAGTCTTCTTGGCGCAGAAACGCGCGACGGGCGATTTGTTCGCCGTCAAGGCGTTGCGAAAGCGCGATCTCGTGTACAAGAACATGATGGATCAAGTCGTCGCCGAACGTGATGCCCTGATAGCAGCTGCGAATCCGTTCACAATCAAATTGTACTACTCATTCACCTCTGCGAGGCACGTTTATCTCGTCACCGAATACGCAAACGGTGGCGACTTGTACAGTCTGTTGACGCAGCTCGGTCGATTGAGCGAAGAGCACGCTCGCCAGTACTGTGCCGAGATCGCACTCGCGCTCGAGTACGTGCACTCGAAAGGAATTACGCACCGAGATTTGAAGCCGGGTAATTGTCTCATTGCGTCGGATGGGCACATCAAACTTGCTGATTTTGGTTTATCGCGAATCGACCGAGACGCCGGGGACGCAGCGGGAAGCGGTAGCAACTCGCCCAGCCCTTACAGTGGCACGGGATCGCCCATGTCGCCGAGCAGTGGAGCCGCTTCGATCCGAATCCCAACGCAAGATCCCATGACGACGAATAGTCCGATACATAGAATGACTCTAGCCGCAAACGCGAGACAGAGCCCAACTCAGAGCCCGTCGCGAAAGGTGCATCGACGCTCGGCGTCAAGACACGCTTCTGGAGCTAAGGGTACTCCAGATTACTTGGCACCTGAAATTCTTTTATGCGAACCGTGCGGCGAGGGTGTGGATTGGTGGGCGTTAGGAGTGATGGCGTACGAAATGCTCGTGGGAGTTCCTCCGTTCAATGCGTCGACGCCGTTGGCGATTTTCGCAAGAATCATCAACGGCAAAGTGGAATGGCCAGGAAGTGGCGCCGCGCTGAGTGACGAGTCTAAAGATTTTGTTAACGCTCTACTCGTGCACGATGTAGAAGCGCGTCTGGGCTCGAACGACGATGCAAATGATATCAAGGCTCATCCTTGGTTTGCAGACGTCACTTGGGAACACGTCTACGACAAGAGCGCTGCGAGCGTGTTCGTGCCAAAGCCCGAAAGTCGACAAGATACGTCGTACTTCGTTCCCGCGTCGGATTTAAGCTTAGGTGTGGAGTATCCAGTCGGAGAGCGAAGAACGAGTGAATCTCACGCAAGTGAAGACAGCTCGAGCATGAAGGAGGACGTAGTCATTCCTGTCCCCACGCCAGAGGAAGTGGATGAAATCGAAGATTGCGACGAGGAAAAGTTACGGGAATTCACGTATACGAACCTCGCCGAACTGGCGATGCGAAACATGAGGGTTTCCGGAGGGTCTGTCACGCACTCAGCCGCCCAAACGAGCGGACTTCCTCGTCGAGGCTCGGTTGGCAAAGACTTAGCGCACCAAAATTGATACTGTAGATGAAATTCTATGCGTCACACTTCAAAACTAAGCGCTCGCTATCGGACAGAAGACGAGGATGTTTCCGGCGTTCAATTGATGTGCGTTCTGCGGGGCTAGAGCTAATGGATGCGCAAATCGCGGCGTAGCAAGACGCGGGCGGGACGGCCGAGCGACGACTCGGCGCCGGCGGTTTCTTGCGCTTCGCGGATGAAATCTGAACGTTCGTAAAGAGCGATCGCGGCGTCGTTGTCGTGCTGGACGTGGACGTACAGCGTGTGCACGGCGTATTCGTCCCTCGCGATGATGGACGCGCGCTCTATCATGCGCGAGGCAACACCGGTCCGTCTCGCGGCGGGCGCCACGCCGACGTTTGATAAATACGCGCGTCTTCCGAGCGAGCGCGTTCCAGCGAGTTCTTCCGCCGGTAAACGATCGCCGATGTTAATGTCTAACGAACCGACGATCAAAGACGTCTCGGCGCCGTCGCGCACGCTCAACGACGCCGGATCGAACTCTCGTATGTCGTACCGCGCCGACGACGCGGGCGCTCGAGCGACGATGAGCACCACTTTCACGTTCTCGTAACCGACCTCAGCGCCGCACAGCTTGTTCGTCAGCGACGTGGTTTCGTTGTCAATCTTCATCGCGACGTGCGCGCGCTTGGCGAACGCGCTTCGGTCGCTCGGGACGTTTTGGCTGAAACTGAGCGCTCGACACGCCGCGGCGCCTACGACGTCGCTCGCGTGCGAGGAGACGTCGATGGTGATCGCGGAGCACGATGGGCTCGTCGTAGCGCGCGAACATTGTCGAGCGCGCGCGCGGGTGAAGACGGGCGAGACGCCGCGCGACGGCGCGACGACGGAGGACGCCATGCAGTGCAGTGCGGCGACGCGCTGGGCGATTTACAAGTCTAAGTCATCGACGCGGAGCGTTCCACGACGTTTCGCCGGTCTTAGCGTTGTAGTAATATGTTTTTCCCTCCGGAGTTTGCGCCGTCATCCAATCGCTCGGTGGCGCGGAGTACGCGTCGGGGTAGTATTGCGCGCCGGGCGCCGACGTCGGGGCGTCGAACGCCGCGGAACCGGCGGCGGAGGACGGATGCGCGAAGGGCAGAGGTGGCAACGTGACGTACGATGTTCCTTGCGTAGAATGCATCGCATCGCGCTGCTGTGGCGGCGCCGGTGATGTGTATCCTTGGACTTCGATCTGAATGTTTGACGGGTCGGCAAAGCGATGGGGCGGCGTTCGCTCTGGCGCTAACGGTCGAGAAGCGGATGGGGGTGTCGCGGCTTGCGCAAACCCTTGCCGCAATTGCTCCGTCGTTGACGCTTGCCCAGTCGAGGTCGACGTGCGCTCGCGCATGGCTTTCTGTAAAGCTTCGAGCCATTGCGATCGCTCGCGCTCGGAATCGGCGACGAGATACTTTGTCCCGATTCTCGCCGGTAGAGCGCCTTCGAGATGGATCGCGTAAGGCTTGCCAGCCGCCGCCTCTGACGCGACGGACACACTGTCGATGGATTCTATCGGGATCTCTCCTCGAGTCACCGCGCGCTCGTTCACGACGTTGGTCTTGAACCACACCAAATGTCCTTGCTTCAACACGAACCATCGCTTGCGCCACGTTCGCAACATCTCTCCTTGCTTCGTGAGCCATCCCGAGTACTCAGGGGTCTCCCAGAATCGAATCCCCGCGGCCGAAGACGTTGCCGTCGCGCCTGATCCCACCGTCGTCGCCTTGAGATTCATCCAATCCGATCCGCTTGACACTATGGTGTCCATCGCGTCCAAACCGTTCAACTCGCACCACTGAAAAGCCGACGTCGTCAACACATCCACGAGCGCCGCGATCGTCTTTACATCTGCGCTCAACGCTAACGACGTCTCGCCTGTGCCTTCTTTCGCGTGTATGCTCAAAATCGTCGGATCCGTCATCGACCATTTCGCTATTCTCGGCAGCTCGAACGCTCGTCTGGCTTTCGTCTCGTCGCCAACCGCGAAGCACTTCACCCCATCCAGCCCGACTTGCGCGATGACGTCTTCTATGTCGTCCCCGTCGTTCACCGGAAGTGTCATGCATCGATAACGCACGTTCCCAGCGGGTGCACCGGGAATTTCTCCCGCCTGCGCGTCGCGCGGTCCGCTCGCGTCTCGCGGCGTCCCGTCGCTCCTCGCGCCGGCACCATTCTGTCCATCGTACGCCCCTTGCATCACCGCGCTCCCGTGCGAACTCGGCGTGAGTGTCACGTACGATGTTGTCGGGTACCTCACCGGCGTCGACGCGTACGGGTCGGTGTTATACGGGTCCATGACGAGATTGAGAATTCACAGCACGGGCCTGGTGCCGTGTGATTCGTCGCCGTTTGTCGCGCGTCCACGCGCACGAGACGCGTTCGTGCGTCGCCACGAAGGGTTTAAAGGGTTTCTTTGGACGCGTGAGCGCGCGCACAGCTCGCGGGCGTCGCGCGCGCGCCGATTTATGAGGCGATGAAGCTAACGACCGAGATTCTGGTGTGGTCCCTCGCTGAGGCGTGAGCGCCGCCCGCGCGAACGCGCGCAGAACGCACTTCAAATTGTCGATTTAAGTAATCAAAAAAGGGTATGTTACATGTGTGAGTGTGTCGGTGTGACTATACTAGCTATCGTGCCGTCGATCGCGAACAGAATACGCAGAAAGCGAAGCGTCGCCGAGCTCGTCGAGCGGCGTCGCTCGTCGCGAAACGCAAATTGAGCGGAGCAATCTTGGATGCGCACAGAATGATACTCGCGTCAGCGAATACTTAAAGATTTACTCGTACACGTCAGGCGTGCTGAGCGGAATGGGTGAAGTGAACGTGGCTCGCAACGGACCGTCCTTCGCAGCGTCGTGCATGCCGCCGAAGACGGTGTTCGTCTTTCTGTCTAGCGGCGTCTTGAACTCACCACCGTGGCCGCTATCCTCGTTGAAGAGCGGTACGGGCGCTTTAGCGCGAGATAACGAAGACCGAATGCTGTACTTGCCCGGACGCATGCCCGGCGTGAGCGGAGACATGAAACCGTGGGATGGCGTTGGACGAAGCGGAGACATCTGTCCGGCGCGAAGAGGAGACAACGCAGTCGCGGGAAGTGAGCTCGTAGAGAAGAAGGGCGAGAGTTGAACGCCTTCGGAAAGTAGAAGAGTTCGCAGCGGTGACTGCTCCACAGACTTGCTCAAGTTCGAGTATTCACTCGATAAGTCGTCGGTATGCTCAAACGCTCGAAGCGGCGACCCCATCACCCCCGTCAACTTGAAATCCTCTATTATGAGGTCATCTTGCAACTCCTTGGCCGCCATCGTCGTTGCAGCGACGGTCTCTCGCGAGCGCGCTTTAGACTTGGAGACTTTCGACGCCTTCGCGGCTCCACCTCGTGGAAGCGCGGGGGAAGGACCGTTGTCGTTGTTCTTGCAACCTTCGCACTTGCAGTAATCTTGACACTTGACGCCCGCCTGGAAGCACTCACAATACTTCTTCAAGCACGCGCTCTTTTTGCAATGGCAACCCTTGGTGTGACGCGCATCGTCGCCTGCATCAGCCATGATTTTGCTCTCGAACGCATACGGGTTGCGCTGCTCAATCTGCTGTCTCGTCTTCGTCACGATGGACTCGTTCTCCGTCGTGTTTTGGCACTGCTGACAAGAGCAGTCCTTGCAAAAGGCGCCGGCGGCGAAGCATTCGCAGTACAACTTGAGACATTTGCTCTTCTTGCAGTTGCACTTCTTACTCGCAACGAACTCTCGGCACGCACTGGCATTCTTCATGGCACTCGCGTTAGATGCCAGACTGGAGTTCTTCGCCGTCGCGCCGCCGCGCTTCGCCACGACAGCCTTGGACGCCTCCACGCCGCCGCGCGGCGCGCGAGCGCTACGCGTGCCCACGCGAGGAGAATCCGCATCGAAGTTCTTCAGAGTCTTCGTGTAACCTTTCGTCCATTCGACGCTCGCGCCAGTCGTGCTCGAACGTTTAGACGCAGAATCCTCGTGACCGTCCCCTCGCGACGCCCCTCCTCGACGTGGATACGAGCCTTGCTCTTCGACGCCGATGACGGAATCATCAAACTCGTCGTACATGTTTTGCAAGACGTATCGATCATCTTGAAGTGCTTGGACGTCCAACTCACCGAATTCAACATCGAGTTGCCTTCGCGCGCGCCCACCACCGCCGTTTCCTCGTTGAATCGACGCCTCCGCGCTCAGCGCCAAGCGCGCGACGTCCGAAACGCCGCCGCCGTTTGTCGCCTTTCCATCGCCATCACTGCGTCGCCGAGCGTCATCCGATGCATTCGTCAGTCTCACGCGATTCATTTCGATCGTGTTCACCGCCAACTCGCGTCTGACCACCCTATTCGAGCGCCCTTCGCGACGTCGATTCCCCTCTCTTCTCTCGCGCGCTCGAGGCTCCCACCCGCCCGTCTCCCGGAGACGGCCACCGAAACGCGCGCAATCACCCCGCGGCCGCGCTCTCGCGCGTGGACGACTCGCGACGTACCTCATCGGTCTCGATGGAGAATTAAAGCACGGAACTTCCGGCGATCGCACGCCCACGGACGAGACGTAACGCGTCGTGCTCGCGTCGCTCAACTGCGCGCGCGACATCGCGATCGGGCTCAAACTGGATGCACAAAAATTGAAGAATCCCGGCGACCCGAGCAACGCGGTGACCTGCGACGCGAACCGATCGACGCGTGATTTTCGTCAGTCCCCTCCGCATCGCGCGGTCCGTCGTCGCCCCTCCCTCGCGCGCGCGACGACGGTTTAAAATCATCACATCGATTTGCGCGGGAAAACTCGATTGCGCGTTCGCGCGCGAACACGCACGTCTTCGTCCGTCGTTTTCGCGCGTCGTTCGGGCGTTTTGCACCCATCGTCGCCCGCGACGTCGCGCGCGATTTCTTCGTCGTCGTCATCGCCGCGCGCGCTTCGTCGCGTCCGCCGCGTCGCGCGTGCGGTCGCGCCCATCGTGCGCCGCGCGGAGTGCGGCCGTCGTCTCGCCTTTGGCGTCCTCGCGTCCTCGAGCGCATCGTTAAATACGAGATTTGATGGCGTTTTCGGACGCACGGCGCGATGGATTCGCGCGCGATCGTCGTCGTCGGACGTTCGGACGTTTCGGCGTCGGCGCGAAGGGACGCGCGCGACGCCGACGGCGACGACGACGGCGACGACGACGACGACGACGACGACGACGACGACGACCGCGTCGACGCGTCGTCCCGACCGCGCGCGTCGGCGGGCGAGCGACGGACGACGACGACGACGACGGGACGGGCGGCGACGCGACAGCTCGGGAGAGGTTTGAATTCGAGCGGGACGCGCGAGACGCGAGGAGGGGTCGGACCGAGGCGCGCGACCGGCGAACGGGTTCGAACGGGCGAGGATCGAGCGAGAACGCGCGGTGGAATGGCTAGGGTTACCTATTTCTGCTCGCGGGGCGACGGGCGCGAACGACGCGGCGACCGGGCGCGGGGTCGGCGGCGGCGCCGGCGGAGAACGCGAACGGCGTCGCGCTCGGCGCTCCGACGGTGGGGGGCTTGGAGAAAGGATTCGCGGTCGACGATGACGGTGGCGCGGTGGTGAAGGTGAAACCACCGGTCGAGGACGGTGGGTTCGACGTCGTCGTCGGTTTCGCGGGCTCGGCGGCGGCGGTCGCCGCGGTCGATTTGAACTCGGCCAACGCGGCGCCCAAGCCGCCACTGTCGTTCGATTTCGGTCTATCGCTCGCGACGGTCGTCGCGTAAGACGACGGTAAGCCGAGCGCGGGCGCCCGCGTGGCTTCTAAGCGCTCTCGCTCGGCTTTGTCCTCGGCCAGTTCATCGAACTCGACCCGAGCGCGAACGTCGACGATTCGTCTTCTCCCTCCCAAGCCGCGGCGGTTCGTCGGGCCTCGTCGCGCGGGCGCCGCCACGCGCGACGACATCTTGGGCAGTGCCTTGAATCCATCTAATCTACCGCCCTTCAAAACCTTTTCCGCGACCAGAACAGGCGTCGCGCGCGCTCGCGGAGCTTGAACGCTCGCGCGCTCCGAAGTTCGCCGACGGTGCGCCGCGGGCGTCTCCGCATCCTCTTCGTCCTCTATCCCCCGCTTGCGCTTCGCGCTCGGCCAAGGCGCTAGGTCTCCGTCGCCTCGTCCCGATATTTCTCCGCGCACGACGGCGACGTCCACATCGTCGTCGTGTCGAGGTCGTTTACCGCCCGCGCCGTCGTCGTCGCCGCCGCCGTCGACGTCGCCGTTCGCGCCCTCACCGTTCGTCCCGCTCGATTCGCGCGCGCGTTTACCGCCGACGGCGTCTCTGACGAACCGCGACATCGCGCGCGACGCTTGGTTCCCGTTCGTCGCGCGCGCGACGCCATCGGACGCGCTCGTCGACGACGCTCGAGCGAAGGACAAACGACGCGGAACGAGCGATTTCACGCTCGACGCCGGCGAACTGCCCGCGATTTCCCCGACCGGGCCGCTCAGGTACGCCCCCAGAACGCGTCGAACGGTGTCCATGGCGCGCGCGACGCCCGCGCGCGAGCGCCGAGCGCGGGATTCTGCGGCGCGTCTCTTCGCGCCGCGGCACGGTCGACGGCGACGGCGAACGAAGGCGATACAAACGGTGAACAATGCGTAACAAAGCGAGCGAGCGAACGAGCGGGCGAACGAATAACGCGCGACGCGACGCGACGCGCGCGCGAGATCGCGCGCTCACAGACCGTCGCCCTCGGCCCAACACTGATTCAAGAATTCGACCATCTCGCGAAGCGGAATCGGCGCCTTGAACGCGCGATCGACGCGAACTCTGTCGACGCCGAGAAACGAGTCGTACGACGCGTTTCTCGGAATCTGACGCTTCGTCGCGCGATCGCGATCGGCGTCGCCCTCTGCGCGCCGCCGCCGTCCCGGATTGGTCCACATCTCCCTCCGTTTCAACCACAACAACAACGCTCGATTCGTCGCCACGCCGTTGATTCGGTTGAACCGGTACGTCTTCGCGTCGATCCCAAAATCCGGTTCTCGCCCCGACCCCGACCCCGAATCATCGCTCGACCGCACCGTCGTCGCGCTTTCGCTCGCGTGTCGCCGATGGTTCCCGTTCGCGCCCCCATCCGCTCGCGCGTTCGCGTCGCCGTCGCGTCGACGCCGCGCGCGCGTCGCCGTCGTCGTCCTCCGCCTCTGTTCGCCCGCGCCGCCGTCCTCCCGCGCGCTCGCGCCGCCGCCGAAGCACCCGCTCAGCAGCGTCGTCCATCCCGCCCCGTCGCGCGTCCCGTCGCGCGCGCGTCGCGTCGTCGCGTCGTTCGTCGTCGCGCACCGTCGTCCGTCGTCGTCGTCGTCGTCGTCGCCGCCGTCGCGCGTCGTCGTCGTCGTCGTCGCGCGTCGCGCGTTCGAGGCGTCGGCGACGCCGTCGCGCGCGTCCCGCGTCGACCGCATCCGTGTGACGCCGCGCGCCGTTCGCGGGAGGCGTCGCGCCGTCGCCGTCGCGAATCGAATTGTCGAATCGTCGAATGGCGTCGCGTTGAATCGTCACACCGCGACGCTCCGCGCGCGCGATCTCGCGACCCGAACGCGAGCTCGAACTCGAACTCGACCGCTCGCGCCATGGTCCGCGCGTCCACGCTCGCGCTGCACCTGAACCTGGTCGAAACGATCGTGGGCGCGGAATTGGTGGCGCTCGCCAATCCGCGGTCCGCGCTTTCGGCGATCCCGCGGTTGACGAACGGCGGAGGCCTCGGGGATGGGCTGGCGCGCGCGTGCGCGCAAAACGCGGTCGTCGCGTTCGTGGTCTCGCTGTACGGCTCGCTCTTGGTGGTGAGCGGCGCGTGCGCGGCGATGAAAATTCGCGACCGGACGCTGCGCGTGGGCGAACGACAATTCGCGGGGACGCACGCGGTCATCGCGGCGAACTGCGTGGCGTTTCGCGCGCGCGTGCCCGCGGTTTTTCCACTGGGGGCGCTGTTCCACGCCGTCGTCGCCGCGCTGTTCCATCTCGGCGACGGCTACAAGTTGCCGCTGAAGTTTCCGAGCGTGCTCGGACGCGCGAAGACGACGAGCGCGGCGGCGCGCAAGGCGGCGAAGAAGCCATCCAAGAAGTCTTCGTCGAACAAGGCGAAGCGAGCGCCGGCCAAGCGCGCGTCGTCGAGCAGAAAGAGCCGGCGTTGATCGAAAGTCGATCGAAAGTCGATCGAAAGTCGACGCCCGTCGTCGCGACGACCGGCGGCGCGCGGCGACGGTCGCTCGCCCGAGCGTGCGTGCATCGACACATATTTAACAGGTTTCTGGGCTATATAATAACACATAAAAAGTAATAACACCAATAACTCAATGCGCATACCCGAAGAACGGACCGAAAATCGCTCGCCCCGGACGCTCCCCTTGCGCGCGTCGTCGGCACACCCACGCGCTCGACATCGTCATGTCTGCCTTCACCACCTCCTTCACCGGCGTTCGCGTCGTCTCCAAGACCACGGTCGCGAAGAAGACCGTCTCCACCAAGGCATGCGCGTCCATGGACTTCAAGAAGGTGCGTCGCGAATTCGCACGCGCGCCGAATTCGTGCCCTCGATCGCCGTTCGCGGGCGACGCGCGGATCGATCCGGCGTCGCGAACGCGCCGGTCGAGCGCGCGTCGTCGCGCGTCTGCGCGCGCGCGTCCGCGATCGAGAATCTTCGAATTTCGCCTCGCGCGCGCGACGGGCGCGCGCGCGACGAACGCGATCGCGCGCGCGACCGACGACGCGTCGATCGCCGACTGACGATGACGCGACCTAATTTCCGACGCGCGCAGGCTGCGGTCATCGCCGCGACGACGCTCGCGATGTCCTCCCCGGCGTTCGCGGCGACCATCAAGCTCGGCGGTGATAACGGCGAGCTCGGTTTCTACGTGCGTGACCCGACGCGACGCGACGCGACGCGACGCGACGCGCGCGCGACGCGACGGACCCCCCCGAGCGAACCTCTAGATACGGTTAGCGCTCGACGACCAATCCTGACTCGAGGGGACCCGGCGCGGGTGGATGACGAGGACGACGAACGAGCGCGAAGACTGACGGACGCGCGCGATTTCCCGATGAATAGCCGCCGTCCATCACGGTCAAGGCTGGTGAAACGATTGAATTCGTCAACAACAAGGCGTTCCCGCACAACGTCGTCTTCGACGAAGACAACGTGCCGGCGGGCGTCAACGTCGACGCCATCTCGCACGAAGACTACTTGAACGGCCCGGGCGAGAAGGTGACGAACAAGTTCGACACCCCGGGTACGTACGGCTACTACTGCGAACCGCACCAAGGTGCGGGCATGGCGGGTAAGATCATCGTCCAATAAATTGGCCAGCTATGATGGTTTGAAACGCGCGAACGACGCGGTTTCGGCGCGGTTTGGTTAAATGGCGCCGAGGGCGCGCGCTCGCGCGTCGTCGGTACTACGGCGCGCGTCGCTCTTTCGTTCGACCGCGCACACAAGAATGTCTTTAATAAACGAACGATGAATTAATTTCACGTTCAATGTTTTCGTAAGCTCGCACGATGCGCGCGCTCGCGTGCCTAAATACATCTACATCAACTACGCTTCGACGCGAGCAAAATTTGTCGAACCGGCGTGCGGGTCGGCGTCGACAAACTTTAGCGTCAGCGTCTCCCCCAACACCGCGCCGCGATCGAGCTTCACCACAGTTTCGTAGCCAAGGTCGTCGAAGATGACCAAAACTAAATCGTCGCCGCGAATAAACTTGACCACCGTCGCCGTCCAACGCGCGTCCGCGGGCTGGGCGTCAAAGTACGCCGAAGCCCAATACTTTGACGTCTCGCGTTGAGAGCGAATCGCGCCACCAACGGTGGTACCGACGTCTTCGATGACGTTTTCCATCGATTGTTCGTCGAATGGAAGCGGTTCGCCTCGTAAGTACGCCTTGATTTGATGATGCGCCAAGACGTCGGCGTACCTGCGAATCGGCGACGTAAACTGCACGTACGCGCTCAAGCCGAGACCGGAGTGCGGACGGGGCGTAGCGCCACTCGTCGATGACGTCATGCACGAACGCATAGCCATATCCTGACATATCCCTTCGGGGATTCCATCCCACTCGTCGTCGGACATCAAGCGCGGCTCGCCCTGACCTCGGAAAGGAAGCGGGATATTTTCTCTCACGCCAAAGCGCGCGACGACGTCGCCGACGAGAACCATGAGCTCGGAGACGAGCATGCGCGCCGGCGTGTGACCATTGATTTTTGACATTGTTATAGCGACGTCGCCGTCGCCTCCGCGCGCGGTGGCTCCTCGCACGTTGACTGAATTCTCGGGAAGAATGATGGTCACCGAACCGTCTTCGGCGCGACGCTCGTCTCGCGCGCTCGCCACCTTGTACAACAATCGAAGTCCTTCATCGCACGTCGCGCTGTCGAGTTCGACGTCGACTTCATCGTACGTCCAACGTCGATCGAGCTTTACGAAACTCGGCATAATTTCAAAATCCATGATGTTACCCTCGCGATCGATGTCGGCGCGAACCGTCATCGCCTCGCTCGCGACGTCTGACCTCGAGCCCAAAGACATCGGACCCGCGGCGATTTCCAGAGGAAACATCGGGACGATCTCCGTGGGGTAATACAGCGTCGTCGCGCGCTGACGCGCGATGGCGTCCAGCGGCGACCCGAGAGGGATCCATCGCGTCGGATCGGCGATGTGCACCCACACTCGAATCTGTCCGTCGTCGCCCAACGCCTCGGCGCTCACCGCGTCGTCCACCTCAACCGTTTCAGCGTCGTCGATGGCGTACGCTCTTAGGTAAGTTAAATCCACGCGCGACGCGGCGTCGGCGTCGACTGGTTCATTAGACAACACCTCCGCGCACGCTTTTGCGGTACCTTCGGGGAAATCAATCTGCACCCCATACTTGCGCACGGATAAATTTTCGTGTCGGCTCCACGTGCCGGTTGAAATCAACGTCTTCAACGCGCCCTCGGATGAGCGCGTGAACCCTAGTTTGCCGAGTAAATCGTCCGCCATCGCCTTCTCTCCGGCGGAATGGAATTTCTCGCCGAGCGCGTACGCTTCCAGCGCCTCTAATCGACGAACGCGCGCGTCGTTATCCTCGTCGCTCGGTCTCCATAGCGCGTCGCGATCGGGCTTGGCTCCCGCGGGCGCCGCGGCGGCGGCTTTGATCTCATCCAAAAACGCTTCTTCCACCTTTGCTGCGCGAGATTCAGCTTCTGCTTTACGCTTAAGCGCGTCTATTTGATCTGCCGCGCGCGATTCGTACGTCCCTTTCGCCTTCAGTTTGAAATAAATACCCCCCATCGGCGAGCTCAACAGACGATGCGCGGCGAATTCCCTCGCGCCCGCGGGCGCGTTCGCGTCATCTTCAAACATCAACTCACTCACGTACGTCGCATCGCACACCTCCCCACTCTCTAACCCAAACTCATCGATCAGTTCCCACGCCCCTCGCAATAACGCATCCGCCTTCGCGCTCTCCGCCGCGTCTCGCGCGAAGCGTTCCATCGCTTCGCAGTCGCACTTCGCGCCAAAGTTAAAATCAATCGCCTTCGCGTTCACCTTGACGCTTTCGCGTCCCGGCATCTCTCGCACCACCACTCCCGTTTTCCCGTCTCGTCGCTCCACCGTCCCGATTCGCACCTCCCCGCGCCTGGAGTACGCCACGCCGTCGCCCGCCTCGACGTCGCCGCTCGCCGCGCGCGCCGCCGCGCGCGTCCCGCGTCCCCGCCCTCCCTCCGCGCGCGTCGTCGTCGACGTCGCGCGCGTCGTCGTCGCCGTTCGTCGTCGTCGCTCCGCCGGCGCGCGTCGTCGCCCGTCGTCCGCGTCCGCGCGCGCGCGCGACGCGCGCGCGGCGCCGAGCGCGCGGTCGACGCTCGCGCGCATCGCGAGCGCGCGTCGAGCGCCGATCTCGAGCGCGCGTCGCGACGCGCGGCGCATTCTGAGGCGTCGCGCGTCGTCGCGTCGTCACGTCGCGACGCGCCGATTCGTTCGGCTTCGCCATGCCACGCGCGCCGCGACGCGACGCGCGCGGTGAGACGGCGTCCGCGCCGAGCGTCGACGACGGCGCGACGCGCGACGGCGCGCGAACGGCGTCGCGCGACGAGGCGAAGGAGGTCGAACCCGTCGCCGATCGCGCCGACGACGACGGACTGCCGGGACACGCGGTGCAGCGCGGCGCGAACGCGAAGGAGAGCGCGGATGAATATTACGGATACGCCGACGCCATGGCGTTCGCGCAGAAGGAGCGCGAGCGAGAGAGGAGCCGACGAAGACGGGCGAATCAGTCGTCGGCGGCGCGGGAACGCGAACGCGCGCGGTCGCAGCGAAGACGAGACGCGCTGAGCGAAGAAGCGAGACGCGCGCTGGCGGAGAAAAAGGTGCGGAAACGAATGGTGGAGAGACAGGAAAGGAATCACAACACCGCGGCGGCGGTGCTGGCGTCGCGATTGGACGACGAACGCGCGGCGACGAACGCGAGAGCGGCAAACGCGGAGTGACGACGCGGCGAAGAAGCGTCGATCGGTGGTTGAATTCACCGCCGCGATCGATGTCGGACTACGTACATGAACTATTTTAAATTATGTATAAGCGTGCAGTCTAGTTTAGTCTACGCGCGCGGCGACCCACCGCGCGAGCGACTTTGCCCGTTTACGGCGTCGTTTCGCGCGCGCGTCGCCACTCCACGGCGCGTCGACCGAGCGCCCGTCGCCGTGACGTCTCGCGCGCGCGACCACTTGTCCGTTCGTCATGCCCGGCGCCGCCGACGCGCGCGCGGCGGCGCAAAAGGGTGATAAGCAGCGCCAGAATGTTTTTGAACCGATGAGTGGGACGCGAATTTCAAATCGTCTCGTGTCCGGCGCCGTCGTGCGCGCGCGATTCGACGATCGCCGACACTGCGCGATCAAAGATTTAGAAAAGGAAATCGTCGGCAAGCACGGATTCGTGGGCGTGGTGACGGAGGCGAGGATAAAGGTGAATGGAAGAGGTTCAAAGTACGCGCTGTGGACGGTGAGCGAGCTGCGCGGCGGCGGCGCGAGCGCGACGGTGTCGGTGTTCGGAGACGCGTACGCGGCGCACGGTGAAGACGAAAAGAAGGCGATAGGATTCATATGGGGAGTGTTTGATACGAAATTCTACCAATCGCGAAGCGTGAGCGTGGAGGATGGAGGACAGTTGATGAAGATTGGCGCCGCCGCGGATTTCGGCGTGTGCAAGGCGACGAGGAAAGACGGGACGCCGTGCACGAAGGCTGTGAACGTGTCGGAGTGTAAGTTTTGTGAATTTCACGTCCCGAAAGCGATTCGTGAGGTGGCGAACGCGCAGCGACAGATGACGGGGAAGAGAAACGCGAATGGAGACTTCAAAGTCGGCTTGCAAAAGTACGGAGCGTCGATGCAACCGACGAGCGCTCGAGCGAGTCATTTACAGCGACCGGGCGAAGGCTTGATGAATGGCGGTCCCGCACCGAGCGCGAGAGCACAAGCGATCTTGAAGCAATCCAACGCACATCTCCCTCGCAACGCGTTCAAACCTAAGCGAACGGGAGAGGAATTCGCGGCGAGACTGCACGCCAAGGCGCCGACGACGATGGCGCTCGAAGAGGAAGATTTGGACTTTGAAGACGATAAAGAGGCGCTCGCGACGCTCGCGAGGCAACACGCGGCGTCTATTGCTCAGACGCGTCAGGACGCGTCGCGTGCGAAGCAACGCGAAGTGGCAGAGCGGTTGAGAGCGACTGGACTTACGCTAACAAAGCCAGACCCGAACGACACGTCGGCGAAGAAGCCGACGACGACGGTGCGAGCGGAACCCAAACCGTTGCCCGAAACCCTGAAAGCGCATGGTTTGCAGATGGCCACCGTGCAACAGTTAGAACGTAAGCTCAAGGCTGAGATCGCGCGTAGAGAGGCGCTGGAGAAGGAGAACGAAGAGTTGCGACGTCAACTCGCCGAAGCGCGCGGCGCGCCTGCCTCGAGTTTCGCCCCAGCGCGGCCGGCGATGCGAGACGTGTCGAACAACGGCACCAAGTCCACGAGCACCCCGTCGACTACGGCTAGATTATTCGGTCACGTCGCCGCGCCCGCGTTGAAGTCTCGATACGCCGCCGAAGCCGAAGAAGAAGACGTGGATCAAATGATGAAGAACATGGACGCGTTGGAAGAACGCGACCAGCTCGCCGCACAACTCGCGCTGAAACGCGAGGTCAAAGTCAAGGTGTACCATTGCACGGTGTGCGAGAAAAAGACCCGATTTTTTGATGTTGCGACTTGTAGAGAGCATCGCGACAGCGTGAAGCACGTGGATTCCATCATGCGATACTTCCGCTGTAAGGGGTGCAACCGAACGAACACGTCGTTCGACTCGCTGACACCCAAGCACTGCGAGAAGAGTGGGTGTATGAGCGTGGCATTCGAGCGCGTCACCGCCGCGGACGTCACCGCCGCGGCGAAACCACGCAAAGAAGATTTGGTCGCCGTGGAGGGCAACGTGGCGAATCGAGACGCCCTCGCGCCGCGCGGCGTCGAACATGGTTTTAGGTTGGACACCATACACAATAGCGCTTAGATCTAGTCTATAGTTTTCTAATACAAATACGCTGCTGAAGTAAGTATTCTTCTAATCGTTTCACGCGCTCGTTCTGCTCGCGAGCTCGCGTTCAAGTGGCTTGACGTAGCGCTCGTCGATGTCCGGTTGCAACTCGGCCGCCTCGCGCAAAATTTCCAAAGCGCGTTCTGGATCACCATTTAGCTTCAAGGCGCTCGCCAACGCCACTTTAACGCTAGCATCGGTTGGATTCAAACGATTAGCTTCGTATAACGCCTCGCTGGCCATGCCAAGATCACCTAGACGCGCGCGCGCGACGCCGGCGCCCATAAGCGCGCGCGAACGCCGTAAAGGATCCGGTTCGGCCCGCGCCGAATATTCATACGTCAGCGCCGACTTTTTCCATTCTTTAAGCACGGCGTACGTTTGACCGAGCGCGAATAGTACCGTTGGATGTGATTTACCCAAATCTTCGCCTCGAAGCGCCGCCGCGACGTCGCCACCACCGCGAGCGGCGCGCAGCAACAAGTTCACCGCCTGCGCGTTGTTGTTCCCGGCGCGCTCCTTCGCCGCAGCCTTTACTAACTCTAAAACTTCCGGCGACATCGCCACCTCCTCGCCACCTAGACCTTGGCTCGCGGCAATTTCACGCGTCACCTTGGCGAGCGCATTTATCCCGAGCGCTTCTCGAGCGAACGTCGTGGACAGCGCTCGGTTTTGCGCCAGCGCCCACGCGCTCGACGTGAGCCAGTAACAGTGCACCGCCTGCGGTAGCTGCATCCCGATCACCAACATCGGCAGCGTCATCCACTCTAACGCTAACTTGACAATCGTCATACCCCGAGATTGCGCCGCCGCGGACGCGAAATTCGCATTCACGTTCGCGAAGAGCGCCGCCGCCGTGAGCACGGGCAAAATACCTCCGTACGGCCCCATCGGCGCCGTCATCATCGCCATATCCACCGCGGGGACGGTCAAATCTTGAAACCACAGCGCGCCACCGGTGACGAGCCCATTGTTCGCCCCATCCGCCGCCAATCGACGCACAGCCATCACCGCGCACAGGAAGAATGGAATTTGCGCCAGCGGCCCCGCGACGAGCCACGCCGGGTGCGCGCCCGTCCCCGGAGCTTTCCCTCGCAACTCTCCGATCGCATCCAGAACATCTCGCACCCCCACGTGTTCGGAGTTTCCTCGTTTTCTAGATTTCGCCAGCGCGCTCGCCGCGCTCACCGTCGCGCTCGCCTTGATCGTTCGCGCGGATATAGGCGCCGTCGCCGCTCGAACCAACGCCGCGCTCGCCGCGAGCGCGACGAACCAAGGCGCGCCCGTCGCCGCGTGCAGGTGCGTCATGGAATCGCTCATGAGCGACACCGCGTCGAACGCCGCGCTCGTGGACGCGCTCGAGGCGAAGCCGCGGCGCGAGGGCGTCGCCACGACGCTCGACGGTCCGACGACGTCACGACGCGACGACGACGACGACGACGACGACGAGGCGCGCGCGCACGCGATCGCGGGGACGGCGGACGACGGGAAAGGCGAAGCGAGCGGCGCTTGGACGTCGCACAGACGACGCAAGGCGCGCATCGCGGCGCGGTTTCGATGAGCCATCGCGGGCGCGAGGTCGCGCGACGCGCCGCGAAGTGCGGCGAGGCGACGCCTTCACGCGCACGCGACGCGACGTTTCGGGATGCATGCGGTGGTTTCTATCGTGAGAAATGAACTAAGTGTACTAAACATTTCTATCTTTCGGGGCGACGTAATCCAATTGTAATGCGTCGAAGATGTCTTTTTCGTCGCGAACGCGAACGCGCGAAGCCGCGGCTTCGGACCGGTCGCGGAACAAGCCTTTGTCTTGCAAGGCATAACCTTTGCGCTTAGCCCACAATCGCATGCTTCGATTAAACTTGTCGCTACCGGTGAAGTAGAGCAATGCCGTGGGAAATGCGTCGGTTTCGTAGACTTTGATGTCGATTCTGCGATGCACGGGCGGTGCCTGGTCATCCGCGCGTAGGGGCTGCTGAAGAGCGGCGACTCCCATGTACTGCACGTCGCCGACTTGCAAGTCATCCGTCAAGATTCCACTTCGTGGGCTTGGGCTACCCGCGCGCAAGTCGTTCAGTATGTGCATCAATAGGTCGTTGGCGAGAGAGACGTCGCGACACTCGACCAAAACGTCGACGTCGCCCGAATCTGCTTTGCCTCTGCGGAAAGAGCCAACGCAGTAGCATCGCACTTCATCCTTCATGAACGTATTCGCCGCCTCACGAACAGCGGTAGCGATGTGACTGACTTCTTCGCGTGGTATACGTTGCTTGAATTCTTCGTAATACTTCAGACCGATCCACTGCGTCGGCGTGAGAGTGTCACGCGGTACGCCCGGCGCACGCAAGTCTGCGAGGGATTTGTACCCTTTGTCGAAGAGCTTTCGAGCGGTGACAGGGCCGACGCCGTGGATCCCGGAGAGTTCTACGCACGATTTCACATCTGGCCTCTGACGTAAACTTTGCAGCGCTGTCAGCTTACCAGTGGTCAATATCTCTTGCACGTACTTGCGTATCTTGCCGTCCCGTTTTTTCAACATCGGAATCACGTCAACTTGATCGATTGATTGCACTTCGAAATTCAAAGAACGCAACGCACTCGCCGCGGCGGCGTATTGCTTTGCTTTGTACACTTCTCTCAGCGCGTCCTGGTTGATTTTCGCCATCTCAGAGAGTAAATCTGCAACCTTCGAGTTGCATTCCAAAGGCATCGCTTTCGCATTTTGCTCGCTCGGTTGACACGAAAAGAATTTCCGGCTCGCCTCAAGTTTTTCGTGGTCGACTAAATCGCTCGTCCAAACGACACCGAAGCCTTCAGAACGGCGCACCGCAACAGCACTGGCGTGCTCTTTGCGTTCACGAGCCGCGAGTGCTTTTCGCTCGGCTTCGCTCGACGTCTCCGTGTCTTGAGAATGCGGCCGATCTGGAAGCGCCCGAATGAGCACTCGCGGCGCGAATTCGGGCGCATCCACGGGAAGCGCACGGTTTTGCTTGTAGCTCTCCGTGATCCATTCTGGCGTGATCGTGATGACGTCCTCTAGAGCGGTCAATTCCAACGCTTTCGTCAACGGCGCGTTTCGTTCGCTCGCCACGACATGCGTGACGCCGCCGTCGGCGGCGCTCGTCGCGACGGATCCACCCATACGCTCGAGTGTTCGCCCCAGCGCATCGGCGCGTTTGCTCGGTATGTTTATGAAGCACGCATGAACGCCCTTCATGAGCGATGATACGTCGACGACGAGAGCTTTTGAGTCGTCGGCGTCGTCCGAGCGATCGCCGCCGACGTTCGCCGCCGCCGCGCGTCTCGCGAGCGCTCGATACGGGTCGTCCACGGCGACGTCGCCGCAACCGATGGCGTCGGCAAACATTGCCGCGTTTCGCGCGCAATCTGAAGTGTTCATGGAACGGCTCTCGTTCGTCGCGCCTTCCGAACTCTCCGCGCGGCGCGCCGCCCTCTCGCCTCGCGCGCTCGTCGTCGCCTCCACTCGCTCTAAATCTCTCACTCGAAGCGATTTCGGCAACTCCAACGTTTCCGTCGCCTCTGTGCCCTCGTCACCGACGCTCGCGCGACGGCGCCGTCGCCGTCCCGCCGTGGCGGCGTCCTCGCTCAACAGCGCGCGCACCAAGCGCTCGGCGTCGTCGCCCAAACCATCCTTCGCGACCGCAGAGACGCGCCGTTTACCGCCCATGATCGCCCCACTCGCTCGTTCACGGCGTTCGATACGACGCGTCGTCGTCGTCGTCGTCTATATCTTCCAACGCCTCGTCCGCGTCCTCGTCGTACGACGACGTCGTCGCCTCCGACCGCAACTCCGCCTCCAATCGCTCCGCCCTCGCGCTCGGCGTCTCTATCGGTCCTCTCCCCGTCCCGTCCAACGACGCTCGTTCGTCGTCGTCGCCGTCGCTTCCGTTCCCTCCCCGCGTTCCGAACGTCCCTCGCGCGTCGTCCTCGTCGTCGCCGCGCTCGTCGTCCTCGTCGCCTCGCGCGTTCGTCCCTCGCCGTCGCGTCGCGCCGTGCCTGAACGACGCGCTCCGTATCGCGATTCGCGCGCCGCCGCCCTCGTCCCGCCCTCGCGCCCCTCCCACGGCGTCCAATCGCGCGCGCTCGAGCCGTTCGAACCGTTCGACGTGCGCGCGCGTCGCGTCGTCGTGCGTCGCGCTCGCGCTCGCCGATCGCGCGAACGCGGTGCGCGCGCCGCACGCGTACCGTCCACCGTTCGGCGGCGCGACGCGCATCGACGCCTGCGCGAGCGACGCGCGATGCCGTCGTCGCGCGCCGAACGCGGGCGACCGCAGAGCGACGCGCGTCGACGCCGACGCGAGACGCATCGCGCGGGCGTCGACGCATCGCGCGGGTCGCGTCCGTCGCGCGCGTCGCGTCGGTCGCCATCCATCGCGACATCCATCCAACCGGGACGTCCATCCATCCATCCAACCATATCCGTCCGGGACATCGATCCATCCATCCATCCGACCGGGACGTCCGACCGGGACGTCCGTGCGTCCGTGCGTCCGTCCGACGAACGGGCGAACATGACGACGGGCGCGAACGCGCGCGCGCGATCGGGATCGAACGCGACGACGACGGCGAGACAGACGACGACGAAACAGAGCGCGGCGCGGACGACGACGCGGGACGGCGGGACGAGCGAAGGCGCGAAGGACGACGGGGAGACGACGGGGAGACGAGTGAAAAAGAAACCGGGAGAACGACGGATGACGCACGCGCCGAGCGTGATGTGGTTCGCGACGCTGGCGTGCGGCGGCGCGCGCGTGTGGTCGAGCGGCGCGGTGGGGGAGAGGGCGCTCAAGGCGAGCGCGACGGCGCGATTCGGTTGGATGGACGACGTGTTTTCGAGCGCGATGGGACCGGCGTTACCGCTGACGTGCGCGCTCGCGAGGTGGTTCGCGGCGTCGTGCGTCACGGAATACGATCGAGGTAGAGAGGGGTTGGTGCCGCTGGGGACGTGCGCGCACATACGCGCGGACGTGGAGGCGTACCTGTACGTCGCGGCGACGCGGCTTTTGGCGTACGCGACGCTTCGGCGCGCGTGGCCGTCGGCGTTTATGAGCGATCACGTCTTCTTGGGCGCGAGCGTGTTCACCGCCGTGCACGGGGAAGTGTTGAGCTGCGCGGTGGACTTTCTCATCCTCGTCGAGCGACGGGAAAAGCCGTTAAGGCGAACCGCCATCATGTGCGTCGCCCTGTACGGCGTCGCCGTCATGGCGGCGACGTGCGTCGAAGTCTTCGTCACGGCGAGATTTTATCATCGCGGTCTCGAGACCGCGGTGGCCGCCGTCTTGGGTTGGTTCGTCTTACAGCGTCCACTCGTGCTCGCCGTCGTCAGGCCGCGCGCGAGAGAATTAGCCGCCGCGTTAGCCTTGTAAGCGTCGCGTCGTTCGTCAGCCGGCGCGTTCGAGTCAGTCAAAGCCACCGCTCGTCGCGCGCGCTGCGTCACTCAACGACGTTTGGTCCCGCGTCGCGCCGCGACGCGCGAGGCTCAAAGTCTGCGACATCGGACATGGCGTACGCGACCCAACACTACGCCCCGGGCGTCGCGCACGCGCGTCCCGGCGTCGCGCACGCGGTGCCCGGGCAGTACGGGGTGTACGCGCCCGGCGCGCAATACGCGAACGTGGGCCACGCGCAGTGCGTGGACGGGGCGTACTTGACCGAGAACTACGTCGGACCGATCACCATCGTGTTGGGGTGCTTTCTGCTCGGGCCGTTGCTCTGCCCGCTGGCGCTTCTGTGTCCGGTGCGTCTTCGCGACACCTGGCGAGACTGACGAAGGCGACGCGGAATCGCGCGCGCGCTCGGCTCGTTCGCGCGCGAGGCGCGAGCGACGAACAAACGCGCGGAGACTGACGAACAACGGCAACGCCTTACGCTTTACCGAACCGCAGTGCGATACGCGAACGAGATTCGTGCCCGCGACGCCGTACGACGTCGCGACGCAACAGCAGCCGCAGCAGTGCGGACAGGCGCAGCCGTACGGACAAGCGACGCACGTGGTCATGATGCCGCCGCAGAACGTCGTCATCGCGGAGGGTAGACCGGCGACGCCGACGAAATCGTATTATCCGAGCGTGTAGCGCGGAGGAGCCGCGAAAAGGACGTGAACGATAGCTTAGCTCATAATGTCAGAATACTCGCGCCGAACGCGAACAAACCACGCCGACGTCACATCGTCGCGCGCGATAGCGACTCGTGCGCGGGACGAAGGGCGCGATGTCAGAACAATCATCCAACTACGTCGTCGTGCAAAACGGCATCGACGCGCCTCGCGCGGCGATGGAACCGGCGAGCGATGACTTTGGTAAGGAAGGTGTTGCCGACGAAAATGGCGCGCAAACGCTCGACGACGACGATTTTGAGGCGCGAAAGCGCGCGATGCGACGCGATCCTCGATGGGCGTCGAACGCGGCGGCGGAGTACGACGCCAACGTGGGTGCGAAAGGGCGAGAGGTGAATAAGTTGCTCGTCGAGCTAAAGGAGAGTCAAGACAAAATGGCGCAGAAGATAAGAGACGCGGAGGAGGCGACAGCGTGGGTGGACACCATCGAAGGGGCGAAGGCGACGATGGATAAATTACCAGAGTATACTTTAAAGGCGCGAGAGGCGAGTCGGAGGATGCAGGAGCTGAGACAACGATTGGAGAAGGTGGAGGCGCGCGTGAGCAAATTTTCGTAAATCCGAGGACGACGACGGCGACGTGATGCGGTTTTTGCCCTCGGCAGACCACGACGTCGTCGCGATGGTACGGAACGGTGTCGCGATACCATTGCGATGGGTCGTCGTCGTTGCGCTCTCGAGCGCTAGACGTGCGCGAGCGCAGGCGTCGGACACGTTCGTCGCCGAGTGCGCGGCGGAACGACTTGAGGCGCTCGTGTCCGCGTGCGACGCGAACTCTGAAGCTACGTTCGATCGAAACGAGTGCTGCGTGAGACTGCGAGAATTGGACTCGCGCGATTGTTTTTGCAACGTCAATCTCGGCGCGGTCGATTTCGAACTTCGCCGAAGGGCGCTGCCGGAGGTGCTTCGCGCGGAGCGCTTGTGCGACGCGAGACTCAAGTTTGGCAACGAGTGCGCGCCGTTGCCGCGGTTTCCACCGTTGAACGTGCAGCCACCACCACAGGCACCATCACAGGCACCACAACAACCACCACGGGCACCATCAACGCCGCCGCCACCGCCCGCGATCATCTCGCCCGCGATTATCTCTCCGATTCAAGCCACGTGCTCGGTCGACGGCTTGGTGACTTTGATTCAAGCGGGATGCGCGTCCATCGTAGATTCAACGGATTCTGTACTCAGACAACGCGTTACCTCTGAGTGTTGTAGAGCTCTCGTTAAACTCAACGACGAGCGGTGCTTTTGCTCGGAAGGAGACATGATTCAAGAACTCCTTCGAGAGTTCCCCGCAAACTTTGGCGGCATGTTCAAGGCTGCGCCGAACGTGTGCGGGTCGACGATCGTCGGTGGTTGGCAATGTCTCCCGTTCGTCGATAGGACACCACCACCGTCGCCGCCGCCACCGGCGTCACCACCACCGTCGCGAGCGATTCAACGCGCACCGTTGCCCCCGTTCATAGGTCGCACGTTTGGGTTGGAGCGAGACGTCGTGGAAACGATCACGCGAGACGTGCAAACTCGCGTGTGCGGTATTTCGGCGTATGCCAACATTCTAGACGCTGGGTGCGCTCGCTTGCCATTTCTCGATGTTTCAACCAATCGCGCGAAACGGTGTTGCGAGCTCATCGCGCTGATGAACGCGGCTCTTTGTTTCTGCGAATCGGCGCTCGCCCCGCTCATCGCGAGCACGAGCGCCGTCGTCGAGCCCATGTTCGCCGCCACGACATCGAAGTGTCGTCCTGGTTTTCAAACTTTTGCGCGTGGACTCACGGAAGATTCATGTCTCGCCGTCGACGCCCCGCTTCCGGCGTCGCCGCCGCCGCCGGCCGCGCCGCCGGCCGCGCCGCCGCGAAATCCCGACGGTTCCGTCGTCTTCGGCGTGTGGTGGCCTTTCGCTCCGCGATCGCGTCAAGGTGATTCGCCTCCATTGTGGCCCGAGCGTCCTCGCGTTCCCCCGGTGCTCATCGGTTAGCGTTCGTTCGCGTTCGTTCGCTCGCGTCCGCGCCTCTTGTATTGTAACTGTCACGCAGTGTCAACGACCTTTGCGCGCCACACGCGCGCGACCGCGACAGCGAGGCGCGGCGCGCACCGGACTCGCGCGCGCGATGACGACACGCGCATCGGTGTCGACGTCGTCGTCGACGCTCCGTCGTCTCCCGCGCGCGGCGCGATGGAACGCGCGCCGGACCGCGAGGATTGGGACGCGCGCGGCGTCGACGCGAAAACCGCCCAACGCGATGACGTCCACGAAGCGCGCGGTGTCCATGCCCGAGATCCGCGAGCGACGCGCGTTGATACCGTACTTTAACGACGCGCGAGAGCGACCGGTGTACGTCGGGGACGCGGCGCGCGCGAAAATCGCTGCGAGGAAAGTGGAAGATTTTTTGGCGCTTCCGCGCGAGGAGACGAGCGACGCGCTGCGAGCGCTCCGGGCGATCGTCGAGGACGGATGGGCGACGCACGAGCGCGAGGGATGCGGACACGCGCGACAGTGGCCAGAGATTTTCGTCGCCGCGAGCGCGTTGATACGCGAACAATTTCCGCAGTTTGGCGTCGCGTCCGAAATTTTACCGGGCACGGGGTGGGGGACGGAGAGCGAGGCGATCGATTGGGTGATTCGGCGACCTGAGAAGCACATCATCGCGTCGAAGATACATTTCGCCACGCGTTTACATCGTGATCCGGATTCATGGACGAATCCAGCGACGACGCAACGGCCGCGCGACGGGTGGCCCGAGTTGTCGATGCCAGACCGCAGTCGCTACCAGTACCGCTTCATCAACGTGCACCTCACGACGAGCGCGCTCGATCCTACCGGCAACGCGTGGCAAAGCCCGTTGGTAGTAATGCTTCCACGCGATGGCGGCGCGCGAGAGTGGGCTTTCGTGAAACGAAAGCTCGAGATGACGAGCGAAGGTGCCAAAGACGAAAACAACTTTGACGACAAGCTCAACATTTTCGATCCCAAAACGTGGATCATCGGCGGCAACCGCCTGACGCGAGGCGCGTACACGAAAGAATCGAAAGTCAAAGACGACACCGATACGCGTGGTGCCGATGGAATGACGGACGCTGAACGTGACTTCGAGTTCCCCGAAGTCGTTTCGCAAGACGACCAAGAATTCGTGTCAAACGGCGCGATTATGTTTGACTCGTTTGATTGTTGGCACGGCGCGGCGAAGTGGCAAGAGGACAAAGCTTTCAAAAAGACGCTCACGGATGTCGACCCCAAGGGTCGACAGCCGTTTCATTCAGCGCGATGTTCGATCGAAATGCGATTTCGCGTGCGCATAGACATGAACGCCGCCGGCGCTGAGAAACTCCAGTGGGGTCCTTTCACTTCGGCGGTGCGAGACGGAAAATTCCTCGACGAACCGCTTCGAGATTCCGAGGCGCGATACGATCTCGCTCGAGGGCGTATCGTTCGTGCGACGCGTTAGAGATGGTGTACTTTTCGTATTAATAATAAATTACAGCTTGCGTTCGATAGAGATGGTGAACACCAACGCGTCGCCCGGTTTAATAAATCGTCCAGAGCCTCGCGCGCCGTACGCCAGCTCCGAAGGACAGAACAGCTCCCACTCGTCGCCCTCTCGCATCAATCGCATCGCCTCCGTCCACGCCTTGATGACTTGCTTCGGCGCGAACGTGATCGGTTTCCCGCGCTTGTACGACGAATCAAACTCCGTGCCGTCGATCAACGTCCCCGCGTAGTGGCACTCGCACGGCGTGTCCATCTTGATGTTCCCCGGCCCCGTTCCATTTTTTATCGCGCGATACTGCAGCCCGCTGGCCAGGGTCACCACGCCCTCCTCCCGCGAATTCGCCTCCAGCCACGCCCGATCGCGCGCGTTCGTCATCTCTCGCCCCTCCGGCCATCGCGCGAGCTTCAGCGACGCCGTCTCCGGTCCCTCCGCGAGGCGCGCGACGACTTCGTCGAGCGACATCCCTCGCGCGTCGACGCCGTTCACCTCTCGCACGACGTCACCCCGTCGCGCGTCGAGCGCTACGACGGCGACGTTTCCATCGGCGCTGACGTCCGCGATCCACGCCCCTCGATCGCGCGCGCCCTGCTCGAGCGTCAGCCCCAGCGGTTTTCGCGCCTCGATCGCGACGACGCGCGGGACGTCGTCGGACGCGGACGACGCGGACGCGCGGGACGCGCGCGCGTGGAGACGCGCGCGCGGAGACGCGCTTTGAGACGCGCGAACGCGCGCGCCGACGCGCGTCGTCGTGAACGTCGTCGTCGCCATCGCGCGACGCGACGTGCGGGACGTTCGATCGATCGATCGTTCGCGACAGAGCGCGGCGCGACCGGCGCGACGGCCGACGGCGACGATGGCGCGCGCGGACGACGACGACGATTACGACGACGACGTCGATGACGACGATCGAGGACGCGGCGCGACGTACGCGGACGCGGGGGCGCGAGACGACGACGACGACGACGATTACGACGGCGCGTCCGAAGACGCGATGGACGCGAGCGACGACGGCGACGCGTACGAAGACGAAGACGAGAGCGAGAGCGAGGACGATGATTACGACGAAGACGTCGGGAAGACGAAGAAGCGCGGGAAAACGGGACGGACGACGCGGGCGAGCGGGGGGGCGGTGGTGGTGGTGCCGACGACGACGGGACGCGGCGAGCGAGGCGTGAAGGTGGCGTCGGTGAACGCGGACGACGCCCTGAGGGCGCAGTTGAGTGGGAAACAGGATCCCATGGCGTTCGTCATCTCGAGCTCGGTGCCGGAAACGGGAGAGGTGTTGAAGTTTACGTCGTTGTTGCACAACGCGCGAGACGGACGAACGTACGCGGCGGCGTTCGGGGACGCCAGACGAGGCGCGGGAGAGGACGACGCGTCCAAGGCGACGAATCGAAGATTAGACATGGAACAACGAGAAGACGACGGGGGGGGGAGCGAGAACGACGAAGATTACGATGAAGACGCCGAGGACGGGGACGAAGACGACGCCGCGTGGTTCGCCAAGGTTGACGAAAATTTTCCGCTCGAGCGGTACGCGACTTTAAATCCCACGCTGAGCGATGACGAGGACGACGATGAGTACTACGCCGATAACGAGGCCGCGCGGCCGGCGTTAGACGTCGGCGAAGCCGAGGCTCGCATGAAACCGCGTAGAGGCGAGAGCGGGTTGGAAAACGAAGAGTGGGAGCGCGGAGTGGTCTGGGGCGCGGATTCCGACGAAGACGAAGAGATTCGTCTCGCCGCGGTCGGTATCGACACCGTGGGCGCGTTCAAAAAGCCGCGACGCGACGAAGAGACGGACTTGTCATCGCAAGTGACGGTTCCGTCGTTACCCCCGGCCACCGCGCTCGCGTCGGCGACGTCGAGATCTTGGGGAGAGCTCGACGGGGAGAGCCCGAGCGGCGGCGCGAGCTCGTTCGATAGCGCCGTCTCGGATTACATGCGACATCTCAGCTTGTACGGCGTCGTAGACGAGAAGCAGCAGAGCGGTGATGTGGACATGACGGACGCCAACGCCGCGCGTGGGGCGGGTGAAATGCTGCGCATGCGAAATCACGACTTCGCGAACGGGCGTTGGTTGGGCGACGTCGAGTGGGAGGGTAAACCGCGTCAAGTCATCGATCCACATCGCAAGTACATCTTGCCAAAGGTGCACGTGAACCCGAACGATCCGAGATTGGTGTTGCAGTACAAGGGTGATTTAGAAGCGACGGTGTGGAAATGGGCCAACGCCGTCATGGCGCCGAGCTGGGATCTCGATCCCGTCAACGACATCGACGAGGCGTTGAATATCAGCATGGATGACAAGTACAAGGAGGAAAACGAGCAAACTGTAGACACTGGCGAGCGTCCCCCGAGACAAGGACGAATTGACGGCATTCAACACGCCGAATTCCTTCTCACGTCGGTGCCCCAACTCGTTCGCGATCCCCTCAACGATTATCCCGCGCCCAGGCCGATGCTGCGACCGCCGACGGTGCTCCCGAAACACGCCACGGCGTCGATGAAAATTAAAATCGCGGGGTCGGAGTTGCAAACGTTTAAGGTTTGCATCAAATCGCTCAATATTCACAGTGCGGTGATAAACTTGAAAGTTCGCGGTACCGACACCGTCGGAAGCGTCATCCCTCGCATTCGCAAGCGCTGGACCGACTTAGACGGTCCTATTCACTTGTACTACCCGGGAAGTCCGAAGCCGAACGAAAAGTTGAACGAAGAAATGACGCTCGTCGATGCGGGCTTGCAAGCGCAAGTCGGCTTGCCGATCATCTATCTCGTGGCTCCGAAGGTTACGTTCATCAGCGAAGACGCGGCGTTGGCGCCCCTCGCTTCCGACGCCGTTCTCGCGCCCCCGGGCGCGTACAAAAAACCCTCGGATTTGTCGGCGCGAAGTGGTACGCTGATGATGGTGCAGTACACAGAAGCGCGCCCGCCGCTCATCGCTAAGCCTGGTATGGGAGCAAAGAAGGTTGTGTACTATCGCAGAAAGACGCTCGGCGATCAAGGCGCGCGTCCATACGCCAACGCGACGACGACTGTCATTGATCTCAAGCCGAACGCGCCGTCACCCTTCCTCGCCGAACTTCCTCCTGGGCGAGGCATAACGGCCCTTGAAACGAGCATGTTCAGAGCACCGTTGTTTCAGCAAGCAAAGTCTGATGACTACGTTGATTTTCTTCTCATCAGAGCTCCGAACGGCAAGTTGACGCTTCGCGAAGCGCCGTCGCTTCACCTGGCTGGACAACAAGAGCCACACGTAGAGATTCCGGCGCCGGGGAGTGACATGCTCAAAGACTTTGAAGAGCGTCTCGTCAACGCCACCGTACTCCGCTACTTCTTGAACCTGCAAGCGAAAGGGCTCATCGAACCCGGCACGATGCCGACGGTGAAATCGACCGACGTCGCGGCGACGCTCTCGCACGCGCTTTCCGTTCGAGATGTTCGCAAAAATATTCGCCGAAAGATTTGCGCGGTGCGCCGCGGCGCCGAGGCAAATGAGGATGAGTATGTTCTCAATCCTTCGTACCGATTCGAGCACGAAAAAGAGGTGCAACGGATGGCGACGCCAGAAGAAGTGTGCGCGTACGAGTCGTATCGTCACGCGGTTGCTGTACTCTGCAAGGACCGCGATCGCGACGAACAGGAGCGAATTTTACGATTGTCGTCTCTTTCGCTTCAACAGTTGAAGAATGCGGTGACCATCTTGATCCGACACAGCGAGGGCAAGCGCAAGCGTCAACTGGAGAACTTGGAGTTGTGGCTGCAAATTCAGCCGTGGGCGCAAACGCACGAATTCCTTCAGGCTTCGCTGGGCACGAAGGGAATTTTACATCTCGAGACGTCGAGGAGAATCCAGCGACTCACTGGAAAGTTCTACAACTATATTCGACGTATGACTGTACCAGATCCTCCGGAAGATCGTCGACCTCGCCGCGAGCCCGGAACCGTGACGGGGACGAATGCCGATCTCCGTAAGCTTACGATGCCTCAGGCGCAACGCATCCTTGAAAACTTTGGGGTAGAGAAGGAAGTGATTCTCAGGCTTGAACGATGGAAGAGAATCGGTTTGATTCGTGAATTGTCTGGTGCTGCGACCGCGGATGGCACGAACTCTCACGCGGGCATGGCGCGTTTCGCCCGTCGCTTGCGAGTGAGCGAAGCGGACCAACTCAAAGAGATTCGCGAACATTCTGATTTGCTCTTCAAAAGACAGATGAAGCAATATTCTCAGCGACACACGCGTCACGAAGATTCTTCGAGCGGTGGCGAGACGGATGAAGACGATTCGTCGAGCGACAGTGAAAGTGAAAGCGATTCTTTGGCAGATGAGTTGGAAAAGCAACTCGAAGAAAAGGCTGCCAAGGATGCGCCGAACGAAGAAGACGAACGCGCCGAGCTCGAGGCGCTTCGTAACGCCCTTAAGGACGGTAGTTCCATCGAGCCATCCGTTGACCCGATGAAGGCTTTGGCGCAAGGCATTTTGGTGCCCGGAAAGAAGCTGAAATTGAAGCGAGTTTCGACCCACATCTTCCCAGATGGTCGATCCGCCAAGGTGGAGGACGACATCACCGAGTACGCGGGAGAGGCTTGGCTTCAAGCGCGCGCGCAAGGTGTCGAAGCCGCAGACGCTGCGACGACTGCTGCACTCATCGCATGCGGCATGGATAAGCCGCCAGAGCCGCCGAAGGAAGCCTTGGAGAGGAAGGAGCTCGACGACGAAGAAACTGGTCTTACTCCGGAAGCAAGAGCGCGTTACGAAATGCTTCGTCAGCGGAAACGTGCCAAGGAGCGCGTGCGACGAGCCGGCGAGAAGATCAAGCGTTTGCAGTCCATGGGCGTCACCGATGAAGGCGCGGACTTGGCGAACGCGCAAAAGTCGCCCGGAATCACGCCAAGCGAGAGGCCCGCACCCGTGGTTCCAGGTCCCGGTGGACTGAAAATTAAGCTTGGCGTCAGCAAGAAGACGATGGAGAAAGTGTTCAGCTCTGGCGCGACGCCGCAGAAGAAATCCACGCTCGGTCGCAAGTTGCCTTGGGATAAGGTACTCATAAAAGTCACCGAAAGCGCAATGAAACATGGAACATACGGCCAAGTGTTTACGCCGGCGGTGACGTTGTCAGACTACGCAAAGTTTGTTGAGCAACCCATGGATCTGGGCGCCATCATGGCACGCCTTCGCGAGGGCTTGTACAATGATCCCAGCGACTGGGCATCGGACGTCAAGTTGATCGCAGTCAACGCGCAGGCGTACCACGGGAGCGAAGAACCGGTTGAGCTTCGTCTGGATTGGGTTCCTGGGATGGCGGCGGACATGGTCAACTACATAGCCGATCAAGCGAAACGTCACGAAGCGGACATCAAGGCTTCGTTTTCGGATTTCTCCGCCGACTCTCTGCGCGTTGCGCGTCAGGGAGCCACGGCCGGTGGTGATAGCGCTCCAGCCGAAGTCAAAACCGAAGTTCCAACAGAGCCCGCGGCGCCGCCGAAGCCGCTTCCAAAGCTCAAGTTTTCGTTTGGAAAGAAATCGTAGAAATAACTCGGTCGCACGGCACACGCATGCATAGATTACGCGTTGTGACGACGAAACACAAACGATTAGAATAGATGATTCGGCGTTTCCCCCATTATTACAAAACGTTAAAACGCACCCGAGCTCGATGCGATGGCAAGTCTACACGCCAGGAGGCCACGAAAGTTGTTGCCCTCCGATGACGTGGACGTGCAAGTGATACACGCTTTGACATCCCTCCACGCCATCGTTTATCACGCACCGGTATCCCGCATCGAGGTTTTCTTGCTTCGCCACCACGCTCGCGGTGTACATCAAGTGCCCTAAGAGCGTCTTGTGTTCCTCCGTAGCCTTGCTCAGGCGCGTCAACCCGGCGCGAATCTTCGGAATGACCAAAAAGTGCGTCTTCGCCTGCGGGTTCACGTCTCGAAACGCCATCGCCAGCGCGTCTTCGTACAATATCGTCGCCGGGATCTCTTTCGCGACAATCTTATCGAAGATCGTGCGCTCATCCGCGTCGTCCAGGCCGCGTAAATGCGCCTCTTGCGCCGCGAGCACTTCGTCGTGCGGCGTCGCCATCGTCGTCCCGAGCGTTCGTTTCCAGCGTCGTTCGCGCGCGCGTCGCGCGAGGGTGCGGCGTAAATGCGAACACGCGCGCGCGCTCGTTCGTTCCGTGCACGCACGCGCGGCGCGCACCAACATCAACCGACCACCGCGGAGTGACGGGTCGGACCGTCGCGCCGCGTCGAGTCCGCGGGTCGTTGGCGCGCGCGGCGACAGAGCCGGACGCTCGAACACTCGGACACGCGTCGTCGGTGCGCGCGACGCGACGCGACGCGACGCGAACGACGCGACGCGCGCGCTCTCCGCTCGCGCGCGCTCTCCGCTCGGGTGTCAATAATCCTAACGACGGCGACGCCTCAAAGCCACGTCCGCCGTCGTCTTGTAGCGCACCGACATTGAATGCGAGATTAGGCCCTCGCGCCGCGTCGCGCGAAACGACGCGTCGCACGCGAACGACGATGACTCGGGCACGCCCGCGTCGTCGTCGATCATGGACGCGTCATCGCCGACGCGGGACACGCGATGTGAATGGAAAAGGACTCGCGCGGGGTTCCAGCGGCGGCGGGACGCGCGACGCGCGGGACGCGTTCGGGTCCGCGATCGCACTGACGCGATTCCGACGTCGAAACCGCGCGAACGGTGACTGACGATGCGTGCATTTTGCTTTTTGTGCGCCCTCGCAGACGGTCGGCGCGTCGTCATGGCGAGCGAGAGCAGCGAGAGCGAGGACGACGGGTTGCGACGACGGGCGCTCGCGGTGGACGGCGAACCGGACTATTCCACCGGGCCGCCCATGGATGGTTTTGAGTATCTCAGGCGGGTGGCGTTCGAGGCGAGACAAACACCGGACATCATGCGGGCGGAAAATATGGATTTGACCGCTCTGGAGGAAGAGACGGCGACGAGCGGCGGCGTAACGGCGGACGAGGAGATCGAGTTCGCGCCGCCGGCGTGGGCGAAACCCGATCGCGCGTGGGTGAGAAGGACGGTGGGTGATTTTAGTGATTTGAGGGTACGATTATCACGGATACTAGCGCGCTTTCCGACGAGCGTGAGACGCGGATCCTATCCATCGAACGCCGATAAACGCGACTGGGAAAGATTTTGCGTCGACGTTCGCGAGCCTCCACTCGGGGCCCTCGTCGCCATGGACGCCGTGACGTGTGCGTATTTACTACAACATATCTCACGCGGATTGTTCAGATACGACTACGACAGCGACGGCGTGGATGTCGACGACGTCATCAGACGTTTGCGGTGGTTTCACGCCCTCGTCGCGCGCGTCGATCTTCCGCTAGATGCCGACACCGAAGCGTCGATACGATCGGCGATGAAAGGTGTGGCTCGAGGTAGGCTGTCGACTTCATCTGAGGACGACGAGCTGCTGCCGCACTTGAATTTAGCCATCGCAATAGGGGGAGGGTATTTCAAACAGTGGCGCGGTGAGTAACGCCGTGCTTCCAAAAATAGATCACGGCGGCGGCAAATTCGTCACACACGGGCTGTCGGTGGCGATATGGAGATTCACGCTACGTCTCCTGATTTACCGTCGATTATCGACGCCGTTCAGCGTGGATCCATCGACGACGTAGACGACGCACTGCGGCGCGAGACGAGCCGAATCGACGAGACCCATGAGTCAGAAGACGCGCTCATCTTTGCCGTGCGCGGACGCAATTCAGACATGGTGAATCATCTTCTCGCACGCGGGGCCAATGTTCGTTTTGCCAACGCGCACGGTGATACGGCGCTTCACCTGGCGTGCTTATTGGGCGAGGCAGACATCGTCAAGGCTTTGCTTTCTTACGGCGCAGAGTTGGAGCGAAGAGGCGCGAGCGCAAATCGCCCGATCCATCTCGCGTGTTCCGGAGGATTTGAAGACGTCGTGACGACTTTGATACTTCGTGGGTGCTGTGTAAACGCGACAAACGCTAACGGTGCTTTACCGAGCGCGCTTTCACAGAATTTCAAGCACATCAAAGCCATCGTGCGAGGCGTCGAACAGGATGGCGAAAAGGCGAGAGAACAGCTGCGGCGTGATGTCGCCGCTAGACTCGCGAATGAAGCCATCAAGAGGCGCGAACGCGAACGTGAACGCGTCGAAGCGGAGCAACTTCGCGCGCAGGAAGATGCAGAAAAAGCCGCGGAGGCTAATCGCGAGCGCATCGCGTCGGAGCAGCGTCTTGCAGAGGAACGCGACCAGCTCGCAACAGAGTTGGTCGCGTTGCGCGAGAAGGAAGCGGAGCGATTGAAGTTGGAGGAAAAGAAGCGGGCTAAGAAAGCAAAAGCGGCGGCAAGTAAGAAGGGCGCGGTAAAAAAGTAGCGAGTGAACAAGTAGGACGTAGCGCTAGTGTCGATTTTGTTACATCGATGGTAAATTTGATAGCAGAGTGTACGCAAACTGCGCCAGTTGCCCCGCCGTTTTCGAGGCGCACACTTTCGATCTCCACAGTTGCCGACAACCGTCCCATTTCTTCGCATCGAGCAATTGCAGATTATACACCGCGACTTCGAAGTTCCACAAAACCATGCGAAGCTCCACGAAAGAAGACGTGTGGCATTGTTTCATGAGGCCAACGATGTGCGTCGCGAGCCAATCGAGTCGTCTCCATCGATGAGACGAAATCTGCAAGAAGTGCAGTATTTCGGCTCTCGTCTGCGCGATCGTCGGGTGATCTTTGACGGCTTCTTCGGTCAAGTGAGCGTAACCATCAAATAGCACGCACTTTCTCTCTAGATTGTCAATCATGGACTTCTCGTCTCGATTGTCTCTCGGAGGTTTGCCTTCTTCATCTTCGCCGCGGCGATCGGAGAGAAAGCGATGGAACTCGCGCTGTTTCAGCGTCAACGCCACGAGGGCCGACATCGTGGCTAGTCGCATTCGCGGCGTCAGTTGAAAGTAATCGGCTTTCGCTAATAATGAGCTCGCGCGCGATGCGGCGAGTTTGACGTCCATCACGTTGCCCTCGTCGTCAATCAACTCGCGAGCAATCTCCGGCCACGCGTGGACGTGAAGTTCGGTTTCGAATCTCGCCACGCGCGTGGGGGCTGCCGTGGGATCCGCTCTTCGACCCTCGACGACTATTTGCTCGATAACCGATATCGATGGAGTCACTTGTCCGATGAGTGCGCAGTGAACGTCGCGCAGGAGCGTCCAAGATGCCTTCGAAACCGGGCACATCACCGCGCGCATGAAACGATGGAACGAAAATAACGGAAGGCGCAACACGTCGGCGTGTTCGGCACAAAACTCCCAGACTTGGAGCGCTTCCTCGACGATACACGACTTCGTATTGTACTTTTCTTTCACTTCTTCGATCCACGTCGCTAAAGTGTCCTCGTCTCGCGCGTCACTCAAAATTGGACGAGCGTCAGCGCACGATTTCCACCCACCCTCGCCGAAGATGCGCTCGAGGTCTTCGTCGAGGACATCGACGACGTTGGCTTGATGAGACATCACAAACTCATCGCGCGTTTCTCGAATCATATCATACATCGTGTGTGTTTTCTTCATCAACGCGCTTATCATTTGCGCGCTTCGGCGGTTTAAATGATCCAATTCATTCATGCACAGATTGCAAAGTGTCGTCTTGCACGCCCACACGTCGGCGATTTTGTAATCGGTCCACGTCTCACCTTCGGCGTCTCTGTCATTTACCATCCGCAATGCAGCTACGTCTGCGGGCTGTCGCGTCAAAAGCTCGGGAATTATAGACTCGAGCGATGATCGCGGACTTCGCGGCAGCGCACGCGCGGTTCGGCGAGCCAAATCATATCTCATTTGAAAGCTTCGGTTGTACAGCATCGAGTACGTCGCCTTTGGTTTCAAAAGCTTGTACGTCGCCGTGGACGTTACGAGGTAGAATCCACGAATCTCCGGCACCGTCGCGACGAATGAATACTGATACGCGACGATGTTACCAACTTCAATCTGTCGACCGCCGTCTTCTTTGTCGTCGTCACCGAGCGGCGCCAACGCGTCGGATCGTACCTCTCGCAATCGACCTGAGATGCGAATCGTCGCCGCAACGTCTGGATTTTCGAACAAATCTTCGTGAAACTTTATGCAGCGCCGTCGAGCGCGAGTATCACAGCTAGCCGACGTAGTCTCGCACTGAACGAGCTCGAAATCGTCCAATAAACGTATGATGCCGCCGTGTGCGCCGTCGCCTAAACGCTCGCACGCTCGCTCGCTGGCGTTGTACTTTTCCGCAACGTCTACTTCGTCATCGTCTCCGAACCAGCCATCGCGAACGGCGAGCCTGATTCCCTCCGCACGCTTCTTCGATCCTCTGCTTCTCGTCGCCCCGACCCTCTTCTCGATCAAACTTTCGACTATTTCCTCGATAGCTCCCCACGCTCTCAAAGTCAACGCGTCGATTTCCATCCGCGCCGTGACGTCCGCCGCGCATCGAGTCGCCCTCGCACGTTTCGCCTCGCGCACCGCCTCGCGCGCGCTCCGCACCGTATCTTTCACCCTTGTCCAAATCTTTTGATTCATCGCGTCTTCGTCGCTATCGTCTTTCTTTCCCCGTTTTGTCTTCGTCTTCGTCTTCGTCTTCGTCTTCGCCGTCTCGTCGTCCCGTCTCGTCGCCTCGCGCGCCAGTGTTATCATCCTCTTCGCGATCGTCTCCGTCATCATCGACCCCGAAGGCGTCGGCGCATCGCAACACATCGTCGTCGTCGTCGAGGGCGACCCTCTCGCCGCGCCCTCCCCCCGTCGCCCCTTCGCCGCCGTCGTCTCGTCGAAGTCAGCACGCGTCCGAGGCGTCGATTCGTCGTCCGAGTCGTCGTCGAACGCCATCGCGCGTCGTAACACCACCCATACGGCGCGTTCGACGTCCATGAGTCGGGATGAAATCCACGTCCGCGCGCCGCGCGGATCTCCCGCGCGAACGCCGCGCCCTCGCGGCGCTCGCCCGCGTCGTCGTCGGCCGTCGAGTGGCGTTTCGTCGTCCCGCGTCGGACTTTTCCCGATCTGGGTTCTTTCTAACTGATTGCCCATACGTACGGTTCACGACTCACGAAGACCCCCTCGCGCCGCGGCGGGCGATTGGCGTTGCCGGCGCGTCCGCACATACTCACGCACGTCGACATGTCTGTTTCCATGCGCATTTCCTCCACGGCCGGGTGCGTGTTCGCGCTCGTTCGTTCCGCGTCCGCGTCCGCGTCCGCGCTCGCGCGTCGCGCGTTCGCGCCCGTCGCGCGCGGTCGCGCCAGACGGATCGTATCGAGCGTATCTTCGATGCGCTCGAGCGTGCGATCGGGGGCGCGCGCGCGTTCGCCCGGCGCGCGCGCGCGTACGCGCTCGGGTCGCGCGTCGATGACGATGCGAACGAATCGAACGCTTCGCATCGCGCTCGATGCGCCGCGTCGTTCGCGGCGTGGACGCCCGATTCCGTCGACCCTTCGATCGCCGACTGACTGATATCCCTCCTCGCTCTTCGCGCTCGCCAGGCTCAAGACCCGCGTCGCGACGAAGACTCGCGCGTCCCGCGGCCCGGTGGCGGTGTCCGCGAACGCCGACCGTCCGGTGTGGTACCCGGGTAAGGCGCCGGCGGCGCACCTCGATGGGTCCTTGCCGGGCGACTACGGCTTCGACCCGCTCTCGCTCTCCGCGGATCCGGAGATGCGCAAGTGGATGGTGCAAGCCGAACTTCAACACGCGCGCTGGGCGATGTTGGGCGTCGCCGGTTGCGTTGCCCCGGAGCTTTTGACCAAGATCGGTGTCGCGGACTTGCCGAACTGGGTCGACGCCGCCACTTACCAATACTGGGCCCCGGGCGGGACGCTGTTCTTCATTCAAATGGCCATGTTCAACTGGGCCGAAATTCGCCGCTGGCAAGACATGAAGAACCCGGGCTCGGTCAACACGGATCCGTTGTTCGGCTACAACTCCAACGACACCAACACGGACGTTGGCTACCCGAAGGGCTTGTTCGACAAGTTCGGCTGGGCTAAGGATGAGAAGACCACGGCGGAGCTCAAGTTGAAGGAGATCAAGAACGGGCGCTTGGCGATGCTCGCCTTCCTCGGCATCTGCGCGCAATACGTCCAAACGGGCGTCGGTCCCGTCGAGAACTTGTTCAGCCACATGGGTAACCCGGGTCAAGTTGGTGTTTTCATGTAGATTGGACACTTTGCGCGGGTCTTTTCGGGTCTAAACTACTCTTATAATGAACGTCAGTGAGACTGTAAACGTCGCTCTTCGCTCGCCTTCGTCAAGTAAAAAACTGCTTGTTTTACATCGTGCCTACATAGAATTACTACCGTTCCCGCGCCGTGGTGCTACTCCAACATTTCGCCGTCATCGTGCAGCTGCTTCCCGATGACGGATGCCCACTCACCCTGAGCGTACGCGAGCTTCACTTCCTCTTCGCTGAGCTCGCGGATCCTCGACATCGGGCCAGCCGCGCCGCGCCCCGTGGTGGCTGATATTGTCGTCCCTGTGAGTTTTTGAACGAGCGCGCGCGTCTAAAGTCAGTCTTCGAGTGTGCACGAGTCACGGCGCGACGATGACGCGTGCGTCGACGCTTGAAACTGACGTCGCGTTCGCTTCGCTTCGCTCTGCGTCTTACCGAACACGGTGGCGTTGGGCGCCGTCTCCAACACCGGTAAAGGCGGCACACCGACCGCAATCATCCCGTGTTGCAAGAAAAACGAGTGAAACGTCATCAAACAGATTTCGTGCCCGCCGTATCCTTGTCCCGCGCCCCCTACTTCGGTGAACGAGCTCCCTATTTTCCCCTTCAACGCGCACCCGTTTGAGTGAAACGCCGCGAGGCGGTCGAAAAACGCGCTCATCTCTGGAGCCATGCGACCGTGTCTCGTCGGTGAACCGAAGATGATGCAATCGCTCTCTAGTATGTCCTCGGGCGTCGCCACGGCGCAGTCCAGAATCCCTCTGTCGTACGCCGACGCGTCGTCCTCGCCGCGGATCGTGTCTCGCACGCGCAGCACGCGCACGTCCGCCCCCTCCACCGCGCGCGCGCCCTCGGCGATGACGTTGGCGAGCGTCACGAGCCTCGCGGACTTGCTGAAGAAGACGACGGACACGCGGAACACCATGAGGCGCGAGCGCGGCGAACCGACGCGCGCGAGACGGCGCGGCGCGAGAGACGCGCCGACCGGTGGCGACAGACGCGGACCACCGGCGCGATTTCGGATGTCGGCTGTCGCGCGGGACGGGGGGTGGCTAGGGTCTAGCGTTCATGACGATCTACCGCTTCGCGTCTCTTGAATACGACAAAAGTGCGTGGGGCGATTTTTTTATGGGACGACGTGATATTCGCGATATTCGCGCGGATGGGTGGCGTCGTCGCGCCCGCGACGCGCGCGCGCCACTCGTCGGCCGAAAGCGCGGTCGTTCGACGACGGGCGACATGGCGAACGCATACGCGACGCACGGCGCGTGCCTCCGCGTGTGCCCGAAGTGTCGAGGGTGCGGGACGACGACGCGACCGCCGACGATGGCGGTGACGACGACGTCCAAGATGGCGACGCGAGGCGCGACGACGACGGTGACTCGCGCGTCGTCCGTGCGCGGAGAATCGGACCACGGTGAGGACATGCGTGAAGTCGTCGCGCGCGATGCTTCCGCGCCGACGACGCGGCGACGGGCGCTCATCGCCCTCGGCGCGGCGGCGATGAGCTCGAGCGGCGTCGTCGCCGAGCCGGCGAACGCCGAGCTCGGGCCGAACGATTGCTTGGAGTGCGGTGGACGAGGCGTGGTGGCGTGTGATATGTGCGGAGGAACGGGTAAATGGAAGGCGCTGAACCGTAAGCGGTCGAAGGATACGTACGAGTTCACGGAGTGCCCGCAGTGCTTCGGGCGTGGTATTCGAGTGTGTCCGGTGTGCTTCGGCACGGGCGAACGCAACGTAAAGGGTTTATTGCGTAGAACCGAAGCGACAGAGCTCGTGAAGGCGATGCAACGCGGTGAACTCCGACCGGGTGACGTGCAAGCGCTCATCGAGGAGGGTAGGTCGATGAACACCGAACGCGGGGGCTTCGACGCCGCCCCCGCGCCCGCGAAGCCAGCGGCGCAGCGTGAATTTTTATAACGCCGCCGCCGGCACCGCACCGCGCACGGTAGAGATGTGATGGTTTACTAGAAAAGGGCGAGTCCACGCGCGCACACGGCACGACCTTTGCTTGATTTTATTGTAGTGATTTGATGAACGCATTTCTAACACAACTACTGTAAGTCCATCTCGGCTACGCAGCGAGTCCTCTCTGCAACTCGTCGATGAACAGACGCTTCACACCTTCGTGGGTCGTTGTTTTCAGTGATTTCGACGCGAGCTGCAAGAAATCTCGCTTCCTGCGTCGTAACTCCGCGAGCGTGAGCACGCGCGCGCACCGCAACGTGGGCATACCTTCGCCGAAACCGTACACCGAACAGCAAGATCCGCCGTTGCTCTGTTGAGCCAACATGATGGTTTCGACGACATCTTGCGCGGCTCTATCCATCTCATAGCGCAAATTGGTTCCGCTCAAAGGTGAATTTTGCGTCGCTTTGTTCGGGACGAGCGTTCTCGCTTGTTTTGTAGTGTTTGACGAGTCTCCTCGTACGTGAGCGCACAACGCGTCGTACAAATCGGCTTCATGTCCCGGCGCGTCCAGGCCCGGTCGAAATGTAAATAAAGGCGAATCCCAGCGATTGTTCGCGATGGGATGTTCAAACCGAAAACACAAGTCTCGTAGTATGGTCTCGTCGTACGCAGACTCTCCCGTCTCGTCATTCATTTGCGCCACGCGTTCGTCGCTCGCGTCGACGTACACGACGCAGTATCGCGCCGCCGCCGCTCGAGCCGCGCACCAGAGCTCGTATCGAAAGCCTTTGATCGCGTTCAACGAATCTAATATCACGCACGGTCCCTGAGCGTGCAGAATTCTATCGCAAGCACTCCTCAACGCGCCTCTCGTCATCTTTTCCTTCGCCGCGTTCTCATACGCCTCGTTCCTCGCGCCGGCGTTGACGCTCGCCTCGTCCACTATCGTCACCTCAGCGTTTGCTCCATCGGGCGCAGGCGCGCGCAGGCGTTCGGAAAGCTTCGAAACGACGGATGACTTTCCTGAACACGGTTTACCGCACATCACGATCAAGCACGCCGAAGGGCGCGCCGTGGAGGCCTTCGTCTGTGTCAGCTCGCGCGACACGTCCATTCGGGTGGCGGCGGTGACGCGCGGGCGCGGTTCAGACGACGATGATGCTCGAGGCTCGATGCGACGACGCCGATACTAAATGCGTCGTGCTTTGACAACGCCGCTTCGCGCGCGGCGACGTGTTACGAACACGCGTCGGTCTGAGGCGTACCCGCGGTGCGGCGACGAGTGGCGCAGCGTCGGCGCGCTCACGGATGTTTTAGAGTGTGCGACGTTTGGACGCGCACATAGCGGCACGCATCGACATCGCTAGCGTGCACAGTTTTCATCACACGTTCTCTACGTCTACTCTTCAGAGCGACTGCTACGCGTACTCGCGCGAAGGATATCGCACGCGTATGGCCATCGTATCGCCGCCCGGTTCGTTGTCGCATTCTAAAACACCTCCAGCGCGCTGGATGAGACGGCGAGCGATGCGCATGCTGGGCGCGTCTGTATCCACATACACTGAACCGTTCGCGAGCGATGCGTCCACCTTAACTTCGACGCCGACGCCAGTTTGGACGTCTCGCGCGTATGGTTCTTCCACGGCGACGTCTATTACGGCGCCGCGAGGAGCAGCCATAAGCGCGAGGTCGATGATCTGCGCTAGAGCAGAGCGCACGTCTTTCGGACTCGCATAGACAACTGTTTCCGGATTCTCACTTTCGGGCAGCGTCGCTCGCATCGCCAAGCCGCTGCTTGTCGCGACGACGTCTGATGTCGCGAGAAGCGTTATGACGACCTTGGTGACGTCGCACATTTCATCGCTCGAGACGACTGTCAACGCGTCGGTCCTCATCGAATTCGACGTCACGCGCGCGCGTGTGCCGTCAGTTAGAAACTTTTCGCTGACGTCCGTGCGGCCACCGCTCGCACCGTACAACACGCCTCGTTGCTCGATGGATGAGTTTGGATACAGAGCGCTCTCCAACTTGACGCTGAGCTCGGCGAGCGCGTCTCCTTGCTGCACTAACGCCTCCGCCATATCACCCGCCGGATCGTCCGGCTTCAAGTAAGTCTTCAGCATGCCCCCGAGCGTTCTCAGCGCGGTTAGAGGTTGCCGACTCTCGTATAAATATCCACCGACGGTTTGATCGGCGCGGTACGCGGCGGCGACGGCGACGACATTGTTCCTATGAATCGCCCATGCGTCTACGAAGGCGCTCGCGGAGACTTCGAGAGACTTACGCTGTTTCTTCGTAAACGCCACCGAGGCGTCGCCCACGGCGTCTCGTCCCATGCGTTCGACGACGATGAGCCCGATGAGAGACTCCTCGTACGCCAAGCACGCCACGACGGCGTTCGCTGACGGCAAATCGAAAGTTTTCTGAGACGCCAACGTGTCTTCGGGTGCGTCCCAATCAATCGCGCTCGCGCCGTCTTCGTCGTCGTCGACGTTTTCACTAATATCCGTGTCGAATCCCCCCTCGTCCCAATCTCCCGTGAAGCTGAGAGTTGATTTTTTATTCGTCGACGCCGTTGACGCCCCTCGCCGCGGCCAGGCGGCGACGCGCGTCAACCGCATGCTCGTCGTCCCACCGGACCCACGCAAATAAATCATACATTTCGCGTCATCGCCATCGTCGTCGTTGGACATCATTCTCGCCACCAGTTCCGCGTGCGTGTGCGCGAATCGCGCGAAGAGGTCGACTTCGCTCTCGCGCGCCGCCGTCAAAGTCGTCGCCTGTGATCCCCCGTCTGATCTCGAAAGCGCCAGCACGTTCGAAGGTGCGGTCGCGTTCGCATCCGTGGGCGTCCACTGCGCCTCCTCGTCGTCCGACGCCACGGCGTGAGGCGGGCGTCGTCCTCGTCCTCGCCCTCTCTTCGCCTGGGCACCGCCGCGCGCGCCGCGTGCGCGACGACGCGCGCCGCGCGACGGCGACGGCGACGGCGGCATCGCGCGCGCCGTCGTCGATGCCGCGGACGAAGCCATCGCCATCGCCCGTCGGCGTTCGCCGCGTCCGAGCGCGCGCGAGTGCGACGACGACGCGCGCGCGCGCGCGTCGACCCTCCACCCTCGTCGCGCCGCGGCGACGGGGATGGGTGCGCGTAGAGGCTTTCGTGTCCTCATTCGTCGTCGCGCGTGCACCGTCGACGGTGCGATACGGACCGCCGACATGCCGTCTCGAGGAATGTCCGCCGAGGTGCGACTCGCGCGGATGGGCCATCGCCGCGCGCGCGCGATCGAGCGTCGAGAACGCGACCGCGACCGCGACCGCGACGCGCGGTGCTCAGATTTGAATTGAAATCGATTGAAATCCATTCAATCCAACGCGACGGGCGAGCGAACGAGGCGACGACTGACGGATGTCGACGACGCGCGTCGATGTGGCACGCACAGGACAAACGTATCACCGTGCTCGCGATGCTTCACGAGTCTCGCGAGCCGTGGTTGCTTAAAGACGTAGAAAAGGCGGCGTCCAAGCGCGGCGTCGTGATGCAAGCGGTGAAAGACGTCGTGCAATCGCTCGTGGACGACGACTTGGTGCACGTGGATAAAATTGGGACGATGAATTGGTACTGGGCGTTTCCGGGCGAGGCGACGAACAAGGCGCGCGCTGCCCTGGAAGCAGCCGAATCGACAAAGGCGCAAATGGACGCCGAAATCGCGGCGTTGGCGAAGGAAGTGGCGGAGGAAAAGAAGAAGAATCCAGTCACTGCGGAACACGAAGAAATGAGCGCGGGCTTGAGGCAGGCGAGAGAATTGAACCAGAAGCTGCACGTCGAGCTCGAAACGTTTTCGAGCTCGAACCCAGAAACCGTCGATGCGATGCGCCAAGGCGCGAAGATTTCAAAGCAAGCGGCGAACGTGTGGACTGACAATGTCTTCATGATGAAATCGTGGGCGGAGAACAAGATGGGAGATAAGGAACAAGTGGCGCAGTTCTTTAAGACGGAGGGGATTAATTTGAATACGTTCGACTACATTGAGTGAACGCGCTGAACCCACGACGATGACGCCGACGACGAAACGACTGATTGATTTTTTGTACAACCTGTAACTTACTTCATCGAAAATCACAATATCCTTCACAACAACTATCTACGCTCTATAATTCGACACATTCCAATCACGCAGCGCCCTCGAGGACGAGAACGTCGTCTTGTTCGATCCGCGCCGGAGCCGCTGGTGGTTTTCGATTAAACACCGCCGACGCCGCGGCTTCGGCGCTTCCGCTCTTTCTGAAGACGAAAGTTGTGTACAAGTACGCCGCCTCCCACTCTTCATCCGTCATGCTCATCGAATCATCACCCATGATTTGTGACCAAAGTGCCGACGCTCGCTCGCGAGTGTCCACCCCGCTCAATTGCGAATGAACGTAATCGTGAAAATTTCGCCACTCCACTAGCTCCAGGCCGTATTCAGCCGCCAACGAAACCCACACGTCTTTCGGCACCATGCACTCGCGACACTTCGTGACGGCGTCGGCGAGTGTAAACGTGTACTCGATGCCGAATCCATCGGTCTGGTTCGTAGGAAACACTTTGCTCTTGAACGCGTCGTCGAACTCAACTTCGTACACGGGATTCCAAAAAGCCAAACCATCCGCTTCTCGAAGTTTTCTCACCAGGACGTTGGAGTCCACCGTGGTGCCTATGAAATATCCTCCCGGCCGTAACATCGTGCACACGTTTCTCAGCGCGCGACGCGCGCGCTCTTCGGTCGACAACGAGTAGTGTATGGCAAACTGGCACGAAATCACATCCAGCGTCCGCACGTACTCCGGCAACACAGACGCCAAATCGACGACAAAGGCGTCGCCGGCGACGAATTTTGCCGGGAACTCTCGCGCGTGCTCGGCGTTGTACCGCTTCACGGCGTCCCGTCGCACGCTTTCTAACGCTATATCCACCCCCAAATACGAGGCTATCTTCGCCCTGGCGTACTTTTTCAAATCGCCACCCTTCCCGCACGCCAAATCCATCACGCGGTCGTTTTCGCGAATCTTCGACTGCAACAAGTTGGACTTGACCCAGTTGTTCAAGCAACGCAAGCGATAAATCGGTGATTGCTTACGCTCTTGGTGCGTTTGATTCGCGCGTCCGCTGTAATGCTGCGCCACCAATCGCGCGGCGTCGTCCTTCGTCGCGGTCGACGACGCCACCGCGCCGGTGTCCTCGTCCGCCGCACCGCCGTCGCGCGTCGACGGCGCGTCGGCGCGTTCGACATCGCCGGCGTCGCCGGCGTCCTCACCGCTTCGTCGTCGCTTACCCGCGACGACCATGTCGCGTCGTCGGCGCGCTGGTGAGTGATGAGTGAACAACGTCGCCCCGGTGACGAGATGATGACGCGACGGACGGACGGATTGGATTGCGCGTCGATCGACACGATCGGCCAATCGTCGGCGGACGTCACTTTCGTGCACGCACGAAACGCTCGACCGAGTGAATCACGCACTCGCTCAACTCTTCGCATGTCTCGCGTCTCGACGCTCAACCTCACGTCCAAGCTCGTCAACTGCGCGGCGTTGAAACGAACTTCTCGACACGCGCCGACCGCCGCGCGATCGATCAAGACGATGGCGTCCATTGAAATCACGAAAGGCGTCACTTTCGACACCGTCGCTCGCGAATGGCGATGCAAATGGAGCGAAGATGCCGATAAGGCCTCGCTCGCGGCGGCGCAAAAGGTGCTCGACAAGCACTTGCCGGCGATGAAGGCGAAAGGCAAGGTCCAACGCACCGTGTGCGGCGGTTGCCTCGACTTCAAGGCGAACACGTCCATGAGCGCTGACGCGTTCGGCGCTTGGGAAGCCGAAGGATTCGCGCCGGAAAAGCAATTCTTGGAAGAGCTCGCGGCGATCCCTGGAATCTCGAGCATCGAAACGCAAACGTTCACTTTGATGTCCATGTAAGCGCGCGACTCGCCGACGAGACTCCTCGGCGTCGAAAAGCTCCTCGCGTCGTCGTTGTCGTCGTGTTCCACCGCGGCGACCGTCGCGCGATCGCGGCACTTTCGTAAAGCACCAATCCTACTTAAAACGACGCGCTCGTTGTAATCTTAAAGCGCAGCCGTCATCAGACCGGCGAACGCGCCACTCAACGAAAAACCACTCGACGAGACTGATAATCTGGAGTCAAGCAGAATTCTTTATTATCCCGCACTTCGCGCCGCACCTCGGACGCGCGGCGCGCGTTATGGACGAAGATGAAGCGATCGATACGCTC
>Ga0257114_1000097_pt1 | contig 67123 bp, 42 predicted proteins | sample SI112_10mmetaG_FD_190149 | JGI IMG/M metagenome (GOLD analysis project Ga0257114, IMG submission 190149) | Marine microbial communities from Saanich Inlet, British Columbia, Canada - SI112_10m | ecosystem: Environmental > Aquatic > Marine > Inlet | place: Canada: British Columbia | collected...
CGAGATTGCTACTTCGGTCGAGTGCACGAACGTCGGTTCTAAATTAGCGCGATTCGCTTGAATTTTCCGCAAATCTTCCGATGTGCCGCCACACAGCGCGATAACGGTGGGGAGCAAGTTTTGCTGCACCTCCCATTCCTCTTCGCCGAGGAATTGCAGTAACACCGCCTTGATGTACGAAGCGTCGTCCTCGGCGCCGCCTTTGCGCTTGAGCATTGCTGTCGGCGTCGACTTGGGAGGCGGTTGCTTATCATCTCCGCGGGCGCGTATACGATCAATCTCGCGGTCTTTGGAATCGATTATTTCCCTCGCCTTGCGCCTCCACACTTCGAATTCTTCGCGTTCGCTCGCCAGCGCCGACTTCGCCGTCCTCGCCGTGTCCTCTGCGGTCTTCAGCGCGGTGTGCGCCGCCTTACATTCAGACGCTAATCGCTGATTTTCAGCCACGATCAAGTCCACTTTACTCGCCGTCGTTTGGAGCTTGTCCAAGTCTTCGTGCTTCGCGCTCGTCGTGCCGAGGAGGGAATGAATCTCGTTCTTCTTTTCCGCCGCGTCGACGCGATTGATGAGCGAGTTGTTTTCTTCAGTGAGCCGTTTTACGACTTCGCGAGCCGTCGTGAGCTCGTCATCTAACTTTTTAACGATATCGCCGAGGCGTTCAATCTCAGCGCTCGATTTTGCGGCGTGAGCGATCGTCTCCTCGAGCTCGTTTCGCAAACGCGTTTCGCGTCGCACGCTCGAGTCGTCGCGATACGTGGATTCTCCGCTCAAATCGAGCTGAAACTGTAACGCCTTGACAGCTGACTCACTGTCTACGAGAGCCATTTCTGCGTCCGCGAGGCGATGTTTCGCACGCTTGAGTTCCTCTTCAAATTTTGCGGCTCGGCGAATCGCCTCGGACGCCGCGTGGCCTTCAGCCGCGGCTACGGCTTCTCTCCTCTTCAGTTCGCTCATTTCATCGTTTACCTCGTCGAGACGACTTCGGAGACTTCGAGCGATGCGCTCGCCAGCTTCCACGGCTTGCTGCTGCAACATCGTGCCGGTGCGCATAGCGTCTTCGTTGGCGACTTCGAGCGCGCGGACTTTTTCCTTCGCCTCGTGCAATTCCGTGTTGAGTCGCGTCAACGCCTCGCGAAGCTTTCTTTCGTTCACACCCGACGACTGTTCTTTAGAGTCTACCAGCTTTTTCCAATTTTCAGCGTTTGATTTCGCCTCATTCGCTTCCGCGACTGCACACGTAAGATCTGCTCTCATCGTCTCCGTCATCTGCGCGAGCGGTTTCAGACGCTTGATTTCTTCTTCGAGCGACGCCGTCGCGCGCTTTGACGCTTCGTGCGCTTCGGTTTCGTGCTTCAGCTTTTCATTCGCCGAGGTGAGCATTGAATTCACCATCGCCACATCAACAGTCGCGTCTGAAGGCTTCGACTTTGTCTTGGCCTTTCCTTTCTTCGCCTTGGCGTTGGACGGCGACGTCGGTTCGTCGGCGAGAGCCGCGACTTGAGCGGTGAGTACGCTCACCTTTATGTTCGCCGCTTGAAGCGCTTCGCTCGTTTCTTCGCACGATGCCTTCACTCGCTCGAGCTCGCGCTCGAGCTTTGCCGCTCGCTCGCGTTCCTCGTTCGCCGCGGCGTCGGCGTCCTTCAACCGCTCGAACGCCTTTGAAACCTTCGACCGAGCCACGAGCTCGCTCTCGCGCGCCGCGCGTTCGGCCTCGTGCAGCTTCGTTCTCAAGTCTTCCAGTGCTCCTCCCGCGCCATCGAGCTCGAGTTCGCCCCCCGCACCTTTGGAAGACGTCGCCGACGCGTCGTCGTCGCCGGCGTCGCGGGCGTCGGCGCGCATGCGTCGCTCGAAGCGAGGCGAACACTGGCGACACACGCCGTCGCATGGCGTCGTCCAAAGCGCTGCGCGCGTGCTTGAACGCGCGAGACTTGCGCGCGCTCGCGCGCAAGGTCCAACCTTCGTTCGCGTTCGACTATTTAGATGGCGGTGCGGACGATGAGAAGGCGCTGCGTCGCGCGAGCGCGGCGTTCGATGAATTAGAGTTTCACCCGTCGACGTGTCGCGGCGTCGACGACGTGTCGCTCGAGACGTCGTTTTTAGGACACACGAACACGGAGTGCATTTTCCCATCGCCGACCGCCGGTCACGCGTTATGGGCACCGCGGCGCGGCGAGTTGGCGACCGCCGAGGCGTGCTCGACGAGCAACAGAGTATTTGTGTTGAGCACTCTCGGCACCCGCTCTCCGCGAGACATCGCGGAGGGCGTCGCGACGTTGAAAGCCGATCGGAAAATGTTCCAGGTGTACGTGTGGAAAGATCGAGAGCTGATGCGAGACGTCTTGGCGAGCGCCAAGGAGGCTGGATTCTCGTCAGTCGCGTTGACGACGGACTTGACGTGGTTCGGAAATCGGGAGCGAGACGTGCGAAACTCATTCAGTGTACCGCCCAAACACTCTTTACGGACAACTCTCGCAGCTCTCGCGGCGCCGAGGTGGACGCTTGAATATCTCGTATCACAGCGCATCGAGTACGCGCTCATTCGCGATTTGAAGCGCGACGGTTTGCTCAGAGACGCGCTGCCAATCGCAGAATTTGCGACAAAACAGTTCGACGCTGCGTTTGATTGGAAAGACGCCGAGTGGTTTCGCGCGCAGTGGGATGGTCCGATGGCGATGAAAGGGATTCTGCGTCCCGACGACGCGGTGCGCGCTCGAGATATTGGGTACGACGCGGTGTGGGTGACGTCGCACGGCGCTCGACAGTTGGAGAGCGCCGTCGCGCCCATTGACGTCTTGTCGTCCATCCGCGAAGCCGTCGGCGAGGAAGCGGAGGTGATTTACGACGGTGGCATCATGCGTGGCGTCGATGTCGTCAAGGCTCTCGCTCTCGGAGCGAATGCCGTGGGGGTGGGTAAGGCGTACTTGTACGGTCTCGCCGCGGGCGAAGGCGCGGGCGTAAACAAAGCGTTTGAAATACTCACGAGCGAGACGAAACGCGCGATGGGTTTGCTCGGCGTGAAGGACGTACACGAATTGCGCGCTCGCGGTCCCGATTTAGTGCGTAGGCGAATAGGAACATAGCGGTGAAACTGATGAGATGATTTGTGCTCATGTGTCCCGATGTTGTTGTTACAACCGAATCACGATTACGTGATTCGGCGCTACGTCGCTAGTACTACTTGACGTGCTCGTTCAAACGCTTGTGCAGCGTAACAGCTTCTCGAATGTAGTCGTCCATCCTCGTTCCTTTGTGCGTTCCACCCGCGCACGGCGGAACGCATTCCTGCCCTATCCCGTGTCGTGCGAGCTGCTTTGCGAGTTTCTTACTTTGGTTGGGTCCTACGCCAAACATGAAAATTTTCGACTTTGTCGTCGTCGACAGTAACGGCATTAGCATCGCCCACATGACGCGGAAGACCACCGGCGTGTTCACGAGATACATCAGGTGCAACGAATCGGTGTAGCGATGCGTCAAAAGCTTGACAAACTCGGTCAGAAACGATTTCACGTCACCCGTGAACAGCGACATCGTGACCCCTTCCAAGTCAATCACGCAGATGTGCTTGTAGACCGTGTGCGCGCGCTGGGAGGTCGATTTCATGAACTCCAACGTCTCCATCACTTGAATCCTGTGCCGCATTATTTCGTCGACGGTCATGCGCGCCTTCAAAGCGTCTGGCTTCACGGCGCTCGGATGCTCACACAACACGGGGTGTCCGTACGAGTCTTGACCGTGCACGAACGCGGGCCAATTCGTGTACATGCAGTCTGAATATGGCAATATGCCACCAGTGAGCAATTCGTCAACCTTGTTGTCCTTGCGCCACTGCAACACGACGCGCACGCGCTCCGCCGACATGAACGCGTACTTTTTTGCTTTATCAGCACTCCATTTGCCGGGCGGATGGTTCTGAAGCTCGGTGCGTATCGCGCGATCGAAGAGCTCGTACGGCAACGCCTTGAACGACGTAAATTCGTCGCGAGGAACCGCGGCTTTGATGTGCTCGTGTACGTCGACTTCCTTGCCGATGAGCGGGCGCGATTCGGTGAGCAAGCCGTGCCTGTCCTTTGCGTCGGTGAACGACTTGTCTCGGCTAAAATACGCACTCGGCTCCGTTGTCATGCCCGCAAACTTTCGACCTAAATACCCCAAATCTTTCGTCGGCGTGGACGGCGCGTCGGCGTCCGCATCTGAGTCCAGGTCGTCGCCGACGGCGTCTTGGAACTCATCGGCGACGTAGAGCTCTTTGTCGACGATGTACTGCAAAACGTCGGGATGAAGCGCTCGAGTGGGAGCGCAATCTTGCAACAATTGCTCCGCAGTCTCGCACCCTTGCCTCTGCTCTAACGCGCGTCGAATCATGGTCGAGGACACCGGCGCGCCCGCCGGCGCGGTGACGTGCGCCTCCAACCAGGAGACGCTGCGAATGTCTCGCGTGACGTGTCCACTCGCGCCAAAATTTCGCTCACGACGCGATTCATATCCGTGTCGTGGTGCGACGATGAACGCGTAGTCGCGCAACAAGTCTTCACCTCTGAACCACTTCCCGCTGATTAAATCGTCAAACGCGTCCTCGCCGACGCAAATAATGAAATTCGTATCCGGTTGCTCGCGCCGAAGCACGTCCATCAATGCCGCCGTTGATCCAGGTTTGGTGTTCGCCAAGCCTCCTCTGTGCTCGAGCGAAGCTCTGTATTCTGCCCGAGACACGACCAAGCGCGCCGCCTTCGTCCCCGCCGCGCTCGTCTCGTCCGCGTCGTCGTCGCTCGCGGAGACGCCTCTCGATCCCGCGGGCGCCAGCGTCGCGTGTTTACCGACGTCAGCGTCGCTGTCCATCACCGCTCCCTCGAACGCCAGCGCGCACATCTCCACTCGCGCCTCGTACGACGTCGTCGCGAGTCTCTTCTCCGCGTACGCGTGCGCGTACACGGGCGTCACGCGCACCTCGTCCACGCCTTCGCACGCCCGTAACGCCCGCACCACGCTCCCGTGGCCGCCGACGTCCGTCGGTGGATCCGCGCTGAGCCCGTACACGATCACCGTTCCCCCCGATCCCGTCGACGTCGACGTCGACGATTTGCGCGACGTCCCGTCCGCGTCGACATCGCCGACGATATCTCTCGACGACGCGCGCGCGCGGCGGCCGAAGCACCGCGGCGCGCCGGCGCGCCACGGCATGCGACGACGACGACGACGTCTGCGACGACGACGCGCGCGACGCGGCGCTCGAACGCGGCGGTGTGACGCGGACGCGCATCAATCACCGCGACGACATCCATCCATCACTCCATCGCGCCGGACGGCGTCCGAGGTGTACAAAAAATCCGTGTCCGTGTCGTCGCGGTCTCGCCGATCGAGCCCGCGTCGCGCGTGACGTCGAACCGCCGCCCCGACGCCGGCATCGCGCGTCGCGCATGAGCGGGTCGTGGGAGCACATCGCCATGACGGATGCCGACGACGACGACGCGCGCGACGTCTTGATCGGCGTGCTCGCGATTCAGGGCTCGTTCCGCGAGCACGCCGCGCTCGTGCGCAAGGCGCACCCGCGCGCGCGCGCGGTGGAGGTGCGCAAGGGGTGTCACCTGCGCGACGTGCGAGGTTTAATCATTCCGGGGGGGGAGTCGACGACGATGGCGAACATCGCGCGAAGGTTCGGGCTGTTCGAACCGTTGCGAGCGTTCCAGGCGAGCGGGAGGTGCGTGTGGGGGACGTGCGCGGGGTTGATTTTCTTAGCCGAACGCCTCGAGCGAGGGGGCAAGGAAGGCGGACAAGAGCTTCTCGGCGGCTTGGACGTCGGGGTGAATAGAAACTTTTTCGGGTCACAGATCGATTCGTTTGAATGCATGATTCCGTGGACGGCGACGACGTCGAACGGCGACGACGACGCGCCGTTCCGGGCGGTGTTCATTCGCGCGCCCGCCATCACGTCGTGCGGGCCCGACGTCGAGGTGCTCGCGAAGTACGCGCTCCCGGAGGCGAAGAAACAAAAACTCGTCGGGACCGCGGACGAGGGCTTGAACGAAGTCGTCGTCGCGGTGAGACAAGGAAAGTTACTCGCGACGTCGTTCCATCCCGAAATCACCGCCGACACGCGTTGGCACAAACTCTTCGTCGACATGTGCGCCGAAGAGACGCCGTACGCGTTGCCCGCGGACGAAGACGAAGCCGTCGTGCCGACGATCCGACTCCCAGATTTACCCGTCTTCGACGACTCCGTCATCGCCCCGCTCGACGGGAAGTGATCATTTATGAATTCTTTAAACATGTAACTACGCGTACGCACCGCTCAAGACGCGCCCCAACCCTAGGCTCGCGCGCGCGTAGTGAACACCCACGGCGTTCGCGGAGGCGTCGATCGTGAACTCGCGCGATGTGAGCGACGCGCGGCAGACCGCGTCGACGGCTCTCGATGTCACGCGCGAACGCGAACGCGAACGCGAACGCGAACGCGGAAGACGCGCGCGATGTTGACGCCGGCACATCCCGCGCACGCGCGCTCGAGGCGGCGCTCGAAAGTGCGCGCGACGCCGTCGCGAGAGCCGATGGTGTTACCGCGTTCGCGGAGGCGTCGATCGTGAACTCGCCCGATGTGAGCGACGTGCGGGCGAGAGAAACGAAAGAACACGAGCGTGAGAGCGCGCGCGAGGCGTCCGCGGCGATTGTTCGCCGTCCGACGCCGACTGGTGAGGTGGACGTGTCCAGGCAAGAGATGCTCGAAGCGTTGGCTCGAGAGTTGGACGAGACCGAGTCGCTGCTCGGGACGACGAAACGAACCACAGAGGGCGAACGAGCGATGAGCGTGGGTTCTTTGTTCGCTGGTGGCGAGCGATACGTCGCCGCGACGTCGTTCGCGACCACGTCGCGGCGCGAGGAGGCGCGAGGAGGCGCCGAAGCCGCGCCAAGCGAAGCGCTGGGGCGCGAGTCTCGGCGATGGGTTCAGCCACTGAAACGCGCGAGATGGAGCGCAATAACGATGGTCATGTGTGCGTGTGCGTGCGTGGCCGCACTGATGTTTGCCGGTGAGACGCCACAGGCGCGCGCGAGACGACACATACATCTGAGCTCGCTCTCAGACATGCTGTGCGAAGTGGCGTTCACCCCCGCGATCGCGGAGGCGTCGAATGACACGCCTATCAATCGCGTCATCGCCGCCACGGATCAAATTTATATATTGACGACGCAGAATTGCGCGTCCGTAAACACCACGATTCGCGTGCCGAAAGAATTTGAAGGCAAGGCGACATGCGTGAGCGGCAAGGTGCTGGACAGGTGCACGGCTGCGTCGACGGGCGTTTGGTACAAATCTCATTACACCCGCGTGTCCATGTCGCACGGGATGATCGCGAAGCACGCGAAGGAAAACGGATTTGAGCATATTACCGTCATGGAGGAGGATGCTGTAGTCAACGCCGACGTCGAGGTACATTCCGAGACCGAAGCTGACCTCTTGACGCTCATCGGCGGCGAATTCGAAGGCGAGTCGGCGAGTTTGGGGCGCGTGAAGCTCGGCTCGGGTGGCGGAGGACCGTCGGCGTGGAAATTGATTCGTCCGTCGGTGCGGCCGCACTTATTTGAAAAGTTCGAGATTAAAAAGTCATCGACTGGTGGGATGGTGGAAGTCACCACAGCCACTCGCGACGATTTGGTGTGCCCGACGCAGTGTCACTGCGTCAACACGCGCGCCGAGGGGCAACTGTGTCGCCTAAACGCCGGTGGGTGCGATTTGAGGTCGAGCGACATGTATTTGCTGCATAACACAGCGTACGATGAGTTGATCTCCGAGTTGTTCACTGGAACGGACGACACCATCATCGACCACTACGTCTTGCAAAACGTAGACTCGGCGTGGCTCGTGCACCCATCCATCACGACGCAAGCAAAGTTGGACATCGACCGCGCGTTGCAGCACCGAGTGCAGGAATTATTCGAAGAGAAGTGCGTGCGATAACGATAGATCGCCTACACGGTACAGTAGCATTGTAAACAATAGTGAATGATTGCGAGCGAAGCGCGAAACAGCACCAACGACACTTGAAGGCGCGTGCGCGACAAAAATGGCGCAAAACGCCGCCGCGGCGACGAGCGTTCGAGTAGTCACATACAACATCCTCGCGCAAGTATACGCCAAGAGCGCGTGGTTTCCGTGGACGCCGCGCGCGCTGATGAAGTCGAAAGCGCGCCGCGCGAATGTACAGAAAAAACTACTCGCGCTCGACGCCGACTTAATGGCGCTTCAAGAGCTCGATGGGTACGAGCCGAGCGAAGAGAACGACGCGCGATGGAAGTCTTGGTTGCGCGAACACGGGTACGAGTCGCGGTACGTGCAGCGGACGAAGAAGAGTAACGCGAAAAAGGATGGAAGCTGCGTGGCGTGGCGCGCGTCGACGTTCGCTTTGGAAGATTCGCGGAATTTGGAATACAACGATATCGGCTACGATTTGTACGGCCGAGACGATGCGAACGACGAAACGAACGAAAACGAGGCGCGTCGACGGTACTTGCGAGACTGCGTGGGGAATTTAACGCTGCTTCGGCGAATCAAAGACGGCGCGCTCGTCGTCTTCGCGTCGACTCACCTGTACTGGGATCCGGAATGTGCCGACGTAAAGCTCGCGCAGGCGAAAATGTTGATCGCCGAGTGCGTCAAGTTTCGCGACGAGGCGCTAATTCGAGCCGAAGGGCGTCCCGTGCACGTCATCATCGGCGGCGATTTCAACTCGGATCCGCAAAGCGACGTGTACGGCGCGATGAACGCGGCTTTCACGTCTGTCTCGAATGGACGAGAACCACAGTTCACGAACGTCACGCCGAGTTTCACTGCGTGCATTGATTATGTGTTTCTGTCATCCGGTGTTCGTGTCGTCGCCGTGGATGAACAGCCCGCGCGAGACACTCTCGGCGAAGGCTTGCCGAACACCGAACACCCGAGCGACCATCTTCCAGTCGCTGCGGAGATTGAATTCGATTAACGGACGCGCGACGCGATATCACATAACACATAGACGGCGCCGCGGCGGGCGCGTTAGCGAGGTAGCACGTAGTCAGGTAGTTTTAGTTTTCCGAACGCGCGAACGCGGAGCGACACCGCAGAGCTCGCCTCTCGAACGCGCCGTCACCAACGCCGTTACCGACGCCCGACTCACACGCCGCCCGCGCGCGCGAACGGAAGCCGTGAGCGCACGGATGCCTTCCACCGGCGCCGTCTCCGGCGCTCTCGACCGGCTCGTGATCGCGAGCGACGATAACGTGTCGACTCGAAATCAAAATCTTCCTCCGACGCGTCTCCCCGAGCCGTCCTCGCCGCCTCACGCGGCGGTGAGCAAGCTGAACCCGAACGGCGGGAACGGTGCGCACTCACCCGCGCACTTCGAACACTCGCCCGAGGTCGGGAGCCCGACCAAGTATTTCACGAAGATGCTCGAAAACAACTGCAGCGCTGGCAAGGCGAGACGGGGAACGAATGGCAAGTACGTCACCGAGTTCGATGAACGCGTCAGTCGATGCGGCGGTAATCGCGAACCGTTTCTGATCGGCGTCGCCGGTGGGACGGCGAGTGGGAAGACGACGGTGTGTGATCTCATCATGCAAAACTTGCAAGAGCAACGCGTGGTGTTGATAGCGCAGGATTCGTTTTATCGCCCGCTCACGGCGTACGAGCACGAAAATGTGGGGGCGTATAATTTCGATCACCCAGATGCGATCGACACGAAGTACTTGGTGGAAGTGCTGCAAAAGTTGATGCTTCGACAGTCGGTGGACATTCCGGTGTACGACTTCGTGACGCACTCGCGAAGCGACGAAAAGATTCACATCGAAAGCGGCGATGTGATCATCATCGAGGGCATTCTAGTGTTGGCGATGGAAGAGATTCGAGCGATGTGCCACATGAAAGTGTTCGTGGACACGGACGATGATTTGAGATTGGCGAGGCGGTTGAAGCGAGACACCGTGGATAGAGGACGAAGCGTCGATGGCGTCATCACACAATACACGACGTTCGTGAAGCCGATGTTCGACACCTTTGTGTCGCCGAGCAAGAAATATGCCGATGTCATCATTCCGTGGGCGCAAGGAGAGAACACGGTGGCCATCGATCTCATCGTCCAGCACATTCGAACAAAGCTCGGCCAAAATGATTTGCGGCGCATTTATCGCAACTTGGTGGTTTTGCCGCCGCAGTTCCAAATCAGAGGCATGCACACCATCATACGCGATCGCCGGGTAAATAGAAGCGATTTCGTCTTTTACAGCGACCGCATCATTCGTCTCGTCGTCGAACATGGGTTGGGACACTTGCCGTTTAGCGAGCAAGTCGTCCTCACGCCGACGGGCGACCAGTACAAGGGCGTCACGTTTTGCAGCAAGCTTTGCGGGGTTTCCATCATTCGATCGGGAGAGGCTATGGAGAATGCTTTGCGCGCGTGTTGCAAAGGGATCAAAATTGGGAAATTGCTCATCGAGCGTCGCGACAAGGATGGGATGATAGCGCGCCAAGCGAGCGCCTCGGGTGACTTGTCTTCTCCGGTGATGTACAACTCGCGAATCCATTACGAAAAACTTCCGCACGACATCGCCGATCGCTATGTGCTGTTGCTGGACCCTATTTTAGCCACGGGCGTGAGCGCACAATCGGCGATCGATTTGCTCCTCGAGCGCGGCGTGCAAGAGGAGAAAATTCTCTTCCTCACCGTCATCGCGTCCACTCAAGGCGTGCACCACCTGTGCACGAGATACCCGCGCATGAAGGTCATCACGTCAGAGGTCGATGCGGGATTGAGCGATGATAACAAGGTTCTTCCTGGCGTCGGTGAGTTCGGCGACAGGTACTTTGGCACCGAAATGCCGAGCATCGTGCAGCTCCAACCGCCCTCCGACTCTCGCATGTTTGATTAACAGCGGCGACGTCTTTGTGTTGTAAACGAACGAATGAAATTGAGTTCAAATATGAATGGATCTCTTGCTACAAGACTGACTGCGCGTCGCTAATGTTGTCCTTTCTTTTGCTTTTTCGAATCGAGCGCGGGCGGCTTGACGAAGCCAAAATCGCTCCCCGCCGTTCGCTTCTTTTTCGATTTCTTCGCCGCGAACGCCGCCGCAGCCATCTCATCATCCGCCACATCTGCATCGTTACTCGCGCGCGCCTGTTTCAACGCCTTCAACTGTCTTCGTCGCTCCTTCAACTTCTCGTGCGCGAGTTCCACCTCTGGATTTGCGCCGCCAAACGAAATGCGCCCTAAACCGTTGAACGGCACCTCCGCCGCGGCGTCCTCCTTCTTGCGAATTTTCGGCAAATTAATCAACGCTCTATTCTTGGCGAATATCGCCGGTTCCGGTCGATCGTCCACCGCGTTTTTATTCGCCGGTATCAGCGCCGCGCTCGCGCTCGCGTCGTCCTCGCGTCGTTCCTTCTCCTTCGCTCTTTGCATAAACTACGCCCCGACGTCGCCCGCGCCGTCAGTCACCGCGTCGGCGCGAGTCTTCGACGCGTTCGCCGTTCCCCGAGTCCCGTCTCGTCGCGTCGCGCGCACCTTTAACCCGAGAATCTTCTTCGAAAAGCCGCCGCCGCTCGCGTCCGCACCGCCCGTCGTCGTCGTCGCGCGCGCGTGCGCGTCGACGCGTTCGGACATCACCGTCGACGCGCGCGATGGACGCGGTCTCGATTCCACGGCTCCTCGCGATCGTCGCGTCGCGCGCCGTCGTCTGGCGACGCCGTCCGCGCCGACTCTGCGACGCGCGCCGAGCCGACGCGACTCTGCGACGCGCGTCGCGTCATGTCGACCGCGCGCGCGACGACGATGTTATCGGCGTCGCGACACCGCGCGCGCGCGCCCGCGCGCGGCGTCGCGCGCGGCGTCGCGCGAGCGACGACCCGCGTCGTCGTCATGCGCCCGTTGTCAACGCGCGCGCCCATTCGGAAAGAGAGCGCGCGCGCGAGAGCGTCGTCGTCGACGGGGACGAGCAGTTCGTACGCGTCGTGGGACGAAGGCGACTTCGACGTGTTCGAGCGCGAACCGCGCGGACGATTCGGCGAAGGACGCGAGCGAGGTGACGTCGACTTTTCGGGACGCGCGCGAGGGAGACGCGGCGGCGACGAGTTCGACGAACGCGACGAATACGAGCCGTCGAGGACGAGAGACGCGCGCGATCGTGGGTCAGGTTTTGAGATGAGCGCAAACATACTGAAACTCGCGTACGTGGCGCTGACGAACGTGAGCGAGGCGTTCACGCGCGCGCTGGATGTGTTACTGCCGCGCTCGGTGCCGATGTACGTCATACGTTTCATCGTGGCGTGCGGATGGGGTGCCTTCGCGCTGTTGTCGGCGAGTCGATTGATTTACGGCGTTGTCGTCATCGGTGCTGTGCTGTGCTTGGCCGTGGCTCTAGGGAACGACGACGGAGCCGACGCGAAGGGTCGAGCGGCTGGAATGTACGAGTACGCCACGGATTCGACGCCGCGAGGTCGTCGTCGGCGAGAAGATTTCGACGAGCGACGGCGCGCGGCGGCGCGCGAGCGGAAACGACGATCGGCGGATTTTGAGTACGAAGACATCTATGGCGACGGCGCGTTCGACGCATTCGACGCCAAGGCGTTCGAGCGCGGTGCGGAAGTTTTTAGTGAGGCGTTTGGAGATCGTTTGAAGGCGAAGGAGGCGTTTCGCGCGGCGCAAGATGTCACCGTCGAAGTTCGCCAGTGGGGCGACGAAGCGTTGGATGAGTTCAAAAAAGCATTCAATCTCAACGCTGGTGACTTTGATTTCGAAGACGACGTCGCCGAGGTCGACTTCTCGCAAACGCGCGCGTCGAACCGCCCGCCGTCTGCGGAGGACGAGGGCGGGCGTCTCGTGCGAATCATCGATGTTGATGCCTTGACGAAGGACGTGGATTCGACGACGACAACAGCGACGACGGCAAAAGTCCAGGAGAAACCTTACTCAGCGGACGTATCGTTTGACGAGTGGCTGGGGACGACAAGTGCGTCGTCGTCGAACGCTTCGGCGCGCGCCGATGACTTTTTCGAGGTTGAAGATGAGCAAAGTTGGCCGAGCGACGGCGCCGAAGACGCTTTCAGCGAAGCGTTTCGAGATGGATTCGAAGGTGAATTCGGCACATCGAGCCGAACGCGCACCGGTGCTTCGAGAAATTGGTTCAGTGAGTTTTTGAGCGGCAATTTTCGCGGCGCGTTTCAAGAAGACTTGATCCCCGCGACGTTTGACGAGGAGGACGCGGAACGCGGAGGACCGAGGTGATCGTCGGGCGAGAGTGAGATGAGGTCGATAGCGATGTATTATACAGTACTAAGAATTGAAGAAACGAACGCACGCGATGCTTGTCGCCGCTCTCCCGTTTCGCACGCATTTAACCGAGTACGGTGCTCAACGCGGCGGGGCCGTGGCGAACCTTTGAACGCGCGTCCGAGCCGTATCCTGAAGACGGGTTCAAAATCGCGGCGTACACGCGCGTGTACGCTTCGATCAACTTGTCGTTGTATCGCGAAACGACGTCGCCTCGCATCGAAGGAGCTTGAATCTCGTTAAACTCCGGAGCGTTCGTTCCCGCCGAATCGACGAGCGTCGAGAGCGCCGAGGCGAGCTTGTCAATCTGCAACGCGGGATCTTTCGCCATGACGGAGTCACCCGCGCCGTGTTGCTCTTGATACAAAACCACCAATTCGAGCGCGTCGTTCAGACCGCACGACGCGAGCAACGTTCCAGCTTCGCCGTCGGCGACGTCGCTCACCCTCTTCGCGATGGCGCGAGAGAGTTCGTCCACTTTCGCCGCAGCCACGGCGTGCGAACGCAGAGGCTCACGTATGGCGTGCAAGCAGTTGAGCGCGAACGCGTGTCCCGACCACTTCGGTCCGCTCGAGCCTATGACGCTTCGCGCTTGTTCCGTCGCGCGAGACGCCGCGGCTTCGACGGCGCCGACGATTGGATCGATGACTCCGTTCACGCCCAACGCCAAAAGTTCGCGCGCTTCGGCGTCCGAGCCGCTCGCCGTGCTCGACGAAGTTGCGACGGATTCGAGAAGCTCGATCGCGCTCGCCACGCCCTCGCGCAATACCGCAGGAGGCGAGAACGCGTCTTCGCCCGCGAGCGCGTTCGGCGCGAGCGAAAGTTTCCTATATTTAGCGCCGTGTTGCGCCACCGCGTCCGCGAACGACGTCTTCGCGCTCTCGCACAAATCGCTCACGGTTTTTGTGATCGTTGCGTCGCGTTCGAGCAATTCTCCGAGTAGATTGCGATAAAACGGCAACAAGTTTGCCAACTTGTACGCCGTCATCACGCCGCCCTCCAGCGCGCTCGCGCTCGCGAGAATCTGCTCAACTCGAACCTTGAGAGGTCTACAGATGGCGTCGAAAACGCTCGACAGCATCTCCTTCGACGGATCGAACGCGTCTTGGTCGCCTTCAATCGCTTCGTCCGTGAAAATCACACCGCAAAATTCCTTTTCTCCTGCGACGGCTTGATGCACCCAGCTCAACATGTCGCCCGCGTACCGCAACGGGTCGTGCGCGTGCACTTCTATCGGTTTCGTCCCCGCGCCACCGCGCGTGAGAGCGGTGATGAATCGACGAAACAGCGCGTTGTGACGCGTACGCGTCACCTCCTCCACGCAAGCCTTGAATAACGTCGGACGTAAGCGCAACGCGCTCATCGCTTTGCGCAGGGCGCGCTCGTCGCCCTCGGTGACGAAATCGTCTTCTTCGGCGAGTAAGCGACACTTCGCGACGACCCAGCGACGCATTTTTTCGTGCGCCGTTTCCATGTACGACGTCATGACGTCCATCAGTTCTAAACCGGCGCGCTGTTGATCGGTGTTGGCCAACTTTGCGCAGTTGCCTTGAATCACCTTGACGCGCTCGAGCGCTTGAAAAAACACCGACGGAAGCGTCGGCGCCGCCGTCGCCGCGGTGGATGCGCCCTCGGTGTCCTCCCCGCTCGCGTTCTCCACCGTCGTCAGCGCGTCCACGTGCGCCTTGGTCAACTGAAAATCGACGGCGAACGAGTTCACGAGCTCGCGTCTCGATTCGATGACGCTCAACTCCTCCTTCGCCCGCGCGGTTTCTCTCAACAGCGACGACGTCTTTTGTTTCGAAGTCTCCAGCGCCGTTCGCATGCGTTCTCGCGCGCCGTCCAACGCCTCTAACGTCGCCTCCACTTGACTCAGTTTCGTTCGCGCTCGCATGGATTCGTCGAGAAATCTTTCGTTGAGCGCCAACCCGCGCCGTTCCACCGTCGCCCGCAGGTTCACCGACGACGTCGTCGCTCCGTGCGCGCCGAGCGGCAGTATCTCGCTCAGCGCTCGCGCGCACGTCGCCAGGTCCACCGATCGCGCGCGCGTCGTCCCGCCCTCGCCGTCGCCCTCGTCGCCGTCGCCGCCCGCGTCGTCTTCGCCGTCGCGCGTCGTCGTCGTCGTCCCCACGACGTCGCTCAGGCGCACGCCGAGCGCGCGCTTGACGCGTCGCGCGAACCCCGCGGGCGCGGACCCCGTCGTCGTCGTCGTCGTCATCCGCGTCGTCGTCCGCGTCGCGCGACCGAGTGCGGACGGTCGAGCGACGACCGATCGGCGTCGCCATCGCGCGACGCGACTCGACGCGACGCGACCGCTTCGCACGACGACGCGCGCGACGCATCGCATCCTCGCGCGCCTCGCACGCCGAAGCGCGACGACGACGCGCGCGACGACGCACGAACGAAAACGCGCGCGAACGATGGCGTCCGCGGCGCTGCGCGTGAAGCGACTGAGCGACGACGCGACGATGCCGACGCGAGGGAGCGAAGGCGCGGCGGGATACGATCTGGCGAGGTGCGAAAGCGCGATTTTTCCCGCGTCTCGTTCGGGCGAAAGGCCGCCCGCGTCGTCGGACGAGCGACGAAGGGAACGCCGACGCGCGCGCGCGCGAAGGGTGAAGGAAATTTGAATTTTCGGCGACTGACGAGACGACGCGATCGCGAATGTCGCAGCGCGCACGATTGCGTCGTGCCGGCGCGTGGGAAAGAATTGGTGAAGACAGACCTGTCGATCGCGATTCCGCTCGGGACGTACGCGCGCGTCGCCCCGCGATCGGGCTTGGCGTGGAAAAAGTTCATCGACGTCGGCGCGGGGGTGGTGGATTACGACTACCGCGGCAACGTCGGGGTGATTTTGTTCAACCACGGCGACGAAGACTTCGAGGTGAAGAAGGGCGATCGCGTGGCGCAGTTGATCCTCGAACAAATTCTCACGCCGGAAGTCGTCGAATGCGACGACTTGGACGACACGGCGCGCGGCGCCGGCGGATTCGGTTCCACGGGCGTCGCCAAGGACGCCGCGCCGTCCGCGGACGCGAGCGCGTGATTTCTCGCCCGCATCGCGACGCGCGTTGACATGAAATACGAATGAATTTAAAGTTTGAGCGCGCGCGCGCGCGCGTCACCTCGCGCGTCGCCGCGACGAATGTCCGACGCGCGTTCGCGTGCGGCGTCACTCGCGGACGCGCGCGATGCCGCGGCCCACGTCCGGCGACGCGGACGACGCGCGCGACGCGTTCGACGCGAACGCCGCGCGCGCGCGCGCGACGGGCGGCGTGCTCGTCGTCGATGGCATACAAATAGTCGCCAATCATCACCGCTCGAGCTCGTCTCTCGACGCAAAGGATGCGCCGCGAGAAATCACGAGCGACGACGTCGAAGGCAGACTCGCGCGGGCGCAGAGCGCGCCCGCGGACGCAGAATCAGGATCAACGTCCGCGAGGCGTCGAGGGGGATGGTTCGCCGATGCGCTGTACCGGACGTTTTCGGGAACCGCGGCGCGAGGCGAGGCGGACGCGACGACGAGCGACCGTTCGAGCGATGATTTAGTGGTGGACGACGCGTCGCGCGCGACGCCGACGGCGATGAGTGCGGCTTGCTCGTCGTCCTCGGACGAGGACGAGGACGAGGACGAGTTCGTCGACACGACGCCCGACGCGTTCGTCACGCACGCGGCGTGGTTCAATCCCGAACAGCTGACCGCGGAGAAACGGCGGTGGTTGCGCGACCAGCGCGCGGCGAGCTCGAGCGCAGATTTAGACGTGATGGGGAAGTTGAGTGTGTCGGGAACGCCCGCGAGTGGGGTGCCGGAAAAGTTGAAAACGATGGAGGCGTTTTTAGTGTGCGGATTGGAGCCGAGCGCGGAGGTGCGCGTGGTGGCGGACTCGGCTTCGGCGGCGCGAGAGGCGCGATCGAGCGGTGTGGCAGATGACGTCGCCATCACCGATCCGCGCAAACTGCGCGCGTATCGAGGTACGGCTGGGGAAACGTACAAAGCATCGGTGTTGTTTCATTATCCTGGCGGCGAAGCGTCGCCGAATTTCGCCGTGGACGAAGTGGCGGCGTTTTGTTTCCCGCACGGCGTCGAGCCGCGTTTGCTCGAACGCACGCCGAGTATGAGCAAGTTGCAAGAAATCATGTGCGGCACGACGTACACCGACGGCGACGATCAGGTTTTCGTTTTTCAAGTCCAAACCAGCGACAACACGCCCATGTACGGAGTGTGCGCGTACGTCACAGAAGTCTTACATCAACCGCCGCCCATCGTGCAGCATCTTCGGGGAGCGCCGGCGGTGGATGCGTACGGCGCGAAAGATTCGCCTTCACGAGAGGCGCGACCTTTGAAGCATCGCTACATCGAAGTCGCGCCGCGATGTTACTGTATCTTGAGCAAGGTGCCGTTTTTTGAAACGCACTACGAGGTGTTGTCGCACGTCCTGGGCATGGAACGGGTCGAACGAATCAAACAGAACATGCACGACTTGATGCCAGACGACGAAGGAAACGATGGCGACCAGTGGGTGCGATCACCACCGGCATCAAGCGATGGGAACGAAGCGATGAAAATTTTAGAAAATTACAGTCAGTGTCGCGTCCCGGATTTGGGCGACGCGAGCGGCGAGTTCGTTCCGAGCGTCGGCGTGAAACCGATTCGATTTCGACGACCGGTGCCTTCCGAGCGCGCTTCATCGCAGTTAGATACGAATATCGTCGGCTTACCGGAGAGTGCGCGAATATCTCCAGCCGAAGAAGCATTTCACCTTCAGGGATGGGCCGTCGTGAGCTTGTGCTGCAGTTTGAGTTTGGAAAATGTCATCTCTCTTCTCACCGCGGTCTTGCTCGAAAAGCAAGTCGTGGTGTTTAGTAACAACTTGGGCGAGTTGAGCGCTGTTTCTCTTGCGCTCATTCCAATGCTTCGTCCATTCGGGTGGCAGTCGCTCTTTCTGCCAATCTTGCCGCAACACATGGTTGATTTTCTCGACGCGCCGGTGCCGTTTGTGTGCGGCGTTCAGCACAAAACGAGCGATTTGCGTAACAGAACGAATCATCTGACTCGAATCAACGTGTACAAAGACGACGTAAAGGTACAGTGGGAGGGTAAGCCGTTGCGTTTGCCGAGAATGAAGGATCTCGTGCGCAATCTTCACCCCCTTCACGAAGCCATCGTGGAGGCGTCCGTCAATCACAAGAAGCGACCAGTCATCGACCCGTCTCAAGAGGCGATCAACGCGGCGCGCGAGTTCCTCAACGCGTGGCGCGCGTATTTAAACTCGATCGTCGCGAGCATACGTTATCATTCCATCACAGACGTGAACGAAGGAGGCGAAGGAAAGGTGACAATTTTGCTCAAGGATTCGTTCCTCGCCACGTTTCAAGGCCAAGATAGATCGTTCATGCGAGCGTTTGCGGAGACTCAGATGTTCTCGACGTATTGCGACGAGGTATTGGCGAGAGATTGAACAGCGCATCGATGAAAATGCGTTGCGTTAGCTAGCTTAGTAATAGCGATTTGATGAATGAATGCAGTCAAATTATTCGGCGTCTAGTGTCTAAAGCGTTAATCGCGTTCGATCGTCACCGCTTCTAACGTGTCCGGATTCAATGTTATCACGACATCGGCTTGGGTGTAGATGCCATGCGCCAACACGCCTTCGACATCGTTTTCCAACGCGTATTGTAACTCGTACGGCCCGCACGGTTTGCCGTCGAGCATCAAACCGCACTCCCAGCGACCGCTGTTGATGGGATCTTCAAATCGCAAGTCTAACAGCGTGTGCGAGCCGTCGGCGCTGACGTACGGGTTCTTCCCTCCTCTTGGGTTCGCGTCAAACGTCGCACCTCGCCTCCACACCTCGGCGTCGCCCAAAAATAAATCATCCAACTCCTCCGCGTGTTCTTCCCAATTTTCCGCCTCGACAACGACGGGGATGGACCCGCCAATCTTATCCACGAAAAGCTCCTTCAACAGCACCACCTTGACGCTCTTTTTCATTGCCGCCTTCGCGCGTTCGATATCTGGTTGTACCGGCGTCGTCTCTCGTCCGAACACGCTCGCGATGGATTTCTGCCCGTTCGTCACCACCACCGCGCACTCGCTCGGCTGCGCGAACGTCACGTCGATCGCTCGCACCTCATCGATCGATCGCATCTCTAGCCCGTTCACCGCGCATTCCTTCGCCGCCAACGGTTCGAGCGCCACCACTTTCACGTTCTCCAGCGCACCGCTTTCCAGCGCCTCCGCCAACCGTCGCGCCAGCTCGCTCGCGTGTTCGCCCCGCGACAACCCCACGACGGCGTTGGATTCGATCATCATCAGCGCCCGCTGCGCGATCGCCGCCGACAGGCTCGCGGACGCGAAGCTATCGTCGGATTCATCCACGCGCGCGTCGCTCGCGCGCGCGCGCGTTCGCTCGCGTCGCGCGCGCGTCCTCAGCGTCGCCGCCCTCGCCGCCCGAGCGACGTTCGCGCGCCGCGTCACCGCGCCCGCGCGCGCCGTCGCTCGCGCGCGCGCGACGACGCGCGGCGCTCCGTTCCGCGTCGCCGTCGCGCGCGCCGTCGCCGTCGCGCGCGCCATCGCGAGCGTGGCCGAGCGTCGACGCGTCGTCGTCTGCCGCGCCAGTGTTCGCCTCGCTTCTTCGCTCGCGATGCGCGCGTCGAACGCGCATCGCGCCCGATCTGTCGCCAGCGCGAGCTCGAGCGCGAAACGCGTGCCGCGAGACCACGACGTGGGCATCATGCCTCGCGCGCCGCTGTCGACGCGCGCGAACGAATCGTTATGGGTCTTCGGATACGGTTCGATAGTGTGGCGCACGGGCTTCGAGTACGCGCGCTCGATCGCGCCCGTGTGCGCGCGAGGGTTTCGGCGACGGTTTTATCAAGGAAGCACCGACCATCGAGGAACGCCCGCGGCGCCCGGGCGCACGGCGACGTTAGAGCGTTGCTCGGAGGACGTCGCGTGCTGGGGCGTCGCGTACGAAGTTCGCGCGGAGGACCGAGAGGCGGTGCTGGAGAACCTGGAAATACGAGAAAAACAGTACGACGAGAGGATTGAGATGGATTTATACGACGTCGATGACGCGAACGCGGTGCCGGTGATAAGAAACGCGGTAACGTATATCGCGACGCCGGCGACGATTAACTTGAACTGGCTCGGAGACGCGAGCGATTTAGCCGAGCAAATCGCTGCAGCGCGCGGTCCGTCTGGAGAAAATTCCGAATATTTATACAACCTGTGCGAGGCTTTGCGGGGCTTAGGTATCGAAGACGAAGAGTTGTACGCGCTTGAGGCGAGCGTGCGCGCGATTCGCGGGGACTAGATTGTTGGCGACAGTCGCCAGGACAGCGGTGGAGACACAGGGAAGACCCGTCGATCCTTATGCGAGCGATAAAACTTTGGTTATTTCCCATTTCGCGTTAGTCGAAACGCGGGACGGGAAGAAGCGCGTGACGAAACAATAGATTAGGTAAAGAAAGTAATTCTAACAAGAGCGCGCGCGCATCGAAGAACGCTAAATCATCGTGGTCTTGGTCTAAGTCATTGTGGTCTTGGTCTAAATCATTTTGGTCTTGGTCTAAATCATTGTGGTCTTGATCGAGATCGGCGGCGCGTCGTCTATCAAATTCCAGCGGGCACCGCGACGCCGAGGACTCCACCCGCGAAGGGCGATTTCATCACGACAAATTCGTGAAGCTTGGTGTCTTCGCCACCGCTCAACAACGCGCGCTCCTTGAACCACATCGTTCGGTTGTTGTGCTGCACGAGATCGTCGTTCTCTTTCCAAATTCGCGGAAGATCGGTCACCGACTCGCCTCGGTACGAGTGGTGAAATGTTTTCCCGCTCGCAAGAATCTTCTCGATCACCTCGTCGTCGGTGAGTCCGACGACATCTTCGGACTTTTCGAACCCAAACGCTTTGAGAAACGCATTGTCAACGCACGTGTACCTTCCACTGTGACTCTTCGTGAACACGAGCGCGCCAGAATCGATGATGGCTTCGCCCAAGATGCTGACGCGTTCGTCGTGACTCAACGCGCCGAAGTGCTCGCCGGAAGACGTTGCGTCGCTGTGGGGCGTCGGTCCAGGGGTGGACGACGACGCCCGCGAAGTGCGCGATCGATGGCTTTTCGAGCGTCGGTGGCGTTGCGATTGTTGCGAGTGCGGTTTGTGATGCTTGCACGTGAGTGAAATCATGTGGAGCGAGTCGCGTTGTGATGTCACGTGGACGACGCTCGCGCGGCGATGACGACGCCGCCGCACCTCGCGACGACGAGCTCGCACGCGCCTCGCCGCGCGCGAACCATCTCGATCCCATCGTCATTATCATCGATACCGCCACCGCTTCCTGAGATGATCGCGTGCGACGCGACTGCGACTAGGCGGCAACTCGTGCGCGCGTCCGCGTCGGAGAAGGCGCCGCGCCGCTCGACGAGCGCGCCGCGCGACGTCATGATACCCGCGCCGACCACATCGGCGTGCGACACGACGCGTTTCAGCGCTTCGTCCACCGACACTCGTTGCGCCACCGCCATCGCGTCGCCCTCTGCCGTTCCATCCTCGCGTTGACTCGGCCAAAAAAAACTTCAACTCTACGAAAACTAACACATCTGTCGATGATAATACAAACGCGCGACTTGCGCTCCGCCGGCGCCGCGCGCTCACGGCGGCGGTAATCGATGCAATCCCGGTGAATGTCCGGTACTCACGCTACTTGTGCTCACGATCGACCGCTTCAACCGATCGCTCGTCTCTTCTAATTCTTTCCTCAGCGCTTGCACTTCGCTCGACAACGTCTCCTTGAGACTCGCCAACTCGCCCTTGTAATTCTTCACCTGATTATCCATCTTATACCGCCAATCCTGAAGTTCTGTCTTCAGCGCGTGCACGCGATTGAGCAACTCTTCGCGCGTTTGTTGATGATCCTGCGCGGACGCGAGTCGGCGATGTTTCGGCGTCAGTGCGCGCGATTTGATTTCCATTTTGATTTCGACGTCTTCGTCGCGATCGTCGTCGTCGTGTCGCGTCGCGTCGCGTCGCGTCGCGTCGCGTTCGCGCCGTACCTTTAACTGTCTCACTTCGGTCTCCATCCCGGTGTTCCCGTACGCGTTCGCGCGCGCGGGAGAGTCCATGGCGCGCGACGCCGAGTGACGATGGCGGGGCGTGGCGGTGGTGACTGGACGTCCTCGCAAACATTTCTGAGACGGAGAAAATTGTGCCCGCAACTGTGGAATTTGTGGATATTGCGGGAAAAAAGGACTACGGCGACTACGGACTACGAACTACGAAGGACTGCGGCGAGCGCTAAGCCTAGAAATGTCGCGATGGAATTCGCGAGCGTGGCGATTAAAACTGCCGGCGCGCGTAACGAACGCCAACCGACGGCGTCGGCGAGCGAAGCCACGGTGGCGGGACCGCCGATGCTGGCGTTGCTCGCGAGGACGTACTCGCGACGGCGATCGGCGTCGACGCGAATGCCGACGAATACAAAGGCGAGATGGACGGCGTACAGGATGAAAGAGAAGACGAAGACGTTGGCGTATCGCGCAAACGTGGAAGCGCTCAAAACGCCGCCCGCGGCGCCGGCGGCGACGAAGAACACGAAGAGCATCGCGTTCGCGAGCGGTTCCGCGGCGACGGCGAGCGACGCCGCGCGTTTCGGCGCCAAAGTCGCGAAAACGACGGTGAAAACCGTCGCCATCGGGAGCACGGCGTCGGGTTGGCCCACGAGGCGAGCGACGAGCTCGCCCGCGGCGAGGAAGCCGACGGCGACGAAGAACGCCGACAACGCGTCGTCCGCGCCCGAGCGCGCCGCCGCGCCGTCCGCGTCCTCGGCCTCGCGCTCCGTCGTCGCCTCGCGCTCGCGCTCGCCGTCGTCCTCGTCGTCCGCCGCGTCGCCGCTTCCTCGCTCGCCCTCGCGTCGCGCCAACCACGAAATGAACGGAAAGTACGCCAGCGCCATCGCGTTATCGACGCACAGTCCCGCGACGAATTCTTCGCCATCCATCCCCAGCGTCGTCGCCACGGCGACGTAATTCAATCCACCGCCGACGTTTTTCGCCGCCAGCGCCGCGGCGAGTTTCCAACTAAACGCCCCCCCGAACGCCGCGCTCGCGCCGCGCGCCCCGAACACCGCGCCGAAAGCGCTCCCGATCGCCGCGACGGCGAACGCTCGCGCCATCGCGCGCGTCCTTCTTCTCGTCCCTCCCGCGCGCGCGTTCGCTCGCAGCAGCGTCATCGGCGTCGCGGCGAACGCGCACATCTTTTGCATCTCCGCGACGCCGCGCGCGCCGTCGCTCGGCAGCGCGCCGATCGCGGCGAACGCGGCGCCGAACGCCATCGCGCACACGGGCGCGGTCGCCGCGCGTCCGACGCGCGTTCGCGACGCGACGACGCGTCCGAGCGACGCCGCCGCGAGCACGGCGAACGGCACGGCGAACGCCGACGCCGCGGGCGCGAGCGCGCGCGCGCGACGCCGCGGCGCGCGTCGCCGACGTCGCGGCGTCACCGCGCGACGCGTCGTCGCGCGATCGACGCGCGCGGCGAGACGCGCGCGCGGCGCCGTCGCCATGACGCCGCGACGCCGCGATGTGACGCGCCGCGGTCGGCGCCACTCGACGACGCGCGTCGCCCGACGCGCGACGAACGGCGCGCGCGGCGCGCTCGACGACGATGCTTCGCGCGACGACGCGACGCGCGCTCGCGGCGTCGCGCGTCGCGCGCGCGTCGATCGCGCGCGAGACGACGACGACGACGGCGCGCGTCGACGACGCGACGCACCGCGCGACGCACCGCGCGGCGTCGTCGAACGCGACGACGGCGACGCGGTATTCGCGCGATGGTTCGCGCGACCGCGGCGCGCGATCGACGCGCGCGGCGACGACGCCGACGCGCGCGCGAGGGTTCGCCGAGGGCGGCGCGGCGCCGCCGCGGGACGACGAGACGCGAGGATTTGATTTCTACGACGCCGCGGACGTGGGCGTCGTCCGGGGACCGGGAACTGTGATCGAACACGACACCGGGGGCGTGCTGGCGCTGAACGCGCTGCGAGACGTGGACGGGGCGAGGAAAAATCGTAAACGCGTGGGGCGAGGCGTCGGGAGCGGGAAGGGGAAGACGAGCGGGCGAGGGCACAAGGGACAGAAGGCGCGAAGCGGAGGGGGGCCGAGGCTCGGGTTTGAGGGCGGACAAACGCCGCTGCGATTGACGCTGCCGAAACGCGGCGCGCATAATCCGCACGCGATGACGTTTGATGTGGTGAATTTGAACGCGCTGCGAGCGCACGTCGAGGCGGGACGATTCGGGGAGTACGACTACGAAAATCCGCGCGTGTTGACGATGAAGGATTTCGTCGACGCGGGGTTGTCGAACAGGAAAATTAAGCATGGGGTGAAAATTTTAGCGGGCGCGCTCGGAGACGACGCCGAGGGCGCGGATGATGCGTTCATAAAGGTGCGATTGGAGGTGTCGCGCGCGAGCGCCAAGGCGAAGGAAATCATCGAACGCGCGGGCGGGAGCGTGACGCGAGTGCATTACAATCGCCTCGGGTTGCGCGCGTTGTTGCAGCCGGAGAAATTTCCGCGCGGCTTGCCCAAGCCCGCGCGAGCGCCGCCGAAGATTCGTCCATTCATCGATCGCGAAGGAACTTTGCCCGCGCCGGCGTCCGTGGAGGCCGACTCGTGAAGAAGCGCGATATCAATCAATATCGATGTTACAACGGCGTCCTAAAAATAATATTAGCTCGGTATGCCTCCGTTTCTACGCGCCGCCTCAGCGATCGCCTGCCCTATGACGAAATCGTTGAAATCACTCCCACCCTTGATGTTGTTGAACACTCGAAACGCGATCGTGGCGCCGTTCGTCAGGCGGCGATTTCCGCGCGCGAATTGCTCCACCGCGCGTTCGCCGCCGATGACGAGCTGCTGACGAATGTTGGCCGAAAAGCACATGAAGCGTCCCCAGAGCAAGCCCGTGTCCAACACGGGCGGGTCCACGGAATCGTCGATGGACTCGGCGTACGCCTTGCTGTACTTGTCCTTGCCCGCGGCTCGGCGCAACATCATCAAACTGTTCGCCGTCGCCTGACCGACGGTGCCGCACAGGGTGGATACGAAGAAGATCTGTCCCCCCCTCGCGACGATTGTGGCGCCACCGCGCGCGAGTTTCGTCATCAACCCGAGCTTGGGATCGAGCATGAACACGTTCGGCGGCAGCTTGCCGATGTATTTGCGAGTCTGGTACCACAACTTGGTCGCGCCGTTGGCTTTGGCGCTCAGCTCGCCGAGCTTGCGCATCGATCGAGTGGTGTTCCCGAGCACGATGGCGGGCGAACAAATCGTCAAAATCGCCGTGTTCACCGCGAACGCGGCGATTTGATCGCACGCGAAGAACTCAAACTCATCCCAAAACGTTTCGCCCCGCTGTTTAATCTCCATCGCCGTATTCATCGCCGCGTCCGCCCCGGTTTCCACGAAGAGCTTAAACGCGAACCGAGGATCAGCCAACATGCGATCCCGCACCGCGGGAAACGTGTTCATCAAGAACGCTAAAACACTAACCTTGGAGTACTTGACGTACAAATTGAGCGTGTCCGACCGCATCGTCCCCCCGTCCGCGTCCAGCAAATCCCGCGGCACTTCCAACCCGTTTCGCTCGCACGTCGACTTCACCTCCTCCGCGCTGCTCCGCTGATCGAGATCGCGCGCGACGACGTCGTCGTCGTCGTCGTTATCGTTCTCCCCCCCATCCTCGCCTCCGCCGTCGCCATCACCGCCTTTCCCGCCGTTCCCGCTCGATCCCGCGCCGCTCGACCCGCCGTCGTCCCCGAGCGCGGCGGCTCGCGCCGTTCGCGTCGTCCTCCTCCCTCTTTCGCTCGCGCGCTCGACGACCCGCGTCCGTCCCCACTCGCGCTCGTATCCTCGCTCGACGCCCATCGCCCGTCCCCGTTCGCGTCCGCGCGTCCCTCCGAGCGTCGCTCGCGTTCGCGTTCGCGTTCGCGTTCGCGTTCGCGTTCGCGTCCCGCGCGTCCCGCGATCCATCATCGTTCGCGACGCCGTCGCGCGCCCGCTCGCCGTCGCGCGCGTCATCGCTCGCTCCATCGCGCCTCGCGCGCGCGCCCTCCTCGCCCTCGGTCGCTCCTCGCGCGCGCGTCAACGCGTCGGTCCTCGGACTCGGCGCGATCGCGGTCGCGGTCGCGTGCAGTCGCGCGCGCGTCTCGCGCGTCGCCCTCGGTCGGGACGCGATCGGTCGCCGCGCCTTTCGACGGTCTCGAGCGCTCGCGCGCGCGCGCGTCGCGATGCGCCGTCGTCGTCGGCGGGCGTCGATCGTCGCGCGTCGATCGGGGCCGCGCCGACGCCCTCGCGAGGCGAAATCGGGGCCGCGCCGAGTAGAAAGTTCATGAAGTTTCAGGTATAATAAAAGATACGAAGTGAAGTAACAAAAACTAGGGTTTACACACCGACGCCCTCGCGAGGCGACATCGGGGCCGCGCCGACGCCCTCGCGACCGACCGCCGATCTCGCACTGTTTACCCACACGACATCGACGACGCCCGCGTCGTCGCCGTCGCCGCGCCGACAGTGCGCGACGCGACGACGACGACGACGACGACGCGACCGCGACGGCGCGCGGGGCGAAGACGCGGGCGGTACCGGCGAGAAGGCGTCGACCGCGATCGACGCGCGCGCGACCGGCGCGCGAACGACCGACGCGACGCGTGAACGACGAGGACGGACGGTGAAGAGGACGGGATTCGGCGGCGGCGGCGAGGCGACGGGACGGCGTCGATTGGATTTGATTTGATTGGATTCGATTGATTCGACGAGGAACGAGGACGCGAATCGCGTCGAGCGCGACGCGAGATGCCGCAGAATGAACACATCGAGCTGTTCCAGAAACGGTACGGGAAGCGATTGGATCATGAGGAGCGGACGCGGAAGAAGGAGGCGCGCGAGCCGCATAAACGGAGCCAGGTGGCGAAGAAGTTGATAGGACTCAAGGCGAAGCTGTACGCGAAGAAGCGACACAAGGAGAAGGTGGAGATGAAGAAGACGATTAATTCGCACAGTGAACGGAATAATAAGCACAAGGTGGAAGAAAAGGCGCAACCGGGGGCGATACCGGCGTATTTGATGGATCGCGAGCAGACGTCCAGGGCGAAGGTGCTGTCGAACACGGTGAAGCAAAAGCGAAAGGAAAAGGCGGGGAAGTGGGAGGTGCCTTTGCCCAAGGTGCGACCGGTGGCGGAGGACGAGATGTTCAAAGTCATGCGAAGCGGGAAACGAATGAAAAAGTCGTGGAAGCGCATGATCACAAAGGCCACGTTCGTCGGTCCGGGATTCACGAGAAAGCCGCCGAAGTACGAACGCTTCATTCGACCGAGCGGTTTGCGTTTCACCAAGGCACACATCACCCATCCCGAGCTCAAGGCGACGTTTCAGCTGGAAATTTTAGGCGTCAAGAAGAACCCGAACGGCCCGATGTATTCGTCTTTGGGTGTGCTCACCAAAGGGACGATTATCGAGGTCAACGTGAGCGAGCTCGGTCTCGTCACGCCGGGAGGCAAAGTCGTCTGGGGGAAGTACGCACAAATCACGAACAACCCCGAGAACGACGGTTGCGTCAACGGCGTGCTATTAGTTTAGTCCCTCGTACGCGTTGCGCTGTATGTAGTTGTATCACATCAATCATTCCCACGTCGACGCGGCGCCTCTTGTTGAGTCGAATTCAAACGCGACAGCTCGCCGCTCGCGCTCATCCGCACTCGTCGTCGCGATGGACTCTCCCGCGCGCTCGCCGCGCGGGAAATCGAAGACGACGAACACGACGCGCGTCAATCCGACCCTCGACGCGCTGGCGATCGATTCCGACGACGATTTAGACGACGAAGACTACCGACCCGGTCCCGCGCTCGGGAGTTTGGATTGGGAATTCAACGACGAGAGCGCGAGCGAGGACGGGTCTTTAGGCGACGAGAGCGACGAGAGCGACGGAGACGATGACGACGACGACGCGCGCGCGCTGGCGCGACCGGTGCGCGAGTATTTAGAGGACACGGAGAGCGATAGTGATGTGTCGCTGGAGGACGAAGACTTCGACGCCGTGGTGGAAGCGGCGAGCGAGGTTGACGCGGGATCGCCGCGCAGGGGGATGGGCACGATGCAGATGATGCGTTTCAGTGGCACAGATGCCGCGCGCGCGGCGCAGTGGGCGCCTGGTGGTGGTAGACGGCGACGGGGAGGGGCGGCGAACGCGGCGTTTGCGTCGGTTTTCGACGACGATTCCAGGGGCGCGGCGTCGTTGGGGAACTCGCCGGCGAAGCGCGCGGCGGGGGCGGCAGTAGATTTAGGGTTCGATGGATTCTTCGACGACGACGACGACGAGGAGATGTTGTTGAACGCCATCGCGCGGCGTACGCGGGCGAAGACGGGGACGATAGAGGAGCGCGAGTTGGCTGAGCTCGAGCTCGCGTTGCCAGACGCCGAGCCAGAGTACGATTGGCTCGATGATGGGGCCGAGTACGATCGTTTTCTGGCGACACTGAATGATGCGAGTGTTGAATTTGGCGATTTACACCAGCAATCAGCCTCGGGGCGCGGGACGAACGCGAACGAAGACGAGGACGAAGACGATGAGAACGACGACGATTACGCCGACGAAAATCCCAGAGCTGCAGAATACGAGTACATTCTGCGTAGAGAACGCCTAGATGCGATCAGACGAGGCGATGCGAGCGCACCACCGTCAATCGTGCGACGATCTGACCGAATCAGCGAACCAAGCGATCGCACGGGCGATGGTAAAACGCTGCGAGAGAAGCGAAAAAGGAGCCGACAGTTGCTTCAAAAAAATCACAAGGTGATCGAAAAATCGTCGTCGATGACATCAGCGCAGTTTAAGACGCTCGCGAAACAGATACACCAACACACGCAACTATTGTTCCAAACGTATAGCGTGTGTGCCACGAGAGAAGATCTCGTGGAAGTGACTAGCGCGACACTCGTGAACATCACAATTTTGCAACGCGCGGGAGTGTTGCAAGATAGGCGCCTGCGCGACGTGAAAAGAAAGAGGCACGCTAAATCGCTATACGGCGGCGATGACGCGCCTTGGCACGTGTGCACGGAAAAGCGAGGCGTGCAAACTGTTCTTGATTGCGCACCTCTTCGATGTGCGTTCAATTTCGTGCACGCAATGAGCAGACTCGCTTTCGCGCCGCCGCCGAGGTTGTGGAGAAATCCGGTGCAAATGTTTGAGATGACCCACGACGCGACATCAAACGCAGCTTTCGCACCGAATTCAGAGCAACACGTACGAGTGGATGATTTGTTTAGACCGCACGCGAAGACGTGGACTGAAGTGATGGACATGTACGACAAACTTGAAGCGGACAAGCACATTAAAGATCCTGTGACGAAACGCATTATACCAGTGAGGCTTGGGCGAAATCGAGCTGAACTCGAACGTGATCTTTACGTGTGGCAACCGGTGCCACGCGAAGTCTTCGAGTTGACGAAGCGGTTCTTACCGGAAATATCTCCTGATCCGAGCCTTCTCATCGGGGCTGCGCCGCTGTCGCCGCTGGTTCGGCACAAGTTGAAGGCGAGATCGAAACACGACATCTTCACTCCTGCCGAGGAGTGGTTGATAGTATTGGGCATCCGCCGCTACAGTTCTGACTGGCGCACGATCGCGAAGCAGCTCCTCGTGAACGCCAAGCCAACCAACATACGCGAGCGAGCGCTGCAACTGCGAAAGGCGCAAATGTACGCGAACACGGAAATTGGAATCGCTGTGCGGAGAGAGTACGACCACGCCACGCGAGCGCTGGATGAAAACGAGATCAATATCATCGAGCGAGCGTTGAACGAAGTCGAATGGAAGAGCGCAAACGCGAGAGATCTGGGCAAGTATGACAAAAAATTGTGGGATTTTGTGTGTTCGCGCTTGAAAGACCGCGTTCCGTTTGCTGTGCACAAGCGTTGGCGAGATCACGAGAACGCAAGCTCCGGTCGAACGTCTCAGACCGTAAATCGCGGGCCTAAATCAGCCGCGACTGCGCGCGGCAAACGTAAAAATACCGTCGTGCGAGAAGAAATCGCGGACTCCGCATCGGATTCCGACGCCGACGACGTCCCGTTGCGGCGGCGATTCGGCATGGAACGCGACGACCTATCCGATTCGGAATGCGAGGACGATCCGGTCGTTCGCAACCCTTTCACCCAAGTTCAGGATAACGCCCTCATTGCCTGCGCTGCTTTCAACGAACCGTTCGAAAGTCTCCTCAAGCCCGGCGCCGCATGCGAGGGACGCTCGCTCGACGCCATTCTCATCCGTTACAACCAGCTCAAAGCTATGCGTGCGTGAGGTCGTGCGCGCGTAATCGCGCACATTTATCACACGCCCATCCCCGCCCTCCCCGTTAGCATTCGTGGCGATCTTAGCTCACATCGTGTCGTCGTCGCTTAGACTAGTATAGTCGCGTGATTCAAAAAACCCCAACTGTGCCGCCGCGCCGCACTTCCTCGCGCGTTCCACGTCGCTGAGTCGTCCTCGCGCGCACGCACGCGAACGACGCCAACCGATCGAAACGCGCTCGAGTCGTCCCGCGCGCTCGCTTCGTCCCGCGCGCCGCGCAGTCGTCGTCGTCGTCGTCGAGTTCGAATTTGAAATTCGCCGCCGTGCGACTTGAACGCACTCGCTTCAGCGCAAGATGTACGCCGTCGCGCCTCGAACGACGCTGACGAATGCGCGATGGACGTCTTCGTCGTCGACAACGTCCGGGAAGACGCGACGAAACCGAGCGGCGCGGATGACGCGAAGCGCCAAGCCGGCGCCGTTCGAGGACGAAGGCGTGGAGACGCTGGACGCGGAACTGTACTCGATTCTGTTGAAGGAAAAGAAGCGACAAAGACTTGGATTGGAGCTCATCGCGAGCGAAAACTTTACGTCCAAGGCGGTGATGGAGGTCAATGGGTCGTGCTTGACGAACAAATACTCGGAAGGCTTGCCGGGACAGCGGTATTACGGTGGGAACGAGTTCATCGACGAGACGGAGCGCTTGTGCCAAAACCGTGCGTTGAGCGCGTATCGATTGAACCCGGCGGAATGGGGTGTGAATGTGCAAGTGCTTTCTGGTTCTCCGGCGAACTTTTGCGTGTACACGGCGATGTTGCAACCGCATGAACGCATCATGGGTTTGGACTTGCCGCACGGCGGTCACCTCACGCACGGGTTTTACACGCCGAAGAAGAAGATCTCCGCCACGTCCGTGTACTTTGAATCCATGCCGTACCGTTTGAACGAAGCCACTGGATTGGTCGATTACGACAAGCTCGAGGAGAATGCGATGTTGTTCCGACCGAAGATGATCATCGCCGGCGCCTCGGCGTACGCTCGTAATTTTGATTACAAGCGCATGCGCGAGATTTGCGACAATGTCGGCGCGTACCTGATGGCTGACATGGCGCACATCTCTGGTCTGGTCGCCGCGAAACTCGCGGACGATCCGTTCGAGTACGCTGACATCGTCACCACGACCACGCACAAGTCTCTTCGAGGTCCGCGTGGGGGTATGATCTTTTACAAGAAAGAGTACGAGCAAGCCATCAACTCGGCGGTTTTCCCTGGTCTCCAAGGTGGTCCGCACAACCACACTATCGGCGCGTTGGCCGTGGCGTTGAAGCAAGCTCAAACTCCGGGCTTCGTGAAGTATCAAGAGCAAGTCATCAAGAACTGCGCCGCCATGGCCAACCGCTTGATGGAACTCGGCTACACGCTCGTCTCCGGCGGCACGGACAACCACTTGATCTTGTGCGACTTGCGCCCGAAGGGCGTGGATGGTGCGCGCGTGGAGAAGATCCTTGACTTGTCTCACATCACCCTCAATAAGAACTCAGTTCCGGGCGACACCTCGGCGCTGATTCCTGGTGGCATTCGTATTGGAAGCCCTGCGATGACGACGCGCGGCATGACGGAGGCTGACTTCGTTCGCGTCGCCAATCTTATCGACCAAGGCGTCCAAATCGCGATCGATATCAAGAAGAAGACGGAGGGTGGTAAGTTGAAGGACTTCAAGGCGTACTTGGACGAAAACGACGTCCCGGCCATCGCCGCGCTCAGAGCAGAGGTTGAAGCCTTCGCCGATGAGTTCCACATGCCGGGAGGCCCGGTCATTTAAGGCGTTACCGATACGTCGTACTACTGTTTTACACTACTATTAACAACACGGTTTTACAATACACACATCTGAACTAGAGAACATCGTTTGCGTCATCACTCTTCGCTAAAGTCGAAATCTAACGGAAGCGTCTTGAAGTCTCCCGGCTCCGAGACTCCAGCTCTCTCGAGCGTCAGCGACCCGAACGATTCTCGATGCAGCCCTATCACCGTGCACCCGAAAAACGCAAACATTCTCTTCACCTGATGAAACTTGCCCTCAGTCAACCGTAAGCGCGCTTCTGTTTCGTCGTCCATTAATTCACAGACTGCGGGCTTGCACGCCCTCGTCTCGCCGTCGAGCGTCAACTCGCCGCTCGCGAACACCTCGACGGCGTCTCGCGGTATCGGTCTGTCAGTTTTCACCCTGTACCACTTGCCAATCTCCTTCTTCGGCGTCGTGAGCGCGTGTACGAGCGCGCCGTCGTCGGTGAGCAACAACAACCCGCTCGTATCTTTGTCCAACCGTCCGACGCTCTCGATCGCCGGCTTCCGGCGGCGCCAGCGCTCCGGCAGCGCATCGTACACGCTCGTCCCTTCTCTGACATCGTGCGAGCACACCACCCCTCGCGCCTTGTGCATCACGATGAGCAATCCGTCGACGTCTTCGAGCGTCTCGCCGTCGACGCGCACGTCCGCCGCCCGCGCCTTGAGTTTCCCGCTCGTCGCGCGTTCCGTCGCCCGCGCGCCGTCCGTCGTGACGACGCGTTCGGCGATGAATCTCGCCGCGTCGGCGCGCGACGTCAGCCCGAGTCGCGACAGCAGCGCGTCCAGGCGCTCAACCTTGGCCGTCGCCGCACCGGAGGTTTTCGCCGCCGCGCGCGCGCGCGACGGCCGCCTCGTCGTCGCCGTCGTCGTCGTCCGCGCGCGCGCGCTCGCGCGGTGCGCGCGGACGCGCGCGACGTCCGCGCGCGCGCGCATCGCGCGCGCCGCGCGACGTTTTGTCGGGCCGAGGCGTTCGTCGGGCCGAGACCGAGGCGGGCCGTCACATTCGCGCGCGCCGCGTCACCGCGCCGCGCGCCGTCGGAGGCTCTCGAATCGCATGCGAACGCGACGCGCGTGAAGGGTCGGCGCGTCGACGCGCGACGACGCGGACGCGCGCGCGCGCTCGAACGTTTGCGAAGAATCATGGGCATCACTGGGTATAACAAATACCTCCAACGCGAATTCAACGGCGCGTTCCTGCGCGGAGGACGACACAAACGACAGCCGAAGCGGTACGATCACGTGTACGTGGACGTGAACAATCTTCTGCACGTCGCGGCGCACAACACGAACAGCGAGCGGTCGTTTTTTAAAAAGTTGTTCACGCTGCTGGATAACAGGTTGACGAAGACGAACCCGAGGCACAGCGTGACGTTGGCGCTGGATGGACCGGCACCGATGGCGAAGACGATCACGCAGAGACGACGGAGGATTCGACTGAGTGCGGGGGCGGCGACGCCGCTGAGCGATGATATGAGCAAGCTGTTGAAGATTGGAATCACGCCGGGGAGCGTGTTGGCGCTGAAAATTGACAGGGCGTTGGAGTATTACGTGGCGCGGAGGATGTTGCGACGCGATCACGCGGGTTCGCCGGCTGATAACGTGCTGTACGAGATATCGAGTATGCGCGTGGCGGGAGAGGGGGAGATTAAACTCGTCAAGTCGATTCAACAGCGATTGCAGAACCCACGGTTTCAAGGGCACTCGCACTGCATCGTGACGGAGGACAGCGACGCGTTGTTGCTCGCGATGACGCTCTTCGGGCAAGGTCAAAAGACGCGATACGCGTCAAACGAGGAGTTTCAGGTGTACGTTTTGAGTGGAAACGTAGTTTTCAGCGCGCGGCTGTTTGATCAGTTGCTGCTGCAATCGTTACCGAAGGGTGCGTCGCTCGACAGCGCCAGACGCGACTTCATCGGGTTGTCGGCGATGATGGGGAACGATTACATCACCGGCAGCAAGCTCGGGGCGAAGACGAGCTGGAAAGCATACTTGGAAATGCGAGGTACTTATCTCTATCGCGATGATCCGCTCTTTCCGATGCCTGCAAATCAAGAGCTAAGCGCACAAGCAAAGCCGGATGGCGCCGGATATAAAAAGAAGCAAAAGAGCGCGACGGGAATTCAAACTTCGGTGAATTGGGCGTTCTTAAAGCAACTGTCCTTGAAACTTGCCGATACATCGTATGCGGCAAAATCGGCAAGTAATGCGCTGGCAAGTTCTTCTAACCCCGCTCAGAATGACGTCAAGAAGAAGCGCGTGTACGACTACTTGTACGGCATCGAGTGGATGCTCAACATGTACTACCAAGGAGAATGTACCGACTTTAGCTTTTACACGTATACGCAAGGACCGGATATGATGGATTTTGCGTCAATTGGTGACGAGTATGACGTCTCATGCGACCCGCTCCGCGATCTCAAGCGCGCGGAGGCGAGTTTTTACAATTTGCGACCGATCACGCCCTTGGCGTACTCGCTCGCCGTGATTCCCCGAGGCGGTAGGGCGCAGATATCGAAAAATGTTCGCCAGCTCGTCGACCCTGGATCGCCCATACGGGAACTGTTTGCGCTGGACTACTGTCCGCAGTGCATCAATCATCGCATTCACGTCTCCCCGATGGAGAACGCGTTGCAAAACTCGCTCACGGCTGCGGATCCCGGCTTCGCCGAGGTAGTGCCATCCAACGCACAATTTTCAAAGTACTCTAGATACACTGACGACGAAGGATACATCATTCACCCCGACACTGGAGAGTATATGTCCATGGATGAAATGCGTCAAGAGGTGAAGGAGCTCAATCGCATGCATTTGCATCACTTGCACACCGCCAAGCAACACGTGCACACGGATCCCATTTGCTTGCCCACGCTCGAAGCGGCGGTGGCGCGAGCGAGCGCGGACAATCTGCTCACCGAAGACGAAGAGATGCTGCGGACGTTGGCTTCCCCTGTATTGTTTTGGCGTCACGCCGTGTACGACCCTAAGGATTTGGACACGCGCGACTTCGCGAGTGAAGAAGAGCTCATCGAGTGGCGCTCGAAAACCATCCCTGACTCTCAATTCGAGATTCTCGACAAGCGCAGCGTTTACGAGCTCAGAAAGTTTGATGGTGACGTCGGTGATGTTATGCGGCGCTGGGGTTGCGATAACGACGCGTTCGCGCGATTCGACAGCGAGATCGCCGAAGGACGAACTCACTCGCGACAGCACACCGTCGGCAAGACTCGAAGCGCGTTGGACGAGCGACTGCAAAAGTGGCGTAGCGAGCGTCGTGGCGTTGGTCGTGTAGATGACGCGAAATCTACGAGCGATATCAGCATCAAAACGAACGATGCCAACGGCGCGGCGTCGTCTTTGGCACCGAACCGCGCTCCTAAACCGCGCCCAGGCGGCGCAGGCAGCAAGCGTCGAAATTTCAGCAAATCTCCTCGCGCGCCCTCAGCTTTCGCTCGCGTCGCCACGGCGCACTCGCGTGTATTCTAAGTAGCATTCATTTTTTTAAACCATCGTGATATCAAAAACAGCACTGAAACATTTCGTTTGCCGATGCCGTAGCCGTAGCCGCGCCCGCGCCCGAGCCGCCGCCGCCGCAGAATCCGACGCGCGTCCTCGACCGTGGATCCGTTTCGCGCCGCTTTAATCGGCACACCCACGATGTCGAACAAGCGTTCCCGGGACCACGGCGGAGACGAAGCCGCAGAAGAGGACGAGCGCGCTTCGCGGCGTCCAATCCTCGACGAGTCATTCTTCGACCGTCCGAGTGAACCGACGTCGCGCACTGCCGAGGACTTGCTCGCGCAGGCCGAAACGCGCGCCGGAGTGACGAACGACGACATCACTAACGATGGTGACGGCTCCGCGGGCGCGATCGACGCGAAACACGTGCGAAGGTTGGTGTTGGCGTTTGAGCGCGCGTACGCGGAGAACGTCAAGGCGCGGGCGAAATACGGAAACGAACCTCGAAAATTCGCAGAGAGCGAGATCGAGCTGGATTGCGAAGTGAAACGGTTGGGGACACTCGCGAGCGCGCCCGAGTTGTACGAAGAGTTGGTGAAGTTGAACGCAGTGCCTAGCATGGTGGCGGTGTTGGGACACGAAAATGAGGACGTCGTCGCCGACGCGTTGGAGGTTTTGAGAGAACTCACGGATTCGGACGCAGTAGAGAGCGATGAAAACGGAGGAAAGGCGCTGGCGACTGCACTGCGTGAGAGCGGTGGGTATCAAGCGCTGTACGCGGCGTTGACACGGTTTGAGGACGCGAGTGGTAAACTAAAGGCGACGTCGAGCGAGACGTCGAACGCGGTGTCGTCGGTGTTGGGCATCGTGGAGAACTTAGGCGAAATCATGGGCACTCAAGTCGATGATGCGAGCGGAGAGTCTAGTAATAAGGCGCTAGAAGGGTTTTGCGAGGAAACCGACCTGTTGAAATGGCTTTTGAAACGCGTTGAGAAGAAGCGTGACGTCGATCAAAACAAGCTGTACGCTTCGGAAATTTTAGCCATCATTTTACAAAGCAGCGCGAAATGTCGCAAGCAGTGCGTGGATATGAATGGTTTAGAGAGCCTATTACAAGCGGCATCGGCGTATAAGAAGCGTGAGCCCGAGGACGACGGCGAAAAGGAGCTCGTTGAAAATTTATTTGATGCTATATGCGCCGTCGCCATGGTTCCCGAGAACAAGGCGCAATTTGTCGAGTTTGAGGGCGTTGAACTCATGTTAATATTGCTTAATGGAACGCGCGGGGACGCAAAAAAGACGAGCTTTGCGTCACTTCCTGCGCTGAAGTGTTTGGATTACGTGTTGAGCGGGAACAAAGACGCGTGTAATCGCTTCATAGACGGTCTCGGGTTGAAGAGTTTGTTCTCCATCTTTATGGGACGCAACGCGAAAGCGGTTCGCAAGACGTTCGGTAACGAAGCCGCGCTCGAGCAACAAACACGTTCGAGCAGCGTCATCTGCTCGCTGTTCAAGCACGTCGACAACGCCGATCGCCGCGACAGGCTTTGCGCGAAATTCGTCGAACAAGACTACGCCAAGTGTGACCGACTCGTAGAGCTTTGGGTGGAATTCGCCAAACGCGTGAGCGCGGAGCAAGCGCGTCTGGAAAACGTCGACGAAGATCTCGGCATCGATCTCACCGAAGAGGAAGAGTATCTTCAAAAGCTTGACGCCGGTTTGGCCACCCTCGAGCACCTCACGTTGGTCTTCGCCCACCTCTGGGCAACCGACCACGCGCCGATCATGCGCCGGCTCTACCTCGACGCCTCGCAAAACGCCATCGCGTTATCTGATTTGCGCGACATCCTCCGCCAACACGCGCATCACGTCGGCGATTCCGCCGGCGATTCTGCGCGTGAAGGCACCGTGCGCGCCATTCTCAGCGTCTTACCGTACGCCCCCGGCGAACGCGAGCAAAGTTAATATCTACGCGCTCGAGCCCTATGGCTCAACCACCTCGTCCCTGGAGCCGCACTCTCCCACCCTCGTCATCGCTATGTTCGCCCTGTCGTCCAAGATCACCGCCCCCCGCGCGCTCACGGCGACTAAGCCCGCCAAGTCGCAGCGCCGCGGTCTCGTCGTCAAGGTGCGCGGCGCGCGTCGTCTGGTCTCTCGCGCGCTCTTTATCCACTCGACGCGTCGAGCGGAATTCGTGCGACGCGCGCGCGCGATCGCGGTGTCAGCGTCGCTCACGCGCGCGCGCACGGCGCGAAGGTTTCGTGCCGCCTCGCGTATTTGCACGAGACCGCCGCGAAGGGCTCGCGCGGCGACGCGGGCGCCCTGGATATGTTCAAGATCAGTCCCGCGCGGGACACCCTGGGGAAGATCTTTTCGAGCGCGAGCCGAGGACTGACTGACGCGAACGATTCGCGAGATAACCACAGGCTGGTAAGACCATCGACACGTCCAACCGCCGTGAGATGATGAAGAAGAACCAAGAAGCCGCGCGCAAGAAGGCCGAGGACGCGAAGGCCAAGGCCAAGGCGCTCGCGGAGAAGAGCAAGGCGGCGGCGGCGAAGGCGGCTGCAGCGAAGAAGGCGGCGGCGGTGAAGGCCGAGGCGAAGCGCAAGGAGATGGCGAAGAAGACCGCGGCGTTGAACAAGACGGTGGGCGGCACGAGCCGCTTCGCGAAGTCTATGTCCAAGGGCCCTGTTAAGATGAAGGATCCGCTCGAGGGCAAGAAATTCAACCCGTTCTCCTTGTTCGGGAAGAAGGATTAAAAATCGCTCGCGCGCCGAGTCGATTCATTACTTTACCGACCGTGATTTAATGGTCATCACTTAATTTAAATCCCAACTATGAGCTAATTTCTACTGCTGCGCGTCGATTGCCTCGAGAACGCGCGCGACGACGGACTCAGGCGCTTCCAAATGCGCCGCGTGTCCGCATTGAGGAACGATAAATACTTTGCACGGCGCCGCGTCTACCACCCCTTCACTCATGGCGTCTTGCATCTTGCGCGATATCGATTTGAACTTTTCATCCTTGTCGCCCACGATCATCGTGAGCTTACCGCGAAGACGACAAAGCGTCGACCAACCCTCGATTTGACGTCCGGGTGAGGCGGCGGCGAGGCACGCAGCGAGCGCCTCTGCGTTCGTCCCAATGACTGATCCGCGACGTTCGGCGAGCCCATTGACGCCACCGAATCGTGGATGAGCGACGAGAGTAGAGAACAAACCTTGTCGATACCAAACTTTGGCGAACTCACGCGCATCATCACCCTTGAGTAAAGCGGCGGCTAAGTCGTCGTCCTGAGCGACCCGCGCGACTCGCGCGTCTTCCCCGCACAATCCCGGAGAACCGCCGATGGAGACGATAGACTTCAGACTTGATTCGTCGAGAGTAAGTGCAATGCGTGCACCCATGCTATAAGCGACAACGTGCGTACATTCGTTGGGACATCCGAGCTTGGTCATCGCTGCGGCGACTACATCTCGCATGGCTTCCACGCGCAGGCAATCGCGCATGGATTTCCCTCGATGCGGCGTACACGTCGTTCGTCCGTGAGCGGGCAAATCGATTGCGATCACTCGAGCGTTATTACGAACGGTCAGACCGCGGGCAACGATATCCCAATCTTCGCTCGATCCCATGAATCCATGCAATAGTACGATCGTTTCGCCGCTCGAGTTGCCTCCGCTTGGAGTGCGCTCGACGCACTGTACCTCGTAAATTCCATTCGATGTTTCAACCGTGATTGTGGAATCTTCACCCCAACGCTTCGAAACATCCTGGAACATGGATACCACTGATGTCTGACGTTTAGTCTTGTCGGTATCTTCGAGTAAGTGTATGGACATCCCGTCGCTTCCTTTCCGGACGGGGGCGACTTCGGGGAACATCACGTCGCCGTCAAACCAGGACGCCGTTCCTAGGCCGTGCGATGTTGGTTGCGCGTCTAAAGCCAAAATCAAAGGTTTTATATCCAGCGTGTTCGGACGCTCGGTGTCGTCGCCCGTCACCAAAGAGTCTCTGGCTGCTTGAATCTCACGAGCCAAAACATCGTCGAGCGTCGCCGCGAGGTGAGCGCTGACGTTTAATCCAATGCCACTTTCGAACGCGCTAGAAATCACGGGCCGGACACCTCGAGACATTGCGATGCGCGCAATTAAAGACGTCGCTTCTAAACCTCCAATGACGGATGGTTTGAGCACCACAGCTACGATACCTGTGGACTGATCTGCAACGCGTGAAATCGCTGCGCTTGCCTCGGCCAAGCTTGAAGACTCGCAAAGAATGTCGTCGATGGTCTCGTCCAAAGCCACGGCTATGCCGGTGGTGAAATGGAACGCCGCGACTTCATGTGCCGCACGAGTGGGTTCTTCGACGTACTGCAAACCCACGTTGAGTTCTTGCGCTCGCGCGCCGAAATCGAGCGCTTCCGTCAAATCCCAACGCCTGTTCGCATCAGCACGGAGCGCGACGCTGGGACCGACTTCGTCTCGAATCTGAGCGAGTCGTTCCGCGTCTGCTCGAGCGCCATCACTACCAAGACCCCGAGCCACTTTGACTTTTAAACAGGTATAACCGGCGTCCACGAGCGCGCGCGCTTCGCGGCGCGCAGCAGCGACATCAGTCGTCGCGTCAACGAGTCCATTCACAGAGACGGAGTTCATCACCTCGTCGCCAGTCATGACGCGAGAAAGCGTCTTGCCTTCGCTTGCGGCGAGCGCGTTCGCAATTGCTGACTCCAACGCAAATCGAACAGTGGGAAACAACTCGCTCGTCGAGCGCACGCCGACGCAATCTTCAATCCAGGCTGCAAAGGCGCCGTTGAGCAGAGCAACATTCGTAGGAACTTCCATGCTGTTCATGAGCGAAGCGACGACGGAAAGTTGCGCGCCGCTCTCTTCGTACGATTCGCGATGAAGTCCATCCAGAGGAGAACACTCACCGTAACCGACGACACCATCGCTCAGGGTGACCTTCAGAAGCCATCCGTCCCGTGTCGTCGATGACGCATTCGCTGTAGTGGGTTTCTTCAGAGGAAGTGAGAACGAAGCCACTTCAATACTCTGAATCGTCTTTGACGTCGACGTAGTCGTTAGCTCAAGGGCTTGTCGTGCGGCTCGTGCACATCGCCGCTGCACTAACTTGTGCTGAATCAAATTTCGAGCGCGGGACGTGGTCACTTCGATGACGCTGTGACGATTTTCGTTCCACGCAGCGCTGAGCGCCTCACCGAACTCACTAACCGACGTTGGATGCGCATAGGCGACGCGATGAGCCTCGCACAGTCCTCTTCTGGACACATCCGGCGGTGTGGCAAACAAACGATTGAACGACTTATCGTCAACCTGCGAGGCGACGGGTAAAAAATTGAAAATTCCACCGCCGCCATTATTGACGACGACGACCGTCACCGGTGGTTGACCGGGACGCTCGCGAAGGAACAGTAGTCCATTGGAATCATGCTGAAACGACACATCGCCGATGATGAGTGTAACCGGATGTCCAAGGCCTGCAGCATATCCCGCGGCTGAAGATATCACACCGTCAATACCACTCGCGCCTCGATTCGCCGTGACGGGAATTCCGTACGCCGACGTCGCGCAGTCTTCACGATCAAAATTTAAACCTTCGGAGAATTCTTTGATTCCACTGAATGCGTCGACATCGCGGATGGGCATGGAGTTACCCAAGAAGAAACCCATAGAATCAGGTAGACCCTCGCTGATGGCGATCGCGACAGCCATCTCGGACATACCTTCGTTGGCGGTGATGTCGTTGAGGGCCATCGCGGCTTCGCGTGCGACTGCGGCGCCGACAGCGACGGCGCGCTCGGCAAAGGCGATGCATGATGTTTTTGAGTCACTCGTGTCGTAACCGCTCTCGTGACTTAGCGCGCTCTCCAAAACTTCCAAAGCGTATCCGATGGACGATTCAACTCGAACACTCACACAATGCGCCGGATCCACTCGGTTCGGAGTCGGCTCAACGACGATCCACTCAGCATTATTCTCAATCGCGCTCGCTTCAAGGAACTGGCATAGCCTCTTGGACGTCAAACGGGCACCAATTTGCAGGATAACATCCGGTCTCAACGCATCATGCGCACTCGGTTCCACCAATACGTAATCGATCATAGGAATCTTACGCACGGATTCATCCTCACCCGCGCCCACGCGAATACCGCTCGTGGCGTCGGCGGCGACAGCCCAGCCCAGCGTTTTAGCGATCGCAGTCGCCGCGATTGAGTCCGCTGCAGACGAGCCACTTCCAACTACTAGCAATCCGCGCTTAGCGTTTGCGATTTGAGATAGCGCTGCTTGCCAGGCGCCGCCGTCGTGCATCGTTCCTGCGGTGGCATTGCCAATGGTGAACTGCGTCGACGACTCTTCCCATTTCTCCAACCCCTTAAGCGCAGCCGCTGAGTCCCAGTCCACACGTTGCGGACCGAGCGGTTCGCGAAAAGCACAGTTTAGGTGCACCGGTCCAGGGTTCGTTCCTCTCAAATATCGAAGCGCCGTCGCAGCCATGGTGGCGCAGGCGCGCGCAGGCGCGCCGTCTCCGGGTGGAGCCAAGTCGGCGTTGAATCGAGCGTACGAACCAAAAATTTTCACCTGGTCAATCGTTTGATTCGCACCAGTGTGGCGCAACTCATACGGTCGATCTGCGGTGAGTAATAATAACGGGGTTGAGCTTTCTGACGCTTCGACGACGGATGGCAGTAAATTAGCCACAGCCGTGCCGCTGCTGCAAATCACCGCAGCGGGCTGGGCCGCGCCTTTTGCGTATCCCAATGCATAAAACCCAAGAGAACGTTCGTCAATACACACGACCACGTTTGCTTCGACGTGTTTCTCAGCCGCAAGTGCGAGAGGCGTCGAACGACTTCCAGGAGCGATACAGAATGTCGTCACGCCGCCGCGTACGAGCTCACCGATCAATATCGTTGCCCACGCTGCGTTGGGATTTGGCAAGCTCGCGAGCGGTGTCACCGGCGCAAGAAGTGACTCGAGGGGTTTTGTCTTCAAGTTCAATTCGTGCCATTCGGATTGCGCGTTGGCGGAACCGACGACACCGACGCCCGCGTACAAAGACACCTCATCACCGTCGGGGCGCACCAGCGCTGAACGAATGGCGACGGCGAATTCAGCGCCATCCGCGCTAATCCACCCGAGCGGTCCCGAGTAAAGTCCGCGATCGAACGACTCCACCGCACGAAGCGTGTCTAGCGCAGATTTGCGCGGGTATCCACACACCGCGGGCGTGGGATGCAGCGCATCGAGTAAATCAGCCTCTGTCTTGCCGCTGGCCAAGGGCGCAGAGAGACGCGAGTATAAATGTTGCACGGTAACGTTGCGCAAGATACCTTTTTCAAGCTCAACCTCCACGCCATCATTTCCACCGTCGGCGACATCGCCCAGTGCACGACGAACTTCTTCACGCACGATTGCAAACTCTTCGTGCTCCTTGGGCGACAGAAGCATGTCATACGCCAAAGCCGCGTCTTCACCGTCGTCGGCGCCTCTGGCGCGCGTGCCAGCCACGGCTTCACTCACCGCGCGACCCCCTTGACATAAGAACAAGCGCTCAGGCGTCGAACCTAGGAAGGTCTCACCGTTGGGGTGTCTTAAAACGAATTGATACGCATCTGGATCTCGAGATTGCAGCCTCGAGACCAAGGCAAAAGTATCCACAGGCGTGTTCAGGTTGAGCTTGCTTCTCCGCGCCAAGACGACTTTTCGTAACGGATCGACGGTTTCACCGCCGAGAAGCAAAGCGTCGACCATGCCCTCCATTGTTGAGTCATCTTTGTACAGTCCGCCATCCATGGCCATCGTCATCGCTTCGAATTGATCGAGAACCGCGCTCGGGGCTTCGACTCCAGCCGCGCGACCAAGCGATTCTAACGCCGTTCGCACATCTGGCGAATCTGATTCGTCAAAGCTGCTCCCTAAGTCGATCCAGGCATCCTCTTTGTCCCGCACGCTAGCGCTCACGGATGCTCGCGATACTCTAATGCGGCTGATGACGGAGGACACGTCTTTGGACCATCCGTCTTGATCGGGCACCAGCGCACGGTCGACGACGTGCGCCGCGCCCGGGGGTAACGCCTTGTTTGAACTCTTTTCGACACCCATTGAGCGCTTGAGCGTCTCGCACGCATCATCAAGCGCTTGGACGAGTGACTTGGCCGATGGACCGCAGTTTTCTTCACCGCGCGCGTCCCACGCCACGGAAACCGTCAACGTGGCGCTCTTGACGCCCTCCACGACTTCGAGCGTGGGCAAAAAGAAATAATGCGTCCCGAACGACGCCCACTCCTCCTCGGGCGCGCGACCAGGATCGAACCTTCCGGCGCCATACACTCGAGACCCCGCACGAGCGTCTTTATGCTCGCTTAGAAACCTCCGCATCGAAGCGATGCGCCGCCGAAATGACGTCTCGTCCTCGTTCCCTGCGTCCGTCCACGTCGCGCACGACCCAAAACCCGCGCGCGACCCGCGTGCGGCGTCAAAATCCAACTTATCACTCCTCGTCGTTTCCATCGCCGTCTCCTTCGACGCTGATCCGCCCTTGCCCACCGCGCTTCCGCTCGCCGTCTTCGCTCGTGGCGACCAATAAAATGCCGGCGTTCCACTCCTCACCTTCCCGCTCACCTCGCTCACCCATCGCAGCGCCCGCGCGTCTCGCGGCACATCGATCACGAACCGCAAGCACCCGCTGTCAAACTTGCACGCCGGCATTCGATCGGCGTCTCGCCGCGCGTCTCGCACTCGTCTCGCCAGAGCGTCCCATCCAGCAGCCAACGACGCGCGCGCGCCTAAATCTATCGTCTCTCGAGCCCCTGCGCTCGCGACAAACGACGCGATCGTTGACTCGTCATCGTTCGACGTGCTCGTCTCGCCGCGAGCGCGCCTGAGCGCGTCGTTCGAGGCGATTTCTTCGCGGTCTGCGCTATCCAAGTTGGGCTCGCGCACGGAACGAATTCGCGACGACGATGGCGCAGCTGTGCGCGCCGGCGCTCGACGCGCGCGGTGTGGACGCGCGCGCACGATGTGCTCTCGCGCTGTCGCGTGCGACGCGGCTTCGGCGCGCATGACGGACCGACGCGTCCGATTGTGGGGACGGCGCCGGGGCGAGGTCGAAGCGGCCGAAGAGCGACGCCGTTTCTCGAGCGGAACGAATACACTACGATTTCAATACACGAATATAATAATGCGGAATGAATGGGACGCGAAGACGATCACCACTTTTTGTTGCCGCGCGAGAATCTGCCGCCGCCTCCTCGACCGCCGCCTCGGCCTCGGCCGCCGCCTCGGCCTCGGCCGCCCGACCAACCGCGGCCGCCTCCGCCGCCGCCGCCCTTGCGCTGCATCGCTTGGAGCGCCAAAGGTACGGTTTGTCCGGCTCCTTGGAGGATATCGATGAGCTCGTTTGCGGCGCCACGGTTATCTTTAGTGAAGAAGGTGAACGCCTTGCCCTCCTTCCCGGCGCGTCCGGTGCGACCGATTCTGTGCACGTAATCCTCCACTTGGAGCGGAAAATCGTACACGAGAACCGCTGCGACGCCAGGAATGTCTAAACCACGCGCAGCGACGTCAGTGGCGACGAGAATATTGCCACGACCGCGACGAAAGTTGTCGAGGACCATCTCGCGCTCGTATTGGTCCTTGTCGCCGTGAATAGCGCCGGCGGAGGAAAACCCAGACTGCTTCAATCTGCGGTCCAAAAAATCGCATCGACGCTTTGTGCCGGCAAACATAATGCACGTGTCGTCCTTACCGAGCTCCTTCTTCAGGATGGCGACGCAACGGTCAAACTTTTCCTCCTCCTCGAGTACTTCGACGGTTTGCGTAATCGACTTATTCGCCGTGAGTTTATCGCCGCCGCTACCGATTTGAATGTGAATCGGCTTCGTCGTGAAAGAGTCTGCAATCTTTTGCACCGCTTTCGGCCACGTCGCGGTGAACATCACCGTCTGACGCGCCGACGGGCAGAGCTTGAAAATCTTTTTAATCTGCGGCTCAAATCCCATGTCCAACATTCGATCCGCCTCGTCGAGGACGACGTACGACGCCTTCACCGCGCTCACGGGCGCGGTGAATCCCGGGGGTGGTTCAAGAAAATCGTTCAATCGCCCGGGCGTGGCGACGACGACGTCGGCGCCCGAACGCAACGCGCGCAACTGATCGCCCTTGGCGGCGCCGCCGTAGAGCACCGCCGAGCGGCACCCCGCGGCGGGGCAAAACTTCGCGCACTCGTCGTGGATTTGAATCGCCAACTCCCGCGTTGGCGCTAACACGATGACCGTCGGCGTCACCGCCCCCGGACGCCATCGTCCATCGAGCAACTGCATCTCCGGCGCCTTTTGCGATCCTCTCGCCACGATGCTCGCCAGCGCCGGCAACAAAAACCCACACGTCTTCCCCGACCCCGTCTTCGCGATCGCCACCACATCCTTCCCCTTCAGCAATATCGGCCACGCTTCCGCCTGAATCGGCGTCGGCGCGTCGTATCCCTGCGCTTTCAGCGCCGCTCGCAGCGGTTTCGGAAACGCCGCCTCGTCGAACGTCGTAAACGGTTCCAAATCCCGCGTCCTCTCGCACGCGTTCCGAATCTCGATCGCGTGTTCCCTTCGAAAGTCTTCCTTGGACGCGATTCGTTTCAGCGTCGGCGTCTTCGGCGCCTCGATCGACGCGCTCTCCGACCCCGTCTTCGCCCTCGCGTCGGTCGCCGCCGACGTCGCCTTCTTCGCCTTCTTCGCCTTCTTCGCCGCGCGACGTCGCGCGCGCTCCTCGTCCGTCTCCGTCTCCCGCGCCGCGTCGCGCTTCCGCGCCTTTCCCTCCCTCGCGCGCGTCGTCGTCGTCGTCGTCGACATCGCGATCGGGATTCGCGCGCGCGCAGTGTCGCCGCGCGCGCGCCGCCGCCGCCGTCGGGCGACGCCGGCTTCGATCGACGCCCGCCGCGTCGATCGCGCGAACCTCACCGCGTCGATCGTCGGCCGCGACGCGACCGTCGATCGAGGTTCGTTTCGACGTCGCGCTCGATCGATCGAAAATCGCGATCGAAAATCGCGTCGCGCCAAGGGGCCTGTCGCGCGTCGGTCGACGCGCGAAAACGCGTCGCGCGGTCGTCATGGCGCGCGTCCCGCTGTCGGACGCGGAGAATCTCGCCGTGGGCGCGTTCGGGGGGATCGTGGAGACGTGCGTGCAGAGTGCGTGCGACGATCGAGGCGAGGCGACGGCGCGAGACGGCGCGAGACGCGCGATGACGGTCGAGTGACGCGATGTGATTAATGGATAACGGCGGTTGCGCGATGTGATGGATGACGACGACGGCGCGGAGACTGACGGGACCGCGATGGAATCGCGCGCAGTGCCGCTGATCACGTTTAAGATCTGCGTGCAGGACTCGAGAGCGCTGCCGCGGTCGATCGCGGGATGGTACCGCGGCGTCTTCGCGAACGCGGCGTCGCTGGCGCCCATCACCGCGGCGCAGGTGGCGGTGAATGGGGCGATCGAGCGCGTCATCACGAACGGTGAGCGAGGAATGAGCGACGCGGAGCAAATTGGATGCGCCATGGCGGCGGGGGCGGTGTCGAGCGCGCTGTACTCGCCGGTGGATTTGACGGTGATTCAACAGCAAAAGATGGGCCTCGGTCCGGGGGGGACGGTGGCCGCCGTCGTGAAACAAGGAGGTCTCGCGAAGATGTGGCGAGGGACGGTGTCGTGCGCGGCGCGCGAGAGCATCTACACCGCGGGATACCTCGGTCTCGGACCGGTGCTGACGAACAAGATCAAGGAAGCGCAACCGAATTTGGGCGATTTCGCCTCGAGCGTCCTGGGCGCGTCGCTCGCGGGCACCTTCGCCGCGGGCGTCACGCACCCGATCGACACGTCGAAGACGCTCATGCAGAGCGATTTGAGCGGCTCCAAATTCACCTCCGCCACGCACGCTCTGTCTGAAACGTACAAAACGGGCGGTATTCGCGCGTTATACAAGGGTGGTTTCGCGCGCACCGTGCGCATCTGCGGCGCGTTTTTCATCGTCGGCAACATTCGCGAATACGCCGTCAACTACAAGAACGCCAACTTGACCGCGGACGAGACGTAAATAACGAAGGTCAACCGCGCGCGGTCGATCTGGACGACGCACCGCGACGACGCGCGCATCGCTCGTCGCGAGCGTAGCGCAATTCTTTTGTAAAATATGAGTCGCCCTTGCTCGCCACTCGCGCGGACGCGTCACTCCTCGACGCCCGCAACGTCACCGCGGCGCGTCGACGGGGTCGACTCGACATGACGGACGACGCGCGCGCGCTCGACGCCCTCGTCCAGCGCGCGCGCGCGTCGACGCCGGACGGCGCCGACGCCGTGCGCCAACTCCGAAACCTGTGCGTCGACGCCGAAGGTCCCGCCGCGCCGTTCACGAAGACGCCGCGCGGCGCCATGCTCGTCGCGCTCATCTCCGTCGTCGTCCGAAACGTCGGGTTGCAAGACAAGGTCGGCGCGCTTCGAGCGCTGTCGCTGCTGAAGGCGAACGACGACGCGCTGCGGCGCGCGGCGCGCGCGGGCGCCGTCCCGGCGCTGGCGCAAAGGCTGCGGGACGAAGACGGCGCGGGACGGACGAGCGCGGACGCGGCGAGAGCGCTGGGCGCGATGGCGAGCTCGTCGGACGTGTGCCAGATGATGATAAGGTCCGGAGTGTTGGGAAATTTGAGCGAGGCGTGCGCGCGAGCGGCGAGCGAGGAGACGGGAGAGGCGAGCGAGACGGCGCGATTCGCGGCGGACGCGCTGCGGCGGTTGAGCGGACGAAGCGATGCGTACGATTCGAGGGCGCTGTTTCCGATCTCGAGCGATCCGAGCGCGCTAGATTTGACGACGGAGTCCGCGGTGCGAAGCGTGGTGGAGGTGCTGATGAGCGAGGCGACGGTGGCGCACGGGGAGGCGAGCGCGGCGCTCGGAAGAATCGCGAGCTCGGGCGCGACGGGCCGAAGGGCGGTGGCGCGATGCGGCGCGGTGTTACCGCTCGTCACCGCCGCGCTGGGCGGGGAGCGACAGCGCAACGCGTCGCTCGCCGCGCTGCGAAGCGTCGCGGGCGTCGACGCCGGCGCGTCGGCGATGAACGGAACGACGCAGAACGACGGGTGGTACTCGGACTCGGACTCGGCCTCAGCGCGCCGCGATCGCGAAGAGTTGACGATGGCGGAAAAGCTCGCGAACGCGAACGGCACCGCGTCCTCGCTCGGTGGGCTGAATTTTTTTCACGATATGATTGATCTTTTGAGCTCGCTCCTGGAGCTTCGGCACAGTCTCGAGCCCGCCGCGGCGGACGCGGCGCTCGCGCTGTGGGCGCTCGCGTGGCAACCGAGCAACCGCGAGCACATGACGAATCGAGTCACCGCGCGACTGATGGCGCTCGCGCGCGAAGGGTGCGCCACGTCGCGCGACGACGCGCTCAGTGTGCTGAGCGTGCTCGCGCTCGACGAAGGCGGCCGCGAAGCGATTCACGCGCAAACCGGCGGCGCAAAGCTGCTCGATTACCTCCAAGGCTCGGAAGGAAATTCGCCGCGCGCGTTCGACGGCGAAACCGTGGAGATGAGTTTCGACGAACTCATCGAGCGACGCAGTCCGTTGGGCGACCTAGAGAAATCAAGCACGGGGTTATCCGCCGCGGTGTCGCGAATGCACTGCGCGTGACGAAGGCGTCGTCGACGAATTCGATTGAGACGAAATTTCATGTACAAAATCAACGCGATTTAAAGCTAAAAAACGAACGAGCGCAAAATATTCACCGTCACGACTTGCGTTCGATGTAATCCATTTTTTCATCGATAGTCTCGATGTCTTCGACGCCGAGCTCGAATTCGAGGACGTCCGCGATGGCGTCGGCGCGCGCGACGCTCGTACAACTCGGAATCGGAATCGCGCCCTTGCGGACGAGATAGTTCAACGCCACCTGCGCCGACGTCCAACCACCGTTGACGGCGCCGATGAACTCGAGCAACTTGTCCAACGTGCGAATCTCCGGGTCCGCGCTCGTCCGCAGCGCCCCACCGCTCAAGGGCGAATACGCCACGACGGCGACGTCTAAATCCCGCGCCGCGGCGAGCACCCCGCTCTTTTCGGCGCCTCGATCGAGCACGGAATATTTCACCTGATTCGTCGCCAACGCGATCCCACGCTTCGCCAACAACCCATGCGCCTCCGTCATCTGCCTTACGTCGTAATTACTCACCCCCACCGCCCGACACAGCCCTCGCTCCGTCGCCTCCGCGAGCGCGTCGCACAGCGCGCTCTGCGTCCACGTCGGAAACGGAAAATGAATCGACACCAAATCGTACGCCTCCCCCCCGTTCCTCCCCACCGACGCCTCGATCGCGTCCACCAAGCTCTTCGTCGTCAATCGCACTTCCCCTCCCGCGCTCACGTTCGTCCACGGCACCGTCAACACCTTCGTCCCGACGAACGCGTCGTCTCGCGCGTCGTCTCGCCTCGCCGTCGTCCTCGCGCGTCTCACCATCTCCTCCGCGCCCTGTTCGAACGCCCGCGCGCCCGCCCCGTACGTCTCCGCGGTGTCGACGAACGTGACGCCTCGCTCGAGCGCGCGCGTCAGCGCCGCCGCGAGGTCGCGCTCGCGGTAGAGCGTCCCGAACCCGCGCGTCTCGTCGCCCCACGCCGCGGTGCCGAATCCGACGCGCGACACGACGCGTCCCGTCGCGAGTCGCGCGACGCGCGACGCGTCGCAGCGCGGCGTCACCGCGCGCGCCTTCGGGCATCGCGCGATGGACGCGCGCCGCATCGGACGCGTCGCGATGCGTCGCGTCGCGAAATGAATGTCTTCGTCACATGTCGACGCGGCGCGTCGTCGAGACGCTCGCGCGGCGCATGTCGGGTCCGTCGCGCGCGCGACGCGTCGGCGGCGCGTACGTCCAGGTGCTGCACCCCGGCGCGGACGCGCGCGACGCGACGTGCGCGTCGGTGCTGCTGTGCACGGATGACGCGCGCGTCGTCTTCAACGTCGGCGAGGGATTTCAGCGATTGTGCGTCGAGCGACGCGTCAAGGCGCTGAAACGATGCGAGCGGGTGCTGCTGACGCGCGCGGACTCGCGCGCGGCGGGCGGGTTGGTCGGGACGCTGCTCACGATGAGCGACGAGGCGGAGACGCGGCGGGGGCTCGACTCGGGCGTCGAGCGAAGGCGCGTCGAGGTGTGCGGACCGGATGGGAGGTTGCGCGCGCTGACGCGGGCGGTGCGGACGCTGTTCGGGAGCGGACGCGCGGTGGAACTGACGACGCGAGGCGCGGCGAGGCGCGCGCGGAGCGTCGTCGCGGACGACGGCAAGGTGGCGATATCGGCCGTCGTGCTCGGGGGGGAGACGAGGGACGACGGGACGGATTCGGAGGTGAGACGCGCGGCGAAGCGCGCGAGAGCGGACGAGGACGCGAGCGATGAGGTGGCGAGTTACGACGTCAAGTTGGCGGCGATACCGGGAAAATTTGACATGCGAGCGGCGGCGGAATTAGGCGTGCCGAACGGGCCGCAGCGCGGGCGGTTGGTGCGGGGGGAGTCGATCACGCTGGACGACGGTTCGGTGGTGTCGCCGGAGATGTGCGTCGGACCGGAGCAACCGGGACCGCGCGTCGTCGTGTTCGACGCGCCCACGACGGCGCACGTGCGCGAGGCGACGACTCGCGGCGGCGAACTCTTCGGCGAACTATCAGACTTGAGCGTCGTCGTGCACTTGGCCAGCGCGGCGATCGTGTCCACGAAGGAGTACGCCGCGCTCGTGAAATCCGTCTTCGGCGGCGCGCCGAAAGACGCGGCGCACGTCTTCGCCAACTCCGACGCCATGGACGACGTTCCCGTGTTCGCGTCGTCGGCGAGAATTCAAGCCAGGCTGCACGCAGTCAGTGCGACCGTGTTTCCAGAGAATAATGTGCCGAGATCGCCCCCGCCGTCGCCTTCAAAAGATGACAAGCGGCGCGACGGGGTGCCCGCAGACGTCCCGAACGCTTTGGCGGGGAAAAATATGTTCAAGTTTACGCTGATTCCGACGAAGAACGCCGGAGCGGACGTGAGCGCGGTGCCCAGATACGTGCCTGGCTTCGTACATCGTAGAGATATCGAGCAAAGGACGATAGACTTGGCGAACGAGGCGATGAAACCGACCCCACCGCCGTCGCCGTCCGCCGAGGCGCGTCCGGGCGCGGAACTTCCAGAGCCTGAATATTTGCGAAAGCTCAAACCTGGTGACGTCGAGCTCGTATTCTTAGGCACTGGATCTGCGGTGCCGGCAAAGTATCGCAACGTCTCGGGATTTTCCATGCAGTTCGGCGGCGAAGGGTACCGAGGGAACATCATGCTCGACACCGGCGAAGGATCGCTGGCGCAAATGATTCGTCGCTTCGGCGCGAGCGCGGTGGATGAAAAGTTGCGAGAGATGAGAATGGTGTGGATCTCGCACATTCACGCCGACCATCACGTCGGTTTACCGCGCATTCTCACCGCTCGCGCCGAGATCTTTCGTCGAGACGGCGTGGAGCCGCCAATCATTCCCGTCGTCGGTCCTCGCGCGCTGCGCCGCTTCTTGGACTACTACGAGGATCTCGAACGCTTACACTGTGATTTCATCGACTTGAGCGAGACGACGCAGGATAAATGGTCGAGCGAGACGATGAGCCCACAGGTGGCGCGACTGCGCACCGCGCTCATGGGATCAGATTTGGACGAAATTGTCGCCGTACCCGTGCATCACTGCGCGCACGCGTACGGCGCCAAGCTCGTCGGCAAGCGAGGATGGACGATGGTGTATTCTGGTGACACTCGCCCGTGTCCGAGTCTCGTCGCGGCCGCGCGCGACGCCACGCTCCTCGTCCACGAAGCGACGTTCGAGAACGGTATGGAGGAAGAAGCCGTGAAGAAGCGGCATTCGACGACCAAGGAGGCTGTGCAAACCGGCATCGACGCCGGCGCCTATCGCACCATTCTCACGCATTTTTCGCAGCGATACCCTAAAATCCCAATCTTTGACGGGACTTACACCGAGCGCACGGCCGTGGCGTTCGATTTGATGAGCGTCGATTTTGCCGGATTATCGTCGCTCCCCAAACTCCTTCCCGCGGTCCGTTCGTTGTTCGAATCGGACGACGAAATCGCTCGCGAGGCACAAATCGACGGCGACGACGACGAGTAATTTTTGAAACCGCGTCGCGCGTCGCCGTGAATGCGCGTGTGGTACGAGTTGTGTAGTAATTAGTGTAATTAATCTGAGTGTTAGAAGACGATTCGTAACGCTAGATTGATTGATGGATCGCGCGAACGCGCGAACGCGCGCGCGCGCGCTACGCGAGACGACGCAGGCTACGACGCGCGCTACGAAAAAACGCCCCCCTCGCCGAGGGGTTTTCTCAAAACCAGTTGCGCGCCTTGGGTGCCTCCTTCACCAACATCCCCATCGCCTCCTCGTTCGCATCGATCTTCGCCGCGAGAATGAAATCATTCGTGCACACGCCCTTGAGCGCATCGCTCCCGAGTTCCACGAGCACCTTGCTCCCGCTCGTCGCCTCGCACGTCGCCGGCGCCCATCCCTCCGCCGTCGCCGTCCCCGCGATCAATTCGCACAGCCTCCCCGCCTCGCCCTCCGCCGTCGGAAACTCCCGACGCAGGCACTCAAAGTTCCCTCGTCCCGGGCGAATCTTCCAGTCCCACACCTGCTTCCGCAGCACCTCCTGCCCCTGAAAGTCCAACTTTTCCGCCTGCGCCCCCGGCGCGCACTTTTTATTCTTCAGCATGATCATCTCCGCCATCGCCGTCGGCACCTGCAGGATGTGATCGGTGTCCGCGTGTCCGAGCGTGGACGTCCCGAAATTGCTCCCGAGCTCGCCCGCGGTGGGATCGCGGGCGCCGATGTCGCCGCCGAGTCCGCCGAGGTCTTCCTGGCGCTTGTTCACGTCGCCCGCGCGCGCGCGCGACGCGCGGCGCGGCGCGCGCGCGGCGTCGCGACGCGGCGTCGGCGCGGCGCGCGGTCGAGCGGGCGCGCGTATCGTCATCGTCATCGTCGCGGGCGCGGCGGTATCCGAGGCGCGGCGTTGTGCGCGCCGTCGGCGCCGGTCGGCGGCGTCGCGTTATCCGCGCGGCGCGGGTTTATCGCGCGCGTGTATCGCATTCGAGCGCGATTTTGCGGTATATGAAATAGAAGCGTGCGTCGAAATGTTGCTTTTGGTCGGACATGCGGGTGTGTGCATACAGTACAGAGGGATGATTCGTCTGTTCGTGTGTTCGTCGACGCGAGGCGAGGCGAAACGCCGCTTCGCCTCCGCCGCACTCGGCGTCGCGCCGATGCGACGCGCGCTCGCGGCGCTCGCGATCGCGGCCGAGCTGGGGCGCGAGCTCGCGGAGGCGTCCGCGCTCGATTCCGTCGCCGCGCGGTCGCGAACGGTGCGCGTGTTCGAACGACCGCCCGAGGCGACGACGCCGACGGTTCGCAAAAACGAGGGCGACGACGATTACGATTACGGCTACGACGGCGACGGCGACGGCGACGGCGACGGCGAGGCGCGGTACGCGGGAGAGGGATGGTACGACGAGTTCGCGCGCGCGAGCGATGGCGTCGACTCGGGCGCGCGAACGATGTCCTACGACGAGTACGTCGAACGCGAGGTGGCGAAGCTCGAGCTGAGCCTGATCGAGTCAGCGAGCGCGTCCGACGCGGGCGCGATGCGCGAGACGCTCGATGAGATCGCGTACGACATTCAGAGCGATCTCGAGAGGATCGCGAACGCGCGAGCGCTGGAGATGACGTGGGTCGGTGACGCGGCGTACCCGCCGGTTGATTTCGTCGCGTTTACGAACGAGGCGTACGTCGTGTACGACGCGGACGGTTCGCGCGTGATGTTCGAGCCGCAAGGAGAGATTGGTAGGTTGATGCAGCAGCTCACGTGGTTCTCCACAATCTTTCCCGGGAATCCGACCGCTCTGGACGATTACATGCGGTGCGCGACGCTCGTGAGACCGTGTTCGGTCGAGGAGGTGCTCCGACGATGCACTTACGAAAATCGAGGTTCGTGGTACCGCGAAAGAATTTCGAGAATGAACGCGCCGCTGTCTTGGCCGTACTGTCAGCCTGATCTCGAGGAAGTCTATCAGTTTTGCACTGAGTTCGAACTGCAAAGCGGTTTGTGCGATCCGCGCCGGGCGCGCGAGCGAATGTATCTGTCGAGGACGGTCGCCATCAACGGAGGAACGGCGCCGTGCTTGAGGTGGCGGACGAACATCTTCGGCACTCGAGAGTGCATCGATAGGGGTCACCGTTGACGGATACTTTTAAGCGAGAAATGTGTGTGTGTAGTATTTACAGTAAATTCATTTTCGTCCGAGATAGTTCTCCACGCCGCTCGTCGCGTCGCCGACTGACGCGCCCGACTGCCACGCCGGCGTGGACATTTCCACGCCTTTCCCGACCCACGCCGTGCCGGACGGCGGGTCTCCAGCCATGCGGCGCCGCGCCGCGTTGGATGGTTGAATATCCTCCATGGCGTCGGTGAGCGAGCGCGAGCGCGCGGCGATCGGTTCGTAATCTCGCAACCATTCGCCTTGGTAAATTTGCTGCGGGCGCATGATTTTCTTGTCGGCGTCCGTTAAGCTCTCGCGCCAGTGCGCAAGATAACCCGTCGCGCGCGGGATGGCGAAGAGCACGGTGAAAAATTCGGGGGGAAACCCCATGGCGCGATACACCAGCCCGCTGTAGAAGTCTACATTCGGGTAAAGCTTACGCTTGACGAAGTATTCGTCCGCCCGCGCCGCCTTCTCGAGCTCGATGGCGATGTCGATCAACGGGTCGCGTCCGACGAGCTCGAAGACGTCGTTCGCGATGTCGCGAATAATCTTCGCGCGAGGATCAAAGTTCTTGTAAACGCGGTGTCCGAAACCAAACATCACGTATCGCTTTTCCTTCACCCCGGCCAAAAAGCTCGGGATGTTATCGACGCTTCCGATCCGTTCGAGCATCTTGAGCACTGCTTCGTTGGCGCCGCCGTGCAGAGGCCCGTAAAGCGCGCCCACCGCGCCCGCCACGGCGCAAAACACGTCCACCCCGCTCGATGCCAAGTGTCTGCACGCCGCCGTGCTACAGTTCATCTCGTGCTCTGCGTGTAGTAAAAACATCACGTCCAGCGCCTTCGCGAGCTTCGGATGCGGTCGATGCCGCGCGTCCAAACCGGCGTCGAGCATGTACAAGAAATTCTCCGCGTACGACATGCGCGTATTCGGCGCCGCCGGCGAGCGCCCGGTGTTTCGATGATATGCGTGCGCGGCGAGCGTGGTCATTTTGCCGATGATGCGCACGATTTGTTTATCCTGCACGGTGTGAGAGTTGTAAATCGCCCCACCCGCGATGGCTGGATTCTGCTCCGGGTGCATCGCGCTCAACGAGTTCAACCCCGCGAGCATCACCGCCATCGGATGCGCGTCGTGCGGCAACGCCTCGATCGCGTGCACCACCTGCACCGGCAACGCACTATGCCTCGCAATCGTCCGTTCCCACTCCATCAACTGACTCGCATTCGGCATATCTCCGTACACCAACGCGAACGCCGTCTCCAGATACGTCGACGATTTCGCCAAGCTCTCGATGGCGTACCCGCGATACCTCAAAATCCCCCGTTCGCCGTCGATGTACGATATCTTCGACTTACACGGCGCCGTATTCATGTATCCGGGATCGTACATCACCAAACCTCGTCCATCGCCGCCCGCGGTGATTTGTTTAAACGCCGACGCGTCCACCGCGCCGTCGCTCGACACCGCGATTTCATACTCCTTCCCCGTCCGCGAGTCTCGCACGTGCAGCGCCCCCGCGCCCCCCGACGGCGTCGCTCGCGCGTCCGACCCATCGCCACCGCCCGCTCTCGCGCCTCCGTTCGCGCGTTTCGCGTCGCCGCGGACGTGATCGTTGATTTGTCCCAGCCGCCGATTCGCCACGTCGCGCGAATCTCCCATCGTTCGAGCGCGGTGCGGCGCGTTCGACGTCGCGCGCGCGCTCGCGTCGCGCGCGCGAGTCTCTTCTCACCGCCGCGCGACGTTCGGGCGCGCGCGAACGGCGCGCGACGTCGCGTCGTCGTCTGAGGTGCCGACGCGTAACGAACTTTCGGTCGGCGTCGGCGCGATTACGCCGCAGTGCGCGTCGCGCGACGCGAATCGAGCGCGCGCGATGGGCGCGTTCGACGAAGGGGTGTCCTACGCGGCGTCCGTGGCGCGCGACGTCGCGCGCGCGGTGGCGCAGACGGCGCGAAGCGTGAAAACGTCGTCGCCGATGCTGATGCTGACGGGGACAGCCGCGCGCGCGACGCCGTCGCGGACGCCGTACGGCGCGTACGTCCGCGCCGGACGCGGGAGATGGATGAGACAAGAGTACGAAAGGTACGCGCGCGTCGTCGCGTGCGTCGCGGTGGCGGTGGCGGTGACGAGGACGGGGTATCTTGCGGCGCGAGGCGACGGGACGGCGGCGACGGAGGCGCGACGGCGACACGGACGCAAACGAAAGGAAATCTTAGCGCGAATGCGAGATGCGACGTCGTACGATGCGTTTGAAGACGCGGCGTTGGAACTCGAACGCGAGGATGCGGAAGAAGAAGCGCGAGCGGAGGCGGGAGGTCGGGCGACGACGCGGAGCGACGGTTGGGGAAGCGGGTCGAGGTCGTACGACGTCGAGTTAATCGATGAACAGTTGAGGCAGTTGCAGGCGCAGCGCGCGAGTGGGAACGTGGAAGAGATGATGTTCTTGCTCAGAGCTGATATTTTGAGGAATTTGGGATCGTTGCAGAGCGATTGTAAGGTGCGGTTTTCGAAATCGAACGCCGAGCCGCCGGCGGTGCCTCGGGCGGTGCGCCAGTACATGGCCGAGCTGAAAAGTCAGCTGTTTAGCATCGCTCAGGACGAAACGGTGACGATTCAGGAAAAGCTGGTGTTTTTGCAAGAGACGAGACATTGTTTCGGGCGCACGGCGCTGATGATGAGCGGAGGAGGGACGCTCGGAACGTTTCACGTCGGCGTCGCGCGCGCGTTGAATCGGAAACATTTGCTCCCGCGCGTGCTCGCCGGATCGTCTGTCGGCTCCATCATCGCCGCCATTATCGGCAGTCGCACGCAGGAAGAGCTCGATGAGTTCTTCAGCGAAGAGCACTTTTGGGATTTGCTCCCAGACTTGACGTTCTTCAGCGGCAACGATTCGATGAGCGCGATGAAGCACTACTTGCGCACCGGGGCGTTGCACGACATTGACTTTTTCCAGCGCTGTCTCCGCGCGTTACTCGGCGACTTGACTTTTCAAGAGGCATACGATCGAAGTGGAGGCAGAATACTGAGTGTGTGTGTGTGTGCAACGACGACTGGGGAAAAACCGAGACTGCTAAACTATCTCACGTCGCCGCACGTCGTGCTTTGGTCAGCCGTCGCGGCGTCGTGCGCGTTTCCCTCGTTGTTCCCGCCGCAGCCATTGTTGGCAAAATCTCGCAGCGGCGCCTTCGTGCCGTGGCTCCCAGAAGGAAAACTCGGACCGCGACGCTGGCGCGATGGTAGTCTCGAGGCGGATCTGCCCATGGACAACTTGCGCGAACTCTTCAACTGCAATTACTTCATCGTGTCGCAGACGAATCCGCACATCGTCCCTCTGTTGCGAGTGAAAAGGTGGTTTACATCGCGCGGAAGCGCGCTGGCCCTCTGGGCGTACTTCATCGAGAGCGAGTGGAAACATCGCTGTCGACAAGTGTTGGATTTGATTCCGGGCGTCGACGTCTTCGATGTCTTCAAACTCTTCGGTCAACAGTGGGAGGGCGACGCCACGGCGGTGATGTGGTACACGTGGAAGCAATTTTCACACATCGCCAGCAATCCCACGCGCGAGTTCTTGTTCGAAACCGCGACGATGGGCGAGAAAGAAATCTGGCCGCAACTCGCCGCCATCGAGCACGCGTGCGGGATCGAACTCGTCCTCGACGAGTGCGTCGCCTCCCTCCGCAAAAACCTTCGCGGTCGCGGCCGCATGGGTTCCCGCGGCCGAGTCCCAAGTTGGAATACCGTCAATTTCGCCACTCGCGGCTCGTATGCTCAAATGTTGGAGCGCAATCAAAGCGACGCTTCGGACGCCTTCGCGCCTTCGCCCGCGCGCCGCCACTCCAAATCCTCCAGCGCCGTCTCTCTCATCTATTCCGAAGACGCCGCCGAGGACGACTCGATCGAAGCCGCCGACATCATCGCCGCCGCCGAGAGCGCCAGCGAGCGCGACATCGCCCAAGCGCTCGGTTTCGCCGCCGCCTAAACGCGCACGCGCATCACGCATCCACCTTTCATAATCAGTTGTCATAATAAACCTTCATTTCACATCGCCTCGCCTCGCCGCCGCGCCTCTCCTTCGGCCCGGCATCGGCGTAAAGACCCAGCGCCGATCGTCCCGCACAACGAAACATGGCTTGGGGCACGACCAGCGCGTGGAGCGCACAGGTACGATCGTAGCGCGCGATTGAAAAATCCTCACGACGCGCATCGCGCGTCGCGGACGCGCGCGACGCGTCGCGCGCGCGTCGGCGGCGCGAAATGCATCGAACGACGCCCGACCGATGGCGGCGCCGTGGGGCGACGCGTGCGCGTCGCCCGCGACGCGCGCGACGCGCGCGCGCGCGCGATTCGCGCGCGAGATGATGGAGAAATTGCGCGCGCATCGTTCGCGAGACGCCGGGGCGACGAGGCGCGCGATCGAGGGCGCGGCGCGGTCGAGACGGTTCGCGCGGAGATCGCGGCTCGGACGTGGGCTCGATTTTTAAAAGCTAAACTCGACGAAAACGAGCGCGCACTGACGGAACGACACGCGCTTTCGCGATTCACGCAGACGAAGGAAGGAAACGATGGAGTGGAATCGTTAGCGGTGCCGGCGCAGGCGTTCCCGTCGCTCGGCGGGGAGGCGGCGGAAGCGGACGCGAGCGGAGCGTTTCCGTCGCTCGGGGCGGCGGCCAAGGTGAAGGAACCGAAGAAGAAGACGAAAGGGGTGAAACTTTCGCTCGCAGAATTCGCGGGTGCGTCGGGTGGGTCGTCGTACGCGCCTCCGGGACGAGTCGGTGGATCGGCGTTCGGTCGAGGACGCGGCGACGACGTCGTGCTGCCGAGTGGGCCGAGCTCGCGACCGGACGACGACGGAGGCGTCGGTCTCGGTGGTGGATTCAACCACGGCGGTGATCGTTACGGCGGTGGTGATCGTTACGGCGGTGGTGATCGTTACGGCGGCGGTGATCGCAGTGATGAGCGTCGTCCGGGTCGGTACGATCGAGACGACCGCCGCGACGGTGAATATGGCGACAGAGAGGTTCGCGAAGAGCAAGGTCCTTCTCGCGCGGATACGAGCTCTAACTGGGGCGCGGACCGTCGCGCGCCGCCGCAAGATGATCGTTACGGCGGCGACAGGCGTGCAACAGGATTTGGCGACCGTTACGCCGAGAGAGGTGGCGACCGTTACGGCGGCGGCGACGATCGCTACGGCGACCGCGAGGAGCGCAGACCGGGATTTGGCGATTTCGCAGACCGGCCGCCGCGTGAGGATCTCGGACCGTCGCGCGCGGATGAAAGCGACAGCTGGAGTAGAGACAGAAAACAGTTACCGGAGCGTGATTCGCGATACGACGATCGACCTCCGCGCGAAGAACGCGACCGCGACTGGGGCTCTTTGCGTTCTCGCACCGCCGCCGCCGAGCCGCCGTCGGATGATGGTTACGCTCCGCGAGGCGATCGCCCGAAGCTTCAGCTCAAACCACGCTCGGAAGCCGCTCCTACGAGCGCGAGCGCGGGCTCAAGCTCGCTCTTCGGTGGCGCTAAGCCCGTAGACGTCAAGTACGTCGAGGACAAGCCGCGCGAAGCGATTCCGATTCGCTCGGAAGAAAACCCCGAACGTACCGAGCGCAAGCAATACGACGAACCGAAAGATTCCGATGGCGACAGATGGGGCCGCAAGTCTTCGTTCGCCCCGCGCAAGGAGGAAGAACTCCGCGAAGCGACTCCCGAGGAGCGCGCCGCGAGGCCCAAACTGAACTTGCAAAAGCGTTCCACCGACGCCCCCGTCGGCGCCGCGGCGAAGAGCTCGCTCTTCGGCGGCGCTCGCCCGCGCGAAGAGGCGCTCAAGGAAGCCGGTCGCGATTGGCAAGCCGAAGATCTCAAGCGCTCCGTCGGCGCGGTCAAGCGCAAGGAGTTCAAAGAGGAGAAGGAACTCAAGGAAAAGATTCAAGCCGCCAAGGACGCCGGCGACGACGTCAAAGACCTCGAACTCGAGCTCACCAAGCTCTCCCTCGAGCTCGACGACAAATTTCGCTTCGCCAAAGGCAGACCAGAGCCCAAGGACGGCAAGGACGGCAAGTCCAAGGACACACCCGCGCCCAAGGACAAGCCCGCCGCCGCCGAGAAATCGGCGCCCGCGCCTCGCGAGCGCGCCGCGCCCGCGCCCAAGCTCGCCGAACCCGCCCCCGTCGTCGCTCGCAACGCCTTCGACGCCCTCGCGGATAGCATGAATTCGTAACTCATCGCGAACGCCGTGTGATCTCTTCGTGCGCGTCATCTCTCTCCGTCGTCTCGCGTCGCCGTCTCGTCGGTGCCCACCGCCGCGCCGCACTCCTCGTCCCTCGCGTCATGTTTCGCAAGTTATTCGGCCACGGTCGCGCGAGCCCGACGACGAGCGCGTCCAACGCGTCCTCCGACTCGCGCGCGCACAGCCCGATGGACGCCATCGACAGGATCAAGACGGTGCGTCGCGATGGAACGCGCGCGGTCGAGTCGTCGCGTTCGCATTCGCGACGAGATCCCGTCGCGAACGCGTCGCCGCGCGGCGCGAACGCGCGCGCGACGACGGCGGCGAGCGGCGAGCGCGGTTTCGCGACGCGACGCGGGAGACTGACGGACGCGGCGCGCGCACGACGAACAGACGCTCGAGATGCTGGAGAAGAAGGAGTCGCTCATGGCGAGAAAGATCGCGGAGGAGCTGGCGAACGCGCGCGAGGCGAATCGACAGGGAAACAAACGACGAGCGCTGCAGCACCTGAAGAAGAAAAAATTGTACGAAGCGCAGTTAGACGCGCTGGCGACGTCGCAGTTGAAGCTGCAGGAACAGGTGATCATGCTGGAGGGATCGAAGGCGACGAGCGAGACGTACGGAGCGCTGCGAAGCGGGGCGGACGCGATGCGAAGGATGGTCAAGGAGACGAAGATCGAGGACGTCGACGCGACGATGGATGCGATCAGCGAACAGACGGAACAGATGCGGCAGGTGCAGGAGGCGTTGGGACAACCGGTGGGGTTCGCGGCGGAGTTGGACGAGGACGAGCTGGAGGAGGAGTTGGCCGAGTTGGACGCGTTGGACGTCGAAGACAAATTACTCGATTCCGAGCTCGCCCGGGAGTTGGAGGAAGAACCCGCGATGCCGAGCGTGCCGTTGCCGTCCGTGCCGGCGCCCGCGATCGCCGCGGACGAAGAAGCCGAACTCAAGGCGCTGCAAGCCGAGATGGAACTCTTGTGAGCGTCTTCGAGTCCCGGCGTCGCGGCCTCACCGCGCCGTTTCGTGGACGCGCGCGCGTCTCGCTCGGTTTTGTTGTAGTAACAATCATTAGCTCTCTCGTCACGCGCGATTCGCCGACGCGCCGTCGACTTCGCCGCGGTCTCGCCGCGCCGACGCGTCCCGCTCGCTCGCGCTCGCCGCGCCGCACACCACGACGCCCGTCCCGGACATGCGAGACGAGACCAAGTGCGTGCCCGGTCGTAAATCGCGCGTCGAAGCTCGTTTCTCGATCGCGCGCGCGTCCTCGCGCGCTCGCGATGCCGTTTCTGTTCCGCGGTGATTTTCAAACGGTGACCAACGACAGCCACGCCGAACGATGACTGACGACGCGCGTCGCGCGCGAAACGCGCCGTAGGTGGGAATTCGAGGCTCCGAAGTATTTCGACTTCGACGCCGACGCGTCGGATGACGAAGGGAGCGAGGCGTACTTCGAGAGCGAGGCGCCGACGCGACTGACGACGCCGCGCGGCAAAACGGCCGCGGCGCCGGCGAATTCGTGGCGTGCGCCCGCGGTCGTCGCCATCACGGATGCGACGCAGGCTTTTTTGAGCGATCCGGCGAATCGAGGAGTGGGAGGGGACGTCGATCGGACGTCGCCGAGGGAGGGGATGAAGAGCGCGGCGAGACGCGGCGGCGAGACGCCGGGACGGACGCCGAGACGCTTGGGCGCGCCGAGACGGGAGGTGGTGACGGGTTCGAGCACGGATAAGAAAGTTAGAAGTGCGGCAAAGACGCCGAAGAGCGAGGATGTGAAGACGCCCGTGCGTCGGTCGCCGCGTTTGGCGTTGATGTTCGCGCGTTCGAGCGAGAAGAAGGACGGCTCGGAGGCTTCAGCCGCGACGAAATCGACGACGAAATCGGCGCGCAAGAGTCGATTTGCGTCGCAGACGCCGGCGAAGAGAATATTGAAGACACCAAGACCCATTGTTCCTCGCGCGGCATTGATCGCGAAACATAAGCAGGTTGTGGTGTCGGCGGCGAAGAAGAAGACGTCGGCGAAGGTCATCGCGGCGTCGTCTCGCTTGCTCAAGGGCACGCAAAACACTGATTCTGGGGTAGAAAAGTTCAGATCGCGCAAAGAAAAGCTTCGTGCGTTCGAAATTGGGGGACGTACGACGGATTACGAGGATCTGACGCTGATCCCAGCCGCGACGACGACGACGAAGGCTCGAAGCCCGAAATTCACGAACACGCGCATAAAACAAAAGATATTGACCACGGAAGAGCGCGAGTTGTTGGAGATTGAGAAAATGAAAGCAGCGATGGAGAAAGAAAAGGTTCGTCGCCGAGCGAGCTCGTACGCGCCGCCGTACACGACCATCAAGTCCAAAGTATTGAAGACGCTGACATCGGCGCGAGCCAGCAAAGCCGCAGCGCCGAGTGAACGCGCGGTCGACGACGCCGCTGACGCCGTGCGTCGAACGCGATCGAGACGGACGTCAGCGCCGACAATGTATGGAGCCATAGAAGACGAGCAAACTCCTGATTTGCGCGACAACAAGCGCAAGCGCATCTCCATCACGGGCGCCGTGCTCACCGAAATCAAACCTTTCAACCTGACGACCGAACGCCGAGGCGCGTATCACGAACGCAAGTTTGCGAGAATGCGCGAAGACGAGGAAGAGCGCGAAAACGCGAGCCGGCCACGATTCACGGCGACGCCGATTCCTCGCAACCAGCGGGCTGGAGTTTCGATCACGCGCCAACAACTCGCATCCATGCTTGGGCGCGACGGCAAGTAGACGAGAGATTAGACTGTGTAAAAAGAACGTGCGAAGACACGAGCGAAGCGACTTAAGTGAATGGATATTGTATTGATTGCATCCTAAGCTGGCAAACCTGGCTAAAACTCCGCCACGGGCGCGGAACAACGTTTCGTTTCAGTACTCAAAAATGGAATCGCGAGGAGAAGACTTAATCGACTTCCTCAATCTTCGGGCCAGAGGAGGCACCACCGGCATCTTCAGCACCCGGAGCACCACCCATGTCGGCGCCCGGAGCACCGCCAGCGTTTTGGTACATCTTGCTGATGATCGGGTTGCACACACCCTCCAATTCCTTGAGCTTGTCCTCGAACTCGTCCACTTCGGCGGTTTGGTTACCGTCCAACCAAGTGATCGCGGCCTCGACGGCGTCTTCGATCGTCTTCTTGTCGTCCGCATCCAACTTGCCACCGACGTTGGTGTCGTTCATGGTGTTGCGCATGTTGTACGCGTAGTTCTCGACGGCGTTCTTGGCTTCGATCTTCTTCTTGTGCTCCTCGTCCTCAGCCTTGTACTTCTCCGCGTCTTGGACCATGCGCTCGATGTCCTCCTTGCTCAAGCGACCCTTGTCGTTGGTAATGGTAATCTTGTTCTTTTGGCCAGAGCCCTTGTCTTCGGCGGACACGTTGAGGATACCGTTGGCGTCGATGTCGAAGCAAACGTTAATTTGCGGGACGCCGCGCGGCGCCGGCGGAATGCCGGAGAGCTCGAACTTGCCCAACAAGTGGTTGTCGCGCGTACGGGAGCGTTCGCCTTCGAAGACTTGGATCAACACACCCGGCTGGTTGTCGGAGTAAGTGGAGAACACTTGTTCCTTCTTGGTCGGGATGGTGGTGTTGCGCGGGATGAGCACCGTCATCACGCCGCCGACGGTTTCGAGACCCATGGAGAGCGGGGAAACGTCGAGCAAGAGCAAGTCTTGCACCTTTTCGTTGCCTTCGCCGGACAAAATAGCGGCTTGGACGGCCGCACCGTAGGCGACGGCTTCATCGGGGTTAATGGACTTGCACAAATCCTTGCCGTTGAAGAAATCGGACAAGAGCTGTTGCACCTTGGGGATGCGCGTGGACCCGCCGACGAGGACGACCTCGTGAACTTGCGACTTGTCCATCTTCGCATCGCGAAGCGTCTTTTCGACCGGGTCCATGCACTTGCGGAACAAATCCATGCAGAGCTCTTCGAAGCGAGCGCGGGTGATGGAAGTGTAGAAGTCGATGCCTTCGAACAAGGAATCGATTTCGATGGACGTTTGCGCCGTGGAAGACAAGGTACGCTTGGCGCGTTCGCAAGCAGATCGGAGACGACGGAGTGCCTTCGGGTTGCCCGTGATGTCCTTCTTGTTCTTGCGCTTGAATTCAGCGATGAAGTGCTGCAACAAGCGAGCGTCGAAATCTTCGCCGCCCAAGTGCGTGTCGCCAGCCGTCGCCTTGACTTCGAAGATGCCTTCTTCGATGGTCAACAAAGACACATCGAAGGTACCTCCACCGAGATCGAAGATCAAAACGTTCTTCTCAGCGCCGTTGGCTTCGTGGCGCTTGTCCAGACCGTAAGCGATCGCCGCGGCGGTCGGTTCGTTGATGATGCGCAAGCAGTTCAAGCCAGAGATGACGGCGGCATCCTTGGTCGCCTGACGCTGAGAATCGTTGAAGTACGCCGGCACGGTGACGACAGCGTTCTTAATCTCCTTACCGAGGTAAGCCTCCGCGACTTCCTTCATCTTGACGAGCACCATGGAAGAAATCTCCTCCGCGGAAAACTTCTTCTTCTCGCCGTGAAACTCGACGACGATCATCGGCTTGTCCGCCTCGCCGGCTTCGACCTTGAACGACCAATCCTTGATGTCCGCTTGCACTTGCGGTTCAGAAAACTTGCGTCCAATCAAACGCTTCGCGTCGAAAACCGTGTTCATCGGGTTCATCGCGGTTTGATTCTTCGCCGAGTCCCCGATCAGGCGTTCGCTATCCGTAAACGCCACGTACGACGGCGTCGTTCGCGCCCCCTGGTCGTTCGCGATGATCTCCACCCTGCGTCAAACGAAACACACGCGTCACACATTCGTCAGTCTTCGCTCTCGCGCTCTCGCGCGCCCTCGCGCGATCGCCCGACCCCCCCCCGACGTCCGACGTCGCGCGCGTCTCGCCGCGTCATTCAATTCAACACACGGCCCTCCGAAGCCGCGAGAACGTCCAAGAAGCTTCGAAAGATGGTGTCGACGGCGCGCGCCGATCTCGCGTCTCCCGTCGCGCGCGACCGCGCGTCGCCCGCGCCCGCGCCGCCGTTCGCTCGCGCATATTTCCTTCTCGCGTCCCATCGCGTCACCGTCGTCGTTCGCGTCGAATCGCGCGCGCCCGCGCCGCGATCGTTCGCCGCGCATCGCCGAAACGCCCATCGCGCGCCGTCCGCGCGCGATGCGATCGTCGCCGTGGCGTCGCGTCGCGTCGCGCGTCGCACCTGTCGTGTTGCCAGACGCCGACGCATGAATACGTCGTGCCCAAATCGATGCCGATGGCCGGTCCCTCGGCCTTGCTCATGTTTCTCGCGTGTAAAGTTGTGCCGACGCCGCGCCTTCGCGCCGGCGCGCCGGCGCGCCGCGGCGACGCGACGCGACGCGACGGCGCGCGGCGTCGGAATCGCTATATCGATATACGTGCGAGTCAACGCATTGTGGATGTGATTAAGAGTATCACGATACGCGTGACGTATATTATGCAGTGTGCGCCCATGTGTGGTGTGTGGTGTATGTGGTGTCTGACTGAATGCGTGTGCGACCGACCGCGCCGCCCGCGCGCGCCGACCGACCGGCGCGCGAGACGCGGACGCGCGGCGACGCGACGC
>Ga0257114_1000098_pt1 | contig 67005 bp, 86 predicted proteins | sample SI112_10mmetaG_FD_190149 | JGI IMG/M metagenome (GOLD analysis project Ga0257114, IMG submission 190149) | Marine microbial communities from Saanich Inlet, British Columbia, Canada - SI112_10m | ecosystem: Environmental > Aquatic > Marine > Inlet | place: Canada: British Columbia | collected...
GGATCTGGCGAAGGCGGCGAAAGCGGCGAAAGCGGAGAGTCAGGCCAAGGCGAAGGAGGAGAATCAGGCCAAGGCCAAGGTCAAGGACAGGGCCAAGGATCTGGCGAAGGCGGTGAATCTGGCGAAGGCCAAGGTCAAGGCGAAGGCGGAGAGTCCGGCGAAGGTCAGGGTCAAGGCGAAGGCGGAGAATCTGGAGAGTCTGGAGAATCAGGCGAAAGCGGTGAATCTGGAGGAAGTGGACCCGGTGGATCTGGCCAAGGCCAAGGCCAAGGCGAAGGCGAAGGCGGAGAGTCCGGCGAAGGCCAAGGTCAAGGCGGTGAATCGGGAGAATCTGGAGAGTCCGGAGAGTCTGGAGAATCAGGCGAAAGCGGCAAACCAACTGACAAAGGACCTAAAAGAATTCCAAGAGCACCTCAGCCTAAAGTTATGGACAACAACAAGTATGTGGCTGATTTGTGGGTCGAACCAAGCAGCGGTTTAGTCAAGAAGTCAAACAAATCTCCCGGTTCTGGATGGCGTATGGTTAAGACAATCAACATAACTGGCCGTGGCCCAGTTAACGACATTATGAGCGACATAGTTCGTGTTATCCCCGGCGGAATGGCTACGGCTACCCAAGTTATGGGCATGGGAGTTTCCAGCCAAGTTATCAAAGACCTAAAGGCTTCCCCTAACCTCGAAATTGAATCGGCCGGTGGCATTATCACCATAAGGTATAAGTAGTTGTTAACTTCACTTTACCATATGCTCGAAAATTGTATGGTCTGTGGACAACTTATTGATTCGGGTGAGGTTTCCCATTATCTTCAATTCCGTCGAGTCCATCAACGTTGCTCTACGGAACGTTTTCTTCCACCACTCGCACCCGTGAAAGTTAAAATTGTCCGAAAAAAGAGAAAGACTATATAAGGGTGGTCTCTGTAATCGGTTACTATGAAGTTAGCCCACGCACTTGTGTTCCTATTGATTTCTTCAATGGCCGGTTGTTTGCAAGACGATATTGAACCCGTCATTCCAGAGCCACAGATGGAAGCAGAATATAATGATTTTTTAAATGCTTTCCAGTTTGAAAATGTTCTCCCAATGGGGCATGGAAACACTACTGAGATTTATTTTGAAAATGGGACTGAAGTAAAACTTATCCTTCAAGCAAGATTCCATGAGCCTGTGGCTTGGGACCAAGGTTATGTGAACCTTTCTATTGTTGGCCCCGGACTGAATGTTTCAGTTCAACAAATTGACGATGTTCGTAATTACACATGGATGGTTAACTCTTCTGGCAATCACACTATTGAGATTCTTTCAGAGGGTTCTGATAATCAAGCAGACAATCTTCCCGGCGATGCTTACATCGCTGAGTTCAACACCACTATTTGGAGGGTTGTTGAATGACCGTTCCAATTCCACAGGACGATGGTGCTCATGAACATCGGTGGAGTCCACCGACAATTTCATTGGGTGTCAAAACCAGTTATTGCCTTAATCCTAATTGTCAAGCCGTTATGGAGTGGTTGGATTGAATAATAAACTAAAAGGACTTCGATGTTATTTGGCAGGACCTATTGACCACGCTGCTGATGATGGTGTTGGTTGGAGAAACCGAGCCAAATTGTGGCTGGAACAAAAAGGCGTTGTTGCTATGGATCCATGTGATAAACCTACTGACCAAGCCGAGTATCGTGAAATTGGTGATGAGAAGAAATACCTTATGAGGTTAAAAGAAGAACGTAAGTTTGACGAACTAACTACCTACATGAAAGGTATTGCTCATATCGACTTGCGTATGCTTGACCGTAGCGATTTCGTTATCGTTTACATTGATATGGAAGCCAAACCCTTTGGAACTATTTGGGAATTGCAAAACGCTCTTCATCAAAAGAAACCCACCTTTGTCTTTGCTGCTAATGGTAAAGAGAATGTTTCTCTCTGGCTTTATGGAGTTATGAACCACAATTACATTTTTGATAACATGGGTGATTTGTTTCTCCATCTCAACGAGGTTGATCAGGGTCTTGAAGACGTAGACTTGACCCGTTGGGTGTTTTTCGATGAGTGATCCAAAAGACGACCGTTTCTGGATTGATTTCAAATGCTCCCTTTGCAATAGCGGAGCCGACCGAGAAATCTTTCACCGAGATGCCAATAGACCTATTTGTAATGCTTGTTATGAAACCCATAATTGGGAGTGTCCTGATTGTGGACGCACTTTCTTTAATGGTTTCAACCCCGGCATTTTGAAATCCCGTCATCATGGACCCAGACACTACATTGAACTCGATGAATTAGATCACAGATTCCGTAGAAAAAGACGAGAATGTGAAGGTTGGAAATCTGATGGTCGTAAGGCTGCTGACAGAAAATGGGGTTGGCATTCCACCCAACACCCCAAGCGGGCCGGACCCATTATTCGAGACCCAGATGATTTGGACCGATACCCAAAATATAAGTAACCATAACGCCAAACTATAAGTAGTCGTAGCATCAATGTTTTCTTATGAGTCACGTTTGGGGTCAGGTGCAAGCATCGAACCATACAAGGCTATTTCGCACTGGTCCAGAGGATGTCCTCGGTGAAGCCAGCGAACAAGCCATCAAAAAGTTTATCAAAGAAGCCAACGAAAAAATTGTTCGACAAGTTACTGATGAATTAGGTCAGAAAGTTTCTAAACAGGCTCAAGATGCCGCTATGCAAAAGGTTTTAAAAGAAGTTAGTAGCGATGCCGGCAGCGAAGTCATTCAAAAAGCCTACAAAGAAGCCCTTACTGAATCAGTAAAATCGGCTACAGGTGCTACTACCAAGAAACTTATCAAAAAGGAAACGCTTGAGGTTGTTGCCAAAAAAGCCGGTGCCGGTGCTACTAAATTAGCCGTTATGGGTGCTGGTGTTTGGATTCTCAACAATGTTGCCATGGGATTGGTAGATAACGTTACTGGTGGAGGTAGTGCTTTAGACCCCGGTGCTTGTGGAGATAAGATGAAGGAAGCCTATCCCGATCTCGAAGGAGATGAACTCGCTGAAAAGATTGACGAATGTGTCGCAGAGGTTGGTAACCGTATTGCTCTTTTGGGAACTGCTGCTATTGGTGTAGCCGGACTTATAGTCTGGAGCCTTGTTAGCAAAGTTCTTCCATCCGGAGAGTGATATCGTGTCGTGGGCTACCCAAAAAGGACAAGTTGTTTCTCGCAAACTTGAAGGTTCTGGACTTACAGGTTGGGCTTTAGAACAGTCTGGAGAGTTAGCCTGTAAAACAGATTTTGAATCTAAAGTTCGTATTGTTACTCCCGCAGGTTCATCCCCAAGTTATCGAACAGGTTCCAACGATGGAGACCAAGTCGCTTTCTGGAGTGACGTTCCACCCGGCTCTAAGGTAGAGTGGGAAGTCATTACCTACGCTGATAAAAAGAAGCGAGCCTCCGATAGAGTGCAATTGGAATTGACCTATCTTGATGTGGCCTACATCACCCGACTTGTTGACATTATTCTCACGGAACTTACAGATGAGCAACTGCAAGCCGTTGCCGGAGGAGATACCGAACTCATCGAAAACAAGGTTAAAGAAAAACTCAATGTTTCTGATGCTATCGTCTCTGTTTGGTCTGATGTAGTTACTACGGATGCAGAAGGAAAAGCCACAGGAAGTATTGATTTCAGCCCCCGGTGGCCCGATTCTGAATACACATTAGTTGCTCATTACGGCTATGGCGGGATGGGAGAAAGATCCACCACGGAAAAAAGAAATAAATTTTTGTTAGAAGAAGTTCTTCCGACTGCCGTGGAAATATCTTTAGTTATTGCTGCCACAGTAGCCACAGGTGGATTAGCAACTGCCTTTGCTATCGGAGCCACTGCTACTGCTGCGGTTGATATCGGCATTCTTTCTAAACAATATTTGATAGAAGGTTTCGGAGCCATTGATACCAATAAATATGGCTGTTCTTTTCCACTTACTGGTTTTAATCACGCCTATTCTTTCGATGTGGGCTTTGAAGAAGCCGTGTCATCATCGGGTTCAGGAATGAACTCCATTCTTAATAACCCCCAAGTTTTAGAATCCTATAAAGTAAAAGCCCTTCAAAACTTTTGGCCTGCCGCTATTGGCGGTAGCCTTGTTGTAGGATTGCTATTGTGGACCATTCTTGGAGGTAATTCAGATGAATAATCCCTTTGATTGGGGGCTTCGTGTCACAAAAAATGCTGAAAAAGATGTCTTGGGTGCTAAACTAACACAAGTTGGTAGTAAAGGCACAGGTAGCACCAGTTCTACTGTGCTATGTGATTCAAAACAAGAAGTCTGGATTTACACCGTAGATTACGATGAGGATAACAAGGTAACTGCAGGCACAGATAACATCGTAGTTTCTTTTGTTGGCACCGACACTTCCGGATTAGGTTGTATTGGTGAGTGGCTTAACAATGCTATGGAGACCACGGGCGAAGTTCTTTCAGGAGGAATCAAAATTGTTACTGATCCTGTTGATTGGTATACTACCGTTACCGGAGGTTTTGGCGGTGCTCTGGCACAAGAAGGTTCACCAATTGGTCAGGGTAGCACCATCGGTGATGCTGCAGTTTCCTCAGGATTTGCTCAAGGATATGTTGACTTAGTTGACGACGCTGGTGAGGCATTTTGTGGAAAGTATAATCCCTTCTGTGCTGAAGAATATCGTGCTGACCCTGATACCGGTGCCGAATGTATTGATGATATCTGGGGAACTTTATACCACAACTCGAATGGTAGTTCCCATAAAATCCGAGTTACCATTACTTGTGATGGTCAACAAGTCTATCAAACCGATATGGCTGGAGGCACTAAAAAGAAACTTTCTGGTGATACTTTGCTCTTTGAACCCATTACTAAAATGTTTAAGATCACACGCCCCGGCACATGGAAAGTTACGACCAAAACTTTGGGATCCTCTTCTGATTGTGCTACACCTAACTTAAACAAGTCATGGACTATCAATGTTCCCAAACCCGATGGCTGGGATGAATTTTCCCGAGATATGGGAGAGGTGCCCGCTCAGGTTAGCGAATTGACTCAAGATGTTCAGGCAGGTTTTGCTTCAGCAGGTATCCAAACTGAAGTTGACCCTCTTAAAGTTCTAACCGGCATAGTAGTAGCCGGTGGTTTGCTAACGTATATGTTCCTTAGTTGATAAGAACTTATAAGTAGGTGGGGTCTGCATTATAACTTATGAACTGTCCACATTGTAGTTGGAAATTACAATTCTTGGAAGAGTGGGTAGATTCAGAAGGCTTCCACGGACTCTTTAATTGTTCTTCTCCTTCTGATTGTGGCTGCGATATCAAAGTTACTACTGGTTTGTGGATAGCCTATGACAAAAACTGGATTCCACAAGAATTACTTTCTGAAACCGAACAGATTCTTCAAAGCATGGGAATGCTGCCTACACCACCTTGAGGTTTTATTTTGACTGAAAAAATGGTTATTGTTGATGGCGGGTTCTTTGTTTCCCGATTGGCTAAACATTGGGCACCTAAGGGTAGATTTACTCGTTGGATGAGACGCGTTGAGCAAGGTAAAATGAATTATGCACTATTTCTTAACAAAGTTAGGAAAACCTTTTTTCAAGATCTCAACTACTTGCAAATGAGAATCCGTGATGCAGGATACGGGAAAGTTCCAGTTCATATTTGTTGGGACGGCACCAACGGACGCAACCATCGAGGTTCAATTTACGCTGCTTACAAGGCTAACCGAGTTCCCGCTTCCCGTGCTGAAGGATATGATGCGGCTACTTACGCTAACCGAGACATCAGAGATGATTTCAATAATCTCGGATTGGATGCTATGAAGTTACGTTCTGGTTTTACAGGACATTACGACGAAAAATTAGAAGCCGACGATTTAATTGCTGATATGGTGGTTGCTAACGTTGATACCGACATTTTGTTGCTAACTCAAGATTCCGACCTTCACCAATTGCTTCGTGTTAAACCAGATCTTGTTTTTCACAACTTTGTAGATATTCTTAAACCCACCGTCACCTTCCCAATGGATGCTTACGCAGACTGGAAAGCCATCGCAGGAGATTCCTCTGATAATATCCCCGGCATCCCCTCCGTAGGACCCAAAAAGGCTGCCGATTTAATCCTAAAACACGGAGACATTGAATCAGTCCCTGATGAAAACTTTAAGTCATACACTTTCTTTGTGGGTTATATGCAACATGCTGCTGATCAATTGACTAATTTCCGAACCGAAAATGATCGGTCTTTGGGTTGGGCTACCCGCAAATACGGTAAAGCATGGCAAAACCTTGAAGAAGGAAAATCAGTTGTTCTAAATCATGACCAATGGATTAAGTTAACTTCTGCTGATGCTGTCGATGAAACATGGTTCCGTTGCGATGACTTTACCGATACCATTTTAGGATACCGTCAAATTATTACTTTGCCTTCCACACTTTATCCCCGTGATGATAACATAGATAAAGGTGCTAACAAAGAGGAATAACCATGAATGAAATTCGTATTGATTTGGAAACTCTTCAAAAGTATATTGAAGAAACTGCTCCCACCTCTGATAATTATCACAAAGGTATTCATTATCTGCTTATTAGTTTGCTTACTAATGGCTCTGTCTGGAGAGACCCCGCTCAAATCGTGTTAACTATCGAAGATATGGAGGCTGAGTTAAATCCAGACCTCGGCAAATTGTTAGATGATATTGCACGGAGGCGAAACCATTGAGTTGCCCTGTTTGTTCTTGTCGTAATTTCAAAAAGCCCATGAAGAAATCTAAGGGATACTGGACTTGTGGTTGTGGGTATGCTGTGTCTATCTCATCCGAAAAGTGATTCCAGACCATCCCATCCGTCAGGTTCGGAGTAACTTCCTGATAATTCAGGCTTTAATGAAGGATATTCACGGATTAGAAAGTTAACGATATCCATTCTGTTAATGCTTGCACGAAAACCACTTATTAAATAAGTTTTTCTCTCAATGATACCCATAATGTTTTCCATGACTCCCATGTTTAGCAAAGACCGCAATTGTTCTCTCTGTTTTTCAGTAGCCTCTGGCACGTTAGCAAAATCAAAAGCGGCAGCACCTGCAGTATGTGGTGAGAACCAATCAAAGATATTGCTATTTCCAAATAGTGATCCCAAACCCCGGAAATGATCATCATCGCTCTCAAAAACCACTACACCAGTCTTAAAATTATATGAAAAAATAGGTTCTGTGCCATCACTTGCCATAAACGTAGGGTGAAGATGGATTATATCTGGATCGTTTTCGATAAATCTAACCTCCAGACCGCCAATTTTCAACCAAATAATGGTGGCAGCACCAATGGTGCGATCGGCTATTTCGCCAAACTCACGAGGACTTAGTTTCATGAGATCATTCCATTTTCTTTCATCGGCTAAGATATGAGCAAGTTGTTCACCGATACCCCGATCCATGAGTTTCTTTTTTGTGGCTGACTTTACTACCATTAAATCACCCTCTTGTTAATTGCCCCATGAAACACGAAACGGTCTGGGGGGCTCCATGCAAATACATTCACACCAAATTGTTGATTGAACATTTCCACCGGAGCCTCATTCTCAAAATAATTTCTACTATTTTTGTAATAGTCAATTGGATTCACAACATAAACTAAGGACACTCCCGGCTGGCTCAAAGGATCATCAAAAGGTTTTATATTTTTTTCATAAAATTCTTCTTCATCAGGGTCTAAAAAGAAATCCTTGTTTTTATTATAGGCATGATGTAAGCGTGTGAAAAAAATACATAATTCTGGAGGTATGTTATCTCTGTGAACCATATTTTCATCCTCTGCATAAGGATCCCCCATACTCCGAGCCATCCACCAATCTGCTGCTGATTGGTGAGGTAACCATAATGAACGCTGGGTGAAAGAGGGCTGAACCGAAGGAGGTTTCCGTTCTCTAAAATAATGGTGAATCATCTGCCAGACCTTATCCGTGAACATCACATCACCTACCCATCATTTTTATAACCTGATTGTTAATGGACTCATATTGTGGAGTAGCCGTATGTAGTCGAGTTATTTCTCGTGCAAAAGATTCATCCAAAACATACATGTTATAGATAGAACCATCGTAGTCAGTGGACAATGGAGCACCATCATAACCCCTACAATCGATTTCTATGATGATATAACTTGTTTTGTCTTTGGGATTATTGGGAATGACTATTATTCTACTTTCGATGCTAATAAGTTCAGAATCAGCCTGTTCGGCAGACTTATCTGTCAGTTCCAGCATGAAGATTCCATCGTTTTGCACTAATTCGGAAAGAAAATCATTGTAGTCTGGACCAAAAGAAATTGTTAATCTTTTTTTCTTGGGTTGATGTTTTTTGGCTACGTCCCACAGTTCCTGAAAAGAAAACGGAGGGTAACGTCCTCTCAGTTTCGGATTCCACTCAGTATCTATAAAGTCAAATAAACCTTCGACCCACTCTTCCGTTGGATAATAGGCCATCATGCCACCTTCTGTCTGTTGATTGCTTGCCACCAAGAAGGTAGAGACCCATCTGAACTATACGAATGCATATACATCCTGTGATGCATAGTATCTGCTTTGAATGTAAAGTGAAATACCGATAACCGAGCCACAAAAGACGCAATATCTATCCAACTTGTGGGCAGGTAATCAATAGGGTAGCCCCCAGCAAGACCGAATCCCAACTTGAACCAGATCTGTGAACTTTCAGACAAAAGTGATTTCAGTCCCTCAGGACAATCGTATATTCTTTCACCTTCAGGAATATCCGTAACTTGACTTCTCCAATTTGGCACAGTCTTATCCAGATCTTTCCAAGAATTACTTGCCCGATCTGGAATCCATACTTTATCTATCTTAAACATTCGATTAACCTCACCCGTGACAATTCCGTTTCTCGTCTTATCGAGGGGTGAACTATTCCTAACCGATACCTCAAATACTATGGGTGCTTCTTTAACAAATGGAGTAGTAGAGTCTGTAAAGCAAATTAACAATTTTTGATTTTCAAAATAAGGCAACTGTATTACTTTGCTATCAAACTGTTCTGGCAACATTGACTGTATGTTTCTTTGGTATCCCGGAGGTGCACTCTCTGCCCTCTCAACCATCTGGGTGAACGTATCGGGCCTACCCAGCAATTCAGACCACATAATTATAATTTGCACCTCCAACTATTTAATAGTAACTGAAAAAACTACATATAGGTTATCGCCATCATATAGTCTATGGACGAAGCACCGCCCAAGAAAACTATTTCTGTTAGTGTTGATTCTAAAGAACACGCTCGAACCAAAGAAGTTTGTGAGATGTTACTTAATGCCGATATCGAAAATCTATCTGAAGGTGACATCAAAGTTTATGATTACGATAACCCTGAAGACTGTTCTCTTTTTGAAAGAAAAACATGGGGTGATGCTTACTCCTCTTGGCAATCCAAGCGAATGCAAGAGCAAATTAGTCGTTTAGTTGCGTCTGCTCCACGCACCTTCCTTATTGTTGAAGGTTCACCTCGTGACATTTTTACTGCTAACCAAAATCAAGTTCGTTCTTTGCAACAGTTTTTCAATCGAGTTTCTTCCGAGGTTCTTCCCGTTGTTTACACCGAATCTTTAGATGAAACCATTCGTTATATAAGATCCCATTCTCTTCGTATGCAAGAAGGTGAACTTTATCAATTGATTCGACCCGTGACCGTAGTAACTTCCACTTCTAACAAACATCATGCTGTTTTAGAACAAATCCCTCGGGTTGGTAAGAAATTGGCTAAGAAGATTTACGAAACTTATGGTTCTTTGGGTGATTTTGTGGTTAACTTTGCTACCAACTCTGAAGAAGTCGGAGTTAAACCCGGTTCAGTAACCTACACCAAAATTACTGAGTTCTTGGCTCAAGGCTGGAACCCAAAAGTAGACCGTGAAATCATTTTTAAAGCCGAACCCACCCTCCCCGGAGGTCTTGAAGACATGGGTTTTGAAGGAGATGTAGAAAATACACATCAAAAGAGGTTGTTTTAGTTGTGTCGTGTGTGCGATAGAGATCAAGCATCCAAAGATATTATCGAAGCCATGAAGTTTCGGTATTGGGATCACGACTATTGTTCATTTTACTGTCAAAGATTTGACGAATTAAAACTTACTAAGTATCAGCCATCTACTAACGTTCATACTCAGCATTTCGATTGGTATCCACCCATTCAACAAACTTGCGAAGGTTGTGAAAAAACCTTTGAACTACGGTGGGCTCGTGAATTAGCCAATAGGCAATTTTGTTGTAGAAAATGTCAAAACAAAAGAGGGCCTCGGAAAAGAAGTCGAAAAGCCTACTGGCCACTTAAGATACTCAAGCATTCTAAAAATCCCATACCTGCTTCTGATTTCATCCCTCGGTTAGAAGGACAAAAGAGATACCTATACACTACTTCTTCAGTAGCCCAGATTCTTCGAAATTATGTTACTAAAAATATTGTTGAAGTCGTGGAAGGAAAATGGCCTCATGCTAATGTTTACACCATGTCAGAGTGGGCCAAACAAAAACCACTTAAGGAGTTGTTAGTGTGAGCGATCCACTAAGGTGTGATAATTGTAGGCTGTGGCTTGAAAACGCTGTCAGCGAACTAATGAGTCGTTTAATGAAGGGAGAGAACTTAACTACCGAACAACTTATGGCTTTACAACGGAATTACACACCCGATGATGTGTGTTCTTGTGAACCCATCCCCTCCCGCACCCACCCCTTTGCTGTCAACTGGTGTTGCAGTAATCCCCATTGGTTTCAGCAATCTTTATAAGGGTTACAACGACAATTGGTTATCATGCCAACTATCCGCCACATGGGCAAAAACTTTACCACCAAACACTACGCCCATTTAACCACTGAAGAGTGTCGGCAGATTCGAAACTCCTTTTGGATTAAACCTGATTTGACTGAAGTTCAAACCCAAATCAAAAAGATGTATGCCGGTGGCTCCCGCATGAATCACATTTACGGTTACTATTTTTACCACCTTATGGCTGATTGTCGTTTAAAAGGACATAAGTGGACTATCAAGGAGTTTATGCAAAGTGACTATTTGATTCGTTTTGCTATCGGTAAAGCCAATGCCTTTCCAAAAATCTATGCTTTCGACCACGCCAAAAATCTCAAAACTTTGTTTCGTTTGAGTCCCTCAGGAACTGCCGCCAAGTTATCTAACTTCCCTTACAAGCCTGTGCAATCAATCCTCCAAGATTACAATGTCAACAATAACTACTATGATTTCAGTTGCGGTTGGGGTGTTCGCCTCATGGCTGCTCTTTGTCAAGATGTCAACTATTTCGGCACCGATCCTAACGCTGCTCTGTGCAATAACCTCAACGATTTGGTTAGCGAGTTCAAGACTCAAACTGCAACTACTTCTCAAGTCGATATCCGTTGTCAGGGTAGCGAAACCTTTGTTCCCGAGTGGGAAAACACTATTGGAGTAGCCTTTAGTTCCCCACCTTATTTTGATTTAGAAGTTTATTCTGAGTCTGATTCCGCAGGTCAAAGCACTAACTTCAGTTCCTACCAAGCATGGTTGAACTACTATCTCGAACCCACTATCAGTAACATCCACCGTTATCTGGTTGACGAAGGATGCTTCCTTTTCAATATCAAGAACATCAAGGGGCACAATCTTTATGACGATAGCAAGGCTTTAATCGAATCCAAAGGTTTTGTCTTGGAAAAGGAATTAGATCTCAAAAATACCAATCGTATAATTTTGCAACAAAATGACAAGGATAACAATGAACGCATTATGGTTTTCCGAAAGAAGTGATTAAAATGCCCGCACCAAAACAAGGAAACTCTGAATACCCTGAAGCAGAAAAAGCAGGACTTATATCTGTAATTTCGACTGAACTGCGAGTCAAGGGTAGAGAAAAACATATTTGTCAACATTGTAATAGATTGGCCTCCATTAACAATACTAAATATCAACTTTGCAGCACTTGTTGTCCTAAACTAAGGAATTATGGTGAGCCTTGCAGTATTGACGGTTGTTCTAACGTTTGTGATGGAAAAATTGCTGTTTTCTTTTGGAAAGGAAGGCTTGTTTGTGATTCCTGCAAAGCAATTTTGAGAAATTATTCTCTTTCATTTTCTGAGTATCAACTGTTGAGGAACGTAACCAATTGTCAGATATGCAACACTGAATTGAATCATCAACATAGTAGAGGCAATAAGAAGGGTGCTTGTATGGATCACGATCATAATTGTTGCCCCACTGGAGGAAAATCTTGTGGAAAGTGTGTCAGAGGAGTTATTTGTCAACAATGTAATACTGCAGAGGGATATATTAAAGCATCAGGGCATGATGTTTTAGATTGGGCACATATGTTAATCGATTATTTGAAACAATAACTTTATAAGGGTCATTGAATAATTTAATTTTATGTTCGTTAAACCAGAAGTGGATTACCAGCAACAAAGCAAAAACACAATTGAGTTTCTTTCTCAGGCATTTGAGGGGGATTTGCTGAAAGCAATTATGGAGTTTGTTCACAATGCTATTGCATACTCTGATTTCAAAACACTTGAAATTGAGTTGCATAAATCTGCTGATGGAAAAAGTATTGAAAACATCTGTTTTGTAGAAAAAGATTCCTCAGGTTTTTCAGACCCATATCTAATTTCTCCAATGACTATTTCACTTGCTGCTGAGGGTAGAGATCACAACTTTGATTTTGGATTCCGAGGAGCCATTAAGAATCTGGCAAAAGGTTTTTCCGCTCACGGAGGTTCTGCACAAACCTCATGGCAATATCCTAACCTTGAATCATGGAATAATAACAATCCTGTTGAGGGCATCCCCGGCGACCAAGGTTTTGTTTTTTCCGTCACCCTTAAAGACCCATTACCTATCAAAGTAGATGGACGTTCTCGAAAAAAGGGAAAAGACTTGAAGGGTTTGATTCAACTACTAAAACAAGGTTTTTACCATCACCTCAAGGACAATCTTGATTGTCAAGTTTATGTTTCTATTTGGGGTAGCGACGGAAAGGCACAACTCAAACAAACCCTGAGAGTTTCCGATTGGGAAGATCAAAGAACTGAGGAACACAGAATAACACCCTCAGAAGTTCCTACCCACCTACAATATCTTTTAGATGACCATCTGACAGTAGATTGCATTAAACTCAACAAACATTATTCTTTTGATTCTGCCCTCTATACTTATTCTAATGGATTGCAGGCCATTTACGTTACTGCTAAGGGACAAGTTATTGTCAATGCCCCTGATGTAAGAAGTATGTTTGATTCAGAGTATCATCGAGTCGATAGAAATAGTATTATGGTAGTAGTCCAAGAAAAACCTAATTCTTCTCCAGTGCTTCCTCCTTTGGCTACCAAAGGAAAAGGATTTAATCTTTCTGAACCCACATCATTGATTCACGACACCGAAGAGTTATTTGGAGAAATCTGGAAACTATATCTCAGTGGATGGGTTAATAATCAATCCAGCAAAAATGAAATCGAAAGGGAGTATATGCAACCTGCTGTTGATAAGGCAATCACTTATCTTACTCAAGAAATTGAAAGCAGATCTCGTGAAGTTACTCTGGCAGGTAGCAAAAAAGCCATAGATCATTGTGTAGTTCATAAAGATGGTTCTATCACCCTTATTGAAGATGGAATTAAACTATCTGATAAAATTAACCAGTTTGCTCAGTATTCTATTCTTGCTAAATCTGATGGAAAGACTATCAACAAGTTTATTTTTGTGGTTTTGGATAACCAACTTCAACCATGGGAGCAAACTTATCTTGATGAAATTAGCACCATGACTGGAGTTCCTTATGAAGTTAAAAACATGGTTGACTCACCATTTCCATACCAAGGCCCACATCCTGACGCCAGTAACAAGTGGCAGTTCAACTGAAACTACAAATAGTTGAAGCCCCCATTGATAGTTATGCCATTCTCTATGCTCACCGCTGAGGTCGGAGATAACAAGGACTACACCGTTGGTATTATTGAATGGGATAGGGGATATATTCGGTTTAACAAACACCTTTTTGAGTCATCAAAATATACTACCTCTGATGGTCAATCTTACTACGCTGTCAAATCAGAAATACCCGCCGATGAAGACGATTTCAATTTAGACCTGAAAGACGACTTTGAACCTAACCGTGCCGATACAATTCTGGTAGGTTACATTCGACGTTCTAATGCAGGGGCAAAGTTTAAGTTTTCCATTAACGAGTCTGCTGCCCAAGAAATCCGAGAAATGCAGTCCCAAAAAACAGAACAGGATTGGCTGGGTCAAATCGGTAGTGTTCCTTCTAATGCTATGGGCATTATAGTGGGGTTCAGGAGATCTGCTTTGGTTAGAGTTATGAAAGGCGAAAGAGCCGTTACTACGATCATATCTATCGACCTAATACCCACTCCCCATTATGTTTCTATCAATAGAAAAACCATCTTTGACCGAAAAGCATAAGAGGGTGATGGCCACCATACTGACCCATGAGTATGGAAGCAACCCTTAGAGTTCCACTTGCTAAGACTATTCTTCGGGGTCTTGAAGCCATCGCTGAAGAAGGCATTTTGTCTTTTGATAAAGACGGCATGAACATCATTTTGGTTGACGGCAATCGCTATAAGATGCTTCGCACTTTAGTTCCTGCCGATGCTTTCCAAAACTATCGCTTTGGGTTTTCTGAATCCCAGCGTATCGGAGTTATCTTTTCTCGTATGGGTTCTATCGTCAAAACTTTAACTGCCAAAGATGAACTCACTTTGTCTTTAGACCAGCCCGGAGATAACGTTCGTTTCCGACTTCTTGCTAACGGTATTTCTCAAACTGTCAAACTACTTCGTTTGGATCTAATGAATGATGTCCAGAACTGGCCACAGATGGATTTTGACTATCAGGCTACTATCCCCGGCAAAAACCTCAAAGATTTCCTTAAGACTACCGCTAAGACTGTTTCTTTCACTGTTTCCACCGAGGCTAACGACTTGGTTTTCCGTTCTAACTCACAGGATGAACCTGTGGTTTGGAAACACCCTCTTGTCGATTTCACCGGCAAGATTGAACCCACCCTCTTCACTACTGAAGAGGTTTCCTCTGCTTTAACAGCAGTTTCCCGTTCCGATTTAGCCGTCAGAGGTTCTAATAGTTCCCCTGTTGAGTTTGATTGGATTGTTGAAGACTGCCGATTCACCGCATTGGTAGCCAACCGGAAGTGATGTTATGACAAAAAAGATAATCCGAAAAAAGAAAAGCAAACCGACATCTTATCAAGCCGCTAAATCCTTGGTAGAAGTCGACGAAGTAGTAACTGCCCAAAATCTGGTCGATAGGCTTATTGACCAAGGGCGGAGAGAAATCCCTACCAAGAGGAGCCTTTCGGCTCAGATGAAGATGGATCGGGACTTTCTGGCCGTTCCTGTAGCCACCAGTCGTTCTCCGGCTGCTTACAAGAGAATTGCTTGAGAGATAACCATGATTGACCGAATCCCTTGTGTATTTTGTCAGAAATTAGTTTGGTCTGACGAAGCCACTCAAACCCAGTTCGGAGATTCTTGCACCCGTTGTGCCTATCCTGAAATCGTTGCTCAATACGGGGTTTCACCATGAACCTTTTAGTAACCTATGGACTCGTTTTTTTGGCCTTTAATTTTGTGTTAGCGATTTGTGAGCGTCTTTGGCTTCGCCCTGTCATCGACCCCGGCGATGAATAATTACTTATAGCAGCAGCACCCATTTTAGTGTATGTCCCAAATTATCAATTGGTTTCGTTCCTCGGAACTACAAAATATTGTTTACACAGTTAGTGATGGAATGTCGGCCTTAGGTAAGGCTTTGGTCGACACTTGGTATGGTAACCATGGCGAGAGCCTCGGTTTTTATATCAGTCCGAGAAAGTTTGAAGGTATCTTCCAAAAGATGTCTGATTTAGGTCACGGACGACAATATGATTTAGAACTGATTCCAATTAAGTCTCAGGCTAATTACGTTCCACGAATCATAGCCTATTTTACCACCGTCAATGTAGAAAATATTGAAATGGTAGATTCCCGATCTTTTGCAATTCAAATAGCCCAAAAAATGGAAACTGAATACGACAGACCTATTGTGATCGTTCGATTCCAAGTCAAAACCGCAATCGGAGCGACTAAAGTTCTTAACGATCGTGATTTAATTGTTTTTGTTGATCCATCCGGTGACCTTCGTGGAGGTTACTATCTCCACAAGGCCGATGCCCTCACCACTTCCGAAGACATTATCTCTAAGTTCGTCAACTAAGGGGATTGAAGACATATAGTTAACAATCCCAAACAAGCACAAACAAACTCTCTCAATTTGCAAGAGGTTTAGAAACCCGAGCCGATAACTATAAGTAGGAGCGGGGTAGCATCACTTTTTATGTCACCATTCGCTTTAACAACCACCTTCCTCGACAAATATTCTCGCCGGAAGGCTCCTTTTGGATTCAACGGATTGGGCGAATTAGTTTACATGAGAACTTACTCTCGACTCAAGGAAAACGGTAAGAATGAGAAGTGGCACGAGACTGTGCAACGAGTGGTTGAAGGAACTTATCGTATGCAACAACGACATATCGAAGCCCAAGGTTTGGGCTGGAATGCTTGGAAGGCTCAGCACTCTGCACAAGAGATGTTTGACCGCATTTGGAACATGAAGTTCTTGCCACCCGGTCGTGGTCTATGGGCTATGGGGACTGCCATTACCGAAGAAAAAGAACTTTTTGCTGCCCTCAATAATTGTGCTTTCGTATCTACCAAAAATCTCAAAGAGGATCTTTCTAAGCCTTTTACCTTCCTTATGGATGCTTCTATGTTGGGAGTAGGTGTCGGATTCGATGTCAAAGGTGCTGGTAGCCTTATTGTCAAAGGACCTGCTGAAAACCGACGCTCTGAAAACTTTGTTATCCCTGATACTCGTGAAGGTTGGGCCGAGTCTCTTCGACTTCTTTTAGATTCTCATTTCCTTGGCACTGCTCCAGTAGTTTTCGATTATTCTAAAATCCGTGCTCATGGCGAACCTATCAAGGGATTTGGAGGCACTTCTTCTGGACCTCAACCCTTGGTTGATTTGCATGATAAAGTAAACGCCATTCTGATTGAAAATCAAGATAGCCCTATTACTATCACCACTATTACCGATATTATGAATCTTATTGGTGTCTGTGTGGTAGCCGGTAACGTCCGTCGCACTGCAGAAATTGTTTTTGGTCCTGCAGACTCTGATGAATACGTCGATCTCAAAAACTATGAGGTTAACCCACACCGAGCCGAATACGGTTGGACTTCCAACAACTCTGTGTTCGCTAAACTCGGTATGGATTATGGACCTACTGCTGAGCGTGTGCGAATCAACGGTGAACCCGGTTACGCTTGGTTGGAAAACATGAGAAACTATGGTCGTATGGCTGATGCACCTGATTACAAAGATCACCGTGCTGTTGGCGGCAACCCTTGTTTGGAACAAACTTTGGAATCTTATGAATTGTGTTGTCTGGTTGAAACCTTCCCTGCTAACCACGATTCCATGGAAGATTATTTGAAAACTTTAAAATACGCTTATCTTTACGCTAAAACCGTTACTCTGGGTAAAACCCATTGGCCCGAAACTAACCGAGTTATGCTCCGAAACCGCCGAATCGGATGTTCTATGAGTGGTATTGCTCAGTTCGTCACCCAAAATGGACTCAACGAGATGCGTCGTTGGATGGATTCTGGTTATCAAGAAATCCAGCGTTTGGATGAGGAATACTCTGATTGGATGGCTATCCCTCGTTCTATTAAGACCACAAGTATCAAGCCTTCTGGAACTGTGAGCCTATTGGCTGGTGCCACCCCCGGAATCCACTATCCTGAATCTCAGTTTTATTACCGTCGTGTTCGATTGGGTATCACCTCTAACTTGGTCGGACCCTTGGAAAAGGCTGGTTATAATCTTGAACCCTGTGTTGGTGCTGAAGACACCACTTTGGTAGTTACCATTCCTGTTTCTCTCGGAGATAGTATGCGAACCATCGCTGATGTCCCAATGTGGGAACAACTTAGTATGGCTGCTGTGGCCCAACGTTGGTGGGCAGATAACCAAGTTTCTTGCACCGTTTCTTTCGATCCAGAAACTGAGGGTAGCCAAATCCCTCACGCCTTAGATTTCTTCCAATACCACCTCAAGGGAATCTCATTCCTACCTCGTTTGGATTACGGTGCTTACCCACAGATGCCTTATGAAGCCATTACTGCTGAGACCTATCACGACGAAGTTTCTAAATTGGGAAGGCTTTCCTTTGCTCGCATGAGTGGTGAAGATTCCGTAGCCGAACGCTTCTGTGATACTGACGTTTGTGCCATTGATTTCGTGGCTTCCCCTTTGGAAGACGATGATGTGGAAACCATGGCTTCTTGAGCATTGTTTTAGTTATTCGATACCTATAAGTAGTAGCAACCACCACTTACCTTATGGGTCGCAGAAAATCCTCCGTTATTACAGATATTGCTTTTGAAGTTCTTCAATCAGGTCCAAAAACCTCGCACGACATTTACGATGCTATCCGAGCCACAGGTTACCATTATTTACCCACCGTTCGAGAAGTCACTTTTGCCCTCAAAGCAGACCGTCGTTTTCGCCAAGTTGACAAAGTAGTTGTGGGAACGGCCCTTCGTTCAAGATCTCATTCAGTGGCACTTTGGGGACTTAATAACAACCGTTAATAACCTATAACAACCATAAATGTTGTTGGACATACTCTCGTAAACTATAAATAGTGGTGCGATGCAAAACACACTATGGAGTTAGAATTGGCACTGCAACAAGTTAATCACAGGGCCGAAGTTACCAATATTCATCTTAATCTGGTAAAACATCGTTTGCAACACCTCAATCAATGTGCCCAAATCCTAAGTGCCAAAGCCCTTCGTCTTCTTAATCGGGAGTGAAATAGTTGGTAGATACAGACAAGCAAATATTGGAGAACTTTGTTTCTGAGTTCTCAGGCATGATGGAATCATTCATGTCAGATCACCAAGATTATCAATTGGCTTTGCTTGATTTACAACGTTCCGTAGAAGATGTCCAAGAAGATACCAAAGGATTGTTGAAAACTGTTCGAGATGGAAACGGACAGCCACCCTTAACTACTCGCCTCGCCGTAATGGAGGAAAAACAAAACGAGATTGATCGTAAGATTGGTCGTTGGTGGGCTTTGTTGTTAGCAGCAGTCCCCGGACTTTTAGCCTTCCTCCAAAATGCGATGTGATTTCATGTTTTATCGTTTTACAGATGGAGCCGGGAATAAATACGTTTTTACTCCCTTTGCTAACCATATCTGGGACGAGGCAACTATCACCACCGTGAATCAAGAAAATCCTCAACCTACTTATCGAGGACTTGAGGCCACTAAGTTTATTAAGAGTTTGTCAAAAATTAGTAGTATTGAAAAAATCAATACCACATCCACTCCCAGAAAAGAACTTTTTAACCAATTGTTAAAACCATGGATGAATTATACGGCCGCTATTAACGTTACTCGAAAACACATTTTGGCTGGGTTTACACACACACCAATTAAGTTAACGCCACTTTACATCATTATTGATAACGGCATCAGTGGTATTCAATCCTATGATTACTTTTGGGACGAGGATCCTAAGTTTCAATCTGTGTTTCGTGATGACATGGGAGGCAACCATCAATGGTTATTTTACTGGGTTAACACTGGAGGGCGTAGTGGTATGGCCGCTATCAGCGAACATAAACTCCCACCCATACTGGCTCAATTGATTCCTAAATGGTATTCTTCACCCACCCAAGATGAAAAATTAACTACCCTTATTTCGGATTATCCTAAAGGTTCAATCCCAGAATTTGACAAACAAGAAAAGTTTATCCTCATAAAAATCAAGGAATTGGTAAGTCAAGGCATGGACCAACAAGAGGCTTTTGATAAGGTTATGCGACAGTATTTTGTAAAATTAAGAGCCCAAGATCCAGAAGTTTATTATCCTGAATATGCCAACATGGGTTTCCCACATCCTCGCCCAGACTACCGTGACGAAAGGTATAAGTAGTCGTGTCGACAAGATTCTATTATGCCCTATGCTGACCCTGAGAAAAAGCGAGCCTACATGGCTCGTTATAACTCGGAGTATTATGAGCGTAAGGCAGAAACCATCAAACCTAATGTTGCTACCAATAAAACTCGACTCCGTGCTGAGAAAAAACAATGGGCTTTAGATTCCACTCGTGGCTGTTGTTATTATTGTTCTCGTGAGAATCCCGAGTATTTGCTGGTGCGTTCCTACAATCGAGTTTTGTTACCTACCCCGGTGACTGACCAATCATGGGAAACCTTGAAAACCCATTTAGATCAAGTTGAGGTTATCTGCACTGTGTGTGAAAGAGACCGTCGTCGTAAACCCATTTCATCGTAAAGTATAAGTAGTCGTAGTGATAATTTCACCGTATGAGCACCTTTAATGCCGATAATAGCCGAACCATTGATTCCAAAGTCCAGAAAGAACTGAATATCCAGATGGTGGATAATGGGGCTTATGTTCCATATACAGATGTTATTGTTGATTGCTCAGGATCCATGGGTGCCGATATGGGAGGCGTGAGTCGAGTGATGTTCACTATGAATCTTCTTAAAACGTTGCTGGAAAAAAAGCATGTAACCATGGATACGCTGGTTCATGGATTTGATAGTAGTTATCGAGGTTGTGTCCCACTAAATAAAATCCTGAAGGACATTTCTGAGAAAAAGATTATTGATACGATGTTTTACCCCGGAGGAGGAACTACTCCCTCTGCTGCTTTAAAGCACGTTTCTGATGTTACCAGAACTTTAGGCATTCTTGATATGTATACGGATAACGATCTAAAACGCAGTTTTACCACACCATATGACCTTATTTTCTATGGTGCTCCTTATCAAAACTAACCGAAGACTTTATATAGGAGGCCGTAGTAGTTATCTACATGGTCAACATTATTCGTTCCCCCCAAACCTTCTACCGTCGAACTGCTTCTAAAAATCTGGTCCAATGGACTATCTGGTTAGAAGAAGATAGTGGAGTTTATACTGTTAAGACCTCCCATGGCCAAAAAGGAGGCACTATTTCAGAAGACGCTGGTGTTATCATCACTGCTGGAAAATCCAGCCGCACTCCTGAAGAACAAGCCCTCTTGGAATACGACTCTAAAGTTAATACTAAGCGAGACCAAGGTTATACTTTTAACACCGATGGTATTTCCACTACTCTTCGCCCCGTTCCCATGTTAGCATGGCCTTTCGAAAAACACGGACACAAAATTGTTTTCCCTGCTTTGGCACAACCCAAGTTAGACGGAGTTCGCTGTATTGCTATCACTGAATCTGATGGCTCTATTACTTTGCTTACTCGAAAAGGCAAGGAGTTTCAACTTCTTGACCAAATCCGCAACGCCATTTCTGGCCAAAGACTCCCACCCAATATTATTCTCGACGGTGAACTCTTTTCTGATGAACTGGATTTCCAGCGAGTTGTAGGATTGGTTCGCAAGAAAACTTATAAAAACCAACAAGATATTGATGATATGGCTAAAGTCAAACTCAATATTTTCGATATCATTGATACCAACAAACCAGATCTTTCTTTCTTGGCTCGTTGGAAAGCAGCCCAAAACATTGTTTCCAAGGATTCATCTGGAAATTTGAGTTTAGTTCCCATTTACAAAGTTACCAACATTCAAGACATTGAAGCCTTGCTAAATAAGTTCCTCGCTGCTGGCGATGAAGGCGTTATGATTCGTAATGCTACCAGCCCTTATGAAGTTGGGAAGCGTTCCTACCACCTCCAAAAGTTCAAAAAGTTCTTCGATGATGAATATAAAATTGTAGGTGCTTTACAAGGTCAAGGAAACGATATTGGAACTGTTATCTGGGTTTGCGAAACACCAACAGGACAGACCTTCAAGTGCCGACCCAAAGGAACTCGTTCTGAGCGACAAGCATGGTATCGAGACCAAGACCAATACATCGGCAAAGGACTGACTGTTAAGTATCAAGAGTTAACAAATGACGGCATCCCTCGTTTCCCTGTTGGGATTGCTATTCGTGATTACGAGTGAAACTATAAGTAGTTGTGATTACCAAGTAACCCCATGGGTGAAATCATAAACTGGCTCCGGAAAGCAGATCCGGTTGTTTTTTATTATGAATCCATCTATAGTTCTTTCGAACAAGAATTGCAAACGAAGTTTTATACTCAGAAATCCTTTAAAAAACGGGACGTGGATCATCTTTTGGATTATTGGAACAGTGGTGACTGTGTAATTACAGAACTAAAATGGCTTCCAGATATTTCAAGCAGCAACCCCCTGTGGTTAGAAGTAGCCCAAAATTTCGACCCAGACGCTTCTAATTATCTTCCTTTATCAGAGCAAGCATTAACCCTAATCAAGAATAGACATCAAGAGATTCTATCTGGCGAAATCAAAGCATTTTCTCTTACTTCTTCTGATAAACAATATTATGCATTTTCAACTGGAATTGTTGAAGAGAACTTAAGGAGAGGGAACCTATGAGTAAAATCATCAACTTCTTCACGGAAACAAAGTGGATACTGGCTCAATCACACTATTGGGATTACGATCTCTCTATGACGACGGCCCGAGTTAACAATCCCGAAGATACTTACCGAATTATTTTACAGGCCGTTCATGATTTTTTTGATATCATCATGGAAGAAAGTCATGTGTTTGACGAAGATGAAGGCGATTTTCTTGGAATGATAATCGAAAAAGGCACTAAGTTCGTAGAATACCAATCACTTTCTGACTTTAAAAAAGCGTTAGAACGACTATCAACCCAAAATAAATTTGTTTATCTGTATTTAGTCATGAGTAGACAGGAAGGATCCTCTAATTATACTCTTCAAGATACTGATAATATGCGGAAGTGGAATTGATGTCGGAAATTATTAACTGGCTTCGTAGTCCCCACTATTGGTTGTGGGTTGACATTGGTCAAAATAAATACGAAGGCCCACTTTTAGGTGTCAGAGTTCTGTTGTCAAAAAAGGATGCTGATGCTTATGTGGCTCAGGAAATGGATGAATATACAGACGACGAGTATAGTTTAGTAAAAGTAAAAACTACCGACCAAATGATAAGCAATCAATTCGTGTCAAAGTTTATCAACGGACAATTGCCCAAAGATAAGATTATCAATTTTCAAAGATACCGTTACAGAAAAGGAGAGCGATATCTCACTACTTCTTACTTATTTGAGGTGAAAGCATGACTACTAATGAAGATATATTAAAAGCGATGGCTGCAGAAAAACACAAGATTATGTCGTCTACGATAAAGCCGCAAATGAAACCCAATATCACAGATGCTGAAATTGTAGCGGCCCATCGTGAGGCTACCAAACCCGGACGTGGAGGTCAAAAAATCGCAGGTGATTCACGAATGGGTGCCCCTAAACCATCCGTGGATATCAGTAACGCCCCACCCGTAGATTTCCACATCCCCGGTCTTGCGAAAATGCTTAAGAACGATCGTCGGTGATTTCGTGAGTGAAATCCCACCCTCTGCAGGACAACTTGAGGCTAAGGCCGTGTATGAGACATGGCGGAAAACAAATATTTCTTTAAAAGATGCTTTGGTATGGTTATACGATAATGAGTGGTGTTTTCAAGATGAACCTGAAGCGTGGGACCCAAGACATCGTTCAAACATGGCAGAACAACCTTTTTCAAATCTCCATTATTTGCTTTCCGATTTAGATACCAACATTCCCGAGTCTCAACGACAATTTGTATTTGAAGTTGTCGACACCTATATTTCTTTTAAATCTACGAGTATGAAAAGCCCAGTTTTGCTTAGAGAAGGTCGAGATGAATATCAGCAAAATATGTGGCCTAACCCCGTTATCAAAAAAGCAATTGGTTTCCAGCGTCGTTATGATTCCATAAATTATGAGGTGGTTATGTGATTTGCGATCCATTAGCACACAAGATGGATCTTGATACCTATGATGTTGGTCAGCATGAAGGTAGGTGCACAATCTGTAGTGCTTACCTAACTTACAAGTGGGACTATGATGAAAATCATTTTAAAAGCACCCTGTTTAGGACCTTCAGGGATCTAAATGGAATGGGTAATTATGATATGGCAACTATTGGCGATTACAACAACCCCCTTCTTTCATTCGGTGTTTTTAGTAATGTTGATAACGATCCTGAACTCGAAGAAGGAGTTATCATAATTCCATATACTTCAGTTATAATCGGTGCTGAACTTCCAGCACCTAACAAGCCAATCACAAAGTCGACTACGCATCCCATGAACCTGACTTATGAACAATTGAAATCGAAGTATAACTATTTTGGCTCCCATGTTGACCACGGTTTTCCGGGTAAAAGGTCAACAGATGATCAATTTAATAAAGCATGGCAAAAAATAGTATTAAATGATAGTTGGTTAAAAAATAATTTTTCTGGTTTTTATAACTCCATTAACAAACGCAACATATAAGTAGGTAGTCGATATCACAGACCCCCATGTGGGATGATTTCTTCAACTCTTACTTGTCTAACCGCCGATACACTCGTTCATGGATCTTTGATAACCGCCAAGACCCTGTCTTTGAACTTTATCGATTGATTCAACAAGCCATGGATGAAGCAGTTCCAAAAGAAAAACCTGAAGAACCTCAGTTTACAGTAGTAGCCACTAAAACCGTGCAACGCAACGGCAACACTTATCGAGTTACTGTTGAAAAACTTGACTCCAACCCCGGCGTTTCCGAAACTCCTGAAGAACCAGTGGCCGAAATCAAAATCGACGAGGAAAACACCGAGTTAGATGATACCACTAAAGAAGACCTTGCCTGAGGTTTTACCATGCCTTTCGCAAATCCCGAACAACGTCGTGCTTACCAAAAAAAGTATCAACGTCAGTATTATTTACGCAATCGTGATGAAGTTATCAAACGCACTTCCGACAATCGTCGAAATCTTCGAGAACGAAAGAAAGACTGGGTGCTTGCTAAATTAGGTGGTTGTTGCAAAGAATGTGGCTATGATGGAGCAGCCTTGGCTGTTCACCACACCGACCCCTCATTCAAACGACCTTGGGGTGATGTCCGAGGAGGTTCACAAGGCGGGATTGGTGCTACCTACCATCGAACCATTACTGATTACTCATGGGGCGATTTACACGCCAAGATTCACACACTGGAATTATTGTGTTTTAACTGTCATGGAGAACACCATATGACTCATGGTTACACTTCACTATCACCTGTTTCTTCTGAAGAAGAATGACGCAGATGACCAAAAACTATATATAGGAGCAAATGCTTACTTTTTGTTAGAGGGAACAGTGGGTTCCCTATGAATAACACTATAATAGGAAAAAGATTACTATGAAGACAAATAATTTCAAAAACACACTGCTTACAATTTTAACTACCTTGATGCTTGCTATGGGTGCAGGTCTCGCCGGAGCCGATGGCTCTGATCCTCTCGACCCCTCCGATGGTGGGGCTGATTGGGACGGTGACGGACTTACCAACTCTGAAGAGCAAACTCATGGCACTAACATGAACAACGCTGATTCAGATGGCGATGGCCTTCCCGATGGATGGGAAGTTTCCAACGGTCTCAATCCAACCAACGGTGGCGACGGCAACGCCGACCCTGATGGTGATGGATTAACCAACGCCCAAGAATATGCACAAGGCACAAATCCAAATAACGCTGACACCGACGGTGACGGCAAAGCCGACAACGTTGATCAGTTCCCAACCGATCCAAATGATGGAGAATACTCTGACTCTGATGGAGACGGTATTCCAGATGCATATGACCCCGATTTCCAAGAATCTGATGCAGGTTCTGGCAACGGAGGAACAGAAGGCGGCGGAGAATCCGACGCTGGAGGCGAAGGCCAAGGACAAGGCCAAGGCCAAGGACAAGGGCAAGGCCAAGGTCAAGGACAGGGTCAGGGACAAGGACAAGGTCAGGGCCAAGGACAGGGTCAGGGACAGGGTCAAGGACAGGGACAAGGACAAGGTCAAGGCCAAGGTCAGGGACAAGGACAAGGACAGGGTCAGGGACAAGGGCAAGGCCAAGGTCAAGGACAGGGTCAAGGTCAGGGTCAAGGACAGTCCCAAGGTCAAGGACAAGGACAGGGCCAGCAAGGCCAACAAGGCCAACAAGGACAACAGGGCCAGCAAGGACAACAGGGCCAACAGGGTCAGCAAGGAAATCAAGGCCAAAGTGGACAACAAGGCCAACAAGGACAACAAGGCCAACAACAAGATAATGGTCAAGGTCAACAACAACAAGGCGGTCAGCAAGGCGGTCAACAATCCGAGCAACAAGCCGAAGAACAGAATGGCCAAAACCAAAACGGTCAAAGCCAACAACAGCAAGGTCAAACCCAAAACGGTCAACAAGGCCAACAAGGACAACAAACCGAGCAGCAGCAGGACCAACAACTTGACAATCAAGACCAGTCCGGTGATAACGACAATGATGGTGATGGTATTCCTAACGATTTGGATAACGATGATGATAACGATGGAATCCCTGATTTCATGGATGATTCACCATTAGACCATGACAATGATGGTATCAATGATGCTGAGGATGATGACGACGATGGCGATGGCCTTAACGATCGTGAAGAAGTTAATGATGGAAACGATGATACTGATATCTACGACCACGACAACGACAACATCCCTGACAACATTGACTTGGACATTGACAACGACGGTATCGACAACTACAAAGACTTTTACGATAATGGTTCTTCCGCTATGCGAGACCACGACAACGATGGTCTAAACGATGGAGTTGACACTGATGACGACAACGACAATATTCTTGACGTTGACGAAGTCGGAGGAGCATTCTCCGCATACCGCTACGACCACGATAACGATGGTATCTGGGATATGTCTGACCTCGATGATGACAACGATGGTCTTTCCGATTGGTTTGAAAACAACGACGGAAACGAGGCTACTGGTCAATTCGATTCTGACAATGATGGTTTGGACAATTACCTCGACTCAGATGATGACGGTGACGGCATCCCTGACGAGTTGGAACTCTAAGTTTCCACTACACTACACGGCAAGTAATGACGGACGGGATTTACATTGTGGAATCCCTTCCTGAACTTGTTTCGTGCAGTATTGTGGCTACTAATGTGGCCTTGGTCTTGGATTTTTAGAGATGAGTTACCATGAATGAAGCAGATTGGCGAAGCCACCAACCCTAAAATACAAATAGTCGTTCACACCAATTACCAGTATGGGTTTCACTTTTGACTACTCCGAAACCCCACTTGGGTCTCCTGCCAAACTACTTAAATGGGTGCTTAGCCAAACTCCGTGGTGTTTCTTCCCGCTTGGACAATACGGTATTGGTTCAACATGGTTTAGTCGTAGTCGGTCCCAAGAAATTAAGGTAGCCTCAGTTATTAAGTCCAGCGTCTGGGGTAATTTCTGTGCCTTGTATGCTATTTACATTTCCAGATACGCCCCCGGCATGAAACGTCGTCGTTGGGATCCAGAACTCTTCAAAAAGATTTTCGAAGGTCAAATTCTTCTGGAGTTTGAACCCACTCTTCGTCGTTCTAAAATCCTAATTGGTAACTCTGGATGGCCTTTCTTTAAATGGCTCAAATCAATAGGTAAACCGTCTGATGAAGAGGTTTATAATTACTTCGATAAAAAGCCTCCTGCTACCTACGTTAACAACGTCGGAGAAGTTATTAAATACTACGGACATAATTATAAGTTCTTTGATCCTGCTATACTACCCCGAAAACAAATACTTTGGGCCAATACTTATTTTCCTAACCAATGGAATCGAATCGGACCATCTATAATTTATTACAATTATCCGGGTCACAAACTTATCAATCGTTACTCTATTGGACTCCACCCTAATGGATATTTTATCAAAAATTATGCTCGATATCGCTACAATCCATCCGGTGGGTGGTCCGGCCCGTATTCAGCACCCTATGAATCCGCTGATGACTCTTGGGAAAAAGCGTGGTCAGAACTACCCTATATTATAGAAGAAGAAAGAGAGATTGAGCGACCTATCGTTTCATGGGTAGCAAGACAAAAAGGTCTTCCCGCCGGTTCTACTGAAACCGTTACTCAGAAAGTTATGGTAGACACTCGTGATAACACCATTATCGTTTCGAAATATGAAAACGCCCTAAAGTATCGGGATGATCTTAATGCTAAATTGAAAAACTCACCTCGGAAACTATCGTTTAACGAGTGGAAGCGACAAAGTTTTGTTGATCCCAAAAAGAAGAGAGGTGGGCGGATGCAAGTAATAGAAACGGCTCAGTATCCAGATACCCCTCCTGAAATTTATTTTTCCATCAATTACGCTAACGGGTTATTCCAACACCTTCCTAAAAGAATAGCCAATGAAAAAATGGGTGACCCTGTTTATTTCAATTTAGGCCCTTCCTTTAAGAAGTAATCTATAAATAGTAGTCGTGACCAAATTACTATATGGGACCTCTTAACTACCTTGGTATTGCCGTCATTATTTCTGGTGGCTGGTTAACCTACACCAACCTTAAAGATCTTTACTCTCGTGGGTGTCATACCCCGGCATTGTATCTTATTGGGTCTTTTGGAGTAGTAACTGCTGGTATCTGGTTGTTAAAGACGGAGACGACTAACAAAGAGGAGGCTTCTGAAAATGGTGAGTAACTACGACCAGTTCATGGCCGCACTTCGTGCTGAGCGTCAACGAGAACTTCGTCAAACCGCTGCTGGTGGAATGCAGCAAAGACATTTGCCTTCTCCAGACACCCGTCTGGTTCCACTTCCCGGCCCAAAAGAGATGGTCGTTGGTTTCATGGCCCGTCCTTCTTGGCTACCACAATTAGAATCCACTGGATATCTTTTCACTCCTGAACTTCGCACTGAATTAGCCCGTGAAGAAAGATTAGACAAGGTTAACCAATCTCTGTTCGGTCAAAAGCAAAAAATTACCAAAGAACAATTGATTACTCGCCGTGCTCTTCGTCGACTTAACCACACCGATAGTGTTAAGTGATACTATGAGTCGAATAATTAACTTTTGTAAATATGGAAAACCTTGGTTTTGCTACAATTCTCTGGAAAGGGAATATACAGTTCATACTACGTTAGCCGATGCTGAAGCGTGGACTGTTAAATCATTGACCAAACTTATGGAACTTGAAGACCTGCAGGATATTTTGGAATGGACTATTAAAACAAATCCTGATTTAAACGCCTTGGTTGAGAAATGGATTCATTTTTCTTTTGCTTACACCGATGATTTTTCCACCCTCCAACACGAAGCCATGGGACCACAATTTAAGTGTGTGCAGGCTTTGTATGCCGATTATTTGCCCAGCAAAGGCACTTATATTTGGACTATTCAAACCTACCAAGATGGGGTGTAAACATGAGTGAGATAATTAACTGGTTGCGAAAAAACGACGTTGCTGAACGGATTTATATGATTACTAACATTGGGACTCCTCTGGATCAGATCGTAGATAATTTGCCTAATGTCCCACGAAAAAATCGATTCTACGAGGCCCAAATGGAACAGTTTCTTAGGGACATTATTGGTGGTGTTGATGAAGATGGTCCAAATCATTATGAAGTAGCCTTGCCTGATAACGCTACCATTGAAGATGTCAAGAACCTTGCTGCAAATTATTTCACCAGAACCAGTGCTAACTATGTTCCATACCGGTGGGAATCAGCATCAGGAGAAGGAGATTTTATTTTGGTTGATTCTGATGACGATGTCCGATTTATATTATTTGCCCCCACACCATTTAAGGACCCGTCCACGAGCCCATTGAAGCAAAGCACACACCCTCTAAGAAACCTCGCTAATTTGCTTGGCTATTCAGATGGTCTTGAGGAATAGTAATAAATAGTTGCGATACCTCATAGTAACTATGGCTGTGCGTCGCCAAGGTTACGAGTTCGACTTTAAAGATCTCGGTAATCTTCCTTTAGTTCGTATTGACCAACTTTCGGTGCGTCGTCAATCAGTCTTAGTCGGGGCCGATATTCAAGATGGTTTCGGAGTGTTAACTAAATCTCTTTACACCGAACCCGACGAGTTTTTGGTTATTGAATATGTGGGTTCTACTCCCGGAGGTTTTGAGGCTAACCAACTCAACGGTGCTGATTGGGGTCCCCGAGGTTTCGTTAACATCATTCTTGATGATACGGCTTACTTCCAAACACTGGATGGTCGAGATTACGACGGTGTTTCGGGTGTTTGTGCCCCCTACCCCCTCTCTTTAGACTATCAAGTTGCTTACAAAACCTTTATTCCCATCGAAGTCCCCTCTGGAACTTGGTGGGACATCAGATATATTGCTTACAACCGTGTTATCGACGTTCCCTTAAACTTTGTCCCGAATACCGATGCCGAATGGGACAACCCCACGGAAATCTATGATTATACTAATCCGTAAGTGATAAATAGCAGTGACACTTCACAGTTCCCATGGGTTTGTCATTCGACCTCGCTGTTGAGGAACTTCCCAAGAATATCTTCGATAGGACTTGGGATGCCCACCTCGACCTTATGACTGGACGTGGCTGGTATAATAGCGACCTACCCTTTGAAACATGGAATATTTTTTTAGAGGGTCGTTGGAGAGACATCGAACCAACAAAGAATTCTTGGATTATTAACGATCTACAGGTTGCTAACAATATCGTGATTGCTTGTGGTTCATATTTGGCAAGGTGGACGCCACAAAACATCGATGGCCCTGCTGGAGATTACGACCCCTCTTCCATAAACCCTACTATGCTCGGAATTCCTTTTCGAGATGGTTTTATCGCTACTTGTCAATACGATCTTATCGATAACCCCTTAGCGTGGCAAATTGTTCCTATGAGAACTATGTTAGAGATACCCAATTTAACTTATCCTATAAATGCAGAGGTCGGTGATGCCGGATTGCAATCTTTTTGTGTTGATTTTCGAACTAATGTATTAGCCCAAGATATTACAAAAGCCTCTCCAATTATAATCACTGCTGTCGGCCATGTTCCCGTAGCAGGAATCCAGTCGAGTGTGGTTGGACCTTCAGATTACGCACCCTTCAAAAAATCCGTGTATAACCAACAAGATTATTTGCCCACCATTTACACCTTTGAAATTCAAGGTTCTCTGAACAATCCAATTGAAACTTTAGAAACCCCTGCCTATGCCTCTTCTTTTTCCGAAGGAGATCCTACCAATGCAATCCCCAACCCCGTAAGTTATTACTTTGACTCTGTTGAATTGCTTACTGGCCCTGATCGATTGGGACATTCTTTCCACCTTTTTGGCACTAATAGTCCGTGGCAAAGTGATTTAGATCGTATCGGTGCTTATTCCGAATCGACATTTATGCAAGCCGGAGTCAGAATTATTCCCTTAGAACAGATTACTTATCGCTGCCATCAAATTGGTTTGAGGATGACCTCACCCTCTGGCAATTATAATTATGATAACTTAGCCCCCTATCGTTCTTATAGGTTTTTACCGACCCCCAGTTTATCAACCTTTCCAGTTATGAAACCCATAGAGTTCTTTTTTTGCACACCTGATTACAATTCTACCCATTTTCCTCCCACCTCTGTTGAAGCCACTACTACCACAAACGAATTCACCGCCCATTCCGAGTTTAGGAGAGGCTCTAATCAACCTTTAGAAGCCCAAGGCAATCAAGTTATGTCTGACTGGGCCATTTGGAGACAAGGATTCATTCCCCGGCGACTTTGGAACGTAGAGTCAGTTTACAATAGCACTTTTCGTGCTGAAAACAGTTTGTGGTATCGAACCTATGAGGAAGGTGTGAATGAAGCCACGATTGCTTATTTAGTATTTACCGGAGATTGTTTAGAAGATGATCCAACTAACCGAAGCAGCGGTGATGCCAAAACTGATGCCTCCGGACCAGTTTATTCTCCTTTGGTTGCTGTGTCTAACCTCGGAGTCTTCAGTAGGCTTAGTGAAGGAGTTCCCGGCGAAGGCGATCCATATCACCCCGCAGGAGGGTATGCATGGACTTATACACGACGAAATATGTTTATTGAATCCTCTGGTGCTTTAACAGATACTTCTTTAAATAATGCTACTATTGTGGCTACCCTCCCAGTTATTCGAGCCAATTATCCGGCTTTGGATGACCAAGGATACACCATTACCTTCTTAATGAACTCTACGGAACCTGAAACAAGAGGACAGATTTTAATGGCCCAACCGTGGCTATTCAACTTAGAGTTTACCGGATATGCCCGAGATTGGAGACCCATTGTTCCCGCAGGATTTTGGGGCGGTGATTTTGAAACTGATACTGGTATTGAATTGCCAGATTACTGGACTCGAACCGTAGGTCAACCTTTTGGTTTGACTACTGAGCAAGTTAACTTAGTTCAGAATCTTTTTGATTCTTATATAGAAACAGCCCTTTACACTACCGGTGAACCCACAGGAACCAGTATTGGAGGATTGGGTTATGTTTCCCGAACTCGTTCGGGACCCTATATGCTTTTCTTTGAAGGTGGTAGCCCCTCTGCTACCCTCGACTATACTATCAATGATTTTGGGCAGGAAATAGTTTCTCAATACGGGGCTACTTGGAAAATTGGTGTAACCAACACCAACAATTCCCCTGATGAACAAAACGCCCAATATGGTGTGACTGTCGAAACCAACCCTCAAGTTAACCAGACTATCGCTCACATCCTTAATACGGCTACCACAAAGCATGATGGTGTTGCCGACCCAGTATATCGTTGGAATAGTGGTTCTTTCTTCATCAATGGCATAGACTTAACTGCAACTTATTTCAGTGCTACCTTGCCACAGCCCGGAGGATTTTATACAGATATCGATTCCTTAGTTCGAGATTTGAATGTGGCTTTAGCATACGTTAAGTCAGCAGGAGCACCCTATGACCAAAATACTCCTACTGGTTTAGGAGGTCTCACCTTTTACAAGACCAGTGATGGCTTAGGGATTTATTGTCGTGTTGACAACGCCATCTTAGCCGCTAACGCCGGCATAGACCCAACTTCGTGGGATAACTTCCGAGTATATAACCCCGTCCTGTTTGCCGACAACGATAATTACCCTTATAATTCTTCAGAACCCACTATTACTTACCAACCCCTGCGAGGTGCTACATGGGATGGAAATACTCTTGGCGGTGCTGCTGCCGTAGTTGGAGACACTACGGTCGAAAACCTTCAAGTTAGGATCAGCGAAAACGGTCAACTTTTCAACGACGCTATCCTCAGCGGTGCTGAAACCACACGAATCGCTTTTGATGGCTCTTACGATGTTGATCGTGCTCAATGGTTGTTTACTTTTGGTTCCGAAACGGGATTCCGAGCCGTGGCTTCCGTGGCAGATTTCACCTCCTTTTTAGATCAAACCAACAGTTTTTACAGCAACAGCGTTACTTTACCTTATGTTGAATCGGCTATGTTTGCTAACCAACAAGGCACTAATTCTTTTGATGGTGTGCTTTGGGCTGGACCATGGGATACGCAATCTACTACCTCAACCCGATTAACTACTGATGTTTTTGCCGATGTCAACTCTCGGGCTTGGAAAGTTACTGGAACTACGGGTCGTTCCGTCAAAGTTTTCTTGAATTATTTACTTTATGATGGTTTGGATAGCATTATTGCCCGAGAAGTTATGAACTTGGGACTTCGTGTTACTCCTGAAAACGTAGAATGGTATAAGCGTAAAATCATGGGACAAGATACTTCATCAATTACTTTAGAAGAATTAGAAGCATGGATGGCTACTCAACGTCAACAATACCAAGATTTGATTAAGGCTCGTGACCGACACGGCAGACTTCGTAAGCGTCGTGAAGAAGCCGGAACTTTGAATCCAGCAGTTACCCGAGACTTACAAGATCGATTAGACGGTGATTTCTATGCCTTGGATGAAGAAACTATTGAAAAGTTGTTACCAGAGTTAGACCAATTACCACCCAACCCTGATTCCGATGAATCTGATGCCGATCAGTTAGGTAACACACTTTCCGGAGATATTAAAAAGGTGGACGAAAAACGCCGAGATTCGGAAAACTAATGCTCTTTTAGTGCCTTAAAGTGATGCATAAGAGGCCATATTATAAATAGTTAAAAACAAGAACTCATTACTGGGAAGATCCTATGAAAAACAAAAAGGACTTTGAAGTCCCCTTGTCCCGAGATGGCTGTGTTATTGCAACTGTTGAAATGCTATCCTCAACCCGTGTCAATCAAATTGTGGTGCACCCTGTTGAAAACTTAAGTCCCATTGACAAGGTTACTGTCAAAATTACTGCTGGCAATACCATTGTTTATTCTGGTGCTCTCGAACCAAAAGGTATGGTGATTACCCCGGATTCTGATTTCTTCCCGCAAGAAGACTTGCGTTTCGAGTTTTGTCAGATTTCAGTCTGGGAATCTATTATGATGGGCAACGAAGACATTACTTCGTTAGCAGAAGACGAGCATCTATGCCGAGTTACTTTAGTTACTACGGATGAACCCGCAGAAGTTCTTTGTGAAGAAGTTTTAGAGTTCGATTCTCACTTTGTTTCATCATGGGCTTGACTGAGAAGATATAAATACCAGTGGAAACTAAGGGCAAGGTATGACTCGGCTGATGTTGTTCACTGGCAAAGGCGGTGTTGGTAAATCTACTACTTCTGCTGCTACGGCTCTTTACTATTCTAATCAAGGTATGAAGACACTTTTAGTATCTTCAGATCCGGCCCACAGCACCGATGATACCGTCGGAACTAAAATCACAGATGTTGCTACCGAGATTTCAACTAATCTTTGGGCTATGAACATTAACGCTTCTCTGGTTACCCAAGAACGAAGAATGCGTTTACAAACCGCATTCCAAAACACATTTGGTAAAATGATTCCCACTCTTTCAGATCCAGATTCCGAAATGGGTTCGGTTTTCTCTATCAGTAATGCTATCCCCGGTATCGATGAGTGGGGTGCTGCTGAAGTTATGGGACAACAATTTGAATCTGGCGAATATGATTTGATTGTCTTTGATACTGCCCCCACAGGGCATACTCTCAAAGCCTTGGCTTCTCCCGCCCATGTCAAACAGTTTATCCTGCAACTGCGACGCATGAAAAAGAAACTGATGGCTAAATTGCTAAAAGGCATTATCTTTAAAAAGGATGAAACTGATGACTTAGAAGAAGCCTTAGAACAATTCTGTGATGACATCGATGTTCTCCGACGACACTTAGCCGATACTCAAAAAACTAAACTGGTTTTGGTTTCCATTCCTACGGAAGCCGGTTTCATGGAGTTTTATCGCACTGTGCAATACATGAAATCTATTGGTCTCAAACCGCAAACCTTAGTTATCAACAATATTGTGCCCGACATGGGAGTTGATGTTTGGTCAGAAGCCAAAAACAATTCTGCCGTAGGTATGGTTTATCACGAGTTCCGAAACCAACAAGAGTGGATGCGTAAGTATACCGCAGTTTGTTCTCAAGAATCCATGCAATTATTGGGAGCCATTCGGCTACCTTTTGAACCAAAAGGTTTGGGAACTGAGGGGCGTCTCATGGACTTTGCCAAGTTAGTTTGTGGCGAAGACAAGTTAGCACCACCGGAGGAATAAGTATGGAAATCGTTCTTTGGGCAATCATAGTAACTATTATCCTGCAAGGATCTTTAAGTCTCTGGTTTGTTCGCTGGATTCTCTGGAGAAATAGAGCCCTCACTGAACTTATGGTTTGGAGGAAAACTAATGGAGAAAAATTGGATGGTTTGGCAAAGCGATTCCGTATCGGTTCTTCGACTACCGCCCCTCCCGCACCCACCCCTGAACCAATCAACGAGCCTGAACTCGTTGTGGAACCCGACATTTCCTATTTGGAAATTAGGGATGTCACCCTTACCTTGCATGAGTAAACTATAAATAGTTGCGATGTCAAATGGTTACTATGGGTTTCTACGAACACAACTCACTGGGCAAGTTTAACGCCGAGATTAAATCAGATCTACCTTCGTTTGGTGCTGAGCACTTGACAGGTCGTCCCGGTTCCTCGGGCGAATTGGATTTTAAGGCTGACGAAGCAGCCGATATCACTAACTACGATTCTAACGTCTTTAAGAAATTTACTTTCGACGATAGCGAAGATGTAGCCGGCGATGGAGTTATCACCAGCCTTAGTGACAAAGGATTCCACTTTGCTATTGAAGAAGATGCTCCTCTTGATTCACAACCAATTACCATTTCTAAAGACACCAACACTTACACTTGGGATCTCAGCCCCGGCGATCAACTAAGGTGGTCTCACGTTGGAGGTGGAACTAATTCCAACACCCAAGTTACTCTTGAAAAAGCCGATGGCACAGAAGTAAAAACTGATTTGCCTTGGATGATAACTGACAGCACTGGTAGTCAGACTACTGGTTCTTTCGACCCTCAGCAAAAATACCAAATCGCTCTCGGACTTCCAGTTGCTTCCGCTACTGGTGATGGCTCTGGCGAAACTGCTAACGAAGTAACGACCAAAGAAACCAACTGGGCCGTTTGGGGCGGTGTCGGACTGGCAGCCCTTGTCGGTGTCGGTATCCTAATGTCCAAGCGAGAGTAGGTGTTAACATGGGATTCTTACCTGTGGTAGCCTTAATTTGGGGTTCCTTTACGGTTGGTGGAATCGCTACTTCTATTTTTGAAGGCAAAGTTACACCTTTTCGATTTGCTTTTAGTGGAGCCATGGCTTGGTTTACCCTTCGCTACGCATGGAAAAATCTTTAATGACCCACTTACTTGCTCCTCTGGGGAAAGTATAAATAGCCGATGGACTCAAGGTAACCCATGAGCCTTTTTACTGCTGTTATCCTTCGAGGTAACAACCTTATCAATTGGGGTAATACTGCTGAGTATTATTCTTGGGCTTTAGAAAACGAAGCGGCTCTTCGCAACCTTTATAACAATAGTTATTGGCGAGGTTTTATGACCCAGAAACATCGAGAAATGAATTCTCACCCTAACCGTAGTTGGAGTTGGGTTCCTAATGAAATCGCTGAGGTCAGAGACGCCATTAAAGCCAAACAAAAAGATTATGTTTTCGGTCCTAATGGTTGGAGTCGGGCATGGAGTATTGACAATTGTATGTCTTGTAACGTTGGTATCAAAGATCTTCAACAATATCATAACACCCTTGATAAAAATATTCGGGAATTACAGGATAAGTGGATCGAGCGTCACCCTGATGAAGTTCTTGCTAAAAACGCCCTTAATACAGGTTATGCTCCTGAAGAAGAATGGTATAAACTTCGAGAACAAGCCGTTGCCGAACTTAACACCCAAGTTGATTCCTTGGTAGCCACAAAAGCAGCCTTTAATCTTCCAGATTGGAAAAGTAGATATACTAACCAATCTATTAGTGGTTTTTGTCACGGTTGTTGGGGCAAGCAGTCACTCGAATTGGGTTGGACCCCACGCATGGAGGAATTGAAACGTGACCTCTCTTAATTTTGATTGGGATGATGTTTCCATCGACGACCCTACTGTTCAACAGGCTCTTAGCCAATTGGCCACAACTTTTCCCGACCAAGTTTGGTATCGGGTTTCATCATCCGGCACAGGTCTTCATGTGCTGGTGGCTGAGTTATCACCTGAGTTAGAGTTAATTCCTGTTTCTTTTGCTCCTAACCAAGTTATGGAACTTAGGTCTCAGTATTGGGACCCCACCGGATTTGGTTTAGAATGTGGAGGACGACTTCGGGCTGATCGTGAACGCTTAGCCCATGGTTTTTCTATTGGTCGTCTTTTTGCCGTCAAAAATAATCGGGAAACTGGTGGTTGGCAACCCTTTTATCAGTTAGAGGAGTAATCAAAATGGATCGAGTTACTGCTGATGCTTTAAGAGTTCTGTTTGGGCATCGATTAAAAGCCGGCGAACGCTTTTGGGTTGACGGTCGTGAAGCCACCACCCCGGCTGAAATTATCGAAGGAATTGAAAAAGGTTGGAAGGTTGTTAGCCAGAACATATAAATAGGAATGCTAACCACTGGATAATCATGACAGATACACGTTACTGGGAAAGAGTCGGATTTCGAATTACATTAGAACAAGGGCATGAACTGATTAGTCGTATGGATCATACTGGTGCTGGTAAGGTTCTGGACGACGATATTGAAGAGTTCGTAGCCCCAGATACACCCACTCCCGAGGTTCTTTCGGATGAATTGGATTCCCTTTTCTCTGCTGATGACGATGGCCGAACCCTTTCTGATGATAATGCCGCCATTATTTCACTAATGACTTTTGAACAAGGTCGTAAGCAATTCATCTTGGACCAAAAAGCCGAGGGACTTACCTTGGAAGAAGCCAAAGAAGCCTATGAGAATGCCAAAGCAACTATGGTAAGAGAACATCTTGGTTTGCCCGATCCAGAAACCGAAGAAGAGTGAGGTGGTCTTGTTGACCACTGAAGACCGGCGAAGAGACACCCGCCCATTACCACTTACCGAATCCTTAGTTTTTGATATTGTCGAGTATTTGCTCGGCAAAGATGGCTACGGATTTTCCACTGAGATTTCGGAAAAGATGGTTGAGTTGAAACCTCGACGGTATACCTCACGAGAAGTTATTGGAGTTCTTCGTAATCGACCCATGTTTAAACACGCTCAGTCGAAAGACAAGCGAGCCGGAATTAGGTGGCGTTTAGACTTGTTGGCTTTAAGCCGATATTTTGAAACTAAATCTTACATCAACCGTGCGGAAGACCGAGGCATTTATGATTCCATGCGAGAACTGAAATGGCGACAAATCTATCAAACTATTGCTGTGCTTCAAAACTTAATGACTAAAATGGCAGATGGCACAGAATTGGATCCACCTACTATTGATGAAACTTATGAAGCCTTGGCTACCCTATGGTCGTGATCGGATGTTATCTAAAATGGAAGCCTTTGTTGGAAACTATCCCAATGTCATGGCTCTCATTAGAACTGTTGCATCTGTGGCTGCCGTAGGATTATTGATTTATCTTAACACATAATCGGATATATCCGGAACTTATCCGACCTTACATCCCAGTAAGATATAAATAGTAGAACCGATAACATTGGGTATGGCCTACTTTATTCGTCGTTACCAGAAGGGAGTTAAAAACTCCGGAACGACCGACATTGTGGTTTCTGAAGTAGAAATCCCAATGGACACGTTTATCAATCTCTCTCATGCTACCGGTCCCGGAAAATACATTCTCGGTCAACGAGGAAAAGGAATCCGTGGTTTCCGAAAAATCACTGACTGTTTAGTTGAAGACAGTGAACCCGTAGTCACGGATTGGCACCCAACTCCAGAAGTAGTTTTCAATGCTGAGGAATCCATTAGTGTTAAACGCAATCTTAAACTTAGCGATATGTCGGACCGAGAATTGGTTGACTTAATGAACTCTATGGAATCTGCTGAGATTTCCTCGGATGCCGAGTTTTCTAAGTTCCGTAAAGATTTGAGTAACATCAATCGAGAAATCCGCCGTCGCATGGTTTCTGGTGGCACTATGGAGGCTGAAGCCGCTTTCGAGGCGGAAGCACCTAAAGGCCCAATCGCTTCTGCTGCTTATGGAGTTTCACCCGTTATGGCCGGTAGTATTGGTGCAGTTATGGGTGGTCTGGCTGCGGCTATTGGAACTGCTGTTTATTATCGCAGTAAAATCGACGCTCTTTCTACTCAAATCGACGGTGTTTCACAAAAACTTCAAGAAGCCGAAATCGCCATCAAAAGAGCCGAAACTATTGCTACCAAAAATGCTGAACAACAACAGCAACGACAAAACAACAGTTTCAACGCTAACCAGTTCTTTGATGCCCGCCTTCTATCAGAGTTCCAAAATAAGAATCGACCCGAAGGTAGCCGTAATTGAGGGGATACCATCGAAATTGATCTTGAAGGTATGAAAACGATGTTGTCATCGTATCGAAGACTCTTAGAAAGAGAAAGAGAGCAAAATCTTTTGCATCAATTCGATACCTTTATGGGACAAATCGGTATTAAAGATGATCGAGCCACAGAAGATCACTTTGAATCCTTTAAGCAAATGCTATCTATTTTTGAATCAAAGGGTTCTGCCCCGGAAATGATGAAACAAGCCGTGGAATCAGATTTCTTTAACAACATAATGACTGCAAAAACTTCCTTCCGTGAACGAGAAATGAGAAAACTTACTCACCAACTTTGTGATTTTATCGAGCATTCGGCTTCTAATTCAGTAGATGATGAGTCTTTTGTGCAATCTTTGTTAGCCAATTCGCTTCGCTCAGCAGCAGATGCTATTGAGTCATCCATTCGTGAACAAAGAAATGAGGGAGAATCTATGAATGATCTTTGGGTTGATGCTCTCAAATTAGGTTTGGGAATCAGTAAGTTATAAATAGGATGACAAACAAGGGCGATAGCATGGCAGATTCGGATAGTAACCCCTTTGAAAACGCTATTCAACGAGATGACTTTGATGAAGTTGAGCGTTTGCTCGCTGCAGAAAGAACCAAACCAAAATTGGATAGTAGGTCAGCGGCTGCAAAAAAGAAACAACAATCCTTGGTAGAAATGTTGGCTGGTTCGGATGATACCGCCGCATTAGCCCGTCGATTTAACATGGACCCCGATATGTCTGAAAAGGTTATGGTCCCGGTGCTTAATTTCCTTGATAAATATGGTGTTGGTGAATCCATTAGTGGTTCCAACAGTGGACAAACTGCTGCTTCTATCTTGGAGTTTTTGACAGATATTACCCCTGTGGTCCGTAATGCTATGGATTTCTTTGGAGGTCGTCAACGAGAATTGTCTCAAGAAGATCGTGATTTCTTAGAACAGATTAAGTCTGCTCAATCTGGTTCCGGAGATATGGGACTATTCATTGGAGAAACTGTTGGGGAAGAAGTTGCTCCTGAACCTGTGGTCCAACAACCTACGGCTACTCAGAAAAAGCGACAACCCGGTCAAATCCCTGCCGATAGGGATATTTTTACCCAAGGCGTAGATTGGGGAGAAGTTCTAAATCCTACTGAAGTTACTGTGGAAGAAGAGTTTACTGAAACAGTTAACGACACCTTCCTTGTTGCAGGTTTGGAAAAACTGGCTGCTGAAGCAGGATTAGACATGGGTAATGTCATGTTGTCCGACCGTCAGGCTAAAACCAACAACTTTGGTCGTGCTACCAAAGAAATTGATTACTCTAAAGGGGGATTAGATTTGGATTTAGGTCTTGAAAAGATCAATGAAGCCATGAAACTGGAACGAAAAAGGGTTTCCCATCAATCCAAAGTAACTTTCAAGGCAGCCGAAACTATGCCCGTTCCAAAAAATCTAACTGAGGGTAACCCACGAGATTCCCCTAATTATACAATCCCTTCTTTCGCAGGACAACTTGAGTCCGTAGAAGACATGATTGCACGAACTGAAGTTCCAGAGGAAGAGGAGCCATGGGTTGCTGAGGACTTTAACCCTGATGATTATGATATTGGTTACACCGAACTCCCTGAAGAAGAGTTTGAAGAGGTGACTAATGATGACTCAGAATGATGAAATAGTCATCAACCCTGTTTGGTCACGTTTTTGCACCGTTCAAATTGATTCATGGGCTGATTGGTTAGCCTCAATTCATGTTAACTCTTATTTAGAAACAGCAGAACGATTTATTGGACTCAATCCTTTTTGGGTTCCCACCAATGAAGATCGAACTCCTTTGTTTGATAACCTCATGATTAACGACGAGTTTTTAGAATCACTTTCTGATGCTGGACTTTTGGTTTGGGCTAATTCAACCTTTCGTGATTTCGTAACTGCTCTTCGACCCTATGGACGTGCAGTAAAAGAAATTGATTATGTGGTCTCATTTTTTGATACCCATATTGCTTGGTTTTCTCGGGTCTATCAATTTATTCGTGCTGAGGCCATTATGGACCTTCGATCCAATGGCCGTAAGATTTGAGCACCCGTAAACTATAAGTAGTTGTGCAGAGTATGAAAAGATATGCCTCAGTTGACCACGACTCAATGTGGAGATATTCTCACCTACCTCTTTGTCGAGGGTATTAAAAACAGTGCAGTTGCTGCTCGTTCCGGTTCTACTGACCTTCAGCAAGATCTCTTTGATTTCTTAATGAATAATGGATACACGTTGCCGATTCCGGCCTCTCGTGCCAAAGATCTCTTGGGACCCAATTCCTCAAAACAATCTATTGGTCGTGACTTTAACCCTGATAACTGGGGTCCTAATCAACCCGGTAAGGCCCAAACCCGTCCTATCGATTTGGCTGCTGCTGACGCTGTGGCTCAACGAATAGGATTTGCAGATTTACAAGAAATGGATAACTACACCCGTAACATTAAGGTTTCTGGAAAAGCCACTGTGGGAACATCCTCTGGTGTTAAAGTAAACTTAGCAGGTGACCGAGTTCCTTGTCGAAACCTTGGCACCGAGTTTTATGATCACAATGGCGTTATGTCAACCAACATTCTCGCTCTCGCCGCTACGGGTAGTCTCGACCCCGGATTTTTGGCTTCGGCTGCGAACGTAGCCTCAGGATATAACTACGCTACTGAGTTCCCTGTTTCTCGTGGGAAAACTTACATTTTGGGAGACGATTTGGTCCACCAAATGTCATCAGGAGCAACTCCAGCCCAACCCCCTGCTCCAGCACCGACTCCAGCCCCGGCTCCGACTCCTGCTCCAGCACCTACACCGGCTACCGTGACTACCGAAGAAGAACCTGAAGAGGAAGAAGTAGTCGAAGAAGAAGTTGTCGCACCCTTGGACCTTTCCGATATCAACAGAGCGGCCATGGCTGGAGAAATGGTAGACTACGCTAACCTGAAAATCTGTCAGGATCCAGAACGTTCTTTGAGTCCAACTGGGTGGGAAGAACGACAAAACTCATCTGCTGGTAATTACCCTTATCCACTAAGCGAAAGAAACCCTATTTGGGTTCATCTCCAGAAACCAGTTACAGATCCTGCCATTATTCAATCAGAGATGATTATCTACGCTAACGATATGGAAAAACAGGCGGATGAAAACTTTACGGGCGAAGACCCGTGGTTTAAACACGGCACAGGTTGGCTTCGTATTGATGATAAAAAAATAATTTTCTTTGATGCTTCTGAAGTTGCTCGTTGTTCGAGTGGAAGTGCTACCCAAATGAATGGTATTGAAGTCTTCAACGCTGACAACGGAGGCGGGAGTGATTTAAGGGTTACTGAACTTCAATTTGCTGACCCAGCAGTCGAAACTAAAGTTGAAAAAATAGTAGTAGCAACAGGTGATAAGACTATATTCATCTATGATATGAGCGGAGTAGGTATCGATACAAGCCCAAACCCACTACTCACTCGTGAATATGATCACGCCGACTTGTTTACCCCAGTTAGTTCAGGTGCGTCGTTTGGTCCTGTGATAGTCGTCAACCTGACGGGTTGGAAACGATCAGACATAGACTTTGAAGAAGAGGAATATGCAGGTCAAATGATGGAATATCTTTCTACCAATACCCCTCAAGGTGGGCTTTATTACTTTAGCGAAGGCTTCGTAGATGTTCTTGTCAACTATAACGCTTACGAACAGGAATTAACTGACCAAGTAGGAGTAGTAATTTCTGCAGGAGAACTGCTTCTCCGAGTTGCGGCTACTGCTGACGAAACCTTTGACAAGTCCACAAGTTATCTCAAAGTATTCGTAGTTTTCGATACCCCAACTTCTTACACCAGTGACCTTTATTCAGGTCTTGATGCTGCCGCACCCGACCTTCCTACGGGCGACACCCTTATTATCTTGGGAGATAACTTCGACCTTGATTTAATTGGAGACAATGATGCACCAGTTTATGAGACTCTCGGAATTGGAACTTCGACTTCTGACCGATCCAAGTCTTTGCAATCCATTACTACTGCTAAAACCCAGCCAGCCCTTGACGGTGAAGGCAACTCTATGGGCTTTAGTCTTTTACCTTCTGATTCATTTGGTTCCATTAAGATGGTTTATGAAAACAACGGTAGCACAGAAATCGTTTCTATTCCTAATTCTGATGGTATGATTAAGGGAATCGACCGCAACGGTGAAGAAGTTGCAGGAAGAGTTATGGAAATCCAAATCCACGCTGGTAATCCAGCAGGTGCTTGGCAAACTCAAAAAGAGGCTCGCCGTCAAAAGCGTATGAGCACTGACTTCAACCTTCCCAATCCCTCAGATACTACTGCTGGCTCGGCTACCAGTTCAGTAGCCTTTAGCCGAGGACGTAAGTTCTATGTTGTAGGAAGACACAAAGGTAAGCCCGTTATGATCGAATTGGATCTATCTTATGGAGAGTAATATTATGGACGATGAGTTTGAAGAAATTGATGACATAGAGGGGTTCGCTCCTTTAGAAGACGCTGAAGATATCACCGCATTGTTTAATGAACTCGGTGTTACCAACGATGCAGCAGATTATGAGATTCCTCCCGAGGCTACCAACGAAGAAGAAAAAGAAATGGTCGAAAACCAAATCGAAGAACTTGAGTTTACTGAGATGGAAGAAGGAGAAACTCCTGCCATTCCCGAAATCGCAGATAGCAAGCAACCTGTCAACAACGTTGATGTTAGCGTCGGAGAAGTTGAAGAAATCCGTGCTGGTATGGGTTACCTCGCCAACGTTCTTGATGAAGATGAATTAGCAGGTTTAGTTTCTGACGAAGTTAAGATTTCTATGTTTTCACGAAGCGACGAAATCCAAATTGATTTTAGTTCTGAAGAAGGAGTTTACGAACTTTTGGCTGCTACCATGGGAGAAGAAATGGTTAGTCAACTCAAAGACTTGACCCGTGCTACAGGAAAACCAATTAGTGACTTTATCAACATTAAAACCGATCTTGAGGCTCTCAGTAGTCTGGAGATTCTTAATGACCGAAATGGTAGACCTAAGTTTATTTCTGCCCAAGATATTGCTGGTGGCATTGTCACCGATCTTTTGGGTATTCCCACTAACTCAGATGCGGAAATTATCGTTACCAAGGTTTACGAAGATTCCATCTTTACTGATTTGGAAAATGATACCTCTAACGGATATTCTGCTGATGGCATGGGCTCTGCCCTACTTCCCGAAGTTCGAGAATACAACCGTCTGGTTAGCGAAGACCAACGTCGTGTTCAGCGTGTCCGACTTTTGAAGTGGATTCGAACTCTTACTAAGAAACTCAACGAAGTTTTCGGTTTCGACGATTATCAACAACTTGAAGCCCTTATGGCAGCATGGTTAATGAAGAACTCTACTTGCCGTTTGTCTGGTATCCCCGGAACTGGTAAGACTACTGTTATTGAATGTGCTGCTACTTTGCTTGGTAACTCTTATGGATACCACACCAGTGAAACTTACTATCCCGGTAAGAATTACCAAATTGAAAAGCAAACTTTGGGTTCCAAAGGTTCAGATTTCTTTGCAGACAACCAATCTCTTAGTAACGCCTACGTTCCTACGGTCTTTACCAAAGGACAATATTACGATATTCGTTTTAACATGAACACCAACGTTCAAGATTATGAAGATTGGAATCAATGGCGTTTCGGAGAATGGAAGCAACCTTTCCGTGTCGGTAGTTCCTTTGATTACAGTGCTATGCGTTTGTCTGGGGCTTATACTTATGATTTCGCTTTCCTCCGACCCTCTGAAAAGGAAATGCTTGACAGCGATGAAAATGTTCTTCTTCCTGCTGTGGACCGAAAACAAAGTTTGACTACTTCGGCTTTCCGAGGAATGTTGATGAACTGTTGGACGGTTGACGTTCCAGTTAACTTTACTTTAGAAGCATGGAATCAAGCCATGAGCGATGAAGGTAGCGTAACCGAAGTTTACAAAAAGCATCCTCAATGGGATGTCAGTGGTAATAAATACATTGAAAGTGAAAAGAAGCGAGTTGTTAAACCTATCAAGATTTTCAACACCCAAGGTAATGCGTTTTCTTTGACCGAGGCTCCTACTTATGGACCTTTCCAAATGCGAATCCGCTATCCGACCTATGGGCCTGAGTTTTACGCTCAGCAATTGGGTAAGAAAATTGGCGTAGAGGTTATCCAAAACTATCTTTTGGCTACTGGAATGGACGGTCTTTACACCGATTGTGGTCGAAACGAAGGTTACTGGTTCCGAACATTCATGATGCACTTCTTCCGTGATTCTCGTGCTACGCCTGAAGAATCTCGCTGGGCAGATCTGTCCGCAGAAATGTTGCAAGAAATTGGTATTGCTAAGATTGACTTCGATAAGCGACCTGACGAAGTTCTTTACGGTCTGGAAATCCAGTCGGTTGAACGTCAGGATTCCTCTGGCGACACTACCAACACTTTCGTCTTCGAACCTGAGCCAAAACCGATTGTTACACAACCTGTGAAGTTCTTTAACGAAGCCAACCGTTCTCAATCTGGTGTTGAAGACGCTATTCTGGGTCTAATTGCTGAGAGAAAGGTCGAATACCGTGGTAAAGTTTTCAATTCTCCTGATTTCGTGGCTTGGATGGATACTAACCCTCACCAAAAGGGTAACGATCTTGCTTTCACTGACCGTGTGGACATGGAATTGCTATTCCGTTCTGTCGGTCTTGGTGGTCGATATGACCAACTTTCGGGTTCCAACAAAAAGGGAGGAAATCCCAAGGCTGCTCGTGACCCACCACACCGTTTGGTAGAAGCCCTTTGTTCCGATGAAGACAAGCAAGGTTACTACACACCAATGCGTATGGCAGATCTTACCAAGATTTGGGGTGCCGTAGGTGGACTGTCTTTCGGTGAATCTGGCGGATCTTATGATGGTCTCAGAGATATCTCCATGATTTCCATGCTGTTCTCACAGATTTTCGTTAAGAAGCCGACCTCTTTGGCAGATATTCCATATTCTTTCGCTGAAGCCGGTGCTCGTAACGTTCACGAATCACCCCTGCTGGACTATTCTACTACCACTAACACTCGAACTGAGGGTGAGAAAACGTCATCACCAGTCGTTGATTTCGAACCTGCTAACGCTTCCTTTACTGGTGTTTTCGGTGATTTCCTTGGTCAAGAACAGAACGTGGGTGTTGGTCAAGCCCCTACCTCATTTGCTCGTGTTCTTGGTTTCCGTTTCACCAACTCTCTGGTAAAACTTAGCCGTGCTATTTCGTTCCTCCGAGGAAAGGATTATGTGGGTCGAGAAGAAATCCTCCACGCTGTTCCATATTGTCTGGCTCATCGTCTTGGTCGTGCTAAAGCAGGTGCTACCGACGTTGAAGGTAACAATAAAGGTCTTGATGGAGCATCTATTCCATATGTTAACGAACAAGAGTTCCTACGAGACATTCTCGTTCGTGGTTACATCAAGCAAGATGTCACACAACATAACATGAGAATCACCGATTCGGGTGATCTTTTGGATGCATGGAACCTTTACTACCAACGTTGCCGTGACATCATGGCTTCTGTTCCCAGCGTTTGGCGATACGAACAACAAGTCTTGCTACCGTTGCACGAAAAGATTTCCATGGCTAATCAAATGATTAACGACATTACTCCAATTCACTGGCATATTGCTACCATGGTTATTGATGAAGAACGAAAAGCCACTCGTAAGACTTTGCGAAACTATGCTGGTTCTTTTGCAGGTATTTCCGGTAGCCCCGCTAACGTTGATAACCCTAAGACCTACTCTCAAATGTATGATCGTTACCAAAACATGATTTTGGATCCAACCGGTGATGGTTCAGAACCAGCACTAATTGATTACTATCGTATTCGAGGATATGTGGCTCGTGAAACCAACTTGTTCACTAACGACCGCAACCGATTGCTTAAGGCCATTGATGACGAAGTTCGTGCTGTTTCTGGTATGGGTGTTTCTTCACCCAGTGACGCAATCCACGCTTCTCCACACGCTGTTACCAAGCAAACATCAGAGACTTCTAAGACTGCCGAGCAAAACGATCTTTATGATGCGACCTCTTCTGTGTTCCCAAGGCCACAAATCTTCGCATGGCGAACTTACGATGACGGTATGGGAGCATGGGGTAAACTTATTGGACTCGGACAACAAACAGGTTTGACCGCTATGCGAGTTAGTAGTGCTAACCAAAACTCCGAAATGGTCAGTGCTCAGCCACTTCAACAAGGTATTACTGCTATCAACAACTCTCAACAATCTATGCGAGTTATCACACGATATCCAGTTAACGACCTTGCAGTTCACCACAACAACATCTTAGATGTGTTGAAACAATTGTCATCTCGCTTTGAACCTTTGATTCAAGGAGAAGGATACACCTTTACTAACTTTGGACTTGATACTATGACTATGAATGGCCGTTCCTTTAAGCGATGGATTGGCGATGCTGAGCGACGAGTCCGTGAAATAGTCACGGCTGAATCCTCTGATGTAGCCTCCGCTTTAGGAGAATTGGTAGGAGTTTTCGAATTGTCTCACGCTCCGACAGTTACTTCCAAGGTTCCCAACTATGGTGTTAACTTCTCACAAGCCGACGATAACCTCAGACTATGGGTTCGTTTGGACTTGGCCGGCGGTGCTGCAGGTAACGAAGTTGCCTTTGGTAACAATGAATACCGAACTCTGATATTGACAGCAGGTATTACTTCTGCTTTGGCTACCACTCGCTGGAAGCCTAATGATTCTGGCAAGGGTGGTATCGGTAGTAACCTTGAAGGAGAAACAATTATTTGTTTGCCTCTTTCTTACCGACCTCAGTATCTTACGGCTACATACACCGATCAAAACGCATGGGGTAAGGCAGGTAAAGATTTCATCACGGCTAACAAAAAGGCTTTGGGAATTAAAACAACCTCCGCTTACTGTTTAATTGATTTGGGTAACATGACTTTGCGTGATCGCACTTTCTTCGGTGCTCGTTTCCGTGAGTGTTTGTGAGCAAAGTATAAGTAGTTGTTTGACCCAGCATTATCTATGGATTCTGCACCCGGCAACGCTCCAACGGAGTTTTCAGAGGCGTGGAAGATCATTCGTGATTCTACTGGATTAGACCCAAGTGTAAAATGTTTGCTGGGTGCTTCCCTGCACGGAGCCAAAACAGATTCTATTAACGTCGAGTTTTCAGAATCATTCATGGACAAGTGTATTGTAGAAAATTATCACGGTTTTAGTGATTCCTCAATTGCTTCCTCGGGAACTGCTTTCGTTATTGGACACGAGGTAGGACACCTGACTGTTCACCCCGGCAAGTTTTCCGATTGGAATCAAGAAGCCAAATCTTATCCTTGTGCTCCCGGTCAACAAGGAATGTGGAGTAACGTTTTGTCAGACATCATTGTTAACTATCACGTTACTCGATGTTACAATTTTGGTGGTGGAAAAGCACCCGATCCTACTACTGCATCCCCAGCACAGCAAAAAATTGTCAATGCCTTAGCACAAGGCCGACGCTGGGAAATCTTAAATCGAGAATGTGGTGCTGGAGGTCGTTCTGCTAATTTAGTTCGCCATGCTGATTTATTAGTTACAGGTGTTTTGAAAGATAATCGCTACAACGGTGGTAAATATACTAACCATGAGCCCGGTAACGAATACGAACCTACTCGTGCCACACCTATTTATGAAACTCGTCAAGGACACGGAAGAGGTATTCAATACTATCCTCCAGTTTCCTATGCTTGTGCTGAAAAACTTCCCGATAATTATCGTAAAGTCCGTGCTATGGATACCGTTAACTCTAAAACTTGCGGGAACACTAACAAATCTTTTTCTTGGTCCGATACGGGAACAGCCAGTCCATGGGGCGGTGCATTCAGTGCAGGACCTTCTTTGAGCCCGGGCGAATATATCGTTACCGATGCTCGTTCATATGATGGTAAGTCAAATTATAAGGACCCTTGGCCTGCCTATGAATACAAAATTAACGGCAACTGGTATCCTGCTCAGTATTTCTTGGACCTTTGTCCCGATTGTGGAGAACCGGCTACGGGTTCTTGGATGCGAGCCTTCCACCCTAACGATCAACCTAAAGCAGTTTCCGACCACAACTTTTTGTATCGAATGCTTTTAGTTCAAGAGTTTGCCGCTAACTACGCTGAAGATGGTTTTAATGGAGACACTGGACAACAGGCTGTCGACGGTTGGTTTTCAATTGTTGGTTGGGCTTTACACGTTGCTTACATGGAGAAACCCCCTTATTGAGGTGAAAAAATATGGCTTATAGTGATCACCCCCTTTATTCCGACAAAGGTATCCGCATTTTGAAGGATATTTATGCAGGACTTTACAAAATTGAAAAAGATGACACGGCTGGAACTTACGAAATTGGAAAAGATCTTCAAACCAATGTAGTTCACTTTAACAATAACAAAGTAGGTATTGTTTATAATCTTCGTCGATTTTTAACTTCTACCACTCGTGTTACTATTCCTGATACCGTTGATTCTGGAATCTACATGTGTGACCCCATGAATGATGGATGTGGTCGTCGTTCTTTTATGTATGATTGGGAATTTGTCGATTTTGGAGTTTACGGTAACCTTGCTAATTGGTTAGGTAACGTTTCTTTAGATCTTCAAAAGATTAAAAATACTCTGGGTATTCAAGTTATGTGTCGAGTTAGATGTAATAATTATACACAATGTAACGAATGTCATCAAACTTCGGCTGGTCACAACAGCAATTGCATTTACTGTGCTTCTCCCGATGTCTTTACTGGAGGTTGTGGAAAAGAGTCGTGGACTTCTCACACAGTTCAAGAACGAACTGCGGAAAACATTAGTGCCCAAACACGGGATGACGTTCTGCCCACACAACTCTACGAAATTTTGCCCGGATCTGGTAAACTAAAAGCCCCTGAAGTTAGCAGCACAGGAATTTTTGCTTTCCGTCTCACTTATGGTGGCCCGGCTACTGGCCAAGTTAACACCTATAACGATGCCGTTAAGCACATTCCAAATATGGAAGTCGGTTATCAAATCGGTGCTTATCGAAAACCTTATGGATTTACTTGTGATTCCTGCGGTGATGAAAGGTATTTCCCACCTCCTACAGCCGCCCATCCTTTTGGAGCACCTATGGAAGTAGCCAATATCGATACTAATGTAACTGCCAATACTTTTCAACCTCAAACCGGTGGTATTTACATAGGTATTGGAAAGAACGCAACTTCCAATGATTGTTTAAAATGTTCGGGAACTTATCAGCCTAATATGGGTTGGGATGTGGGGCGTCCTAAGGTTTGTGGACCTCAAGATGCTTACAACGGCACCTATAATGCCCATTATCGTGAGCAACAATTCGCTCGATCCCACAACGCAACGCCAACCAAATATCCACTTTCTACCATGAAATGGGCTTTTACCATGGATCCTATGATTCGTTGCGGCTATCACGGTGGTCGTAGTAGCACCTATGCAAACAATGACCCTATGCTTTGGACCCAACAAGCCATGGCCCGTTGTTTTAATTGTGGATTATTCTATGGATACGGGAGCACTTGTAATGCTTGTGACCGAAATGGTTTAATTCAAGGCACGGATTACACTATGGAAATCTTCCCTGCTAATACCAAATTACAATTTTGTCCCCAGTGTGGACCAGATAACACTGATGTCAGTCAACTTTACACTGATGAGTATCAGACAGGTAAACCCTACATTTTCCCCCGGGAAAAGTTAGTTATCGTTAATCCACAACCCCTGCTTACCAACAATTCCGAACAAATGTTGACCATGGGTGGTAACGCTACCAACATCGGAGGTCGAGGGGCTTACCTCATTAACATTAACTCTGTCACCAGTAACGATTATCGATATCAAATGTATCTCCCCATTATTTACTCTACGGATCTTGTTCCTGTTAAGATGGACGATATTTACACAAACTCCCCTTCTGGTGCAGGTTCCGACCCATGCCCCCATGACTTTATGCACAACCCACCACCACCGACTGCTGCTACTGGTGCTGTTGTCCCTGCCACTACGGGAACTGCTCAAGGATGTTGCACCATTGGAAGCACCCAACTTATGTCCGATGAAACGACTTGTATCTCTATGGGTGGAACTTATGCTGGAGATGGAACGACATGTGTTCAACCTACCACAGCAGCAGTTATCTCAGGCAATCGTATCGCAGACCCTTGTGCTGGAGTAACCATGCAAGGATTAACTTTTATGATTGCTGAAGGACGGGCTACATCTGGTTTCAAAAACCGAGCCGGTGTTTATATTGATGCTTCTCCTGACAATCGTTCTTATCGTGACCCTGCAAATCCAACTGGTGTTTCGACCTTGATAACCTATCCTCGTTTTACCCAAGTAATTTCCGATGATCCTCGAAGCACTATTCAAGGAGGCCCGCTTACCGCAGGACCACGTTACCTTTTCTGTGACCCTACTGCTGCTAACACCGGAATTATTTGTGACCCGTATCATAAATCCGCTTTGGCTACAGTTACAGCAGGCATGTCGGGACAATTAGGTGTTACTACCCACACCCTACGACAAGTGGGTATCCGAGAAGACCCCAACTATGGATTTGTCGAAGAAATCAATTGTCAGACTTGTGCAAGTATTTCCAGAGAAGGAATGGAACTTGCTAAAAGAAATGACCCTCTGGGTCGTGGAACACCCTTCCCGAAATATGCTCCTGCTGATTGGACTGAATGTGGTGGAGCCCCCACACTTAGAGAAGCATGGGAGCAATCTCCTCGACGTTACCATCCCGGCATGGGAGTCTTACTTTATCGGACCCGTTTAGGACAAATTGTGGTCAATGGATGGAAGGATGATTTTACTCCCGATTGTTCATTCCCGAAGGGATCACAATATGTTGAAGCCTGTTTAGTTGGTGAAGTAGCCCTTGAAGCCAATGGTTTTACTGCATCACCAACCGGTATGGAAAACATTCCTTGCCCCGGTGGTTGGTGGAATTGGGCCCTGCAATCTGGTGGTTGCACTTCAGGAACCCCCAATTCACCCTGTGAATCTTGGCGTATTCGTTCTTCCCGTGGCGATACTATTGTGATGTGATATTATGACTAATAACCCTCGAACTAACCCGTTTTTGATTTACCGACCACTCGATGACCCTGATGCTCAAGACAAGCCCCACACCTATGAAAACCCACTTCGAGTTTTCTATGAAGAAATCGCCCCACCTTTGTTCCCAAGACCTAAGGCTACTCGAACCCCTGAAGCCCCAGTTCGAACTGTGGGTTGGGAGCCCTCCCAAGGTATGAAAGGTGCCCGAACTTCCACCTTTGTGCCGCTACCGTTACCGGGAACAACACCTGTGACTGAAGGTATGGCCCGTGTAGCCAAGGGAACTGAAGGTATGAACACCATGATTAACCTTATTGTAGACACTTCTGGTTCTATGGGAGCCACGGCGGCGACTCTCAACGGATATTCCTATGGACGTTGGGAAGTAGCCCGTATCTGTGCAGCCATTATGATTGAAATGGCGAAGCGAGGAGACGATTATTTTGGAATGTTTTCTTTTAATACCCGTGGTAAAACCGAGTGGCCAGCCCCGGCATTAGATCACGATGATTGTATTGATTGGATGTTGTCCTACTATCCCGGTGGCACTGGTGGTATGGGAATCCAAGTTCCTTTTTCTCCCGGTGGTGGAACTTCTATCGAGGCTGGAATGCAAGAATGTATCCGAGCCATGAAAGTCAAGAAAATGGATAAAGCCGTGACAGTTATTATTTGTGACATGTATGCCAGCGATGGTTCTTATTTTTATAATGCTGCTATGGCTGGCGATGGTTTCGGTGGCACTTGTGATGCTACGCTTCGCAAATATGGACCCGTCTTTTATATTGCTATCGGTTCGGAAAGTGATTCTGAGTATATGGATCAGGCTCAAGAAGCCTTTTCCTTGCGAATGGATGCCGAAGTAGGTCAGAAGATTTTCCCCCGGCCCGGCATTTCCTGTGCTTTAGGTTCCGGAGTCGGCGGTGCGATCTCATTAGGTGGAACCTTGGCTCGAATTGCAGGAATGGTCTGACCCCGAAAACTACTTATAGTTGTGACGTTTTATTATTACTATGGCTGCTGAGAAACTTCAGGATCCGGCGGATGCTATCTTGCTTGGCAAGGACATCCAATTTCCGGCTTACGGTAACGATTCAATCGTTTCCCAAGTTATGTTCGTTACGGGGAAAAGAGGTAGTGGTAAATCGTGGACCGCTGCAGTAATCATGGAAGAGTTTGCTCGTTTAGGATTACAATTCGTTTGTTTCGATGCTCTTGATGCTCACGGTTACTTGTCAGAACAAATGCCCGGTGTCGTAGCCTTGAAACCTACTATGGGCGAAACCATCAATATGAAAGATTTAGTGGAAACTCTACGCACTTCTTCTAACTCTGTTGTTATCAAGTTAGCCGGATTACCCCTTAAGAAACAACAAGATTTGGTAACTGATTATTGTGAGGCTTTGTTAGAAGGCACTTTGGGCAAAGGTATTATGTCTGTTTTTGAAGAATGTCAAGACTTTATTCCGCAAATGGGTAAACCTAATTCGGCTGATGCTATCGTCAGACTTTGTAAATTAGGTCGTGCTCTGGGATACGGAGCCACTTTGATTTCTCAAAGACCTGCTGGTGTCGGTAAAGAAGCCCTTTCTCAAGCCTCAATTTATTTAGTTCACAACGTTATTAACGCTCGTGACTTAAAAGCCTTAGACGATCAACTATCATTTGGAACTGATAAGAAAACCATTAAGCGTATGCTCGACGGTATCGCTAAAGCCCGTAAAGGAGAAGTTATTGTTTACGCCCCTGAGTTTTATCGTGACCGTGGTTATGTGGTTATCGGTAAAATCCGTGCTGACCGAAAAACCGAGCACAAAGGACACAACATTGATATCCGAGATGCTCGAAAAGACTTTTATGAGGATAACGAGGTTGATGGTATCGATGATCTCAAGAAATTAGATCGGGATTTGGTTATCAACCCTAATCACAAAAATCCTTTGGCTGCAGAATCCAGTTGGAAGGGAGTTGCCCCGGCAACTATGCCTCCTGCTACCCAAAACTTAGATGCTGTCAAGCGTTCCGAAGATACCCAATGGTCGGCTGAACCCGAAGAACCTATGGTTGAATATGATTCTGAAATCGAACAAGAGGAAGAAAAGAACGGAAGTATAGCCATTACGGCTATTGCTTTAGGCGGTTTAGTAGTCACCGGTGCCCTTGGATGGGTAGTTTACCGTGGACTTAGTGAAATTTAATTACTGCAAAACTACATATGGGTGCTGTGATATATCTATCCCATGTCCGAGTTGAAACTATCAACAGGGGACGTTGTGACTTTAAATCACCATCTATTAAGTGCTGGACTCCAACCCGAACATTTGGAATTGCCTGAACGTTCCTTTAGAAAAATCTATAATTGCACCAAAACTCAGTGGTTTATCGACCATTTCATTCCTGCTTATGTTTTTCTTCGCACTACCACCCGTTCTAAAGGTAAGAAAAGAAGTTTGTTATCTCCCTCTTCAGGCAGATTATGTCAAATAGCAATTACTGATGAAGAGATCTGTCCCTTTACTGGTTCATGGGCTATTACTGAACATCCTGACCGTTGGGTTCCAGTTATGGAAATGGAAAACCACATAGTTCCTGATGCTACTACTCCCGTAAAACCCATTATTGACAATTCCCGAGAATGGGTTTGTTTTCACGATGGTAACAAGTATTGTCGCCTGCCCATGAGATGGAACTCTAATTTGGCATTTCTAAATCCCGATATCACTACTCCCCAACAAGCCGATTTAGTGGTAGCCCCCGGTGTTAAATCTACTAACTACTCTATTCAAGGAGGCACCGGTAAAACTATGAAACCTAAATTGGGAGCCGGTGTTATTGTTACCCACCAACAAAGTAAATTAAGGGATAGTCACGATAATGCCTTTAGCAAGCACATGAATAATTTTTCTGCAGAATCTACTGAACGGTGGCTTGCCCCATTCAATCAAACTAATTCTCGTTTTATTCATTGGAATGCTGGAGTTCCCAAAGGAGCCATGGCAATCAATTGGCCAATTACTGGAATCGGAAAAATATATCCTGAATTAAAACCTAAATCTCATGGATTAGTTGACCTCACCAATCCTGAAATATTGTTGAGTAAATAAGGTAAACTATAAATAGTCGTCTGGAGAAACTATTTTCATGCACGATCAAACTGAACCTATTATCAGCGATCCGAACTCAACCGTAGGCCCATTTTCTTGGGAATGCGATGCCGGTATGACTACTTCCTACATGAACACCAACCGAGATATCATGACTGATCCATTCAGTCAAATGGTTTCGTCTATCGATACCACTGATGAAGCCGAGGTTGTTGACCGAAAAGAAACTGCTCCTGAAGGTGCTGATGAAGGTCAAACTGGAGATGCAGGAACAGATGAAGATGGTTCTAACTTTGGTCAAGATCAAGCCGACGAGATGTCGGCTGAAGGCGATGAAATGAAAACTTCAACCTCTGTGGGCTCTCTTTTGGGACTCGGACTACTCGGTGTCGGTGCCTTTGTAGTTACTACTACTGTCATGGGAATGATTAGCCGCCGATAAGGATAACTATAAATAGTCGAAAGGAGAGATGTAAAGCATGGCAAGAGTTCTCGGAAAGTCAACCGTCCTACCAGACATCCCTTACAGTCCTAAGATGATGGGTCTCCCATCCATTTCTTTGGCTAAAGATACCCTCCCTGCAAGAAACGCTATGGGCCAAGGTTTGACACAAGCCAGCCCACGACCGGCTGCCCCAGTCATTAACACCCCAAGTTTCTTAGTTCCAGAATCACGACCTCTGGCACTTGAAGTCGCTGTTGCTGGTGGAGGATTCGGCCAAGGTGTTGTTCCTAACGCCCCTCGTCCTGCTCCTGTTCAAGTTAACGCACCTCGTCTCGACTTGACGGCACTTCACACCACAGATAATTCTATGGGTGCTTATGAACTCCGTGGACAACGCCTTACTCCTGAGGCACAATACTTGCGTCCCAGCCATATGCAAGAGATTTATGGAGATTTCGACCACTCCCCTAACGTGAGCCACCTCAACCGAATGCGACCTGAGACTATGTTGCCTAAGATTGACGCTCACCAACCTACTGAAGTTTTCGGTAACTCACCTGCTTTCGAGTTAGACCGTGCTTCTATCCGACCAACCAACCCACGAATGTTCTCTACTCCTCCAACAATCAACATCGCTCCGGCTGGTGTCCAACGTATGCCAATTCGTGAGCGACCCATTATTCCTGCCTCAACTCAACCGATGATTAACCATTCGGCTTTGATCCGTGGCCTCGGCCCTGCTAAGAAGATCCGCATGGAAGCCAAGCATATTGCCCCACCTGTCCGTAACTCGGACCTCGGTGGACTCGGTGCTGAAAACTCCAACGGATTCGGAACTGGTATTGGCCGTGCTTTCGGTGCTGATGCAGCCCTACACACCCCATTTTGATAGGAGATGAAAACAATGATGCAAACTATTCTACACAGACTTAACTTGACTTCGGGCAACATTGTCCGAATCCTTACGGATGCTACTGCCGTTGGTATTGTGGCTTTCAGTGCAAAACCTATTTTTGATGCTCTAAAGGGTCGTGAATGGAACACACTCCCAGTTATTGGCGTTCCTTTCCTACTCGGAACTTTTATTCTGAGTCAACGAGCCAGCACAGCCGTTAACTATGTTGATGTCGAAGACGCTTTTGGTATCGTTGTAGAAGATTTCGGTGAACTTTACACTGATTTGGTTCATGAAGATACGGGCTACTTTGAAGACGACGAAGACGACGAAGATTTCGACGAAGAAGAAGCGGAGGGATATTACTGATGTTGGCTAAGATGTGTGATTGGACTGGAACTTCAAAAGGAAAAGTTATTTGCAGTTTGGTAGCCACTGTTGGTGGTGCCCACCTTATTCTTACATCCCCTCAGAAGGTTTTGGGTATTCTCCCAGCCTTCTCATTCTCTCTGTTTGGTAAAGAAGTTGGTGCACAACAAGCAGTAGGTCTTCTGCTATTGACCTGCGGTATTTGTGCGTTCGGAGCCTGCTGTTTTGGCGGTAGCAAAGAAACTACTGAGGTAGCAACAGAGTAAAACTATATATAGTGGAAAGATAAAGTGATTATTATGACTCTTGCAGCAAAACTTACCAGCCCTCTCGTCGTCGGTGGAACTTTGGTTCTTATTGGCCTACATCAATTTAACCTACTCCCATTCTTTAACAAGAATGAATTCGGATCTATGCAATTTACTATTCCAGTAATTAACATGAGCGTTACCCCTCTCCAAGTTCTTGGTGGTATCGCTGTCGCATCAGGTAGCATCATGCTACTTCGCCGTGCTCAATACATGGACGCTGGTGACTTCGTTCCTATGATGGCCGAAGCCATGGAAGGCGGTCGTGCTTGGGGACATTTTTGAGATTAAAACTCAAACTATAAATAGTCGTCTTGACAACGTTAAGACATGGTTCTAACTAAGACTGAAGCGGAAGCCCGTCGCACTTGCGAAGCGGGATTGGCTAATTATCTATCCAATCGTCATTCTGTTCACATCAACCGTTCTTTAGCCTATGGAGTTATTGGAGGAATTATTCCTACTTCAGCCCTCTTTTTAGTTTCCGCATTTTACCCCGTTAGTCGTTGGTATTCTTTGATTCCTTTAGTCGGTGGCATCGCTGCTGGTATGGGATACGGAGTAGTTACTGCTGACTCAAATGATGAAATTAACTCCTCAGATTTTGAAACTGTTTGTTCGGCTTTTGAAGAACAATCCCAAGAAGAATCAGATGGTGCTACCGATCAACCTGACGCAGAGTAAGTCGTTAAGTATAAATAGTCGAAGTGACAAATTTACAATACACAACAGGTGAAATATTATGACCAGTTATAAAAATCTTCAAGGAGCAAAGAAATCGACCAAGAAAGCCGGTATGTTGACCGTCGTTCAGCAATATGTATCTAAGTATGGTGTCAAAGAAGGCGTCAAGCGATACAAGCAAGACGGATGGAAGCAAAAGAAAGGTTCTTCCAAGGTTCGTATGCAAGTTTCCAACACAGCAAGTGGCCCTCGACGTGTCTCTGAAGGAACTGTTGGCGGCCATGGTCGTTCTCAACTTTACAAAGATGGAGACCGTGTAGGTGCATGGACCAAGTCTGGCGGTCGAACTGCCTCTAACTCCTCCCGTGGACAATCATGGTTTACTGACCGTGGCTACGGAACCCCTGCTAAGCCAGTTCCTGACACCCCTCTTGCTCGCAAGTTGGGTATCGCTGGCCGAACTGACCTTATCGTGACTGGCCGAACCTTCGTCGAGTCTCAATACTGGGAAGGAAATGAATAAACTGGGAGTGATTCCAGTGGGTCGACGTTATCAAAGAGGAATCGCTCGTTTGCGAGAAGAAGGAATCACTGATTCAGATTCACCTTTGGGTCGTTCTCTTGATTCTGGCTTAGATAATCTTAAAAAGGTTTATTTGGCTTTGACAGGTGCTGTTGTAATATCAGCACTTTATCGAATCTATGGAGTAAGCAAGAACATGGGTAGTGAAACTATTGAAGAACTGCCTTATTCTGACGTTGTTGTCGACAATGCTATGGAAAGAACTCGTGCTAACGAGATGCTAAACCACGACTTTGGCGGTGTTCCTAACCCTCAACCTAATGAGATGCTTCGCTTGATTACTGGAACTCCACCATACTTGCCTCTTTCGGGGGACTTAATTTGATTCGAGGGTTGTATGATAAGTTGCTAACTCTTTTTGGTATCGATACCGAAGAGGAAGAAAAGGCTTCTGAAATGACTGAAGATGTTTCTGGTTCTACTAACCACGTTAACCACATCAATCCTATTGAAGTTCAAGGTTCAGAAGATATCATGGGTGCTGAAACTGGCGGACGATATTATGGATCCACTCTTTCTCGTTACTACCCCGGATTAAACATCCCAAATCCCCGAGATTATCCTACCCCTATGGCTAATAACCCTTGGGAGCCTTATGTTAGTATCCGAACTTACGGCGATATCGATGATGCTTTGCTTCAACCATATCCTTCGGCTATGGGATGGGCAACAGATCCTCGAAATTATCGACCCTACACTTCTCAAGAAGATTATACTTCTCTTCCCGGCAACTACTGAAATCTATAAATAGTTGTGACGATAACCTTAGTTATGATTAACTGGGCTTTTAGGAATCCCTCAGTTAAGTTAACCCTCCCTCCGGCTTTCGTCTGGTCACCCCGTCTTCAATTACTTATGGAAAATAAGGCTGATTTTGGCTTAGAGGGCGAGTATCAAATTTTCACTGGTGAGGTTAAACCAGATAACAAGGATGAATGGGAAGATGATGATCAAGGGATAACTTTTCGAAGACTGGATTATACCATAGACCCAAATAACACCAGTCGGAGAATAGTTTCTGAGGTTGCGATTCCAAATCTCGATAATTGGCCTTATAAGAACCCACACTACTTCGGAGAGATTAAAACAGAAGCGGATTTTTCCAATGAATCTGACCCTCACCAAGCATGGATTAACTATCTCGCTTTCAACAAGCACGAGGTGATCAGCATCGAAGACTTAGAGGAATACCTCAATCCAGAGAGTAATACCGATATTTATGTTGAGAACTATATTAACTGGCTACAAGAACTATCGAATCAAGATGGCTACAAACTTATCGACATCTACCGCCAAGATTTTTTCATTGATGGTCAACGAGAGCAAGAAGAGGGAACTTACACTTCTTCTTCTGGGTATAATGGAGAATGGAGAACAGATGGTTTGCGATGGACCATCTCAATCAAACCCGATCTCTGGCGACAAGTCAAACTATAAGTAGTCGGAACGACAAAGTTGTCTCATGGGTAACCGTATGATTGATGGTTACGTTCGTCGTGACCCAAACGCTGACTCCGACAATTTGGCGAGTCGAGACGATGGCGTTATACTTCCCGAAGGTGTCTTTATGCCTTCTTCGGCATTTCGTAACACGGTTCCCCAAACTCAATATACCATGCAAGAATTAGGGATTGATCTTGCTTCTTCCCCTTTTGCCCCCGAAGTAACACCGATTCCAGAATCTCGTTCTAATGAGGTAGTTGTTATCCGACCTACTGAGGTTGACTGGGCATCTGAAAACCGAGAGACTTCTGCCCATCATACCCCTCCTTCATCTGGCAGTAACCCTTTGATGACGATTAACGATATGGTCAAGCAGTATTGGGGCTTGCTAATTGTTGGTGGTTTACTCCTTACTGCTGGTGTTTTCATCGGCAGGAGGGCTTAATCTGAAGTGGCAAGTCGGAGACCGAATAACTTCTGTGGCTATCGAGGGTCGAGATGTCGGCACAGTTACTAATGTTGATTTTGACCGTTTAAAAATTATTTGGCCTGATGGTCGATGGAGTTATGAAAACTATGCAGACGTAGTTTTAGTTTCTCGTCCCGATACCATAGATTTTCTGAAGTTTCGCCAACCACCTACTGTGCACCGAAAAGATGTTCCCGGGACTTACGTCCCCCACCTTCAATTTTACTCTGAGGGTAACCAAAACTTTGAGGCCGATATTGGTTTCTCGACTCGTGAACAAGGACCTCAAGTTAATCTGGTTGACAACCGCCCACAACGAGGAATTACCAATCCCGTTATCCTAAACGCTTATTACAAACTAAAGGAAGACCGTGAAAAAGAAGAAATTACTGATTACTTACTAAATAAAAAACCAGAAGATATTCCTGTTCCTCGGGCAGTTGCTGCGGTTACCAACCATAATTCCGTAGGCACTGAAGAAAGAGGAGATTGGGAACCCGGTGACGTAGTCTCGGTTTCTCGCCCCGGTCGAAACGCTGGTCACTTGGCTACGGCCCATCTTGAAAGAGTTCGCCACACCACTGCAGATATTATTTGGGTTGATCCTGTTTCAGGGCAAGAACAAAAGACTACTGAGTCATTAAATAATTTAATTTTTCTTCGTCACGATAGTCGATGGAGGGCCGACAGGGAATCCGACGGTCGTCGATTAGAAGCCGAAGTTTTTGACCTTAAGTCCGTAGGTTATGATGTTGTTGACTATGGTTACCCCACTCGTTTGATTGCTGATCCCATGGTTTACGAGGTTGCATTTAAAAGAAATGTTATGCGAGATTATTTAGGCAACCAGATTCGTAAGCACCCTGTGGGTGATAACGACCTTAATGATTTAAAGTTAATGGAATTACAGTATGCTGGACATACCCGTGGATTCCAACCTTTCCACGGCTTTGAACGCACAGCAGATTATCTTTGGAGGTGAAGTTATGGCGATTAACTGGGCTGATGACGACATTCTTATGATGGGTAGCACCCTTGGAAGAGAATTTCGACATTACAAAGACACAGATGTCGATGATGCTACTTTGGGTAAATTAGCCGTCTGGTTTATGAATAACTATGATGAAATGAATTCTATTTATTGGGGATCAGAACGACTGATGAACTACATGGAGATAGACGATACTGATTTTATACAATCCGATAAACCTTCAGTAGTTCATTACAAACAATCTTTAAAAGTGCTGAATCCTATGGATTGGGCTTTGTATATGAATGGTGGGCAATATGGTATAACCATGGATACATTTAAAGATAACCCTTCAAAAAGTAGATTTTTTGACGTTATGTGGGAAATGGGTAAGTTTCACTACCGCATACTAAAAATATATTCCAGTGGCCAATGGGTAAAAAATAACCCCCTTGCACAATCGATATGGTTTATTCGCACCCAACTATTAGTTCTTTTTGCTACGATCAGATTTTCTATCTGGTATTGGCTTTTGAGGATATCAAAGGATGCTGCTATGCCGGTCGTTCCATCATCGACGCACAACTATACTTACCGAGAGTTAATGGACGATTATGTTTCTGATTGGTATGACCAATATGATTATCTTACTGACCCCAGTATCTCAAAAGCATACAATAATGATTATCGGGAAATGGAGCAACGAAAGTTATATCGTCAATGGGGTGTTGACCCAAGTCTTTTAGAAGACCAAAGAGAATTCATTAAATCATTGGCTCTTTTAATTCGTCGAGGACTTAGTTCACGAGATAGAAAAGCAACCACTTTTCAACATGAACGACACAATACCGCTAACGAACTTAAAGCCTTACTTCAAACCGGTTGGTCTCCAGACCTTCCTGAAGTCGATGTGCAAGAATGTTCCAAATGTGCTGGTTTAGGTTATCGAGAAGGTGGGTTGGATAATTATGGTAGACCCAAAAGACGAAAGTGCATTTCTTGTCAAGGTTGGGGAACGGTAGGAGAACATATTTGGATCTATTCCAAAAAATACAATACCGGACGCTACTCAAAGACACCAGAAATCCGTAAGAAGGACAAAACCGCTGAAAACACACGAAGGCGATTTGATAGATTAGTTTCTAACTTCCGATCGGAATGTGTAGGTAACTATAAATAGTCGTGTCGACAAGATTCTGCTATGGGATATTCCCCCGTTTCTTATTTCGTGGCCGGTATTGCGGCTGTGGCTGGTGTAGCACTTTTCACCGGACGCTGGAAACCCACTGTTTTTGGTGCCGCCCAACTTGGTGCCGCCCAACTTGAAGAAATGCAAGTCGAACGTAGCGGTCAAACTTTAGATTATGTTCCCGTTGGACTTACGGAAGCCTTTATGGGATATCAATTCCTTGATCTTGAACACACTACTATGGTAGCCAATGATTCACCCTTCGGTCCCGGAGTTATTGATCACGAAGTTCTTTACCACAATCCTTACGACCTTGGCTACGATGTTACTGAAGAGTCGGAACTTATGGGTGACATGAATCGACGCACCCACCCAATGCAAGAATATGTTCCTAAAGAAATGTCGGCTGAAGCCCCCGGACAAGGTAATTACCTAACTTCTTGGGGACAGCCAGCAGCAGGACCTGTTAAAGTCCAGCATGGTCAACGACCCCTTACTCAATCTCCCGGCGTTGGACCTTTGAATTATTCACCTCGTGCTACTGTTTCTCCTCGTTTCATTCCTGAAGCCTCCCGAGATTTCCCTTACATGGTTTCTCTGGTAGATGCTCCATTTGTTACCCCTCCGGCATCAACGGCAGGAGATAACCGATTTGGAGATCTCAATCGAGTTTCCGATGAAGAAAATTATTCTGGTCGATTCGGCAAGTCTGCTCTTGACCCCAGCGTTAACTCTGGTTACACAGATGGCTACGGCACTACCCGTTCTTTAGAAGAATGGAGCCGAAGTCACACCATTCTCCGCCACACAGACACCATGGTTTCGGCCATTCCCCTTTCCGGCGGTGAAGAACTACGACTTCGTCGTGTCTAAGTAAACTATAAATAGTAGTCAAAATAATAGGAAGATGATACCATGGCAGCACAAGAAAGAGTTTATATTCTCTCACCCGATTACTGGGGATTCGATCCCTCTACCCAAGACACCGCTTTGAACTTTTTTACCAACGTTTGGACGTTGCCTAAAGCAACTTATGATGGTCTTGCAGAAGAAGATCGACAAAGACTTTACCGTTGTGCTTTGTTCTACCACACCAAGCGTGTAGATAACCATGGTTTCACACCTATTGCTATCTTCGATAAGAGTGCTGATTTGCTGGTTCGTGGAACTGGACGTGGAGGACTACCTCAAGTTCGTAAATACAGTAAAGGATCTCAAAGTCCCGCATACACTGTTGATACCATTACTATGGCGGCTGCCGATCCTTCGGCTTCCAACTGGGACGAATTGGCTGACCAAGCCAAGCAAACTGCTGATGGAACTTTTACTATTGGTTCCTATATGTTTGATGAAAGCAAAATTATGGATACAATCAACAACCTTGAATCTGAAGTAGGTTCTATTGTAGGTGCTTCTGCGGCTGAATCATACGCTGCTGAATCTCCTGCTTCTGTTGCCATAGATGTTTCCGAACCTCTTTCTGTTAACCCAACTATTGAAGCCCCAAGCGGTTCCGAAGTTATTTACGAGGCTCCTGCTCACCGCACAGACCGTGAAGGACCGGGTAACCGAACTTTGAAACACCGAATGAGTGCAAAAGATCGTGCTATGGCTCGTCGTAAGGCTCGTGAAGCCAAGGAATCCATGATGACTATGGATGCAGAAATGACTGCTAACTTGCCTAACTCCAACCTACCGGCTCTTCCAGTGGTAGCCAACACCATGGGTGAAGATTCTTCACTTTCTGGTAACGGTGTCCCAGAATGGTATGGTAGTGCTGAAACTGAAATGTCTCAACTCATGACTTCCAATGCTTTGGGTCAATCCGGTGCAGATTACGATCACGAAATCCACTACCGTGCTGATGAAATGTCTGCTGAAGACGAAGCCGTTTTGGCCGACTATGCTAACTGGTCTGAAGATTCCACTATACTTTCTGGTAACGGAGTTCCAACTTACTACGGTAGTGCTGAAACTTTCGAAGCCCCTATGGCACGACACAACCCCGACAGGGGTGACGTTAACCGTGTTTTGGCTTCCCTGCGTTCTCGCTACTCTGGACTACGAGTTAAGGGCATTCCTGAATATCTGACCATGCGTTCCGGTTCTTCTAACAAGTATCACGTTTTCGTTCGCACTAACAAGGGTAACTTTAACGGCTACGGTCGTATTGGATACGCCCCAACTATCCACGGACCTATGTCAGACTCTGAGTATGACCGTAAACTCCGTGCTAAGCAACGACCTAATAAGGGATACGAAGAAACTAAGTATGCTGAGTCTGCTGAGTGTGGCGATTGTGGTCGCCCAGCCACCCATTCTGCCCGAGGCGGAACAGTCAATCGTTGTGACCGCTGTTGGCCCGGTGATGATTTCTTTAACGCTCCAACAGGTTACACCCCTATGTCAGAAACACCTTCTCCACATGAACCTTACTCCTTTATGGATGAGATGACCCCTAATGGTGAGTTCATTACTTCTGATGAGTTCATGGAACTCATGAGTGAGACTATTGACGGTATGGCTATGCGATACGAAAAACCATCGATGTTTGGTAGCCCTCTGGCTATGGGCGTTGGCGGTGTTTTAGTCGCTGCTCTGGGTTACAAACTTTGGTCCAAGCGTTCAGATACTCCTGAGTGATAACTTAACCATATCTGCTAAGATATAAATAGTCGAAGGGATAAACTCCTTATATGACTCTCCATAAGAAAGCAGGTATGTGGATTAGCGATTGGAATGTTTCTGATCCTGCTGAAGACGAAGGTTGTTATAAACGTCAAAAAGAACAAGATCGTAAGGCTCGGGCCATGGTTGCTAAATTAAAAACTCAAGGTTGGAAACGCATTCCTGAGAAAAAGGTTAATGCTACCATAGTTGAAAACATTTCTTCTTCGGAACTTCTGACAGCCATGAAAAAATATAATGCTGATGTTAAAAAGAAATGGGCAAACAAAAAAGTTTCTACCTCAATCCCCGGTCGGCGTGTTGAAACAACACTGGCTTGGAAATATCATAGTTTCTTCCCCTATGGTGATTTGAAAAGCGAACTCCAAGAATGGTTTAGTGATGATTACCAGTCATTTGACTCAATATGGGTTGGAGAATTGGGAGGATATGGTGCTCTTATGAACAAGGGTAATCAATACCGACTGATCATGACTGGTGGATCAGACGATGATGAGGCTGCTCATTGGTCTACTCCCGTATTCCAGTTAGCACTAAAAGGAAAATCTGCGGCTACGGCTGCTAAGCCTGCGGCAAAGAAACCCAAGGCAAAGCCACGAGCAAAAGCCCCGAAAACCAACAAAGGTTTTAATTGGGTTAATTTGGATGATGAAAATGCAGAACACCCACGAGAAACTCTTACGAAATCCGTCAAAAAAGCCAAACAGGATGGTTGGAAGCAAGTAAGTTGGATGCAATCAGGTGGCAAGCGAGAAAAACAGATTTG
>Ga0257114_1000099_pt1 | contig 66317 bp, 50 predicted proteins | sample SI112_10mmetaG_FD_190149 | JGI IMG/M metagenome (GOLD analysis project Ga0257114, IMG submission 190149) | Marine microbial communities from Saanich Inlet, British Columbia, Canada - SI112_10m | ecosystem: Environmental > Aquatic > Marine > Inlet | place: Canada: British Columbia | collected...
TCGACGTGTAGGGTTTTCGACACGAATGTCACAACATTAGGCGCGACGCGCACGATTATACGGGCGTACCGCCCCGATCTCGATCTCGATCTCGATCTCGATCTCGATCCGCGGACTCGCGCGTGAAGCCGTCTCGACCGTTCTCGTTTGGGCAATACTTTGCCACGCCGTCGTCCGAGATGGGCACGACAGATTGTTCGCCGGCGTCGTAACTGATCGACGGCGACCACACGAGCTGGATGGTTTCGCCGACGTTCTCGAAGGAGTGAATCCAACCGCACGGCATGAATAAAATGTCGCCCGCCTCGACGACGGCGCCGAAGCCGCGCGAACGCGCGATTTTGGGTTGTTTGTCCAAGTCGACGTTGAAGGCGTTCCCCAGATAGACGGGATTGTACAACTCTTCACCGCCGACGCGCGCGGAGAGCGGGTAGAGGTTTTCCTCATCGGCGCGATCCCAGACGACGGCGCGTTTCGAGCCTTGAACCACTAAAACCATCACGTGAGCCGGTTTGGCGTGATGATGCGCGTGATACGCTCGAACGCCATCGCCACTGGCGAAGAGCATAAACTTTTTGAACTCCGTAGATCGCTCGCGAAAGAGTATCTTGGAGATGTACGACCAGTCTCCGCGCAATTTCGTTTCGACAGTTGCTTTGACGCGTTCGGCGAGTGCCGGACATTGTTCAATAATGTGCCACGAGTGTACGCTCGGTGGCCATAAATTATCCGCTGGGTGTAAAAAGTCCACGCCGCGTTTTCTGGCTATTTTGGATTCCCCCATAAACTCACTATCGAAAAAATCTCTCAGTGTTTTAATCTTTCCTTTGCCTTCGAGAAAATCCAACGTTTCATTCAGCGTCAAACCTCGTGTCGTTTCGAGACGTTCGGAAAGATCTCGCAAAAGTTTTTGATGCGTCGTTTTCGTCATAGACTGGAACGATGGCACTATTTTCGACCCCAAGTCGGCGAATGCATCGCCGCATAAATCTAAAATGAGCTCTCGCGTCACGACGCTTCGTAGCACAGTTGCAAGGTTAGCGTTTTCGATCACCACTGGTTGCCCTTCCTTGACGTATTTCCGCTCGAACGCGTCAATTGATAGTGTAGATGCGTCAACGCGCTCGATGTTGTTCCACTGAAAACTCGGATCGCTCGACGACAGCAGCAGCGGTATATCATCATGTTGCGGCGCCTCGACCGTCGGCGCGCGTTTGTTTCGTTGATGATCCTCAACTCTTTCGCCACGACCGAGGTTGGCTTGATCATCTTGAATTCGAACTAAAGACTCTAGGAAAGACGTAACACTTTGGGCATCGTTCGGTCCGATGAAACTCTGTGCGATCGCATTCAACTCCTTATGATTTCGCACATACGGCCCAAAGTGTGACGTTTTCATCTCGCGTCTGGCTTTTAGTGACTCTTCCACGGGCCACGGACAATTTAATGGATCGCAACACGGCGCATTAATGTCATACTGACTTTCTGCTTGAAGCAAAGTAGTCTTAAGCGCACCCTCAAAGCCGTAACGATTCAATAAAGTCGCGCGATCTTTCAGAAAGGCGACATCTTCTTCGGCGATGCTGTACTTTTCCATCAACTCCTCTATTGTTGAGTCAGTGACTTCCGCCAAAAACGCGCTAAACGTGGAAGGAAACGTGCGGTGAATGGCACCCCCCTCTACCCAACATCTATAATCTAAGATAGCTCCGATAGTCGGTGGCCAGTTTCCGTTTTCAAGCTCCACGATGCACGCCGGTTTAGTTTCGTTGGCAGACTTTGCGTGGCACCTTTCCATCCACGGCAAAGTTTTTTCTTTCTCATAGATCACATAACCTGCAACATAGTGCCAGTGATGGCGCGTCCCGGGAATGCTCACTGTGCTGGTTTCGTCCTCACGTTTCAACATGTCCTCGTTGTCTATCAGCATCAACGACCCTTTGGCTTCGTCGATGAAGATGTTGAATATATTTCTGTCGTGGTTACCAAGGAGGAAGTCCATCAGAGTCATCCCTATGACGTCCTCTCGCTTAAGTCGCGATACAACGAGAAAAAGTTCTTTCGTCATCATGTTCTGGCCTGGTCTGGCACCATTGATATCAGTTGGCGCGATTCCCTTTGCCCAGTCTGTGACGAGAACGTGAGTGTTTTGCTTTCCACCAAGAGAACGTGTGTCGCGTGGCGTGAAAAACTTCAAAGTCTTTGCCTCCGTAGGCGACACAAGTCGCCCGAACCCCATTGTTTCGATCAATCGATGGATGGCTGATATCCTTTCCGGGGATCGATCACGCTGACTGTGGAAACCGCCACACGTTTCGTCAACCGGCGTCGCGTTTGCGTGTTGACGAAATTGTCCACGAATACCGCACCAAGCCTTGACGCTCACCTTTTTCCCTTCGCTCGTAACTCCTCGCAACACCATTGCCTCAGATTTGCCGACATACATCCCTGGATTTCCCGCGTCGATGCGCTCAACTTTGACGTCGCAGTCGCAGCGCTCGCACCACCCACGCGAGTCGACGACGTCGTCTTCGCCCAGCTCGGAATGAGGCACGCATGTGGAGCAAGACGAACACGTCTCAAAGCTCGCGCGTGTACGTTCGTGATTTGTGTCTGCCCCGCGTTCATCGTCACTATCTTTCCGCACGTCGGCGTCGGCGTAATCAGCGTCAGCGACACCATCGGCGAGTTTCAGCGCTCTAACAGCAATCGTCTCGCGACGCGGCGACGTCCTCGTGAGTGCGACGGTGAGCACGCACACGAACGCGATAGAATAACACGGTAGTTTCCACCGCGCGGGCCTTCGACGCCTCTTCGTGGCGTGATGCCACATCGGAGGCGCGGAGTGGCGTCGGGACGGCGACAAGCGAGAAGGCGTCGTAGAACGCATGGGAACTAAAGCGACGCGTGCGTAACGAATGCGCTGCTTCAATCACGATGAGTCTATCTATTGATTTTTGCTTATTACTATTTTGGGGATTCCCGCGAGTTCGTGGAGTGCGCGGTGAGATGGCGCTCGTCCAAGGCGAGTAAACGTTCGCCGCGTCGGTGTGTTCGAGCTTTCCAGCGCTCACGTAAATCTTGCAACTGTGAGCTCAAAGCGCCGTGTTGCTGGCGAATAGTAATCGTAGAGTCAGCCTTGATCGTTTCAAGTAAATCGTCGTCGGCGAAAGGAAGACGTTGACCAGCCATGCTTCGAAGTTGGATGCGTTCGCTTTCCTTTGCCATTTTCTCTTGATGAATGATCTCTTCGTCTCTCTTGGCGTCGAATTCGTCGACAATCGCCTCTTCAAATTCCAAGTCGCGAATAGCGCGCTTGATGAGGCCTTCTTCGCCCTCTTCGCGGAACTGGCGAACCAACGTTCGGGCAAAATCATACCATGCCCATGCGTGCAGGATGAACAACAAGGCCGTGATGAGATCGACAAAAGTCGAGCCTTGTCCACCTTGTTCGCCTGATTGTTTGAAAATCAGTCCGCCGGTGAATGTTGCCATAGTAGCAAGTAAGCCATATGTCTCGATCTTTGCGTACTTTTCGCCGGCATACGGTTTTGCGACGATGTGGAATACAAAGAAAAGTTGCAACATACAATTCACCGTGTATCCACCAATGACTGCACTTCGTCTAGATACGATCACTATGAAGATCAGGATGAATTTTCTCGCGAATATGACCCATTCCCACCACCACGCGGACTTGACATTGATTCCCTTGAAGAGCAAACCGAGACGATATTGCACCATTGCTGAATCGTGCTCGCCGACAATGTCTTCTCCGCGAGCGAGCTGCAGCAAACCGTATGGAATACCGACGATATACAGTATAGCCCAAACGATGACCATAAACAAGTAAAGTGAGTAGGCGGTGCCCCGGCATTGGACCGAATAGTCGGATACAAAGTGTCGATCGCTGTCGCCAGACGTACCAGTGCACTGCGTGAACTCAGCCAAATATTGAACAAGGGTGGGATAGAGAAGCCACAGAGTCGCGACGAGCCATGATATTACTATGTCGTAAGCTCTGATGTTTCGCACTTCTTCAAGACCGACATCGTGCTTGTTCACTTTATTCGTGTTACCACTATCGATGGCGTTTGTTTCTTCATCTTCAGCAGCAGAATCATTTGCCTTTGTCTTCTTCGTGGCTTCCACTCTAGCTTGGGCCGTTGCCTCTCTCAACTCTTCGACGTACTTGATAACCGTGAAGATGATGAACAAGAATATCATCAAGCCTAGTGGGAGCAACTCGTGAAACAGTAGATTTCCGTAAAACTTCCAGCCAATGGCGCACTTTGCTGACGCCGACCGTATGTCAGGTAACGAAAGCTTCTCGGCGATAAGTAAGAATGCTTTCATCGAATCCGGCCATGCGAGGTCTAAATTTTTCGCCAACGCTGTCATTTGTAAATAGGTGACAAACGATTTTATCATGCCGACGACTTGTGAACTTCGGCGTTGATTGACAACCCGAATGAGCCACACCAGCAACAATATCCAGAGAAAGTTGACGACGACGATCGGAAAGTTGAGCACTCGATATGCTCCTGCCGAACAATCGTAACATTTTGGTGGATATGCTTCTCGAATGGCGTGGTACGCATAACCATTCGCACAAGCTGCGCACATAGCACCAGTGTACCCTGCATCAAGACATGTGCTGTTTACGCCGCCTAGGCACGCGTCAGGGTACGGACACGCGCGAAATTTCAGCGTTTGTCGGTCAAATCTACTGAAACCAGGAAGCGCTTCGACATTTTCGAGCTCATCACCGTAACATTTTGCACCTTTCGGGCATGCCATACATTTGTAATCATCGAGTGGGAGCTGTCGATAATAGCTCTCGAATGGGACACTCGTTTGAGAGATGCAGTGGCAGGAACTCTTGCTCACGTGACCAAGGGCGCCTAAAAGTTGCACTCCTGACTGTGCTTGATATGTTTGCCTCAATCTGCCGTCAACTCGCGAAGTATCCATGGAGATTGGGCACGACGTGCATGCTCCGTCACCGTGCGCCACTTTGTAGAATCCATTCTTGCACGGCACACACATGCCATACGGGTGAAGAGCATCGAGCCATCGAGATGACCCAGATGTAGCTGTCTTATATAGAGTTATATTCGTTTCGACATAAATGGTATCGATATCTTCAGTATATCCCGTGCCTCCACTGATGTCGGCGGTGAAGCCAGGAATGCACTCGCACACGCCAGAGCGAAGCACGCTGTTCGGTTTGACTGTTGAGCAATTCATGACCGTCGTTGGAGTTGAAGGTACGATACTCACATTCAACGTTGAAGCCGAAAAATTTAGCTCATAGGCATTCGCGCGCTCACCGATGATTGTGATTGAATCGAATTTCGCCAAGCCGTTCACCATCGCCGCCTCTGTCCCTGAAATGCTCGCCACAGCGGGCGATACACTGACCGTAAGCGTCGTATTGATATCGACGCACACGTTTCCTACAGAATCGATCGCCGCGATGACTGGTGCAGGCGAAAGTGCGAAGTCATTTTCGTTTATGAAGGGAGGTGCCGTGACGACGGCCAACGCTGTCGGCGCGCCAGGGACTACGGTGAACTCCAACATGTCAGTCTCCAGCACAGGGTAGAGCGCACCAGGACATCGACTTGAGCCACATGATGAAGCGAATCGCAAGCGATAGGTCCCAGCTAATGCATTTTGAATATGCAGACCGACATTATAGTGTGTGTCGGGCGCAATACCACTATACCCAGCCTCCCTGCAATATGATGGTGCGGGGTTGGTGTACACCACTCTGTACGTGTAAGCACCAGTCGTGGGATTACTGGAGACCACAGTCCTCGGGCTAGAGTCAAGTGAATCTTTGCACCATCCCACTCCACCATTTACTGCGAGAAGAGATCCATCCCATTCGGCTTGCAAGGTTGGTAGCACACTTGCCCGTGGTTGATCCTCCGCTGGCACGAAAGAAAATAGCTCAACCGTGATGTTACGCGCTTCGGTGTCCCACATCGAGCCCACATGATAACCGCCAGGATCAGTCATTTGCACGACAAAGTCACGAAGATCCAGGGTTTGCGCTGCGATATATTGTGCAGGATCCCGACACAAACCTCGGTCGACACGTGTGAACGAGTTACCGGTGCACGTGTCAAGCGCCGCTGGGTACCCAGCGCTGTAAGTCAGTTGTGTGGAGACCGAATCGAGACCCGCTGTAGAAAACGTCAATGAGTACGTTCCGGTGCACGGTCGATAGAATACGATATCATCAAACACCGCTGTGCCCGCAACGATAGTCTGAGGTGTGTATGATACATTCGTCTCAAAGTTGCAAGCGCTCACGACCACGCGCTCCGCCTTTACAGAAACTTCGTAATTTAGGTTGAGCGCATTCAAGCCTGCATCGACCACACGAATCTGAATCATACTCAATTTTACTTTTTTTGCCGTGGAATACGCAGTCTGCAACGCGATTGCCGCACCGCTGGCAGGTGACGTGAAAGTCTGAACAATTAATCCACCATTAATATTTTGCATGAAAAAGAAAAAATAAGTAAGCCTTACCGGTGAGATGAAAAGCGCACTTGCAGTGCCAATCGTAATCGTAAATGTACGAGTCGCGGGCGCAACGCTGAGCCCTAACGCGGTACAATTGTCGCAGTTGAAAGAAATCACATAATCCCCGATCTGTAATTAATTGTGTGTGAGGATGAAAGTTCTAATGAAATCTGTCATCAATGGGAGCGTACCTCTGGGGCATTGATCACTGTGTCACGAAGTAGTGTACTGCCGGTTCCCGCCGCTATGACGCCATTTCTCCCGCTCGTCGCAAACGTATGCCTACATTTTGAATAAAATTAATTAATTCCGGTTATGAAATTAATTAGAATCGAAACGTACCTTTGACCCACGATACTGGCGATGATACTGTACTCGTGAGTGTTAAACGACCCGAAACGATTACCTGCGTCATCTGCGATCGCAATTTCGAAAGGGCCGAGGGTTGTTGACGCCGTCGCCGGGTATGATCCTTGTGGTGAATTTGCCACGACCAGTTTGGCTGGATCTCCTAACGCCACTGTTACCGCATAAGTCGCAACGGCCTTGCCGTTGAGATAAAATACGATATCGTGCTGCTGCGCAGTCGGCGCGAGCAGCACGAGGTTCTTAAACTCAACGACGCCGGGTGTGCCGCCCTGTGTATTTAAATAAGTTAATTAATTGTTCTCCGTGAAATAAATAATTCATCGCGTTCGAGCATAGTTGACTCACCTGAGTTGCACACGTCGTAGTGCTACCACACGATATCGCAAAAGTTTCCCCTCCTATCAAGGGATTAATTCCCTGTGGATAAGCCGCCAATTCGGCGGTTTGGCAGACAACAAATATTTGTGCCCCGGTCGGCGAAGCCGAAATAAAATTCCCTCCGCCATCGTAAAGTCGCCCAACTAGAGGACTAGAAGCGTTCGCAATCGATGTTTCTAGCTTAGATTTGAATGTTCCACTACCTTGTGTTTCGTCGAGGATCAATTGTGCCGCATTTCCCAAAGTCACGGAAAAGTAGTACTGTGCACCCAGCAGACCCGGCGAGTGGATGTCGACGGCGTACGTACCGATGTACGGCTTGGCGATGTGTAGTCCATCAAAATAGCTTCCACCAGACTCAGTGTTGGCTTCAAAAGTCGCCACTGATGTACATGATACTCCATGCAGTGTCGACGATGTACTGGCAAGCCCAGCACATTCGCATGCGTTGCCTTCACCAGTTCTTCTGCACAAGGTGACATTTTGCGGCGATAAGTGCACACGTCTGCTAGGACATGTCTCGCAAGCTTTCGTTTCAAGATCATCGACGGGATTGAAAGCTCCGTCGAGAATAGTCACCACGACTGGGTACATTGCAACGTCCGACGCGGCGCGATATTGATGACAAGTGCAGTTGACATTAGTTTGGCACGCTCCGTCGACTGTGGCGCAGTACGGCAGTAAGCCGAGGTGAATGGATCGCCCTGCCGTGATCTCTAAATCCACGCTTGCAGACCTCAAACTCGAATCGGACGACACGAAAGTCAAATTGTACGTTCCTTTCTGCGGTTTGACGAGATGCAAACCTGAGAACGTCGCAGTCCCAGCGCTCGAAGTGGTTTCCACAAGAGAGCCGGTCCTCGGGTACAGTGAAGTATCTGTGTATACAGTAAGTACCGACGTTCTTGCGATTGTTGTCGCATTTGCACCGAGTATGAACGGATGAATTTCGACGTTTGTGTCATTCATCATCGCCGTCAACGTAACTCCGTTCGGCAAAGTCCCCGTCGGCGACTCATTTCCCGCCCCATCCACCGGTACGACGACGAAGTCATCCAGAGGCACAGAGTGCCCGGCTGAGTATGCTGTTGCCTCGGATACTTGGATGCTTTCAGTGAATGATGGTGAAAATTCTAAGACTTTGGGGCTGGTGACCTTGAATCCGCTCACGGCTCCAATCAAAACGCTCACCGTGAGAACTGTACTTTGTAGCTTTCCCACGCGCAACTCGCCACTCACTTCAGCGCCAGTCTCAATGACATTAAGGGTGTGCGTACCGACTTTCGGTGAATTTGCAATCAAACCCGTGAAAGAAACTTGACCGTTGCCATTCGTGAACATCGCAGTCGTTCCAGAAAGTTGCAAAGTTTCGCAAGTCACTTGAATGGTACGATTTGGCGCTACTGCATCCGTGGTTGAGTGACGATCCGCGGTTCCCATTGAATTGCCGAGCATATCTTGAACGTATACCGTGAACGAACCCAATCCTACAGATTGATCAGCTGTTACCGATGATAATATCGATTGACTCGAAGCTAGTTCATATCCAGCATCTCCAGCTAGCACATTCACCACTTGGAGAACGGGTGTTAAATCGCCAGACGAGAATGTCAATCCGAACTCCCCGACGACAGGTCCGACTACTTTGAGATCAGAAAATCGCCATACACCGCTGTCGTCTCGTTTTACTTGCAAAGTACCATCCAAAGTAATACCAGCCGATGCATGTACGGTCACAGTACGCGGCGTAATTTCCGCCGCACCGACAAAGTTATTCCCCCCGTCGTATGCGCCAATGATAATTTCACCTACGGATTGCTTGGGTGCCTCGGCGTAAACTGTTCTCTTACTATACGTCCCATTTATACGAAGGTAAGACGGTTCGCCGATCTCCATTTGCATAATTGAATGCGCGCGATATCGAACTCCATTCAACGTCGTCGTAAACTGAACAATGTACTTCGAAGCCTCGCCAAAGTCTCCTCGTGTGGCATCGCTATACGTGATATCGTCCGTGGATCCTACAGCTCGTGAACCAGAAGGTGGCATAGCGACAAGTCTGAGATCTGAAAATGATACTCGACCATCATTAGTCGTCTTGTTCAGCGTTCCAGTGAGCTGGGCTCCGGTACTTCTCTCTCTGTAGTCTTCGTTGCTGTTGAGTGTACCCGTCACGAGTGACGCTTGTACGGTGACGTCATCAAGAGATAGCGTCTGAAGCATACTTCCACCGATGTCAACGATGTCGACTGTCAAATGTCCGATCGATACGTTTCGGGCCGCGTCGAGCACGACGACATCTGTTGGAAATAACGTAGCACTTGATATCATAGAATTCTCCGTCGCCGCGCCGGGTGTCACCTTCAAACCACCGCTCGAACCTGGTGTTACGGATAAATAGGCGTGTGCAAGTACACCAAGGTCATCACTACATGCACCATCATCATTGGTACAATCGGTTGCGGTAAAAGTGATCACGTATTCCCCAGCGGTTGGTATCGAGGATAGCTGTGGAGTGAATGTTGCGATGCCGTCCGAAGTCTGCACTGATGACGTTGCCTCGGTGATAGCGACCTCTGACGGCCCAGAAATACTCGCCGAAATTGTGTAACCTTTCGTACCTCCTTGACCACGGTCATAGTTGATTTCAGTTCCATTGATATCCACAAGTCCAACCTTGAACGTTCCAAGTGAGAAATCTGTCGCGGCAACTCGAGCTTGATGCGAATCCGGTCCACTCAAGAGCTTAACTCCAACTGGTGGTCCATGAAGCTTCAAAATCCCTCTACTAACGTAATCAATACCGTTCAGTGCAACTGCGACCTGCACATCTTGCGGTTGTCCGTTCGTAAGCCATGGAAGCGGACTCCCAACTGGATTGGCGCACCTTCCATTGACTACATTGCACACAGGACACTTGATTTCTGACGAACTAACGAACACCGCACTGGTCACACTCGTCGTGTTATCGTTGAACTTACATTTTAAATCGGGCGAATTCAGAAACGGACCTCCGAGTATGCGAAGCAGTACTGGCGCGAGATCGGCATCCTCGCCTGTGAGAAGAACCTTGGCGTCATCTGAACCAATCTTTGTACTAATTATGACGGCTGGATCGTGATAACGTAGATATATCTGACCAGAGTTCCACAGCGAGTTGGTCCAAATGCTTGTTGGATCGCTCGAATCGGTTGGTAATCCATCGAACGATATTTGGACTTCGCTATAACCTATAGTGGAGGAGTTTGAATTTGACGCCGACGGTGCCATGCATGAGAGCTCTGTCGCCGAAACATAAGTTGCTGGCGACCAAGATGTCTTCGAAAACCCATTATTAGCGTCATAAGTGTGTCCAAACCTACATGAAATCGAATGACTCATTCCACTGGCAAGGGAAGGCGAATAAAAGCCAGATCCATGAATTTTTATCGGCGTTCCAGACGTGAGCGCGCTGATGTGAGTCGGCTCGATCCCCGAAACGATCACCGTGGAGTACTTTGTGTACGTCGTACTCGCCGCAGAACTCACCGCGAACACGCTGCGCTCGCCCGGTACGGCGCTGATGCCACCGATGGTGTGGCTTTCTTCAAATGTCCCCACACGCTTGAAACAACCGCTTATACAAGCACTAGACGTGTCCGTACCCCCTATTTCGATCTTGACGATCCGACTCTTACCGCTTTCACGCGATCCCACGGCCCAGTACATGAAATCTTTTTCTCCTGCCGTCGCTCCGGTTTGAACGGTAGCGCTCAGAGCATCACGCTCTCCGAGCGCTGCATCAAGAGCAATCACGGCGAGTGGACTATCGCCTTCAGCAAAATTCAAGTCAAACATGAAGATGCATGCCGCGCGATTTTTACACCCCGGACAGTCGCCGTCTCGACCTGAAGTGCCCACGTATCCATAGCCGTTGTGCTTTGTGATCGCAGTAAACGTCGAAAAGCGTCCTTGCTTTGAATCGAGCTGCCCTTCGCACGCCTCGAGCACCTTGACGTTTGTTGAGTCCAAATACATTTCAACCCCATCGCCGTCACGAGTCCCTGAGTTTGTATTCACCTTGAACAAAGTAGGATAAAAGGTTTTGCCATCGGAGTCATCCAAGAGGGCAGATCCAGCGAAGATGACATAGTTGACACCTGTTTGAGTATGCGCCACACTCGTCTCCAACCTCATGGCGTCCGGGGCAAGCGAACATGTGGGGCATTTAGTGCTCAGTAAACCCGGAGTTAAGAAGTTTATTCCTTTATCGTTCAAACTGCCGTCGACGTGACCAATGACGCTTCGCGACAGACCGTCTTCGTGCGTGGCCTTGTACACTATCATGCCATTGGCTGGGTCTGTGCCCATGGCATCCAAAATGTACTGCTCTTTTGAGAAAGTCGCACTCGCCTGACCATTTGTCAATGAACTGAGAACGCAGTTCGCCCACTGCGATGAATCTGATGAGCATGTAGTACCGACATACTTGAAAAGCGAAAATCTAAACTGATTTGCCGTGGTCTGATGCCACATGTTCACTGGCACGACGACGCCCGTCAGCGCTGTCGACAAATCGGCAGCCATTTTAGCGTACACTCCGTACCAACCGCGCGACTTCTGAGGATCCACATGTCCATATGCTCTCGGATGCTTCGCTGCGCACCCGCTCGAGATCCCAATACCGCAAAAATTTGGCAAAGGTGTTATCGACAATGGCACCGCGCCCGTTGTCTCTCGTCTCGGTCCGTTCGTTTGTCCCCAACCTCTCGCCGTCACTGCGTTTGAGGTAAAAGTCTCCGGATACCTCGGATCGACTTCGATCACTCGCGTTCCATTAGCATCTTGCGCGTAGACGTAAATTACGTTCTTTCGCGTGTCTACCATGACGTCTTCGACGTACTTTTCGTCGTACGCCGTCCCGGCGGTGTCGTACTCGTACCCCGCCGTCCCATCCAAGCGCGACTCTTTCACCACCGATGGCGTGGGAACATCGCACGCAAGTCCTGCCCATCCTGCCTCGCACACGCACACGCCGTCTAAGCCGCATCGCCCCCGTCCAGCGCTCGCCGAGCACCCGCGCTCGCAACGATTGAACGTCAAGCCTTGACATGAGTGCGCCAACGACGCGATGACGACGACGAGCGCGACGGTGACGAGCGCTCTGAACCCTCGGCGCGAGCTTGTACGACCGTTACCACCCATCGTCGCGCGGCGAGCGGCGCTTGAAGTCGCGCGTTCCCGCACGCTCACCCCGCGTCCCGCGCGATGGCCGCGGCTTCCGACTTCACGAGACGATGCGACGCGCGCTCGAGCGCGTCGTCGGCGCGAGCGGCATGGACGACGAAGCGAATGAGCGCTGAGACGAAGTTTGTGTGTTATACACGCACCGCTCGGCGTCGACGCGGTGGAGTGACGCGGCGACGCGGTGACGCGAGACTCGACCACCAACGACTCCAAGCGACGAATGGAATCGTCGCGGCCGCCTCGGCGACGCGGTCGTTGGTTCGTTTGTGAGTTTATTTTCGTTTCAACGAGTTTTTACGCTTTGAAGAATAATAATGGACTATAATGGACTATTATTTTCGATGTTGGACAAGGAAAGTTGCAAACCCCAAGTCGCCGCCCGCGCGCGGCGTCTTCGGCGCCCAAAGGCGCTTTGAGACGACGAGGTCGAAGACGCTAAACGTGCGATTTTGAGACGACCGCTCGATCGCGTGCGACGAATTTGAGTGAAACTTTGAAATAATTTGAAATTCACGCCTCAAGTGACGCTTGAGAGAGGTTTCTATACATTTCCAGAGATTTAACGGGATGGTACAGCGCGTCGCGGCGAATCGGCGCAAGTCTGGGTACCGCGTCAAAGTCAAAGGCCGGACGCCAGCGCATGTAAGCTACGTCGGGACCCAAATCACGGAACGAGAATGTGTCAGAATTCACCGTGAGGAAAGTTGGTAGGAATGCCTCGTGATGTCCGCTGCTTCTGGTAGAAGTGGAGAGGTGCGCCACCGCGGCGGCGGCAAAGTTTCGCGAGATCCGAAACGCGGGCAACAAGGTACTTTGCTTGCACCAATTCGGAAGGCCTCGACAGTACGTGCAAGATGGCCAGTGATTCCATGCCGTCTTGTTTGAGTACCGAAATGTTGTGTTGAAAGCGATGAGATCACTCGAATCTGATTCGTATTTCTCAAAAAGCGTTTGCCACGAGCCGGTGAAAACCACGTCGGGCTCGATGATCCAGACGAAGTCGATCCACGCTTGATCTGGCTGCGTGAGCCATCTCAAGGCTCTTGGCTTCACTGAAGCACCGTATATTCCTGAGAACAACTCGAACGAATGACTTCCGTAACGCAATCGTTCCACCTCCCGAGAGGCTTGCACGACTGTCGCGTCGTCGGCAGTTGACGTGTTGAACCAAGGGCGAAACTTGCCTTCATAAACCAACACTTGGGCAGAGATTCGTTCAGAGCGAGTGTTCGAGAAAACCGTGTCGCGAGCGAGGCGGTGCAGATCGTCTAGTTTCGTGTCGTTACCAACCGTCAGAATTACGACTGTGTGTACGCTACTTTTTGTTTCTGGAAGGGGGTAGAGAAAGGCGAAGAGAAACGAACCACACACGAGCACAAGGGGCAGCCAACGCTTAGTCAGTTCACGAGCCCGGCGCTTGCGCATCTAAACGCACAGATTCAATAATCGACGCGGAGGTTTTTGTTTACATCAGCGTGCGCGCGCAGAGGTGCCGTTTTAGAAGTGCCGAGGCTCGAGGGCGCGTCGCGTCGCGTCGTATCGCGTCGTGTACCGCGCATTCTACGTTTTCTATTTCACACATTCCCTTCTAAGTTATCTTAATCGAGCGCCAATGGAATATCCCCTTCTTGCAACAATCTTCCAATCTGTGCCATCCGATCCCTGTTTGCCTTCTTCTCCGTGGCCATATCTAAGAGTAAGCTTCGCATCTCGTGCTCGACGTCGTCGACTCGCTCGTACGCTTCGCGCACGATGGCATCGCTTTCCTCTCTGATGGCGATTGCCCGCGTCTCATACATACTGGCCTTATCCCTCGCGATCGCCAGTTGTTCACTCAGCTCCTCCAATTGGTGCTGCAATTCTTTACTCTTCGCTTTTTCGATACTATCACTCGTCTCCAGAGTCTGCGTCAACCGCTTGATCTGGGATTCCATGTGAACAATTATGCGGTCGCGTTCAGCCACGGCATTATTTGCTTTGCTGATCGCGTGCTCATACGATGCGTGATCGACCTCGGAGTCCGCGAGAGCATTTTCTAGCTCTGTGATGTTCATTTCCATCGACTCTACCTGTTGGACCAAAGATCGACACTCTTCCGACATCGCATTCATCCTTGCTTCCGCCTCCACCATTCTCGCGTCGTGCGTCCTCAACGATTCCGCTTTTTGTTCGCGTAATCGAACAGCTTCATCCTTCAGAGACTTAATGAGCTGATTCTGGTGCTGAAGCATATCGTTCTTGATCTTTGTGCTCTCATCTGCTGATTCGAGCTTCAATTGAAGAGCCTCGACGTCCCGGATGAGTCGCTCGGCGAGCTCTTCTCGCTCGCGAGCCTTCTCTTCTCGCGCCGCGGCGGACCTCTCAGCCTTCAACGCCGCGACTTTGGCGCTCTTGATCGTCGCATGCGTGCTTTCCCTATCTATCACCGCCCCACGGGCGCGCTCGAGCTCTTCTTCCATGAGAACAACCATCTCACGCGTCTTGGCGTAACCTTCGAGTTGATCGCGTTGACTTTCCACCACTTGCGCCAATTCCTCGTTGAGTGTCTCAGCCTCGGCGCGTTCGGCACACGCGACTCGAAGTAATTCTCGCATCTCACTGAGACCCGCTTCTTGGGCAGCAATTTTCTCGTTACTCGCGATCGCGGCTTCTTCGTGCGCATGCTGTTCGCGTTCCATCGACGAAATACGCTCCTTCAAGCGCGCGTTCTCCTCGATGGCTTGCGCGTACACCGTCGATTCCTTGCGAGCTTCGTTCACGCGATCGTTTAGCAACGCGTTTTGCTCGTCCATGTACATGGCTTTCAGATTTGCGAGATTCTCCGCAGATTCCGTCCTGACTTCTTGCAATATCGTCTCCAACTCACTGACTCGCAGTTGTGCTGCTTCCTCGTTTCTCGACGCGCGCTCGATGGCTTGCGAGGCTTTGGTCAACTCTCGGCGGAGAGTTTCGACTTCTTCACGAAGGCGGCGCTCGCTCGCGTCGTCGATCGTCACGTTAGACATCGCACTCTTCTGCGTCTCTACGTCTTTCATCAAAGGTGCCTCCGTTTGACTCGACTCTTCCCGAACGCGCCTGACGACTTGCTGATCAAAATCGATGGCTCGCTTCGCCGCATCCCCGTTGACCTGCACGCCGCGCGATTTGGCGCTCTCATCGGCGCCTTGGAAGGCTGTTTGTCGTTTTTCACCCGAACGGTCCCCGCGTTGAGGCGTTCTCGAAAACTGCTCTGCGTGGGGAGGCGTCATGCTGCTTCGTCCGGGAGCCGTCGTCGCAGACGCGTCGAGCGTCTTTGTCATCGCCTTTGTGCATGTTTCGACGCTTAAAACCACACCATCTAGGTGCGTGAGCCAAGGAACGAGCGATGCCATCGTAATTCTATATGACGGCACATCGCACATCCCGTTCGTTTCTTTCCCGATCACCGATCCTTCTTCCATTTTCAACCGAAGCGATTCCAAGCGCGTCAACTCGCTGAGCGCTCGCGCGGCTTGGAAACTTTCCAACGCGTTCCCTCGCGCATCGAGCGCGCGAATGCCCCACTCCGCCCCGTCACTCCTCGCAAACCCACTCAAAGACTTGATTTTATTATTGGAAATGTTCACTCGCTCCAGCGTCGTCGACGCTCGTTCGAATCCCCTCGTCGACTCGAGCGCGTTGCTCGCCAGATTCAGCGTTCGCAGGCGAGTCAACTTTTCCAACCCTCTCGCCTCCGCGATGGCGTTCGACGACAGATCGAGTTCTTCCAACCGCGTCAACACCGCGAACGCTTCGCAATCCATGCTCGTTATCTCGCACGCGTGCGCTCGCAGCGCGCGTAAATTTACGAATCTCTCCAGCGATTCGATCCGCTCCGGCGTCCCGAGCGCCGTCCCGTACGTCGCCAGCTCTCGCACGTCCTCATCCGCCATCGTCGTCGACGGTCTCAGATCGATCGTCCCTCGACCTCCCGCACCGCGCGCGCCCGCGTCTTCTACCTCGCCTCCCGTCGTCCCGTCTTCCTCCCGCGCGCGCGTCCGCGTCCCGTCCCGCCCCTCGCGCGCGCGTCCCTTCGAGGCGTCGTCGTCGTCGTCCCTCGCGTCGTCGCCATCGCTCCCTCGGTCCTTCGCCCGCGTCCCGACCGCGACCGCGACCGCGCGCGCGGAGTCCTCTCGATCGAGCGTCGCGCCCTCGCTCGCGCGCGCCTCCCGCGCGCGCTCCATGCGCGCCGCGCGCCCGAGCCGTCGCGAAGTCGCGCGCCGATATGGACATCGCGCGCCTGGAGACGCCGGGACGCGCGCCTTGATTTTCTTGATTTTCCGGGTGTGCGGACCCCTCGCGTCGACGGGTCGCGACCCGCGACGGGGGGTTCACGGCGCTCGATCGATCGAGATCCGCGAAAAAGGCGACGCTTGGGGCCGCGCGTCCGCGCGTCCGAACGTCCGCGCGTCCGCGCGTCCGAACGTCCGCGCGTCCGCGCGTCCGAACGTCGACGCGCGCGCGCGTCCGAACGTCGACGCGCGCGCGGCGCGATGCGGGCGCGACGGGCGGCGACGGCGGCGACGACGCGATCGACGGCGAGACGGGACGAGGACGGACGACGCCTCGAACGGGCGTCGCGCGTCGCGACGACGACGACGACGACGATGGCGACGACGACGACGGCGACGACGGGAAGGCGACGGCGCGCGGAGGCGTCGGGCGGCGCGGTGACGACGGCGCGCGAGGGCGCGCGCGAGGGGTGGGGCGCGAACGCGCGCGGGTTCGCGTGCGGCGCGCTGGTCGTCGCGGCGGCGACGGGGGAGGGGGGGTGCGAGCGGCGCGGGGCGTCGGCGGCGGAGGCGGCGCCGACGTCGAACAAGTCGACGGCGCAGTGGCGAATATACACGGATATAGGACGAGGATTGGTGCAAGAGGGAAAACTCGACGAAGCGCGACGGTATTTACAGCGCGCGCTGGTGGAGGCGAAGAAAGGGTTCGGCGAGGACGACGCGCACGTGGCGGCGGCGCTCAACAACCTCGCCGAGTTGAATAGAATCGAGGCGAGGTGGGAGGATTCGCAAGCGATGTTCGGGGAGGCGCTGGAGATATTGCGACGGAAATATGGAGAAAATCATCCAGCGGTGGGAACGGCGTTACACAATCTCGCGGGGTGTCGACTCGCGCAGGACGACGTCGACGGAGCGTACGATTTGTACGCCAAGTCGCTCGCTCGCAAAGAGGCGACGCTCGGGACGAATCATCCAGAGTACGCGACGACGCTCTATCACATGGCCGAGGTGCTGTGCCGAAGCGATCGTAAAGAAGATGCCATAGTGCTGCTCGAAAGATCGATCAAAGTGAGCGAAGAGATCGGTGCCGCGCACACGGACGCGTGCGCGCGGCGCATGAAGCGTCTCGCGCAACTGCTGTGGGAGTGCGAACGATTCGAGGACGCCGAACGCGTTCGGCGCCGTATTTTAAGCACTCTGGAGCACATGAATGGGATAGATCACGTGAAGATTGCTGGTGCTTGCGAATCGCTCGCTCTCGTGCTCATGAAGCTCGGTCGTCTGGCCGAAGCGACGTCATTGCTCGAGCGCTCGGCGAAGATTCTCGCTCGAGTGCGAGGAGACGGCGGCGCGCTCGCGCTCGCCTCGACGCGTCTGCATCTCGCCGAGGCCGCGCAGGGGATGGGAAACGACGACAAAGCGCTTAAGTTCTGTCGTCTGGCTCTCGAAATACTCTCACCGAGCGCGCTCGACGCGGTTCGTCGAGATGGTTTGCGTCCCGAGATTCGCGTCGGCGTCGTCGTGCAGCACGCGCGCGCCGCCGCGCTCCTTTGTGAACTCGCCCCTGACGACGCGACGGGGGACGAGCACGCGAGAAACGCCGCTCAAAACTTAGTCGCGGTGAAAGCGGTGCCCGGAATCGATCGTCGAGTCCTCGACAGCATCGATCGCGCCGAGTTTAATTTAACGCGAGCGAGCCGTCGCGTTCGCCAGTGATTAGTTCTCTGGTCTCAGAGTTGTATTTCTAAGCGCGCTATTCTAGTCTCTCTATCCACGTCGCCCCATCCCTCACGCACTGGCCGCATCTTCGTCCAGTTCCGGCAAGTCTTCGGGGTCGTAAATCACCAACAACACCAACGAGCACGACGGGCAGTGCGCGACGTCCTCCCCCGCGCGCAATTCCTCGAGCGTGATTTGGAAAAAGTCCCCGCACGGGCACTGATACGTGTACGCCTTGAGGTCATCGCGCCACTCCATGTCCTCCAGATCGACTTCATCGTACGCCCCGCTCATCGCTCGCGCGCCGACGCGCGCGTCGTCGCGCGCTCGGTGGTCCGCCGCGTCGCGCACTGCGCCGCCGACGCGTCCTCGCGGCGCCGTTTCCCGGGGCGAAAATCAGTCGCGCGCGCGGGCTGGGGTTTAGCCAATATTTCGCGAGGAGGGCCACGAGACTCGTATTCGAACACGATTTAAGTCCATTCGAGACACGCATCACGAGACACAAAGCACGACGCACGCCCACCGTCCTCGAACGCGGTCGCTCGCGACGCGCGCGTCGTCGAGGCCGTCTCTTTCTGACGCGCGTCGTCGGTCGTGTAGTAGGTGCGTCCGTCGAGGCGACGCGAACGCGCGCGGAACGCATCGATGCCCGCGATCGCGCGTCGGCGCGCGGTCGAGCGCGACGGAGAACGACGGCGCGGACGTCGAGCGCGCGCATCGATCGCGGGCGTGACCCTAGGCGGCGTCGCGCGCGATTCGCGGGAAGGCATCGCGCGAGGCGTCGACGAGGGGATCGAGCGATCGATGCGTCGGATGCAGACGAAATGTTCGCGTCGTGCGCGCGTCGTGTCGCGCGCGCGCGCGGGATGCGCGCGATGAGGCGTCGTGACGCGTGTTCGATCGCGTTCGGAAGCCCTAAGGCGGGAGGACCGGGCGCGACGCGCGGGCGCGCGGACGAACGCGAGCGTCGCGGGGACGCACGGCGCGAGCGAACGTGGAAAATATAATCACTGTTTGCGTCCGGCGCGCGAACCTTGGACCTCGAACGATGAGACTGACCAGAACGCCTCCTTCCTACGCGCAGATAGATGGGTAACCAACGCGCCCGATCGCGCGGTTTGCGCCACGGCACCCGCAACTTGTTCTCCCGTGGTCACCGTGAGCATGGTACTTTGAACACGACGACGTACTTGCGTACGTTCCGTGTCGGTGATTACGTCGACATTAAGGTGAACTCGGCGCAACAAAAGGGTATGCCGTACTTGCAGTACCAAGGCAAGACGGGCATCGTGTGGAACGTGACGCCGCGAGCTGTGGGTGTGGAGATTAACAAGACCATCGGTGGTCGCATCGCTCGTAAGCGCATTCACGTGCGCGTTGAGCACGTGCAACACTCCCGATGCCGTGAGGATTTCATCGCCCGTCGTGCGGCGAACGACAAGGCGCACCACGAAGCGAAGTTGGCTGGAAAGAAGATCGTGACCAAGCGTCCGGTCACTGGCGCGCCGCGCACGGGGTTTGCGCTCGAGAACGTGAAGTCGGAACTCTTGACTCCGATCCCGTACGATATCTTGCGCGAAGGCATGAAGTACTAAATCTTAGCATACGAATCGGATTGGGTTTGTAAACTGTAGGTGAGACCTGCTTAAAAATTTCAAAGCTCCCGTCGCGTCGCTTGGCGTCCTCACTATCACGCTCTCGCGCGTCTCAACGCGTCACCATGTCGCTTCCTCCCGAATTGCTCGATTTCTGCGTGTGCAAAGGTCCGGGGGACACGATTTCTGAACAGCAGCTCGCCGACGCAGGGGTGAAGCGCGCCGTCATTCACGGAGACGCGGCGCTGGATACGAAGAATGCGCTCGCAGTCACGTCGTTGTGCAAAGTCAGGTTGAAATGGAAGTTCGACGATGAAGAGTGCTGGAAACAGGATGAATTCGTCGTGTACGATGGAACAGTACCGAGCGGTGTCGAACTGGCGATCATGAATCTTCACGAGGGCGAAAGTGTCGCCTTCAACGCGCGCGGCGAAGCGGCGCTGACTGATTTCGAGCCGCTGCCCAAGGCGGACATCTCACAGGTCTTTCGGTCAGGTCAAGCGGAGGTCTTGGATGTCAAACTCGAGCGTAAGGATAAGTTTGACATGAGCGCGAGCGACAAAATCGCATTCGGCGAAAAAATGAATGAGATTGGCAAGAAGTTGTTCGCGAACGGTCGACTGGCGCGCGCCGCTGAGGTTTGGAAACGAGCCGCCGAGGTTTTCGCAGTTTTAGAGCCCGAAGACGAGGACGTGAATCCGAACGGGATGAAAAATAACGAGGCATGTCACGAAGTAGCTCGAAAAGTCTACCTGAATATGGCTCTCGTCATGTACAAACTCGAAAACTTTACTGAATGTGAATTGTATTGCTGCGATGTATTGGACACTCGCGTCGATGAGCCGACGTACTCCCAAATCAAATCGAAGGCGCTGTTTCGACGAGGTTGCGCTCGACTGAAGCTCAGAAAAGTTTCACTTGGATCTAGAATCACCGCTGACACGGCTGAGGCGGATTTCTTCCTCGCCAGCGAGCTCGATTCTAGCATCGACGTCGCCGCGCATTTCGACGCTTGCACGGAACTGCGAGAGCAACTCTTGGCGTCTGGAGTTGAAATCCCGTCCGACGACGTCGAAACGCCGAACGTCGAAGATGAGATGAATCATTACCCTACCGATATCGAACACGCTTTGCGCCAAATCCGACGCGAAAATTTACACGACGGGTTGGCGTTCGAACATCCGCAGAAGCGCGCGGCGATTCTTGAAGAGCGCATGCGCGTCTACAGGCGACTCATGGATGAAACGCCTTGGAGCGCGCTTCGAGGAACGATGTTCGATGCGGACTCTGAAGAGCTGCAAAAAACCGCCACCACTGCGCGCGAGGTTGATACATGATTTATAACAAACAACAACGACATTATTAACTGTTTCTCATTTTCGAAGCCGCGGCGTCGTCGACGATCCATCGCACGTCCCCGGTGACCAAGGCGGCGGGCACGGAGCCATCTTGCGGCGCCTCTTCCAATATTCGAGCCGTCATTTCGGCTTTTCCCGCACCGGAGGCGACAAAAACTTTCGCTCGAGCGGCGTTCACCAAGGGCAAGGAGAACGTCACGCGTTCCGGCGGCGGTTTCGGCGAGTCGGCGATTGGTAAAATCCATCCCTCGGTCTCGCGCAACAGCGCGTGGTTTGGAAACAGCGAGCAGATGTGACCGTCGGGCCCGAATCCGAGCAAGAGCATGTCGAACACCGGCAATCCATCTTCGTTCAACTCGATCACGTCCGGCGTCAGCGCGCGTAAATCTCTCTCGTACGCCTCCGCGCACGGCTTCGCCGCGCCCTCGTTGCGTTCGCACAGCGTCTCGTCGACGGCGTACAACCGTTCTCGCTTCACGCTCACGTCCCCGAACAGCGCCCGCATCGCGCCTCCAAAATTCGATTCCTCGTCGTCCCACTTCACGCATCGCTCGTCCACCCAAAACACTCGCCATTTATCCCACTCCACTCGCCGCGTCTCCTCCCGCAGCGCTCCGAGCGCCTTCGCGAGCGACCCCCCCGCGAGCGCCACCGCGAACGTCCCTCGCTTCTCGATCGCTTCTCTCGACGCCGTCTCCACCGCGTCCGCCAGCGCCTTCGCGCACGCGTCGTTATCGCGCACGCGTTCCATCGTCACCCGCCTCGCATCCATCGCGTCCCGACGATGATGTCCCGAGCGACGACGATGTCCCGAGCGGCGACGTCCCGGTCGTCGCTCGAGCGGTCGACGCCGCGCCGCGATCGTCGCGCGCGAGTCCGACGCCGTCGCGCGTCGCATCGGATCGATCGATCGCGAACCACCGCGTCGCGCGGTGCGCGCGTCGTCGCTCGTTCGGCGCGCGCCCATCGGTCGATTCGATTCGATTCGATTCGACGCGCGGTCGCGCCGCACTCGACGACGCGACGAAGGCGGATGGCGACTCGACGCGCGCTCCGACCGCTCATGGACCGCGTGCTGGTGGAGCGCATCGCGCCCGCGACGAAATCCGTGGGGGGGGTGCTGCTGCCGGAGAGCATGACGGGGAAGACGGTGCGTCGACGACGAGGACGAAGGCTCGCGAAGGATGGTCGGTGGCGACGCGCGCATGCGTGCATGAATGAATGAATGCATGAATGAATGCATGAATGCGCGCGGACATCGACGACGGTGGCGGACGAAAAACAAAGGATGAAAGACTGACGCGGAGAATCGCGCGATGACGACGCGGACGCAGATGAACGAGGCGAAAGTGATCGCCACGGGACCGGGACGAAGAACGATGAGCGGCGAGCTCGTGCCGTTGGGTGCGAAACGCGACGCGCGCGCGCGATGAAACGCGAAACGGACGCGAAACGGGACGAACAGACGACGATGACGACGATGACGACGACGATGACTGACGAAGGAATCGATGACGGTTCGGACGAGGCGCAGAGATTAAGGTCGGGGACGTCGTCGCGCTTCCGGAATTCGGCGGCGCCGCGGTGAACGCGGGCGACGGCTCGGGGAAGGAGTACTTTATCTATCGCGAAGAAGAGATCGTGGGCGTCGTGGAGTGAGCGCACCGCGCATGACGCGAATTTAGCATCGATCGACGCGCGCGACGCGTCGTTTAATCCGACATTACGGGCATTCATTCAAAGTCGACGCGCGCGCCTCGCCCCGGCGGGTTTCGACGCGAGCGACAATCGACGTCGCACAACGCGACTCGCGGGTCGACCGCGCGCGCGATCGCGCGTGATCGCGCGACGGATTCGTTTACACGTCACGTCGCGCGCGCGCGAAGCGCACGCGCTCGTACGCGCCGCGAACGCGCGAACGGTGTCGATTCGATTTGAACTCTCGACGCGACGGGATTTTGACTTTGAAACGCGCCGACGCGCGCGATGACGCGCGAGGAGCGAGGATCGTCGGCGAAGAAGAAGCGTCGAACGTCGACGTCGAGCGCGAAGGGCGAGAGCGAGGCGACGCTCGACGGACAACGCGAGGCGCGCGCGCTCGGGCCGTGGTCGACGACGGCGCGCGCGCGAGAGGAACGCGCGCGCGCGCGCGCGCACGCGAGCGCGAGCGCGAGTGGGAAACGAACGAGGGAGGAGGAGGAAAAGGGATCGTTTCGTGGATTATTCGTGGATTGTCGGACGGTGGACGATGACGCGGCGTTCGAGGCGTGGGAACGGGAGATGCGGGCGGTGGGCGAGGCGCTGCGCGAGTGCCCGTGTACCGAGAAAGACTGGGAGAGCGTGGGGGCGATGGAGAGTGCGCAAGGCGAAGGCGAAAGTGATGCGTGGGAAAGCGAGAAGATTTGGCTTCATAAGATGTCACGCATCGCGTTCTACGACTCGCAACCGCTGAGCGAGACGAACGCGTGGCCGTTCGCTTCGAGAACGAAGAAGGACGCTACAAAGTCGACGGTGGCGCTCTTCAAGGCGAGCGTCTCGGCTTTCATCGCAGCGAAAAATACGCAGCGACTTGCGGAAGTGGACTGGAAATTACAAGAAAATAAATTAATCAACAGTTGGAAAGAATTGCTCATGACCCACACGCCTCGTCCGGGAGGCTTGGCAGACGTGTCGTGCGAGTTCAACGTGCACGTCACGGCGCTCGAGCAAGAGTTGGCGAAGAGACAAAATGAAGGTGATAAATCGGATGAATTTGGACGGCGCATCAAACACATCAAAATCATGATACAGGTGTTGCAAAGCATAAAGGCGAGCTTCCAGTACTGCGCCACGGCGCTTTATGACACCGTGTTCGCGCCTCTGAGAGCTTTTTCTTCGGCGTCCATTACGAGTGAAAATTTCGAATCCGGCGTGGAGTTCGTCTCATGGGCCAGTCGCTCGGTGATGATCGCATCCGAACTGTGCCAAACGAAAGATTCATATCACGTTCGAATGACGCGATACACCAAACACGAGTTTTTGAATTGGTCACGAAAACTTTTGGACTTCTTCTACCACCACCTATCGTCCGTGAGAGGTTCGCACATTGTCGAAACACTCGGGTCAGGTAGTGATTGTGCAGAATTAATGCAGCTCATCAAGTGCTTACCCACCATGCGTTTGACGCTACCGTGCAAAGGGACTAGCCGGCGTGCCACCTATCTTTCGGACACAAGATTTTCGGACAAGTTTCAACGAAAGCTGACACGATTCGCTCTCACGGTGATCGGTGCTGCAAAGTCTCAACTTTCGCAGCACACACAAACGCACAAATTAGGCAAATTTCTGTTCCCGGAGTGGATCGAGCATCTCGTCGATACCATCGAGCACAATAAGAGTTACACAGTGAAAGAGCTAGCCCGGGAGATTCTTCTCTCGTTGGATATTGCCAACTTGCTCGCAACTCGTGTAGAAATGCTCAGCGTAAAATCTCTCATAAAATTGTCTGACGATGAATTGTCTGTCGACGACGAATTGTCTGTCGACGACGACGATGACGACGTAAAAGAGCTCAAAGAGTTGTTATCATGGCTTCGCTCAATATTAAGCGTGCATCCATCCAAGTTGAGGAACGTGGCTGACTTGGCGAAGGACTTGATTTCCGTCTTTGGATTCTGTCGCCTCCGACGCGAAAGACATGGTGACAAAGTTCAAAAAAGTGGGCATGATCATAGTTTAGAGTCGGACATATGCAGTATCTTTGCGTGCCTCGCCGTCAGTCGCGATCACGACCTTGACGATGAAGAGAAGCTCAAATCTTGTCCGTGTGAGATGGTCAAGTTGAGATCTGAAGACGCGAGAAAAATGATTCAGCAATTGGTGATGCATGAAGATCATCTCGACGATGTCGAGGCGGTGATTTTGAATATGCTAACGCTGGATCGAACGAGCATGTCAGCGAGCGATACAACCATCCCTTCCGCTTTGGCCGCGCTGACTATGTTGGTCCGAAAAAATTGTGTTCTCAGGGAGCGATTTTTCAAATCGGGCGACACCACCAACACGTTGTTGGAGATTCTTGAGTGCAAGAATGCGAACGTAGCGCGCATCACCAGCGCTTGCATTCTGTCATTCGAAGAGCATCATCGGCTCGTGACTAGTTTGTACAAACCGAACGTGATCACCGATAAAAAAGGCGAGCAAGTGACTGAAATATCTGGTTGGGACGTTGACACGATTCGTCAGTCGCTCAGAGCCATCTCTGCGCTCGTCAAAGACTCTACCGTGTCTTCAATCGGTTTCGATAGCGCCATTTTGGAAGTCATCTGCACTGATAGGCGAATGCTTGTTCTTACGAACAAGATCAAGGCGACGATAGAAAAGAAGATTAACAAGAGTATGGATTATCCCAACTCCCGGCTCTGCTTCCCAGAAGCTCTGCTTGAAGAATGGGTGTTCGATCTACTCTGCATGAGAAGCGATCTTCTCACTCAAATGGCCACTGCGGTCACAAACGGCGGCGGTGACCCATGGAAAAACTTCAAGCCTAAACATGAAGAGTTCGCGAGTTTCATCAGTCGTGAGTTTGAAGTCGCGAACACCGACGCGACGATACCACCGGAGGCGCACGCAGAATGGTTTCAAGAGGTCGTGACATTGGTGACAACTGTGCAAGAAAAACTCAAGAAAGACGAGGAAATCTCCGACGTCTGCAGTATTTTGATGGATGGAGACACCGATGGTCCATCTTCCCGTGTTGGTATCGTAGTCCCCATCTTAACTCTGTTACACAAATGTCGCATCTTGCAGGAGCACAATTTGATTTCCGAGCTAGAAGTCGAGGGCATCAGCGATATTGAAAAAGAAGCGTGTTACGTCATCGGCTTATTAGCGAGTAAGCAAGGAATTCAAGATCGTATCGCAAGCTCTTTCCTTATCGAAGGCAAGAACGGAATCGAGCAATTAATTCCGCTCTTGCAACGATACCAACCCAGTGCGAAAAACGCCGCAAATGCCAGTGTTGCGAGACGCGCATCGGATGCAATCACAAACTTAGCACACGAGAACAGTCGCATTAAAACGATGGTTCGAAATGCGAATGGCATCCCTCCTCTGGTCAATCTATTGGAATCGCAAGAGAAAAAAGTCCAGAAGGCTGCCGCTAGTGCGCTCAGAACTCTGGCTTTCAAAAATGGTGAAAATAAAAACCAAATTGTCGAGTGTGGCGCACTTCCGAAGCTCATTTTCATGGCTCGTTCAGAGGACGTAATGATTCACAAAGAAGCAATTGGTGTGATTGGAAACTTGGTTCACTCTTCGCCGCACATCAAACGACGCGCCCTCGACGAAGGAGCGCTGCAACCCGTGATTGAATTGCTCAAGTCTCAGTGTTCCGAAACGCAGCGTGAGGCGGCGTTATTGCTTGGTCAGTTTGCCGCGCGCCTTGAGCCTGCAGCGCCGGGTGATCCAGACTATCGGACAAAAATAGTCCAGCGTGGAGCTGTAGAGCCGTTGATTAAAATGCTCGGCGGTCAATTTGTCTATCGTGAACCTGGTCTTCGAGAGATGGCAGCCTTTGCCCTCGGTCGACTTGCGCAACACGGGGATAATCAAGTCGGAATCTGCCATTCGGATGGATTACGGCCGTTGTTGACGTTACTCGAATCAGAGATAGAAGATATCGCCGAAGGACTTCGTCACCATAGCGCTTCCGGGAAGTCTGATCACGAGATCGATCTAGACGCCAAGCGCTTTGCTGAAAATTTGCAGCACAACGCTGCGTTTGCACTCTATGGCCTAGCCGCGCATCAAGACAACGTGCCAAAGATGCTCAAAGAGAATGCCTTCATGCGGTTGAAATTTTCTCATCTCATCGCCGAACAGAGCAAACAATGTGTGAATAAAACGTTAAAGCGGCTCGAGGACGGAGTCAGCCGCAGAGATGTCTTGACTTATCTCGGTTTCGTCATAAGCACTGGCAAGCCAGTCGAACGTCAAAGAGTAACGCTCGCTCTGGCTTGGCTAATCAGGAAAGAAAACCAAGACTATCTGAAAGACATGCGCGCGGTTTTCATAGACAAAGGTGGTCTTGACGTCCTTTCTGGCGCTTTACTTGATACGCCGGCGGAGCCCATAGACTTTTCTGGGCATACGAGTGGTCTCGCCGGTGGCAAACGCATTGTAAACGTGATAATGGAGGCTCTGAGAGAGATTAAGGACAAGCTGGTGTCACAGGTTGTGGTGGAATCTCACATGATGCCGCCACCCTCGACGCCAACGGCCGAGGAGCATATGCCAGCGAACTTCAATGACCCCGAGCTTTCAGACGTGACGTTTATTGCTCGGGATGATGAAGGTGAAAAGCGAGAGTTCAATGCGCATAGAATCGCTTTTACGCACGCCTCTGATGCGTTCTTATCAACGCTCGAAGCGGGTAAAGCTGATGTCGACGTTTATCCCGCCACATACAAGGTTGACCTCGAAGACGTTTGTTGGAACGTGCTTGAGGCGATGATGGATTTCATTTACACGGGCACTGTCGGACCGATGTCCAGCCTCCGAGACCAGGCGTTTCTCCAGCATAGATGCGAGGACGTACTCTCCGCCACGACACGCTTCGACCTTCCCGGGCTCAAGTATTTGACCGAAAAACTTTTCATCGATAACGTGAAAATGGATACTTTCACATTCGCGAGAACGTGTGCATTGTATCGCGCCGCCGTGGAGCACGACGCCGTGGCGATCCAGGACCACGTGCTGGGCTATGTTCTCGACAACTACGACAAACCTTGGATTGACGACGATGTCACGATGAATTGTCTCACTTCATACAAAGCGCGCGTGAAAGACATCGTCGAATGCTTCGGGAAAGGCTTGGTGAAATACCTTGACAAACTGTTGCGCCGAGAGCGCGTCGCCGTCGTCGCGGACGCGCAAGACGAATGATGACAGCATTTGCACGCATCCTAACATTGTAAAACACACACGAACGATTCATAGTAGTGAATCTAGAACAACGAATTGAAGCAAATACTGCGTCTGATTACACAATTGGACTAAAATAATCTGCCGTCACCGCGCTACCTAAGGTTCGTCTCGTCCCGCTTAAGAAATGATCAGCGCCTTCTTGAGCAAAGCACCCACGGTCTCCGACGGTTGCGCACCCTTGGCGATCCAATCCTTGATCGCCGGCGCATCCAAAGAGGATTGCTTGCGGATCGGATCGTACCACCCCAACTGTTGGATTGGCAAACCGTCGCGGCGCGCGCGCGAGTCGATGGCGATGATGCGATAAAACGGTTCCTTCTTGCGACCCATGCGAGTGAATCGAATCTATATCGCGTCGTAATCGCGCAAACTCGTCAGTCTCCCGTTCACACTCCCGTTCACTCCTCGTTCTCGACTCTCCTTCGCGTCTTTCGCGTTCGAAATCCCCATCCTCGCGTTCGTCTCCCCGAGGTCAAGCCCTGAGGAAATAGGGTTCCTCCCTCCCTCGCATCTCGCGCGACGTACCGCAACTCTGTTCTCCACGCGCAGCGCCGCGCGAGCGCCCGTGATGGTTCTCTTTTCAACCTATCGTCGCGCGCATCCACCGTCCGTCGTCAGTCGTCGCGTTCGCGTCCTCGTCGTCCGCCGTCGCCGCGACCCCACCCATCGTCGACGGCGTCGCGCGATTCGGTCGTCCCGCGTCCCGCCGTCGCGCTTCGCGCGCCGCCGCGTCGTCGTCGTCGTCTCGACGATTCAATTTTACGCGACGCTCGCGCACCTTGCTCTGCACGCGCGCGCCGCCGACGAGGGCGGCGCTGAACGTGAACGTGCTCGCGCTCATGACGGACGCGGTGTGCCGCGACGACGCGCGCGGGGGCGCTCGACGCGCGACGGGCTGTTGGTGGCGTGCGATCGCATCGCGCCCGATGCGCGTCCGTCATGGGATCTCTCGCGCGCGGAATACGCGATCCCGACGCCCGCGCTCAAAAAATGCGAAAACGAGACGTCACACGGACCGCGAACCCTCGCGCTCGAGGTCGCGCGATCGCGCTCGACGCGGTCTCTTTCGTCGACGCGCGCGCGACTCACGATGATCAACGCCGACGGTGAAAATGTGGACCTGTACATCCCGAGAAAGTGCTCGTGGACGAACCGCCTGATCACGGCGAAGGATAAGGCGTCGGTGCAGCTGAACGTCGGGCACCTCGACGCGAACGGGGTGTACGACGGACGGTACACGACGGTCGCGCTCGCGGGTTACGTGCGAAGCAAGGTGCGTGCGCGCGCTCGATGCGATGGGGAAGAAATGTTCGCGTCGCCCGGGCGCGGGCGGCGGCGATGGGGGTCGGCGATGCGCGCGCGACGCGGCGATCGCGCGGTGGTCGAGCGAGGCTAGGGCTTTTGAGCGCGCGCGCAGGCGACGGGGCGGGGCGCAGGCCGTCGAGTGGGGGCGACGAGGCGCGTTTGGGATGGTTAAGGCGCGAAGCGGAGAGATCGCGCGCGTGGTGCGCGTGATGCGTCGTGCGAACGCGTGTACTGACGAATCGACGCTCGTTTGTTTCCCGCGAATAGGGCGAATCCGACTCCGCCATCGACTTGCTCTGGCAAAAGAAGAAGGCGGCCATCAACCAAGCGTAAGCGTTCCTGAATGCGCGCTTCATTCGATGGTTAGCGGAGGGTGTGGCGACGATGATAGACGAGACCAGACCGGCGACGAGCTGGATATAGACTTTGCAAACCAATCACAGGTTTCTTACATTTGAGCGCGGAGACGGCTCCTCGCATCGCGACGAACGCGCCTCCTCGCGACGAACGCGCTTCGCTTCGCTCGTCGTCATCGTTGTTCGCATCACGCGTGCGTTATTTTTCTGTTCCCACGTCATTATTACAAGTTTTATTTGCCCCCATTCTCGTCCCGAGTCTCGTTTCGAGCGCGCGCGCCGCTCCGCGCGCGCTCGCGTCCGTCGTCGCCTCGACGTCGACGCACGGTCGTCGTCGTCGATCGAAGTCGTCGATGTCTGTCATCCCTCGACTCAGTCTCGCTTCAACATGTTCTTCAATCCCCCGGTCGTGCTCGTGCCCCAGAGCAACAGCGCGACGTTCACGGCGACTTGCAGCTTCCAGGTCTGCGCCACGAATTCCACCGTCTGCCGCCTCGCGTACGTGACGCGCGCGCAGTCGTAGAACATTTTCAGCGTGAAGGCGTGGAACGCGTTGCACTGCTTGGCGAACACGGCGTTGGACGTGCCCAAACGCTTGCCCAGGACGAGGACTAAAAATCCGAGTCCAGTCATGCGGGCGAAGAACCCGCTCTGCGTCGTCGCCGCGCCGACGGCGTTGAAGTAACGCAACGGCATGACGCCCGCGGTGGCGCTCCAGAATTTGTCCGGGTTGAGAAACAGCGTCACGCCGAACAGCGTGAAGTAGTGCTGCATCGCGGTCGCGTACTGATCGACGTTACGGAAATTCATCGTTGTTGTTCGTGTCGGTTCCGAGAGCAAGGGTGCGACGGTGCGTTGTCGCGCGACGTGGAATGGCGACGCGGGAATCGAATCGAATCGCGACGTTTCGTTTTCGCGGATCGAGATTATAAACTTTTTTGATGGGTGTTTCATGATGTATTATGCGCGTTTGTAATCACTTTTCGTGTAAAGCTCGCACGAGGGGAAAGACGACGACGTGGCGCCGAATGCCAGCTGGCACCGGGCCGCGGGTCGAAAGGTTCGTGTTTGAATCGTGTCTGAATGTTCCGACGCGTCCATCGCGTCGCCCGTTCGTCACGGCGAAGGGCGCGCTTTTTTCGCGCGACCAGGCGAGAACATGCTCGAAAGGAAATTCTTCCTTCGCGGCGGCGTCGTTCGGGCGAAGACGTCGGTTTTCGCCGCGTCTGCGTCGATGGGTTTCAACGCGACGTCGTCGTCATCGATTAAATCGATCGTCAGCACATCACGACTGTCGACGGCGTTTTCGACGGCATTTGAGATGGGGACGGCGTCGACGTTGACGGCGGCCAACGCGTCGTCGTCCAATTCGTCATCTTCAAACGTCGGTGCTTCAAAGACTGGTTTTTTTTTGGGTGAAACAACTTTCGTCAAGAAGTTCATCATGAACGAACGCTGCGCCGAGGTACCTTGAGCTGCCTTGCCTCGCCTGTCGCCAATTTTCAGCGTCGTCTTCTTCGCCGCTCGCCGTGGCGATTCAATCTTAAATTTCTGGCGGGTGATAGGGTTTAATTCACCTTCCGCTATGCGCCTCGCTTCATCGTCATCGAATTTCGGCCCGAGAAAACTCAAATCGTTCGCGAACTCGCAATGCTCGGGAACCGGCGTGAGGTGTCGAAGCGCGCCGGCGTGGGGGTCCCACACCAACGCGTGCTTGAAAATCATTCGTGCCTTTCTCCACTCCACTTCGTACCCTTCCGCGATCAAATCCTTAATTTTTTCATTCGCCCTCAATTCGGCGAACACCGCGTCGACACATCGATGTTTGTTCAAAATATTGTACATTTTTTTGATACCCAAGCCGCGAATGTTGTCCAAGAAATCGCACCCCGACAACACGCACAAGCTTAGAAATAATTCGTAGTCCCACCCAGTGAAATCCAGCGGCGGCGGACCTTTGCTTTTCGGTTTATTCGCTCGCCCGATCGCGTTGTCGTCGACGTTTTCATCGCTCGGCGTTTCCGTAGTCGTCGTCGTCGTCGCGCGCGCGGCGCCTTCAAACAAACTCGCCAACCTCAGCTCCTTCGCATCGCCGGATTTTTCCAACTTAAACACTACGCGCGGACACCCGTACGCCACGAGATCGGAATCTTCCGTGAACACTAAATCTACCCCCCCCCGTTCCTTCGCCGTGAGAGCGAGCGACGCAATCGTCGCGTCAGCCTCGTACGGCGCGACGACGAACTCGAATTTCTCCCTCTTCAGCGCCACGATCAGCTCCCTCGCCATCTCCGGCGTCACATCGATCGCCCCCGAAAACGCCCGAAACGCTCCCTCCTTATCGCCCGCCGCGCGCGCCCGCTCTCCTCGCTCCAACAGCGCCGCCCGTCGCTCGCGTCTCGCGCGTTCCTCGCCTCGCTTCGCCGGCGCTCTGTCGCCGTCGAACACGATCACCGGTTCGATCCCGTGATGCCTCAGCATGTTCGCTCGGTGCACGGCGTATTTCACGTACGGCGCCATCGCGCCCGGTCGTCGCTCCCACGCGCGATCGCCTCCGGGCGCGAGCGCGTCGACGCACCCGAACGCGCCCTTGTGCAGCCAGCTGTAGGCGTCCACCGCGCATCGCGTGCCGGGCGCGTATTCACCGACGTGCACGCGCTCGCAGTACGGCTCGAGGACGGCGGGCAGGCCCTTGATGCCCATGCGGCGCGTTCGAACGCGCGCGTCGCGCGGTGCCGACGACCGGCGTCGCGACAGCCGGGACGCGCGTTCGAACGCGCGACGCGCGAGAGATATTTCGCGTCGGACTGTTTGCGCGTACGTGCGGTCGGTCGCCACGAATCCGTCTCACGTCGCGCGAAATATACACACGGACGCAAACGCGATTCCGCCGGCGGCGGCGCCGCGCGCCTCGCGACGACGCGCGACGGACGCGCGCGCGCGCGAACGCGGCGCGGATCGCTCGATACGCGAAATCCGCGACGTCGATAACGCGGCGAGGCGCGAAACATGGCGAAGACGCGACGGAGAAAGCGACGAACGCACGTGGACGCGGACGCGGGCGGCGGGAGCAAAGGCAAAGACGCGGACGCGCCGCGGACGTTCGTGTTCACGCGAGGACGCATGGCGGACGCGGTGAAGGATCTGAGCGAGGATTTGCGAAAGGTGCGGGAAATCGGGGCGAGAGGAGAGGACGCGATCGGGGGAGATGGGGACGCGAGCGCGGCGAGCGAGGAGGAACGCGCGGACTGACGAGCGACGACGCGCGACGCAGGTGATGGAACCGCACACGGCGCGGAATTTGAAGGAATCGAAGAGCAATAAGTTGAAAGATTTCGTGCAAGTGTCCGGACCGCTGGGGATTTCGCACTTTTTGATGCTCAGTTCGTCGGACGCGTCCAAGTATTTCAAGATTTGTCGAACGCCGAGAGGGCCGACGTTGACGTTTAAGATTCATTCGTTTTCCCTGTCGAACGAGGTCGCGGCGACGCAAAAGAACCCGAGGAATCCAGCGAAGGCGTTTTTGTCGCCTCCGCTCGTGATTTTAAATAACTTTGGCGATGAAGCGCATCAAAAGTTGGCGACGATTACGTTTCAGAATATGTTTCCGCCAATCAACGTGCGCAAGGTGAAGCTTTCAACGTGTCAGCGCGCCGTGCTCGTGGATTACGACGCCAAGACGAAAAGATTCCAGTTTCGTCACTACAGCATCAACGCCGCGCCCGTGGGGGCGAATAAAAAATTGAAGAAGCTCTTACAGTCGAGAAACGCGCCCGATTTGGGGGACATGCAAGACGTGAGCGAATTTTTCGACAAGAGAGTCGGCGACGCGAGCGATAGCGAAGGCTCCGACGACGAAAGTCGACGAGTGCACTTGACGCAGGACTTCAATCGCGTCGCTCACGCCGACAGCACGTCCAAGATTATCCTCAACGAAATCGGTCCTCGCATGGAACTCGAGCTCGTCAAGGTCGAGGAAGGCATGTGCGACGGCCGCGTGTTATACCACGCCTACGTCAAGAAAACCGCGGAAGAGGTCAAAACTCTCGAGCAGAAAAAGGTCGAGCGCGAAAAGTTACGAAAACGCCGACGAGTAGAGCAAGAAGCGAACGTCAAGCGCAAGGCGCGCGAGAAGGAAATCAAAGCGGACGCCGAGCGCGCCCGTCAAGGCAAATCCAAAAAGAAATCCTCCGCCGTGGACGAGTTCGGGAACGTCCGCGACGTCGAGGGTGAGGCAGAAGACGACGCCAAGTGGGCCGCCGCGTTCGAGCGCGAAGAAAAAGAATGGCAAGAGGGCGACGTGTACGACGAGCGTTCCGGAAAGACAAAGCGTAAACGTCACGGCGACTAGCGCCGCGACGCCGCCTCACCGTCACCAGTGTGTTGTAAACGTATCCATTAGCACATCGTTCCATTTCCCAATTCACCATCTTTTCCGATCGCGTCGTCGTCGTTTCGCCGTCCATCTGACCGCCCTCGTTTCGCGAGAAATGTATAGGGTTTGAGCTGGAGTTTTCCTACGAGAGCGCCCGCGCGCGGTGCGATCGACCTCTTTCGTCGGCTCGATACGCTAAGGCGCGAACACACGCGCGGCTACGAAACAAGCACACACAAGTAAACAAAACGTACGTTCACGCGCCCGCACGCGCGTCACGCTGCACGCGTCGCACGCGCGACGCCGAAGCGAAGATCGCGCGCGCGATGAAAACCCCAAAACGCATCGACGAACGATCTTCGTCGCGCGCTGGCTCAACGTTCGCGCCCTTCGACGGCGTCGAGCGATGACGATCGTGACGATATATTTCGTTCGCGTTCGTTCGCGCGCGGTGTCGGCGATCGCGCGTCGCACGGCATAGAAAGCGAGGACGCCGCGACGTCGCTATGGGTGTTCGAACCGCGACGTCGAGGGGGTCATCGAGGTCGACGCGCGAAGGCGGCGCGCGAGCGATGGGCTTGAGAGAACGAAAGACTGACGAAAGAATGTGTTTCGCTGGAACAGAAATAAAATGTCTGGTGATCTCGCGTGCACGTACGCGGCTCTCATCCTCCACGATGACGGTCAAGAGGTGACGGCTGACAAGATCAGCGCTGTCGTCTCTGCGAGCGGGTTGGAGATCGAACCGTACTGGTCCGGTTTGTTCGCCAAGTTCCTCGAGGAAAAGTCCGTGGGTGACCTCATCTCCAACGTCGGCGCCGGTGGCGGCGGCGGTGGCGGCGGCGGCGCGGCTGCGGGCGGCGACGCCGGCGGCGACGCGGCTGCTGCTGCTCCGGAAGAAGAAGAAGAAGAAGAAGCCGAAATGGACTTCGACTTGTTCGATTAATCTTCTGAAACGTCACACGGCGATGAAGCGACCGGCTTCGCTGATGAACGATTTTAGGCTTAGCTCTATAAAGGCTTTCACGCTTTCCGCGACGCGTTTCGTTGTAACGGCGTGAAATCTCAAATCGTTTTAACCTCTTTGCGCCACACGTTGAGTAAAATACTATTACAATCGCTGAAAAGATGCGTGGGTGGCGCGGTACTAGTGTACAAAACCATCTATTCCTCGCACGTGTCCGAGCACTTGTCGGACGAGCCAACACAAGTGCCCACGCTGCAACCGCGAAGCGCGTTGACGATGTTGCCGTCGTGCGCGATGTTAAATACGACGACTGGGATATCGTTCTCTTCGCAAAGCGTGATGGCAGTTTGATCCATGACGCCCAAGCCGAGACGACGGACGGTTTCGTACGTCAGCGTCTTGTAGAGTTTGGCGTTGGCGTTCTTCTTGGGATCGCTGTCAAACACGCCGTCCACCTTGGTCGCCTTCAAGACGCACTGCGCGTTAATTTCCGCCGCACGAAGCGCGGCGCCGGTATCGGTGGTAAAGAAAGGGTTCCCCGTGCCCGCACCGAAGATGACCACTCGACCCTTTTCCAAGTGTCGAATCGCGCGACGGCGAATGTACGGCTCCGCCACTTCCTTAATTTCGAGCGCGCTCATCACTCGCGTCGGCACCCCTTTGGACTCGATCGCCGCCTGCAAGTTTAACGAGTTCATCACCGTCGCGAGCATCCCCATGTAGTCCGCGCTCGCGCGATCCAACCCGTTTCCTTCCTTTTCGGCGCCTCGAAAAAAGTTGCCTCCGCCGACGACCACCGCCACCTCGATCCCCGACATCGCCGCCTGCGCCACCTCGCTCGCGATCGACTTCACCACGTCCGGCGAGATCCCAAATCCATCCTCTCCCGCCAGCGCTTCCCCCGACACCTTCAGCATCACTCGACGCCACTTCCACCGTTCGAACCCGTCCTCGTCCTCGTCGTTCGCGCTCGCCTTCTTCCCCTTCCCCTTCTTCCGTCCCTCGCTCCTCATCGCCGATATCTCCAGTCCCTCCATCGCCGACTTCGCGTCCTCGTCCTCGCGGTCCACGATCGCGCGCGCCGTCGTCGTCGTTCCTCCCCGTCCCCTCGCGTTCGTTCGCGCCGCCGCAATTCTTTCCCTCGGCGCGTTCGCGCGCGCCCTCGTTCGCGTCGTCGCGCCCGCGCGCGCGAATCCGCGCGCCGCGGCGTTCGCTCGCGTCATCGCTCGCGTCCTCGCGCGCGCGCGTCGTCGGCGTCGGCGTGTGCGACGCGCGCGAAGCGCGACGCGTTCGAAACCGTCGGCGCGACGCATCGCGTATGCGCAAACAGTGAGAGGCTGCGCACCACCGCGCGCGCCGTCATTCCGCGGTCGCCCGATCGCTCGCGTCGCGCCGCGCCGACGGACGGACGCTCGAGCGCCGCGCGATGCGCGCCTCCGCGTTCGATCGACGCCGCGCGTTCGCGCGCGCGCGCGCGCGCGAGGACGCGCGAACGGACGCGCGCGCGTGCACCGTGCGCGGCGGTTGCGCGGCGCCGGCGGCGCTGACGCTGACGACGCGCGCGACGCGCGGGCGCGCGCGCGACGGCGCGCGCGCGGAGGGGAGACGGGCGAGTAATCGCGCGGTGCCGGACGTCGCGGCGAAAGCGAACGACGCGGGACGAAAGTCGCGGAAGAGGGCGATGACGTGCTACAGGCTCGCGGCGGAGCGCGATAACCCTATAGCGTGCGCGACGCACCTGGTGAAGCCGGCGGTGGCGATGTTCCTCGCGGGCGGCGTCGCCGGTGCGCTGGCGAAGACGTGCACGGCGCCGCTGGATCGGCTGAAGATCATCATGCAGACGTCGGGGGCGTCGAGGGCGAGCGCGGCGAGCGTGGCGGCGGCGGACAAGGGGTTGTTGGCGGCGTTCGTGGCGATCGGAAAGACGGAGGGCGTGGCGGGATATTGGCGAGGAAACGTGCCGCAAGTGGTGCGAATTTTGCCGTATTCGAGCGCGATGCTGTACTCGTACGAAGCGTACAAGAAAAAGTTGACGAATAAGGAAACCGGGGAGTTGGCGGTGCCGGCGCGTTTGCTCGCGGGCGCGGGCGCGGCGTGCACGGCGACCATCGTGACGTACCCTCTCGATATCATTCGCCTTCGATTGAGCGTGGACACGAGTGCGAAGAGCATGGGCGACGTCGCCCGCACCATCTTGGCCAACGAAGGGCCGCTCGGGTTCTTCAAGGGTTTGCGAGCGACGTGCATTTCCATCGCGCCGTACAGCGCGCTCAACTTTTGCGCGTTTGATTTATTCAAAAAGGCGCTCCCGGAAGAAATTCGCAACGAAGCGCAAGGGATCGCCACGGCATCGCTTATGGCGACCGCGTTGGCCACGGGTTCGATGTATCCGCTGGATACTATTCGTCGTCAAATGCAGCTTCAAGGGAGCACGTACGCGAACATGCTCGACGCCGGTCGCGGCATCGTCGCCGCCAACGGCGTCGGTGGTCTCTTCCGCGGTTTCATCCCGAACGCGATGAAAAACATGCCGAACAAGTCCATCCAGCTCACCACGTTCGACGTCCTGAAGAAGGGCATCAGGCGTTCAGAGGTGGAGTACGCCAAAGAGGTCGCTATTTTAGCCGCCGAAAACAAAAAAATCAAGTGATCGTTCGATCGCATCTTTTTCCATTGACCCCCCGACACCGACACCGACTTCTTCACATCGCGTCTTCGCTCTGGCACTCCCATACGCGAGCTGCTCCCGATTCTCGTTCGGTTGTAACACTACGAGAATCCGACGGATTTCTGGAACGCGAGCGCGTCGCGTCGCGTCGAATCGCCTTCGAACGTTCCATCCTCGCTCACCGTCGCACTACAAAATTACACGCGCTCTCGCGCTCTACTACTTACAATCATCCCTGTACTCAAACAACCCGCAATCTCCTCCCCAGGGAAACTGCTCGCGATTGCGAATTCTCAGGTACGAGTACGCCGGGTTCTCGTGCCCGTGTCCGTGCGCCGCGTTGGACAGCGTGTACACCCCGAACCCAGCGCACGCGGGTATGACGAGCATGGAGACGGCGCGCCATTTATTCATCTCCGCTGTTTCATCGCGTCGATCGCGTTTCAGCGCGTCAGTCGCGCGCGCTCGTCGTTTTCGCGCGCGCATCGTCGTCGCGTCGCGATCGTTCGGTTCGCGCGTTCGTTCGTTCGCGCGCGCGACGCACCGATCTCTTCCTCGACGCTCGCGCCGGAGCTCATCGAGCGGGCGCGGGAAATTTGTTCGACGCGTTTGGGCGATCGCGCGGCGCGCGCGACGAGTCGGGCGAGCATGGCGAGCGCGCGTGTGTGCGGGCTGGGGTCGCGCGCGCGCGCGGGGATCGCCGGGTGGGAATCCGAGGTGGGGTGATGGTACAAACCTATGACGAGCTATGGGATCTAATGACGACGCGATCGCGACGATCGCGCGAGGGTGAGAGGGAAAGGACACGACGCGTGACCGGGGACGACGGCGTGGGGCTACTTTTGGACGAGCGACGCGCGCTCGGCGACGTCGACGTCGTCGCCGCGCACGCGAGCGATGACAAAGGGACCGGCGGCGCGCACGTGCGCGGCGGTGCGATATCCCTTGTGCTGGTGGAACTTGAGACAGACGAAGAAAATCAACGTCGTGGCGAAGAAGACGAGGTTGTGCCAAGCCAAACTTTCGAAACTTTTGGCGAAATCAAACATGACGTACACGGCTTTGCCCGTGGCGTAGAATCGATACCAGCAAAAGAAGACGTACGCCTGGACGAAGAGGATGGACCAACCGAAGTCTCGTCGACGCATGGGTAAGGCGCCGAGTAAAAACTCAAGGAGTAAAACGACCATATTCCCGGCGTGTTCGACCAGGCGGTACCACTCGAGGTAGCAATCGGGATAGTTGTCCACGCCCTCGAGCGCCCGGCACATCGGAAACGCGAAGAACGAGTACCACGCTCCAGCGCTCGATAACACGTTAGTCGTCCACGCAACGCCGTACGCGATCACTAAAACATTTGTCAAACCGTCTAATTCCCCCTCTTCTCGCTCAGTTCTATACATGTTCATCCCCAGCGCTCCCTCTAAGATGAACAACAATAAAATCGTCCAGTCGCTCAGGTAGTCGAACCCATCCGTCTTTCGAACCTGCATCGAGTGCTCGTAAACCATGTGATAGCAGAAGAAAAACACCCCGAACGCGAACGTCCCCATTCGTAACGCGAACAGCGCGGCCCTGGTGCGGAGGAAACGCGCGCGAGTCCGTCAGTCAATGTCAATCTTCAAACCGCGCGCTTCGCCGCGGAGGCCAACACCAAACGCGCGAGGCGAACCCGAATTCATCTTCCACGAGGCAACGCGCTCGCTCGCGCGCTCGCTCGAGAAAATGCACTTCACGACGTACTTTGGAACGAATCGCGACGACGAGGAGACGCGCTCGAAGCTCACGTTGGCGACGCCGTCGATTTTCGGCATGGCGATCACGTTGTGCGCAGCCAGGGCGCCCCAAGCGACGACGCTCGTGATGGTCGCCGTCGTCGTCCACTGCGGTGGAGGCTTGCGTATGCGCAGATCATCGAAATCTATGTCATCTTCCTCGAGCTCGGCGCGATCGGGCGCCGCGCGAGGCATTGGAGCGCGGACGCGAGTCGCGCACTGCGGCGCGCGGCGCAGCCGGGAAGGCGGTTGAGGCGTAGGACGTCTACGAAGGCGGTGCGTTCGTTCGCTCGCGTGCTGTGCGTGCTGCGCTAGATAATTAATGATGATGCTACGTCGAAATTATGGTCATCGATCACGCGCGTAAGACCTTGAGCCAGCGGTCGACGACGGCGTCGCTTCCGTACCAGTGAAACTTTGACGGTTCGTCAAACGTGCCGACGGTGGACATCGAGTGCCAGCAGGCGTCGATGACGATCATTTCGGCGCCCTCTAACGCAAGTGCGGCGCAGTTTGGTACGACAGCGTCGCCTTCGACGCCGTCTCCGTCGCCACCGGCGACGACGGCGTAGGAACCGGCTGCATATTTGCCGATGGTTTTCGGCTCCGCCGACGCGTTTCCGACGACGGCGCGTCCCGTGACGCAGACGTACTGAACATCCGGTTCAAAGTACGCGCCGGGCCAAGTATCGTTTACCCATTTAGATGCCCCGCGCGTTGGATCTGACTTCGCATCCTGCGCGTGTGGCGTCCCTAAGCATATCAAACGTCGCACACGCTCGTCCCGCTTCAAGAAATCTCCGGAGCACTCTACCTCGCTCGCATTCATCGCCAGTGCGCCGCCGATGAACGCCCGCGCGAGCCACCCACCGGCAGAGTGCGCGACAATGTCAACGCTCGTCGCTTCAGGGTTCGCTCGCAACGCCTCTTTCACGCACTCGTCGACGCGTTCTAAATACCACCCGTAGCTCTCTCGCGTCGTGCACGCGTTCATCCAAAACCCCTTCGTGAAGATCCCTCGCAAAATCCCCACGAACCAATCTTTTCGCTCGACCTCAGCGACGTGCACGCTGAACCCTCTCGAGCGCAGTGACTTCGCCAGGCTCGCCTCGTCGTTCCCAAGCGCGTCCTCGTAGTCGCTCGAGCAGTTCCCGAACCCGCTCAGCACGACGATCGGATTCGCCGACGCCGACGCTCGCACGCGCGTGTCGTCGCTCGATGCATCACTGACGTCGATGACGTCCGCCGATGCGCGCGTGAGCGTGAGAAACGCGTCCGAACGCGACGCTTTCGCGGCATCCAGACTTTGTCCCAGTCCCAGCGGCGCGCGCCTCGCGAGGGGCGGTTTGCTCGACGCGCGCGCTCGTAACGGCGAGAAAGCGGTGCGCGCGGTCGAGGACAACGCGTCTGACGCGCGCATCGCGGTCGATGGACGCTCGCGCGCGGTGGCGTCGAGCGTCGGCGAGTGAGGTCGGAGTGAAATATCTAAGACTATTTTAAGACTGCGCGTTCAACTGGGCCAATAATTTCGCTTTCTTCTCCGCCAATAGCCGCTCAAGGTCGATGACTTCCTCCTGATCCTCGATGGATTCCTTCTGCTTCTTAGTCGCCGGTTCGTCAGCCTCGGACGCTTCCGGTTCCTCCGCTTCTTCTACGTCTTCATCTGACTCGACAGCTTCGGGCGTCTGTTCGCGTTCGACTTCCACGCGCACGATGTGATTACCGATCTTTTTCCCGTCCTTGATCCCCTTCCCGTCGAGCGTCTTCGTATCCCCACTCTTCGTTTCTTCGTCGAAATACATCGTTTCCACTCCGTGCACGGTCTCGACCTCGAAAAATCCGCCCTCGAGCGCGTCCTTTGCGCTCAGCCTCAGCGTCGACGTCACGTTCAAACCATCTCTCGAGAACACTTTACTAGGCAAAATCCGCACCCTCACGTGTTGCGTGCGACCACTAATGGGTAATCTACTCCCATCCAACACTCCCGCCGGCACATGCACGCGTCCATGAAAGAAATCATCCTTGACGCCATCGCCGCCGCATTTTTGGCACGTCTCGGGCTTCCCGAATCCCCGTCCATCGCACGTTCCACACGTCCCTTGGCTCCCCACCGCTGTTCCTCCCCGATTTGCACACCCCTCGCACTTCAAACACGCCATCCCCACGCCTTGACAGCTCGAGCACAGCAGCTTAAACGGTATCATCGCCAACTTTGTCGTCCCCGTCACGCTCTCCTTAAAGCTCACATTCACCAGCACGTCGTCCCTCTTCGCTCCGTTCAGCTCGCACTTTTGATCGTACGCCGCGCGTGAGACTTCATCCTTGAGCACTTCGTACGCGTTCGCGACGTTTCGAAACCGCACGCGCGCCTCGTCGCGTTCGGCATCCGTTTTCGTCGTTCGGGACACTTTGTCCGGGTGCAATTGCAGCGCGAGTTTCTTATACGCACGCTTGATCTCATCCGTCGTCGCCGCGCTTTGCACGCCCAATATTTCATACGCGTTCATCCCGCTCGCGCCCGCGCTCGTCGACGCCATCGCGCGCTTCGGTGCGTCGATCTCTGCCGACTCGAACGAAAAGCGCGGTCCCGCACACGACGACGCGCGGCATGGCGCAACCGAGCGCGCTTCCGATCGCGAGCGCGGACGTCAAGCGAGAACTCGCGTCGAGCGATGATCGCGTCGTCACCGCCGCGGCGTCCGCGCTCGGTGCGCTCGCCGTGCGCGTGCAGTTGCCGACAGATTTCGCAGCCCTGGTGGATGATTTAATGGACGCGCTCGAACGCGATGGCGCGAAAACGGGGAAGAAAGACGCTAGAAAACTTGCGAGCGTGCTAGCGGCGCTGAGTGGACTGTGCGCGAGCGTAGATGGGGCGCGGGGAAGGGCGCTGGATCGAGGGGCGGCGGCGACGGTGACGCGAGAGGCGCTCGGCGCGAACGAGGACGGTGCGAATGATGAAGAGATGGACGCCGTGCGCGTGAACGCGCTGGATTTCTTTCGATTCTTGCAGCATGATGACGACAGGCGAGGTTTTGAGGCGGTGCGAGGGGATTCGAGATGCATGGCGTTCGTATTGGCGTCGGCGCGCGAGCGAGGGTCGCGCGAGATGGATTTTATGAAGCGCGTCGGCGGCGTGGATTTAGTGGTGAATTTTGCACAGCAAGTGGCGGCAGACGACGAGAAATTTGATGCACTTATTCGTGAGGGCGCGTTTGAGGTGTTCACGCACGCGTTGCTCGCAGATGAGGACGAGGTCACCGTTCGCGGGCTCATCGGACTCGCTTGCGCGCTGCCGAGACGACGGGCGCTGCGCGTCAAACTCGCTGAAGACGGCGAGTGCGTGCGACGGCTCGCGACCCTGATGGGATCATCCACGGATGAAAGTCTCAAGGGCTTCGCCGGGGGTTTGTTCCGAGCCTTAGCGCTCGATCCCGAGACGAAAGGTTTAGTCGAGAAGGCGCTGCGAGAAGGCGGTGCCGGCGTGCTGCAAACAGCTTGATAAACATCGATCCCGGCTCGCCGCCGCCCGATACCGCTCGTATTTGATGTAGTATTCATTTGCCATTGTCTAGGATGTTTCCCGTCGTCGCGCGCGCGTCATCGCCTCACTTCGTCTCTCTCTCGCGGCTCCACTTCACTTCGCGCCTCGCGCTCCGCGCTCGATGCCTCCTCGACGATCGACCCGATCGCGATCGCCCTCGAAAGAGGCGCAAGACGCGATCAACAACGCCGCCGTCGCGTCATCCGCGCGCGCGCCCGCGGAAATGCGTCAAGACGACGCGCAGAATGAAAAAGAAGGCGGCGGCGCGGTGGAATCCATGTCAATCGAAGCGACGAATGCGATGCGTTTAAAGCTCGGTTTAGCGCCCTTGCGCGAAGGAGCGTCGAAGAAAACCCATGACGCGGACGCTTTACGTCGTGATGAGGCGAAAGCGGCGGAAACGGCGGCGCTGGCGGAGAAGATTGCTGCGAGGAAGCGTCAGAGGGAGATTGAAAAGTTGAACGCGGCGACTACAAAGCTCGGCGACGCGGACGATGAGGAGGAAGACGCGGGAGCTTGGTTGGCGAAGAGCAAAACGAAGATGGCGACGAAAGCGCAGGAGTTGGAACGCGCGAAAGCGGCCAAAGTTGCGGCGATGTTCGCGGAGAGGGATGAGGACGCGGAGGCGAGCGCGTCGGAGGAGGAGGACGAGGGGGCGAAGAAATCAAAGTCGGCGGCGTACACGTCGAAGGATTTGCGCGGACTCAAGGTGAGGCACACCGCGGATGAAATTAATGAAGGTCAAGAGGTGGTGTTGACGCTGAAGGATACGAGCGTGTTGGATGATGAGGATGATGAATTAGAAAACGTCTTAATCGCCGAGCGCAAGTCGCGTAAAAAGGCGAGAAAGGAGTCAACGAAGAAGAGTGACGACCCTTTCGGGGAGGGCAAGGATGTGGAGGCCAAGAAAACGGTGTTAGGAAAGTACGACGCTCATGATGAGGATGCGGCAATGGAACTCGACGGTGAGGGTGGCCTCGACGCGGCTGAGGAGAAGCGAAAGGCAGAAATCAAGGCGCGACTCGCCGCCGAACTCTCGGGATTGAAGGGTAAAGCGGAAACCGCGGAAGTTGTCAAGGGTGAGCAAGCTGATTTTCACACCCAAGAAGAGATGCAAGCTAAGTTTGTGAAGCGCGAAAAGAAGAAGAAGATGCGCAAAAAATTGAGAAAGAAGCATATCGATGCTGCGGAGCTCGAGCAAGACGCGCTGGCGCCAGAGTCGAGCGATCTCGGTTCACGACGCTCGCGCGGCGAGTCTAGTGCCGAAGCTAAGGCCACGACTAATGAGAAAGACGCGAAGTTCGCGAATGCGTTGCAAAAAGCTCGTGAAGTGACCGATAAGAAGATTCTCGCTGAACTCGCCGGCGAAGCAGAGGAAGAGGAAGACGACGAGCTCGCTCGTGCGCTCGCAAGGAGCCGGAAGATGGCAAATATTTCGAACAAAGCAGCGCGCTCGGCGCCGGCAGACGTGGTCGCGCAAGTGGCGGCGCGTCGTCAAGCAGATGAGGCGAAGGCTCGAGAGAACGCCGCGAATGTCGCCGTCGAATCTCTAGTTTTTACAGACATGTCTGAGTTTGTTCAAGGCATCAACACTCAAGACGACGCGCTCGATGAGGTCTACGACGAAGACGCAGACACTGAGGAAATGCCAGACGTACCGCCGCCGCCACCACCGGGCGGTGAAGACGAGCAGATGGACGATGAAATGCCAGATGTGCCGCCACCGCCACCGCAAGAGGAAGTCGACGCGCACGTTAACATGCCCGTACTCGCGGAAAAGCACGTCGTGCAAAAAGGGTTGGCGAGCACACTCGCTCTTCTCAAAGACAAGGCTCAACTCGATGATGCGCAAAACACGCGCTGGAGTGGGCGCGCCAACGACATGAAGGATCGATTCGACAGACAGCACGTGCTCGAGGCGCACGCCATAGAAGAAAAAGCCGTCGACGGCTACAAGTTCGGTTTCAAGCTCGATAAGTTTGACGAGTTCGGACGGAAGCTCACCCCGAAAGAGGCGTTTAGAGAGCTTTGCCATCGTTTCCACGGCATCGAGCCTGGCAAAATGAAGCGCGAAAAGCGCCTGCGACAATTCCAGGAGGAGCAGCAGCGTCTCAAGGCGTCAAGCGTCATGGACGACCGCATCAAGGACGTACAGCGCGATCAAGCGACGCCTTACGTCGTACTTAGCGGTCACGTGAGGGCTGGACAGGCGAGAAACGCTGATCCAGTGGCGACGATGAAGCGCGAACAGGAATCCGCGCGCGCCACCCCCGCCGCCGCGTCGCGCGGTCCATCATCGGCATCCGGTCTGAAGGCTTCCAACGCGACAAAAGTCTCGTTTGCGATGAAACCATCGAAGAAGTAATCCGTAGCACGCGTCATTAGAATATCACGTGTAGAGCAATTAGTTTGACGTCGCCGCGCGCGCGCCGAGATCGACGCTTCACTCTTCGCCTCGCTCCGATGCCCGCGAAACCGAAATCGCGCGCCAAAGAGCTCGCCGCGCGCGACGACGCAGACGACGGCACCGTCGACGCCGTCGACGCCGGCGCCCTCGATCGCGCGTGCGCTACAATCGCAGAAAAGGTACAACACGCGCGCGGTGCCGACTTTCAACATTCTCACGACGCCGTAGGTCCCGAACGCGCTCGCGAAAGCGCACGATGCCGTCGAAACGCGCGTGGCGACGTCGCTACAAACGGCCGAGGCGGAAGAAACGGGGGCGACGCGCGCGTTGAAGCGAGCGAAGAAGGCTTTGGAACTCTCTCGTCGCGTGTCTGGGAAACTGCGACGAGACGACGGCGTCGAATCGACGGCGACGACTGTGTCAAATGAAATCATAAGAGATCGCTTTGGACACTTGGTGAGCGATTTAAAGGAGAGAATTGAGAAGCAGGTGCGCGCGATCGAGGTTCGCGTGAAGGAATTAGATGATTGATGTAGAGCCGCGTCGCGGCGTCGCGATCGATGCGTGTGCTGTACGATGGAACCAACAACTAAATTGAAACGCTAGCAAGAACTCGCCGCTATTGTTACACAAACGGATATACAGTAGATTGTCGTGATCTAAATACTATTGTGCATGCACCTTTGTCGCGAGAGGCTCGTACCACACCGGCGTGAAGCCAGCCTTGGCTCTGGCCTCGTCGTTGAACGGCGGTTTGAGCGCGCCGTGAAAATACTCACGGACAATCTCATGGAACGCCTTCACCACGCCGCTCTCCTCTGTTTCCGGTTCTTCACCGACATCACCGCCGTCGACTTCCCGGGCGTGCAAATATTTAAACCAGCGCAGCCCCGAAGCGCAGTGCGTGATCTCCTCTGGATAAATGACGGTTTCCAACAACGTCGCCGACGCCTCGTCCCCGTTCCGACGAAACTTCCCGATCGTCTGCGGCAAAACATCCAAACCCCGCGCTTCGTGCACGCAGTGCTCCACCGCGAGCCTCGCCTCGAGCGAATGCGCCGTCTCTTTCGCCGTCCGCCACAGCCCGTCGTGCGCCTCCAGCTCGCCGAATCGCACGACGCCGCACTCGTCCAATCTTCGCGACAACAGCGCGAAATGCCGCCCTTCATCCGCCGCGAGCTCGACGAAATCATCATAAAACTCTTTCGGCATATTTCGAGCCACACCGAACCGCTGAATCGCGTCCCAGGCCAAGAGCATCGCCCAGCTCTCTATGCTCGCGAGCGAGTGCAAAATCGCCGAGCGCGACTGCGCCGTCCCGCCGTTCCCGATCCGTCGCGTCTGCCCTGGATCCACCACGCGCGATATCTCTCGCACGGGATCATCGACGACGTTCTCCGTGTCCTCACGCGCGTACGACGTCGTCGTCGTCGCGTCGTCGTCGTCACCGAACCACCACCGGTGCGTTTCCGCCGTCATCACCGCCTTCTTCGCGCACGACGGCTCGAGCATCACGCACCGCGCGCGATGCACGAGCTCGCGCACTCTGCGCGCTTCGTCCTCCGTCATCGCGCGCGCGGTCGGCGCGCGGTCGGCGCGCGGTCGGCGCGCGTCGTCCAATGGCGAACCCGTCGGCGCCGCTTCAAATCGCGACGCGTCGACGCGCGCGACCCGAAATGCCGCCGCGCGTGAAGAAAATCAAGCGCGAGTACGCCGACGCCGATGCCGGCGACGCGGACTACGACGCGGTGTCCTCGGGCGAGGACGACGCGGCGGAGATCACGATGAAGATTACGAAGAAGAAGCGGGCGCCCAAAAAAGTTAAAACGGACGACGGCGACGCCGAGGGCGGCGCGCGGGTCAAGGCGAAGGACGAGAACGCGCCGCAGAAGATCGGTTTCGACATCACCGCCGGACCGATTCAGGACGAGGGATTGCACGCGAAGTATAACGCGATGAATCTGGACGAGCTGAAGCAGTACATGAAGATGAATCGAATGCCGAGCAGCGAGGTGGGACAGAAGAATAAACGAATCGTGTATAAAAAGGCGGATCTCGTGGCGCACTGCGTGGATGGGGAGAAGTGGGGACGGTATCCGTTGTGTCCGAATTGTGGGAAACGAGGGACGACGACGCTGCGGGTGACGTACGCGGATGAGAATCACGGAGGGCAGGGAACGTGGAAGTGCGTCGGGTACTACGATACGGTTTTGCAGAGCGTGACGCGGTGCTCGTTTAATTACAAGGAAGACAAGGATGCACCGCGGGAGCGATTGCCGTGGCGTAAGCCCGGAGATGAGATGTCGGACGACGAGCAAGATGACGTGCAGGCGGGGATGGACAAGCCCGTGGTGTTTCCGGACGACATGCACGCGATGGCGCCGATGGAGATGTCGAAGAAGATGGTGGAGATTTGCCGCGAGCACGGGTTGCAGTTACCCAAGGCGGAGAACGAAGCTTTACGAGAGTGCTACACTAAGCTCCAGGCGTCGATGAATTACGACGACGAATACGACATCAAAACTGCGTTCAATTTGCTCAAGGAGGCGTACCCGCCGTTGACCAAGGAGCAACAAGCCGGCGGCGCCGACGCGAAGAATCCCGCGAATACGAAGCTGTGCCAAGCGCTCGAAGCCATCTTCCAAGCCGCGAAGACCTCACCCGAAGAACCGATGAAGTCGGCCTCGTATCGCAAAGCCGCACAGTCCATCCGTGAGATTGATTTCGAAGTCACGAGTGGCATCGCGATTAGCAAAGGCAAACTCAAGGTGCCAAACGTCGGCCCGTCGCTCGGCGCGCAAATCGAGTTTTGGATCAAGAATGGCTACTTCGAGCGCATGGAATACTACGAACGAGGAGAAATCCCGCCGTCGTCGAAGAAATGAACACGAACATGACGCAAAGCGCGCGCTTTAATCTACAATACGGTACAACAAAAATCTCCTAGCGATGAAACGAAACGAAACGAGTCCTCGACCATCAAGCGCCTCCATCGAAACTCTTCGCCGCGTGCGTCCTCAACATCTCCAATCGATGTTGGGACAAATCGACGAGCAACGACTTTTTCATCTCATCCCAATCGAATTCGTCGCCAAACTCTCGTCGCACCTCGATGACTCTCGTCGCCGCCAGTCGCACGTCCGCGTCCTCGCTTCGCATCAAACTTTCGATAAACTCGCTTCCCGTCCCCACCAGCGGCGTCGTTTCCATCTGCTTCAGCATCGCCGCCGTGACGGAGCTCTGATTGACGTCCTCCGAGCACTCGTTGCCCTGTCCGTCGAGCTGCGCCATGACGATTCTGACGCCCACGAGCGTGTGCAGCCTGGAAATCATCTCCTTCGCCTTGTCCCGCGGGTCGTACCCGCACGCCGTCGCGTACTCGTCCGCGCTCGAAGACGCTCGCGCGCGGCGACGCCTTCGCGCGCCGCGCGGCGCGACGACGACGCGCGCGGCGACGGTGGACGCCATTCGCGCGCGCGTCGAAGAGTGTCGTCGCGCTCATGTCCCGCGCGTGCGCGTCGTCGCGCGTCGCGCTCGCGCGCGCGTCGCGCGCACCGACGCGCAAACGCGCGCTCAACCGCTCGACGCGGTCGCGCGCCGTCGCGACGCGCGACGACGCGCGCGCGGACGTCGAGAGCGACGCGTCGGCGTTGTCCCGCGCGCTGGAATCGATTCGCGACGCCGACGTCAACGTCGTCGTCGTCGAGCGCGACGACGCGCGGAAGCGGTTCGTCGAGCGCGAGTCGCTGGTCGAGGCGCTGCGCGCGTCGGCGGCGTTCGAGCGCGCGGTGACGTTTCGAAAAGCGCCGACGATGGAGGAGACGGCGCGCGCGCTCGCCGTCGCGGATAACGCGCTGGCGAGGGACATCGCGACGTGCGTGAGAGCGTTCGTGAACGTGGTGCCGGGCGCGGATCGGGGGGTGAAGGTGACACTGAGTCTGTTGCGCTCGACGCTGTGCTCGCGATTACACGTCGACCACACGAGCGCTCGAATGATGGTGACGTTTTACGGCCGAGGGACGGAAATTTGCGACGCGCGAACGAGCGCCGCGATCGCGAAGGCGAACGCGGATGGTGGAAATTTTGTGACCGATGCGTTGAAGACGTTGGCGGAGAAGTTTGCACCTCCGAGAGAGATACGTACTTGCGACGTGGCGCTGTTGAAGGGCGAGCGATGGACGTACGCAGACGGCTCGACGTCAAAAGGTAAAGCCATCGTGCATCGTTCGCCGCTCATCGACGAGAACGAGTGGCGATTGACTTTGAAAGTTGACGTGGTAAACTTTGGATGTGAATGCGAAGAGGAGCACTAGAATAGGACTAGAAAGAATTTGATGTACAACAAACGCGGAGAGCTTCAGAAGAATTGCGGCGCCGTGAATCGCAACGCGGCGCTTCGAAACACGTCGACGTGCGCGTCTAGACTCGGCTCGATGGGCTTAGAGTACCCACCTCCCATGGTGATCACGAGAGGGACCTCACGGGCGATGCACATCGAATACACGGCGTTGTTTCGTCGTAGTAACCCTTCGCGGCTCATCGCGAGTCGCCCGAACGAATCCTCCTTCAAAGCGTCGATACCAGCTTGGAAAAACACGATCGCTGGGTCGTAATCATCGAATAACTTCGGCAGCCACTGCTCGAGAAGGCTTAAATATTCCTCATCCTCGCAATCGTCCGGCAATTCGACGTCGTGCGTCGATTTCTCCCGCGTCTTGATGGGGTAGTTCTTTTCGCCGTGCATGGAAAACGTCACCACCTGCGCGTCGCCCTCGAAAATTTTTGCCGTGCCGTTCCCTTGATGCACGTCAAGATCGATGACTAATATTTTACGATCTCGCAGCGCGTCCGCGAACTCGCGTCTGGCGACGTTGATGGCGACCGCGACGTCGTTGAACACGCAAAAGCCTTCGCCTCTGTCCCTGTACGCGTGGTGCGTCCCCCCCGCGATCTGCGCGCTCGCTCGCGCACCGCTCATCACCTCTCGCATGCACGCCACCGTTCCTCCGGTGCTCGCCAACGAGCGTTCGACGTTCTGCTGAGCCATGGGGAAGCCAATCTTTCGCACCTCGTCCTCTCGCAGCGTGAGCGTCAGCACCCGCTGCACGTACTCCGGGCAGTGCGTCAACAGCAGCTCGCTCTCGACGTCCACTTTCGGAGACTCCAGAAGTGTGATCTTGTTCACCAACGCCGCGTCGCGGCGCAGAGCTTCGCGCGTGCGCGCGTACTTGTCCATCGGAAAGCGATGTCCGTCTGGGAGGTCCACCCGCGCCCAGTCCGCGAAAAACACCGAGAGCGGTCTGGGCGGCGACGCGCGCGTCGACGGAGACGCGGAAGCCGCGGTAGACACCGCGCGGTGCAGGCTCGCCGCCAGCGCTTGACCGCGCGGGAAAAGAGGGGCGGGACGCATGCCGCGAGGCGGCGTGTGCGGCGCGACGACTCCGAGTCTTGGATTTCAATCCACGTCGGTGACGTGACTCGCGTGTAATAAATCCGGTAAATTCGTGAGTGAGTGCTTTTTGGCGTATTCCCGGCGTACGGCGTCGATCGCGGCTCGGGCTGATGGGGAATCCTCGCCGAGGACGCACACGACGCCGCCGGAACCGCCGCCGGTGATTTTGGCGCCGAATAACGCGTTTCTTTCCACGTCGACTTCGCGAACGAGTCGCACTAAATCATCAGTAGCGGTTGAACCTAAGCCGACGGAGCTGTAGGAGCTGTGGCTGGCGAACATGAGATCCCCGAGTCGTCGGCCAAGTTGTCGAACGTCGTCGTCGGCGCAAACGTCGTCGCTCGGCCAATCTTCTAAAATACTCAAAAATTCGCGCACGCGTGCGTGCTCGCGTACAGCGTGACTCACGGTTGCACGCAAGGTATACGTTGAGTCGGCGTCGATGGTGGTGTTCGGCTCGTCGTCGTGGCTGATGTATCGCGCGAGGAACGATTTGCCCGTCATTTCCTCGTCTACGTGCTGCGACCACGACATCGGACTTCCAGCGCTGCCCTCGTCCCACTGCCGAGCTGTGATGACACCACACAGATCCACTTTACTCGGCACGACGTCTCTGTTCAATCGCGCGTTCATTTCGTTGATGAGGATCTTTTTGCCCATGAACGTGCCGCATCGCACGCGCGCGTAATCTGAACCGCCCGAGTTCGAGTGTCGCACGCCAGAATCGATGCCCCACACCCGCAGCTTTCGCGGCAATGGCACCAGTCGATATATGTCTTCAGCCCCGTCGTGTGACGTGTTGGCCAAATCGCAATCGATGGCGATGAAATTTCCGCGCGACGCCGAATCGACGGAGTGAAAGCACGCGTACTGATCCATGAATCCGCAAGGCGCCCCGACGACGTCATTTTCCGCGGTTTGACAATACAGAGGAATCATCGCCACATGCGCGCTAAACCTTCGAGCGGCGTCGTCTTCGGAAACCACGCCAGCGCGCAGCGCGCTCGCCGCCACGGCTCTCGCCACGGCGATTTCCACCGCCGCCGAACTCGCCACGCCTTTCCCTTGCGGCACGTCCGAGCGAATCTCAATCTCGCAATCGCATCGCGCGAGCTTCTTCACCCACGCTCGCGCACGTTTCATCGACGCGTCCGCATCGCTCGATATCGCTCGCAAAAACTCCCCCATCGCGCCGGCGACGTACGCCGCCCATCGCTCGTTCGCCGCGCTCGGCGTCCTCTCAAAATATTCCCTCGTCTTCCCCGCATCGAACGTCTCCGCGTCGAACACCTCATCGAATCGCGCTTCAAAACATCGCGCGTCCTCTTCCTCCGCGCCGCGCGTCCCGATCGTCACCGTTCGCGCTCGAAACGTCCCGCTCGTCCCGCTCGCCGCGTCTCGAAACCGCGCGCGACACTCCGTTCGCCGCCCTCCGAGCCCCAACTGCGCGACCGTCGCGCCGGAGTAATCCGCGATCCCTCCCATGACGTCCACGCGTCCGCGTCCGACGCCGACGCCCGCGCTCGCGCCGTCGTCGTCGCCACCGTCCTCGAAAAATCGCGCGATGTCCCCGTCACCAACGAACTCGCGCGACGTTTTCGTCGTCGTCCGCGTCGACGCGCGCGCGAGCGCCGCTCGAAGCGCTCGCGCGATCGCGTCGCTACGCATCGCGTCACCGGCCGTCGCGCGCGTCGTCGTCGTCGTCGTCTGACGCGCTCGACGTCGCGATTCGCGTCGCGAGCGCGCCTTTGCGGTGCACTTTTTGAGCGCTCGATCGGCATCTTATCCGTCGCCCGCACACACGCGCGCGTCGCCACGGCGCCCGAATCGCGCTCGATCGACGCCCGAGATGTCGACGCGCGTTCGCGACGCGCCGCGCGTCGCGACGCGCGCGCACGCGCGGCGCGTCGGGCGTAAAACTCGAAAGAGTGGGACGTCATCGTCCGCGGGACGGCGACGTCGCGACGGCGTCGCGCGGTCGACGGCGGACGACGGCGAACGATCGACGGCGCGCGAGGCGCGCGGCGCGCAGTCGCGTCGCGAGGCGCTGCTGCGCGCGGCGAGCGCGACGGTGATGGCGACGACGACGACGACGGCGGACGCGGCGCGCGCGGCGGCGGGCGCGGCGCGGCGACTGCAGGAGACGTACTTCGCGGCGACGTCGAAAGCGATCGCGCCCGAGCGGTGGTACCCGTACTGGTGGGCGCTGCCGCTCGCGCCGTACGGGAGCAAAGCGACGGCGCTCGCGGAGGCGGTGCCGGGGGAGGTGTGGACGTTCGATCAGTTGCAAGGATTGCTCGACGTGCTCGTCAACGTGCGAATGACGGTGGCGCGACTGGAGGGGGGGGGATTGTGGGTGCACAACCCGGTGGCGCCGACGAAGGAGCTGGTGGGGATGGTGAAGGAGCTGGAGAAACGATACGGCGCCGTGAAACACATCGTCGTCGGGAGCGCGGCGATCGAGCATAAGATTTACAGCGGGCCGTTCAGCAAGGCGTTTCCGAACGCCGACGTGTGGTTGCCGCCGAAGAATTGGACGTTTCCGGTGGACGTGCCTCTGGAGACGTACGTGCCGTTTTACCCGCAAGGGTCGCCGAAGACGCTTCCGATGCAATCGATCGGAGGCGAACAAAACGTGCCGTGGGCGAACGAGATTGAACACGCCGTGCTGCAAGTCGGCGGCTCGTCCCTGCGCGGATTCAAGGATCCTTGGTTCGTCGACACCGCGTTTTATTTGAAGCGCACGAAAACGGTCGTGCTCACGGATGTCATGGAAAAGGTGAGCCAACAAGCGCCGCCGGTGTGTCAAATCAACCCGCAGCCGCTCTTGGTGCGCGCGATGGATGAGCCGGACAAGGTGCCGGCGAACACATCGCAGGCGAGAAGCGACGGGTGGGGGAAAACCGTCTTGTTTGGTTTGCTCTTCAACCCGAACGCGGTGGAGTTTGAATTTAGCGGAGACATCGCCAACGATTTGCTCGATGGGTTCAAGTGGGATCCGAGCTGGCGCGCCGATTTCGACGCCCTCGTCGCCAAGCCGATGTTTGTGCCGCCCATTTTAGCCGTCTTGGCGTTCCCGCGTCGCCGCGACGAAGTCAAGCGTTGGTCGAACATCGTCACCTCGTGGGATTTCACGTCCATCATCCCGAGCCACCTCGACGGTCCCTTCAACGCGACGCCGGATGAATTCACCGCCGCCATGGACTTTGCCTTGACGGCGACGCCGTACGAGCAATTCGGCGCCAACGCGCAGAGCTTAATCGACGTCGACAAATTGAGCGTCGATCTCAAGTCTCTCGAAGTGCCCAAGCCGTTGAGTCCGGAGCTCATCACTCCTCCCAAACCAGCGCAGGAAGCGGTGGAAATCGTCCTCGACGCCGCGTCGGAGCAATAACTAGCGAGTCTCGCGTTTTAATCAAACCGTCGCGAACTACGGATAAGACCTCAAACCTCACCGCGCGCTCCCATCGACGCGATGCTCGCCCTCGCGAGCGCATCGCGCGCGAGCGCGTCACACGCGATGTCGCGCACCGCGCGCGCGCCGCTCGACCGCTCTCGCGCGCGAGCGCCGTCGTCGTCGTCGGTTTTCACGCGTCGATCGAGCGCGTCCCGCTCGACCACGCACGTCGTCCGCGCCGCGTCGGACGAGCGCGTGGAGACGCACGCGTTCTTCTCCCCGTCCAAAATCAACCTGTTCTTACGAATCACCGCGCGAAGACCCGATGGATTCCACGACCTCGCGTCGCTGTTCCACGTCATCGACCTCGGGGACGACATGACGTTTGCGAAGTCGTCGAGCGAGACGAAGGACACGCTGATCTGTAACGACCCCACGATCCCGACGGATTCGTCGAATTTAGTGATCAAGGCGTTGGATTTGTTCCGCGCGAAGACGGGCGTGCGACAGTACTTTTGGATCGAGCTGGATAAAAAGGTGCCGCACGGCGCCGGACTCGGCGGCGGGAGCGGAAACGCGGCGACGACGCTCTTCGCCGCGAATAAGTTGTGTGGATCGCCGGCGACGGAGGCGGAACTGTTGGAGTGGAGTGGGGAAATAGGAAGCGATATTTCGGTGTTCTTTTCTAAGGGCGCGGCGTATTGCACGGGGAGAGGGGAGATTGTGGAGGACGTGGAGCCGCCGTTGGATTTAGCCACGAAGATGTTGCTCGTGAAGCCGCCGATGGGGTGCTCGACGCCGGCTATATTTAAGGCGCTCGATCTCGATGGACGCTCGAAGGCGGACCCGTTAGAGTTGTTGAAACGCATCGGCGTCGATGGATGCTCGGAGACGGTGTGCATCAACGATCTCGAGGCGCCCGCGTTTACGGTGTTGCCCGAACTCGCCGAGCTCAAGGAACGGCTCAAGGCGGCGACGGCGGATAAAAAGACGGTGGTTTTCATGTCTGGTAGCGGTAGCACGATCGTCATCGTCGGCGACGATGACGTTCCCGCGTTCGTGGCGCGAGACGACGCCCTGTTCAAGGCGCCCACGCGATTAATCACGAGAAAGCCCGGCGAGTGGTACGCGCCGACGCTTCGCCGAGCGTAAACGTGAATGGTAATAAAATCTCTACGGCATAGCGACAACTACTGAACGACTACTGGCCGATTCTCAGCCCGATATAACTGCTCACACTCGGCGTATCCGCTTCGAACTGCCTGAACGAATCCACCATGACGTCGAATATCTTGGAATTCTTTTCGTACGAAGCCGTCGGCGACTGCAACCGCAATTCGTACAGCTTCCCGTTCTCCGTCCCGAGCGCGCTTCGCAGCGTCCGATCCCACTCCAACGTCTGCGGTCGATCCTCCGCCGTCAACCCGTACTGATTCCTCGCGCTATAACTCGAAATCCTCACCTCCACGTCGTAATACACTTTCCCATCGCTCTTCGTCCTTCGCCTCGCGTTTAAAATCTCCTTCTCTCGCCGCACCCCCAGCCGCGTCGACATCAGCTCGCCGACGTACTGTTCCAGCACCCTCTTCGCCGCGTCCTCCGCCGTTCCCAGATCTTCCACGCTCTCGTACGCGCTGCTCGACGGCGAGCTCACCGCGACGAACGCGTTCGTCTCGACCTCGCTCGCGTCTCGAAAAAACACGTCGTTCCCGCTCCCCCTGACCTCGACCCACGCGCTCGGTCGATCGAATCCGTACCCATCGATCGCGTCCGTGTACCGCGCGAATCCGATCGGCGGTCGTTCGAACGCGCGCGCGGGCGGCGCGATCGCGACGCGCGCCAGCGCCACCGCGCTCAGCGCCGCGCGCATCGCGTCGCGCCGCGTCGTCGTCGTCGTCGTCGTCGATCGCGATCGCGCGTCGCATCGCGCGACGACGGCGCGCTGGATCGCCGGCGCGCGTCGCGGCGTCGACGCGGGCGTCGCGCGATGCGTCGCGATCGACGACGCGCGCGCCATGGCGCGCGAACGACGACGACGATCGTTCGCGCGTCGAGGATTGCCGACGACGATCGATTCATCAATCGCGCGCGACGCTCGCGCGACACTCGCGCGCGCTCGATCGCGCGATCGCGCGATCGCGCGACGCGCGCATGTCGCGCGCCGGCGCGGACGCCGCGCGCGCGTCGCCGACGCGCGGGACGCACCGCGGCGACGCGATGGCGGTCGGTGACGACGCCGCGCGCGCGCTCTTCGCGTGGGGGTGCGGCGAGGACGGGCAGCTCGGGCTCGACGACGCGCGGTCGACGGCGCGCGAACGATGCGCGGCGTCGCCGCGGCGCGTGGCGCTGGAGGCGACGACGCCGGCGTCGGCGTCGCGGCGGGGCGAGGCGACGCCGCTCGCGCCGGCGTGCGGGTCGAGAAACTCGATGTGCGCGACGACGACGGGGGAGCTGTACGCGTGGGGGTGGAATTCGCACCGAGCGCTGTCGTTCGGGTGGCAGGAGTGCGACGCGCTGTTCGTGGACGCGCCGAGACGAAGTCGACTCGAGGTGGGCGAGGGGGGGAGGCGGTTGGAGGTCGCGGCGGCGGCGAGCGGCGGATGGCACGCGCTGTGCGTGGACGCGGACGGCGCGGTTTGGGGGTGGGGTGGGAATGAGTACGCGCAAGCGGGGCGCGCGGACGCGGAGGCGGAGGCGCGGAGCGCGGCGATTCCGGATCGAGACTGGGCGCCGGCGCGGGCGTTGATTTCGCCGGCGCGGATGATTCCGCTCCCGTTCGCGGTGTCCGCGGTGTCGTGCGGAGGGATGAGCTCGTTCGCGCTCTTGCGCGACGGAAGGGTGTTCGAGTGGGGTCTGACGAGCGAAGAGGAGGAACCGCGAGAGGAACCCGCGCACTTGCCGACGCTCGATAAACACGTCGTGGAGATCGCGGCGGGGAGCTTTCATTTGCTCATGCGCACGCGTAACGGCGAGGTACTGTCGTACGGGAACGGAATGTACGGTCAGCTCGGACTCGGGGCGTTCAGTGCCGCGGATAAGCCTCGCGTGATTGAGACTTTCGGCCGCGTCGGCGTGGCGAAAATCGCGGCCGGCGGTTGGCACTCCGCCGCCGTCACCGCCGGCGGCTTACTGTACACTTGGGGACGCGGTGAGTACGGTCGACTCGGGCACGGCGACGACTGCAAGGACAAGGTCGTCCCGCAACTCGTCGACTTGGGCGAAGACGAATCAAACTTCATCGCCGACGTCGCCCTCGGCGGTTCGCACTCCTGCGCAATCACGTGCGAAGGTCACGTCCTCAGTTGGGGGCGCAACACCTTAGGACGTCTCGGTCGAGTCGTTTCCGATCCATCCCCATCGTGCGGCCACCCCGGTCGCGTCGTTTTCCCGCCCCTCCCCGGCGGTAGATTTTGGCGCGTCGACAAAATTTCCTGCGGCGGCAGGCACACCCTCGCCGTCGCCGTCGCCGAAAACCTCCCATCCGCCGCCGCGTGATCGCGCGCGCTTCTCTTCTCCGTGTAATCACACGCGCGCGCACAATTTAGCCCTCTTTTTTGCTCGCCGTCGCGCTTCTCCGCGCCGCGAGCGTCCCGCGCCCTCCGTCGCGTCGTCGTCGTCCGTCTCCGGCGCGATCCACCGCCTCACCTAAGAAGGTCGACGTCACGGCGTCAAAAAGCGCCGCCTTCGTCGCCCCTTCGTCGCGCGACGCGCGCGATCGCGGTCGAAACGCTCGAATCGAGCGAAACGCGCGCGATGGCGTTCGACGACGCGTCGCGCGTCGCGCCGCAGCCGCAGCGCGCCGAGCGCGACGGCGACGACGCTTCGGTCGTCGGTCCGGGACGAAAAGCGCAATCGCTCCAAACGAAGGATTCGTCGAGCGAACGGACGCGAACGGGCGTCGCGAACCGAGTGAATGGGTACTTTGGCGCGAAGTTTCATCGCCTCGGGCGATTGAGCGCGTCGAGACCTTGGACGGTGATGCTGTGCTCGATGTTGTTTTGCATCTTGTGCGCCGTCGGCTTGGGGGCGCCGGGATTGAAGAATGAAAAGCGCGGCGATAAGCTTTGGGTGCCGACCGATACGCCGGCGCAGGGGGATAAGAATTACGTCGATGCGAATTTTGGCTCGGAGACGCGCTTCGCGCAGGTGATTTTACGATCGACGACGAACGGGGCGAACGTGCTCACGCCGACGGGGTTGGCGGCGCTGGAGAACGTCGCGACGCGAGTGCGGAACGCGAATATCGCGTGGGAAGGTGCGACGTATACTTATGCGCAACACTGTTACAAAATGGGGGCGACGTGCTACGAAAAGAGCGTGCTGAACGCGTTTGCGAACGCCGCGGCGTACGCGTCGCAGTCGCAAATCGACGCGGCGCTGAGCGCGTCCCCGTTGACCAGCCAGAACCCCAACGATGGATCTACGGTGTTGTTGAAGAACGTCGCCGGTGGAATAACCATGACTGGTGCCGTGCCGAGCGCCTCGGCGATTTCTCTGACGTACTTGTTCAAGAATAACGACGTGCTGAGGAACGGAGATTACGTCGATGAAAAGGGCGACGCGTTTGATAGCGTCGTGCTCGATATTTTCGCCAATCCTCCGTCCGGTTTCAGCGCTTCATACGTCACCGAACGATCATTTTCCGACGAATTTGGCAGCACAATTCAAAGCGATTTGCAAAAGCTTCAAATCGCGCTGTTTTTGATTCTCGCCTACGCCGCGCTCACGCTCAGCAAATGGAACATGGGATGCGTCGGCTCTCGAGTGGGTGTCACTCTCGCGGGTATCGTCTCCATCGGCATGGCCATCGCATCTGCGTACGGCATCGGTGCTTATTGTGGTCTCTTCTTCTCGCCGTTGATGAATGTTCTGCCGTTCTTATTGCTCGGCATCGGCGTCGACGACATGTTTGTCATCGTAAACTCGTACGACAACACGGAGGCGCGCGTCGACCCGGTCGAACGCATGGGGCGGTCTTTGCGAGTCGCCGGGATGAGCATCACGGTCACATCGGCCACGGATGTCATCGCCTTTCTCATCGGCTCGTCCACGTCGTTGCCAGCGTTGAAGAACTTTTGCTTCTACGCGGCGCTCGGCATCTTCTTTGACTATCTCTACCAAATCACCTTCTTCACCGCTTTCTTGTCCATCGACGAGCGAAGAAAGAGCGAAAACAAAGCCGACTGCTTCTTTTGCTTGGACTGCCCTCCCGAGGCGTGCTGCGTGTGCTGTACGCCGAAAAAAATGCCGAAGTCATTGCTGCAAATCGCTTTGGGCGATGGTCTCGGTAAGCAACTCGGAAAGAAGCCTGTCAAAATTTTTGTCCTCGCGTTCTTCTCCGCCATCACCGTCGGCGGCATCATCGGTTCGACGAAGATGCAAGTCGACGCGGACGTGAACAATTTCATCCCAGATGGATCATACTTGAAGAACTGGTTCGCCGACACAGACGCGTACTTTACCGAGTACGGTGACGCGGTCGAGATCTACTCCAAGAGCACGCTCGATTTGACGACGGAAGATTCCATCTTGCGCGCCGCCACGGCGGCGTTTACGGCGAATCCGTACGTCATCAACGAATCCGTTCGTTCTTGGGTTGACGACTTTTACACATATCACACCACTCCTAGCAATGGCGTGACCGTGACGTCGTCCAACTACATCACATCGCTCCAGACCTGGCTCAGCGGTGCTGGGTCTCAGTACAAAAACGACGTCGTGTTTGACGACGAGACGTCGCCGACGGCCATCGTCAGCACGCGAATTCACGGCAACCACATAAAGACGGACAAGTCGAACGTCAACGTGCAGGCGATGGATACGTTGCGCGCCGCGATTAACGCTGTCAGTGGTAACAACGGTCGAATTTTCGCCTTTGGTAGTCAGTGGTTGAATTACGAGCAGTACAAGTCGATCACGAGCGAAGCCATCAGGAATGTTTCCATCACTCTCGCGGCGTGCTTCGTCATCATCGCCATGCTCGTCATCGAGATTAAAACCGTCGTGAGCGTGTCCTTGGCGCTGACGATGATTTTTGTCAACATCGTCGGTTACATGCACTTCTGGGGTCTCACCATCGATTCCGTGACCGTCATCATGCTCGTCATCGCTCTCGGACTCGCCGTCGATTACTCGGCGCACATCGGTCGCGCGTACTTGGAAAAGACTGGCACCCCGGACGAACGCATCGTTCGCACGCTCCAGGACATGGGTGTCGCCGTCTGGAACGGTGCGATGTCCACCTTCATGGCTGTTCTCATCCTCGGCTCCTCCGATTCGTACGTCTTCCAAACCTTTTTCAAGCAGCTCTTCCTGTGCATCGTCCTCGGCTTGATGCACGGCTTGATCTTCCTTCCGGTGGTGCTCTCCATGTTGCGTCCCGCCGCGTACGCCGAGGCCACGTGACCGAGCTCACCGAAATAATCTTATTCTTTCGCATGCTTTCGTGCAATTTCTTCCGTTATCTTCGTGTAAAATCACTCCGACATATAGAACGACCGCACCACTCGCGCTCGCTCGCTCGGCCGACCGACCGACCGACCGACCGACCGCGTCACTTCGCGCCCCACGGCGTCGGCTTCGTCGCCGGCGCGCGCGATGCGCGCGGCTTCGTCGACTTCGTCGGCGTCGCGCCGCGCGTCCCTGTCTCTCTCGCGCGCGTCGTCGGCGACGGTTCGCGCGGCGAACCGACGTTGCGATCGTCATAACGGTGTCGTTCGTTCGCTCGAACGCGCGCGCGGAAGCGCGCACGCGACGCGCGCGACGCCGCGATCGGGCGATCGGGCGACGTCTACGGATGCGTACGCGGTGGAGGCGAGCTTCAGTGGCTCGCTGGACGCGTCGTCGGATCGATGGGGCGGAACGGCGCTGTCGTGGAGCTCTGAGATGGATTACGACGAGGAGTTCGGCGCGCCGTGGTGGACGCCCGAACGCGTCGCGCGCGTGGGACGAACGATAGAAAGCGCGGTGAATGACACGATGCGAGAGTGGCCGGACGAAGGGTTGACGGTCGAGAGATTGGTGGAGACGCTCGTGTCGAGAGGGGCGCTTCGCGCGGATGAGCGCGCGGCGCTCAGGCAGCGCGCGAAACGCGTCGGCGAGGATTGGACGCGGTATGCGCAAGCCGAGGATCGCGCGGTCTTAAAGCTGCGAAGGAAGTTGGTAAACGGCGAGGACATTCGCGCGAATGCGTTGAAGCTGCCGAAAATCGACTCGACGTCGATAAAAGATTGGACCAAGTCGGATTGGGAACGCTTCTTCAAGGTGGTTTTGGCGTCCGTCATCGGCGGTGCCGCGTTATTTGCGAGCGGAGGGACCGCGACACCGGCGCTAGTGGCGGCAATGCACGGACTCGGGCTCGGTGCTGAAGCGTTTTCAGCGTTCGGTGGTTTGCAATGTATGCTCGGCGTCACCGGCGCGTCGCTGTGCGCGCAAAAGATGGCGAATCGCACCAAGACTGAGCTTGAAAACTTCGACCTCATACCGCTTCGCGGCGCGCATAAATCGTATGCCATGCATATATTCGTTCCTGGGTTTACGCGCGACGACCATGACTTATTAGGCGCTTGGGGTGCGACGGACAACCAATACGTCTCCGTCGTGCCGGAATCCCGTTCCGTCGTCCCCGACCTGGGCATCGAGTTCACGAGTGGCGCAGATGGATCGATCATCGTACAGGCGAAAGACGATTCAATCGCCAAGCGTCATGGTGTTGTTTCTGGAAGCACTCTGCTGTCTTATCGATCGGTTAAAAAACCTGGCGAGCCGAGTGTCGTGCTCTCCGAACTCGTCGACATGCCGACGTCTGACGAATTGTCGCGAGTGCCGCGCCCAATCGAGATTCGACTGCAGCTCCCCGATCGCGATGATGAGCTGAAGAAAGAAATGAGCGAGCTCGCGAACGAAATCAAGTCTCAAGTCGGTAATCATAGCAAGGAAGAACACTTGCCGACCGCTGAAGCGGCTATTCGACCCGAGCAACGGCGCTGGGGCAATCGCACGGGCGAGCAACTCGTGTTGAATTGGGAGCCGTCTACGCTCAATGAACTCGGCGCGTGCATGACATCCTGGAACGAGACGTGCACCGTCAACTTTTACTTAACGCCCGCAGCGTTGGCTAAGACTGCGCTCGGAGGGATCGCTGACGCTATCGCTTGGCCGGCGACGCTTCTCTCGAGCGCGGGTTTCATCGACGATCCTTGGGCTTTGGTCAAACTGCGCGGAAAAATCGCGGGCGAAGAACTCGCGCAGAGCTTGTTAGATGGCCAGCATGGTCATCGACCGGTGACGTTCGTCGCGTACAGCGCCGGTGCTTACGTCGTTCAGAGCTGCTTGCAAAAGTTGTACGAAGCCGGCGACAGAGGCAAGAACATCGTCGACCGCGCAATCTTCATCTCGGCGCCGATTTCTACGTCCAAGGACGTTTGGCAGCCGATGCGTGAGGTCGTCTCCGGTCGTCTCGTTAACGTCCACTGCCACACGGATTGGATTTTGCTTCTCATGTGGCGCTTCAACATGCTCGATCCCATGACCAGACTCGCGGGCTTGTCCATCGTCAAGCGCGTGCCGAGCGTGGAAAACTACAACATTAAAAATCTCCGTCACGCGCATCTCCCCGACGAAATCTCGCGCGTGCTCGAGGAAATCGACCTTCAAGAGTAAATATTCCTGTAATTCCTGTAATAACGATGCACTGACCCTCGCCGCCGCGCGTTTCGCTTTGCCTCGAGTCGGCGTCCGCGGCGAGCCGTCGCGTCCCCACACTTCGTGCCGTCGCGCCATGCCGCGAATCGTCGGGCTCGGCGACCCCGTGACTGATGTGGTGTATCACGCATCTCGCGACGCGATCGTCGCGCTGTTGCGCGACGCGCACGACGCACACGACGCGGATGAAGTTGAAATCGGCGGCTGCGTCCCAGTGTCCGCGCGCGAGCTGCGCGCGCTCGTGCGCGCGATTCCCGAGCGCGACGCCGTCGTGAGCCCCGGCGGAAGCGCGGCGAACGTTCTCAAAGGCATCGCACAGTGCGCGGCCGACGATGCGAGCTCGACGACGTCGTGCGTGTTCGTAGGGACCGTGGACGGGCGGGACGACGTCGGCGCGGCGTACGGGGACGCGCTGCGACGCGCGAGAGTTGAATCGGCGCTCATGGCGTACGAAGGCGATGATGCGAGCGATGCAGAGGGAGAAAATGGAATAATTGGAAGCGCGCGATGCGTGTGCTTGGTGGACGATCGAGGGCAGAGAACGATGCGGACGTATTTGGGGGCGTCGGCGAAGACGCGAGCGGACGATTTGCCGAGCGAGGCGTTGCGCTCGGCGGATGTGTTGCACGCGGAGGGGTACGCGCTGTATAAACCGGATGTTTTAGCGCGCGCGTGCGCGCTGGCCAAGGAAAACAGCGCGCTCGTGAGCTTAGATTTGGCGTCGTTTGAGGTTGTGAGGCACTGTCGAGACGCGCTGCGCGAGACGCTCGAGTCGGGCGTCGTCGACGTGATATTTTGCAACGAAGACGAGGCGCGCGAACTCGTGCGTGGAATCGACGACGACGGCTGCGCGCGCGCGCAGGAGTCGCATCCGCAGTTGAACGGGCGCGACGTCGAGCGACCGAGCGAGGAAACCGAGTTGGCGGCTTTGGCGTATTTATTGCGTTACGTCAAACTGGCCGTGTGTTCTCGCGGCAAGCGCGGGTGCGTCGCGATGAACGCCGAAGGCGAGCGAAGCGAATCTCGCGCCGAAGGCGTGGAAGCGATCGACACCACGGGCGCGGGAGACACGTTCACGAGCGGGTTCTTGCACGCCTATCTCGCCGGTGGATCGTTGCGACAGTGCGGCGACGCCGGTTGCGCCGCGGGGGCGGAGGTCGTTCAAGTTCGCGGCGCGGAGATGGACGACGATCGCTGGCGTCGCGTGCGCGAAAAGATTGCGATAATTTTAGGCAAGGAGCGCTCACCGAGCGCGACGATGTAGCGTTAGCGATAAAAATCTGGTTGTCGTGTTGTTATTGATTCATCATCACGAAATTCGGCCCCAAAGTACTTCACGCGTTCTCTCGTTCAGATCGCGAAGGTGCCGACGGGTTCTCGTTGTCGATATTTGCGCGCTCGAAGGTGCCTCTGGTAGCACGCCGTGCACACGGTGTGTTCGCCAGACTTGCGCCACTGCGATGATTGCTTCGTGCGGTCGCACGACGGACAGTGCCGCGGCGGCGCGGAGCTCGGCTTTTGCGCCTTTTTCCCGCCGTTTTTGTGCGGCGGCATGCGCTTGCGAGGCGCGCCGGCGGCGTTCAAATCCGGGTGATTCGCGCGGTCGCTGAAACACTGGTGACACGTCCACACGGGTTCGCCCTCGGGCCCGGTTTCTTTCGATCGGTACCATCGCACGTCGGGCTCGGTGCGCTTCGCCTTTCGGCAATCCGCGCACGTTCGTTCGTCGCGCAGTTTCCGCATGCGATTCTTCGTTCGGTGATAGCACTTGTGGCAGCACTTCGCCCCCGCCGCCGCGTCCTCCGACGGGTCGCTCACCAACAGCATCCCCTTCGCGGAATTCCCGCACTTTTCGCACGCCGTCAGCGCGCCCTCGTTCTTTCTCCGCTCCTTCCGCGCGCGCTCGTAGCACTTCGCGCACCGCGTCCCGAGCGCGCCGCCCTCGCGCCCCGTCGCCGCGGTCCCCCGCGCGGGATCGTCCGCCGCCACGCGCACCCACTCCCCCCTGCACTTCGTCTCCCCGCACTCCACGCACGCCCGCACGACGCCGTCGACGACGTGCTCCGTCGTCGCGTTCCTCTTTCTCTGCTCTCTCTGAAAGCACGCCTTGCACCGAAACCGCGTCGCGTCGCCCCCCTCGTCATCCATCCTTCGCCATCTCGACGTCTTCTCCGCCCCGCACGTCTCGCACGCCCGCCCATCCGTCGCCGCGTCCGCGCGCTTCTCCCTGCTCCCTTCCCGCGTCCCTCGCACGCCCTCGATCGTCGCCGCCGGTCGTTTCCGCGGCGTCCCCGTGCGGTGTCCCGGTCGCGCGTCGAGCGACCCGAGTCTCGCCGTCGTCTCTCGCGTCGTCGCCGTCACGCGCCGTCGATCGTCGCTCGGCGCGCGCACCGCCGCGACGAGCGATCGCGCGCTCGTCGCGCGCCGCGACATCGCGCGCGCGGATCGCGATCCGGGGCGTCGAGATCGCGCGCGTCCGTGTGTCGATCGCGCAACGGTCGAATGCGCGGCGTCGAATGCATGGATGCGATGGATGCGAGCGATCGCGATCGAGCGCGCGATCGATCGATCGACGCGAGGCGACGGAACGATACGGATGATTCGGACTCGCGAATCCCATCGTTCGCGCGTTCGCGCGTTCATGCATTCGCGCATGCGCGCATGCGCGCATTCATGCATTCATCCGAGGGGGACGACGACCGACGGATGACTGTATCATGGGGTACGACGCCCTTGGTATATGACCCAGTGCGTCGTATACGGACACGGTTTTCGCTATATATCGATAATCAGGGTTTAGGGTTTAGAAGACGCGGCGACGCGCCGCGGCGACGCCGACCGTCGCGCGCATCGCGACGCGCGAGGAGCGACGATCGCGCCGTCGCGCGACGCGCGATGGCGCGGGCGTCGACGCGCGAGACGCGCGACGCGCGCGACGCGCGACGGCGCGACGGCGCCGTGCGTCGACGC